>VOFG01000891.1_pt1 | contig 156001 bp, 178 predicted proteins | sample 5384171 | NCBI WGS metagenome assembly VOFG01 (sample SAMN12384726, study PRJNA508395) | human gut metagenome | isolation source: healthy gut F | host: Homo sapiens
CCCGCTACTCGCTTGTTCCGATTTTTTCCCCGCAGCGGGGGAGGGGCCGTCTGGAAAACAAATAGCTGCTTATCCAACCCATAGTCTCGGCAGCGTGACTTCCTGCTATCGGTTTGCAGTTACCCCACATAAAATGCGCCGCAGGCACCTTGAGAGCGTATCTGCGGCGCTGTACGATTGGACTTTTCAGCTACTGCTGAAAAGTCCAATTCGTATCCAGCCGCAGCTTAAGCGTAGCGTTAGGGGGTCTTGGGGCACAGCCCCAAGTGTGTTTTGGTATGGGGTCCCCGGCGGGACGCAAGGCCCGCCGGGGAAAGGAGGAGCGGCGGAGCGTTGGAGGGTTGTCTATCCCATAGGGATAGCAACCCGATATGGAGCAAAGCCCGCGACGACGCACACGAGTAAAAGGAACGCCCCGCCGGCGAGGCGTACAGGCCGTCACCCTCCGGTGACTTCGCGACGCCTTTAGGCGACTACAAACTCGCCCTAAATAAAATTCTTTTGCCTACTTTTCTTCACAGAAAAGTAACCCCCCGCCGGGCAGGCGTGCAGTTTATGCCTTCCGGTGCACAAGGCCCCGCCGCCAGGCGCCCACCCCAAACCCGCCCCTCAAAACAACAATAAATCCCAGTAACTATTCCCCAATAAAGCCCACTATCTATACAATTCTCGCCCAATATCTTCCCATAATGTAAACTTTCCATTAAAAAAAGTGAAATATTAACCTCTCACATGCAAAAAAGGGGCGATTTGCAGGGATTAGTGAAAGGACTTTTTCTCACCGGCAAAAATCTTTTGTCGGCTCTCTCTCCCCGACCAAATAAATCGAGAGCCTTTCGGCCCCACCGGTCAATCGTCAGCCCCTCCCCGGTAAAGCGCACCGTCAGCGGCCCGGTACACAGCCGGATACAGCATTCGTTGTACTCCAGAATACCCCGGCAGCCATCCACCACGGCCTCCCGGTCGGAAAGCAGCTCCACCCGCATCGGCGGCAGCAGGTCGGCCGCCGCTTCCCGCAGCGTTTCACCGGCCTTTTTCAGCGATTTTTGCAGCGGCATCGCGCTTTCCCCCTTTCGCCATACCCTCCACTATATGCCGTCCGGTCTGTCCCTTAGTCGTCTTGCTTATTTGTATATTTCGCAAATCATATTGGGTCTCATTTTGCCGGCGGCGACGGGAGCTTTTCTGCGAGGAAAAGGATGCAAAAGACCTTTTTAGGTCAAGATTGTAGTCGCCTGTCGGCGGGGCGTTGGTTTTACAGGGTGCAAAGCCGGTACGGCTCGCCGCCGGGGCGTTTGATAACATGGTTTTATCTCGCCTAGCGGCGTCGCGAAGTTTTACAAAAGGTATTCATTTGTGCGCCTCCCCGGCGGGGGGTACTTCTCTATGAAGAAAAGTAACCAAAAGTCACTCGGGGAGGACCCCGAACCCCGACGCGTCGGTACACCCCGTAAAATTGGGGCCCCCGCAAGGTCGTAAGACCTTGTGGGGAAAGGAGGATGCACCGCAGCGGGGAGGGCTGCCCGGAGCAAAGCGCAGGGTCAGCCCGACTTAAGCGAAGGTTGCGTCCGACGCGACGACGCTTATAAGGTGCCGCAGGCGCATTTTTATGTAGAGATTGCTGATAGAGCCCCCCTTCCCCGCATCGGGGAAGGGGGCAGGGGCAGATGCTGCCGCAGGCTACCTTTGGAGCGCATCTGTGCTGCCGCATTATCGAAGGGCTGCTGAAGATGGTGGAATCCGGTGAGGAGCTTTCGGCGCAGAATATACGCTACATGATGAGCCTGGTGGAGGAAGGACGCGAGCAGGAGGCGGAAACGCTGGGCAAGGATGTTATCTGCATTACCGCCAAGGGCAAGCCCCTGAAGCCCAAGACGCTGGGCCAGCAAAAATATGTGGAGGCCATCCGCAAAAACACCATTACCATGGGGATAGGGCCGGCCGGTACCGGCAAGACCTATCTCGCCGTGGCCATGGCAGTAAAGGCCTTCCGGGCGCAGGAGGTCAACCGCATCGTGCTGACACGGCCCGCCGTGGAGGCCGGGGAAAAGCTGGGCTTTTTGCCCGGCGACCTGCAGAACAAGGTGGACCCCTACCTGCGGCCGCTTTATGACGCCCTTTTGATATGCTGGGGGCGGAGAACTTCCAGAAATACCAGGAGCGGGGCAACATAGAGGTGGCGCCGCTGGCCTATATGAGAGGCCGCACACTGGATGACAGCTTTATCATCCTGGATGAGGCGCAGAACACCACCCCGGAGCAGATGAAAATGTTCCTGACCCGTCTGGGGTTCAATTCCAAGGCCATTATTACCGGCGATGTGACCCAGATAGACCTGCCGGACGCGAAGCGTTCCGGGCTGGTAGAGGCGAGCAAAATTCTGCGGGATATTCCCGATATCGCTATCTGCCGCTTTAGCGAGAAGGATGTGGTGCGGCATAAGCTGGTGCAGGATATCATAAGGGCCTACGAGAAATATTACAGCAAGCAGGACGCGAAGCAAGATACAGCAAGGAGAGGCAAATAACATGGACAAGCTGAAAGTCATTATCACCAACGACCAAAAGGCCGTAAAAATACCCGCCGGGCTGCGGCTGATGCTGCGGCGCTGCTGCACCGCCGTGCTGCGGATGGAGCACTTCCAGGGGGACGCCGAGGTGAATATCACCTTTACCGATGACGAGAAGATACGGGAGATGAACAACCAGTTCCGGCATATTGATGCTTCCACCGATGTGCTCTCCTTCCCTTTGGGCGAAAACGGCGAGTACGATATCAACCCCGATACCGGCTGCAAGCAGCTGGGAGATATCGTGATCTCGGTGGAGCACGCCGTGGCGCAGGCCAATGAGTTTGGCCATACCTTCGAGCGGGAGATGGGCTACCTAACGGTGCACTCCATGCTGCATCTGCTGGGCTACGACCATGTGAACGGCGGCCTGGAAAAGACCATTATGCGGGAAAAGGAAGAGGAGGCGCTGGGCCGGCTGGGGCTGACCCGCGACAATACCTATGTGGAGTGAGGAGAAGCGCATGAGAGAAGTACAGAAATCGGCATTTATAGCGATAGTGGGGCGGCCCAATGTGGGCAAAAGCAGCCTGCTGAACGCCCTGCTGGGCGAGAAGTGGCCATTGTATCCCCCCGGCCGCAGACCACCCGCACCCGCATCACCGGCGTGCTGACCGAGGGCGCGACCCAGCTGGTATTCATTGATACCCCCGGTCTGCACCGGGCGCGCAACTCCCCTGGGAGAATACATGGTGCGGCAGGTGGGGTCCTCGGTTTCCGATGTGGACCTGGCGGTGCTGGTGACGGACGCTTCCGAGCCGTGGGAAAAGCTGACCCGCGCGGAGATGGATCTCATCGAGCAGTTTAAGAAGCTGGACCTGCCCGCCGTGGCGGTGCTCAATAAGATCGACCTGCTGAAGGACAAGGAGCAGCTCATTCCGATGATGGCGGTGCTGAACGAAGCGTATGACTTCCAGCAGATCGTCCCCCTAAGCGCCAAGACCGGCGACGGGGTAGCGCTCCTGCGGAAGCTGCTGCACGAGGCCGCCATTGAGGGGCCACACTACTTTGATGACGACATGCTGACCGACCAGCCGGAGCGGGTCATCGCCGCCGAGATGCTGCGGGAAAAGGCGCTGTGCTTCCTTTCCGAGGAGATCCCGCACGGCATTGCCGTGACGATAGAGACCATGAAGGAGCGGGAGGGCGCCAACGGGCCGGTCATTGATATTGACGCCGTGATCTACTGCGAGCGCAAGAGCCACAAGGGCATCATCATCGGCAAGGGCGGCACGATGCTGAAAAAAATCGCCACCGCCGCGCGCGAGGAGCTGGAGGCTTTCCTGAACTGCAAGGTGAACCTGCAGTGCTGGGTAAAGGTGAAGGAGGACTGGCGCAACGAGGAGCGGATACTGCGGAACTTTGGCTTTACCGAGGAGCGGTAAGTCAAACTGATATAATCGCGGGCGCCCGCAGGCCGCCGCAGAGGGATCAGCCCGCTAGGGGCGCTGAACCGGTTACCTGCAAGGGCCGGCAAAGAAGCCCCCGGGGCCCCCGGCGGGACGCAAGGCCCGCTGGAGAGAGGAGGAGCGGCGGAGCGCCGGAGGGTTGTCTATCCCATAGGGATAGCGACCCGACAGAGAGCGCAGCCCGCGACGACGAGCGGCCGAAGGCCGCTCCGGCGAAGCCGGAGCCAGCGGCTCCGCCGCTGAAACCGTCCGCAGGACGGTTTGGCCTTCGGCCGAATCTGCGAGCTTGCGGAAAATTTTTGTGGGACAGGGGCAAAAATTCCCTAACATAACCCACGGCGCCGGGCGCACAATGAGAGTAGAAAATCTGCTGCGAGGGGGCGCCCGATGTGAACCGACCTGCCGAGGACCGAAACAATGACCTGACCGGCTGCTGGGAGCGTTTTTGGCACAGCGGCCGGGTGGAAGATTACCTAGCGTACCGGGCGGCGCAGGCTGCCGCCCCAAAGGAGCCGACCGATGCAGACAGTGACCGACGCTCTGGTACTGCGGGAACGCAAGCTGGATGAGCAGGACCGCCTGCTGACGCTGCTTTCCGCCGACCGGGGGATCATAACCGCTTACGCCAAGGGAGCGGGACGCATGAAGGGCTCGATGGCTGGTGCCACCGAGCTGCTTTGCTATTCTCACTTTGTGCTGTTCCAGAACCGGGAGCGGTGCTTTGCCGACAAGGCGGAGGCCAATACGCTGTTTTTCGGCATCCGGGGGGACCTGGAAAAGCTGACGCTGGCGACCTACTTCGCGCAGCTGTGCTGCGAGCTGATCCCGGAAAATGAGCCGGCGGCGGAGGAGCTGCGGCTGATGCTGAACACCCTTTACTGCCTGGAGCGGGACAAGCTGCCGCCGCTGCAGCTGAAGGCGATCCTGGAGCTGCGGCTGCTGACGCTGACCGGCTATATGCCGGATCTCATTGCCTGCCGGGCGTGCGGCGGGCTGCCGGAGGATGGGGTGGTGCTTTTTGATCCCATGGCGGGAGCATCTGCTGCCCGGGGTGCGCGCCGAGCGGAGCGGTGGGGCTGCTGCCGCTGCCGCCGGGGGTCTTTGCCGCCATGCGGCACATCATCTACTGCGACTTTGAGAAGCTGTTCCAGTTTAAGCTGGGGGAGGAAAATCTGCCGGTGCTGGCCCACGCGGTGGAGCAATATCTGCTGTGCCAGGTGGAGCGGATCCTGCCGGCCCTGAATTTTTACAAGACGATCTGTATTTGAAGCAAAGCTAAAAATCTGCTTTCGCGGAAAGTGAGAACAGGGGAATGGTTTTTTGCAAGACGATCTGCATTTTATACAAAACCAAAAGTCTGCTTTCGCGGAGGGCGAGGGCGGAGAGCGATATTACGGAACATGTTTCTGATTTTTGAGACAAGAGAAAGGACGGTATCATCATGACGGAGAAACAACAAAAAGCAATAGAGCTGCACGGGAAGGGCTACAACTGCTTCCAATCGGTGGCGTGTGTATTTGCGCCGGAGCTGGATGTGGATGAGGTAACGGCCTTCCGGATGGGCGAAGGCTTTGGACTGGGCATGGGTGACATGAGCCAGACTTGCGGCGCCATCACCGGGGCAGTGGCCTGCATGGGGCTGCTGAACAGCGCCGGGGACCTGGACGCCCCCAATACCACCAAGCGGGCCACCATGGGGCTGGCCTCCACCCTGACCGCACGCGCTTTTTGGCGGAGCACGGCAGCTGCATCTGCCAGGTACTGAAGGGCAGGACCGGCTGCCCGGTCGTCCCCTGCGATACCTGCATTGCCGACTGCGTGGGCTATGTGGAGGAGGAGCTGAAAAACCGCGTATGACCTACTATGACCAGAATGCCCTGAAGCTGTGCCATGCCTTTTGGCGGGAGCGGCTGCGCCCCGGCATGACCTGTGTGGACGCCACCGCCGGGCGGGGCCGGGATGCCGAGGTGCTGTGCCGTCTGATCGGAGAAACGGGGCACCTGTACGCCTTTGATATCCAGGCGGACGCGATAGAAAGCACCCGGCAGTGGCTGACCGAAGCCGGGCTAATGGGTCGGGCGACGCTGATCCACGCAAGCCACCGCAGAATGGCGGAGTATGTACCGGCAGCGGATGCGGTGGTTTTTAACCTCGGGTATCTGCCCCGCGGCGACCATGCCATCAGCACCACGGCGGCGGAGAGCATCCCTGCGGTGGAGGCAGCACTTTCCATCCTCGCCGAAGACGGGTTCGTAACCATCTGCCTGTACTACGGCGGGGACAGCGGCTATGCCGAGTATGATGCGCTGCTTTCCTATCTGCGGCAGCTGGATGCCCGGCAGTACACCGTCATGGTGCAGCAATTCTATAACCGGCCCAACTGCCCGCCGGTTTTTATTGTGATAGAGAAGAACCGGTGAGTGGGCGGCCGAAGGCCGCCGCAGGGCCGCAGACCGGGCAAAGAGCAGGGCCCGCAGGGCGGCCCGGCCGGAGGCCGGGCCGGGCGGCGAAGCCGCCGCGAGCGAAGCGAGGCCCTGCGGGCCGAATCTGCGGCCTGCAGAGATGGGAAAGGATAAACTATGACGGAATACTGGGACCTGCTGGACGAAAACCGAGAACCGCTGGGCATGCTGCATCGGCGGGGAGACGCGCTGCCGGCGGGGGCGCGGCATCTCTGCGTGGAGATTATTACGGTGTGCAACGGCAGGATATTGACCACACTGCGGCACCCGCAGAAGCATAACGGTGGCTATTGGGAGGTCACGACCGGCAGCGCCCTGGCCGGGGAGGACAGCTGCACCGCTGCGGTACGGGAGCTGTATGAGGAAACTGGGATCCGGGCGGAAAAGGAGGAGCTGATCCTCTTTGACCATGTGATAACGCCCCGGATCTTTAGCGATACCTACCTGCTGCGGCTGGCGGAGGAGCCGAAAATAGCCCTGCAAAGCACCGAGACCGTAGACTATGCCTGGCTGACGCCGGTCGAGCTGCTGGAGCGGTGCCGAGCTGGCATGGTAATAGGACATCTGGCGGAGCGCTTTGCGCGGTATGCCGTGATGCTGGAGGATGTACTCCAGAAGGAGGGAGAAAAATGAACAAACACCACCGGACGCTGGAGCTGGACCGGGTGCTGGAAATGCTGGCGGAGCAGGCGACCTGCGCGGCCAGCAAGGAACTGGCGCTGCGGCTGGAGCCCTGTGATAACTACCGGGACGCGGCGGATGCCCTACAGCGGACCGCGGATATCAATACATTGACAGCGCGGTACGGGACGCCGGGGCTGGGCGGCATACAGGACTGCACCGGCGCCCTGCAGCGGGCCAAGCTGGGTTCCCGGCTTTCCGCTGGGGAAATACTGCAGGTGGCACGGGTGCTGCGTACCATCCGCACCATAAAGAAGTGGCGGGGACAGGGCGAGGCCCCTACCGCCGCCGATGATCTGTTCCATGTGCTGGCGCCCGTGGAGGGGCTGGAAAAGGATATCTTCGATGCCATTCTCTCGGAGGAGGAGATCGCCGATACGGCCTCCCCTGCCCTGAATGATCTGCGCCGCCGAATTCGCAAAGCACAGCTGAAGGTGCGGGAACAGCTGGATGGTATCATCCGCTCGCCGCAATACGCCAAGGCGCTGCAGGAGCCGATCATTACCATGCGCGACGGGCGCTTTGTGGTTCCGGTCAAAATAGAATGCAAAAATGAGGTAAAGGGCCTGGTGCATGACACCTCCTCCAGCGGCGCGACGGTCTTTATAGAGCCGATGGCCGTGGTGGACGCCAACAACGAGATAAGGATGCTGCAAAATGAGGAGCAGCTGGAGATCGACCGTATTTTGCAGGAATTCAGCGAGCGCATAGGGCAGGTGGCGGACGCCACCCGGGACAGCTTCGCGGCGCTATTGCAGCTGGACCTGCTTTTTGCCAAGAGCCGGCTGGCCGACAAGATGAAGGCGACGGTGCCGGAGCTCAACGAGGACGGCATCATTGAGTTCCGCAAGGCGCGGCACCCGCTGATCCACAAGGAAAAGGTAGTGCCGGTGGATATCCGGCTGGGGGATGGCTTTGATACGCTGGTCATCACCGGGCCAAATACCGGCGGCAAGACCGTGGCGCTGAAAACGCTGGGCCTGCTGACCCTGATGGCGGCCTGCGGCATGATGCTGCCGGTAGCCACCGGGAGCCGGGCGGCGGTCTTTACCCATGTGCTGGCGGATATTGGCGACGAGCAGAGCATAGAGCAGAGCCTTTCCACCTTCTCCTCCCACATTGTCAAGATCATAGAAATTCTGAAAATAGCCGACACCAAGAGCCTGGTGCTGACCGATGAGCTGGGAGCCGGCACCGACCCCACCGAGGGCGCGGCGCTGGCGGTTTCCATCATTACGGCGCTGCGGCAGCGGGGCGCGCGGCTGGCGGCGACCACCCACTACGCCGAGGTGAAGATGTATGCCCTGCAGACCGACGGGGTGGAAAACGGCTGCTGCGAATTTGATGTGGCGACCCTCTCCCCCACCTACCGGCTGCTCATCGGCGTACCGGGGCGCAGCAATGCCTTTGCCATCAGCCGGCGGCTGGGCCTGCCGGAGGAGATCATTGAAGAGGCGAAGAGCATGGTTTCCAGTGAGAATACCCGCTTTGAGGATGTGGTAAGCGAGCTGGAAAGCACCCGGCAGCAGCTGGAAAACGAAGTGACGGCCGCCGAAACGGCCCGCAGTGAGGCCGACCGTCTGCGGGCTGAGATGAAAAAGCAGACCGAGGCGCACGAGGCCGCGCTGGAGAAGCTGGAGGCCGAGGCAAGGGACAACGCACGCGCCCTGGTGGAGCGCACCCGCAGCCGCACCGACCTGCTGCTGAACGAGCTGGAGGAGCTGAAGAAGCAGAAGGATAAAGCTGATTTCAGTGAGAAGGTGGCGGCGATGCGGCAGGGCTACAACCGGCGCATTGAGGAGCTGCGGGACACCGCTGACCCGGTAAAGGAGCGCAAGACGGAGGAGTATCATCTGCCGCGGGCGCTGCGGGAGGGCGAAACGGTGACGGTGGCGGCCATCAACCGGCAGGGGACGGTGATCTCCGGGCCGGATAAAAACGGAGCTTATCAGATCCAGCTGGGGAACATGAAGATGAAGTGCGAGCCCGGCGAGCTGCGTCTGCCGGAGGACGCCCCCAAGCCCCCCAAGAAAAAGCACCCCGCCGGCGGCACCCGCACCAGTCGCCCTGGCAACACCGAACGGGAGGCCCGCACCGAGTTGGACATCCGCGGGATGGCAAGCGACGAGGGGCTGATGGAGGTGGATCGCTTCCTGGACCGGTGCATGATGATGGGCATTAAGAACGCGACCATTATTCACGGCAAGGGGACCGGCGTACTGCGGGCCGCGGTGCAGCAGCACCTGCGGCGGCTGAGCTTTGTAAAGAGCCAGCGCCCCGGCATGTACGGCGAAGGCGAGATGGGCGTGACGGTAGTGGAGCTGAAATGAGGCGGCGAGGAAAAATGGAGAGGCGGCAAGGAACCCCGCAGGCAGGCTCTTGCCCGGCGGAGCGAAGCGGAGGGCGGGCTGATGCCTGTCAAGGGGTGACACAGCCGGAATCCATTTTTACCGCCGCCGAAGGACGGTCACGGCAGAAAACAGAATAAAATGGCCCCTTGATGGAACCATAGTGGTATATGGAACCATTGGGGGGATTTTTTATGGGGAAAAAGATATTGGACCGAGCGCTGGTATTTGGGACGGGGGCGAGCTTTTACAGCCTGCTGGAGACGATATGGCGGGGGCACACCCACTGGAGCATGAGCCTGACCGGCGGGCTGGTGCTGCTGACCGTTTACACAGCGGAGCGGCGGACCCACCATACCCTATGGCGGCGATGCCTGCGTTCCGCGGGAATCATCACAGCCTATGAATTTGTGGTGGGGTGCCTGGTGAACCTGCGGCTGGGGTGGCAGGTGTGGGATTACTCCTCGCAGCCGGGGAATGTGATGGGGCAGGTGTGCCCGCTTTTTTGCTTTCTGTGGCTGATGCTCTCACTGCCTGTGCTGCTGCTGTGCGGCTGGCTGCGGCACCACATGGAGCCGCAGCTGCCCCGGCGAGGCGGGCTGTGCTGGCGATAGGCGAAATGCGCCTTTCCTTTTGCGGGGAGATGTGATAAAATGAAAGCAGAATCATTCCACCACGAAAGGAGAAGCAAGTATGATATCCAACGAGATGAGAGATAAGCTGATCGCAATGGCGCGGGACGCCTCCCAAAATGCCTATGTTCCCTATTCCCACTTTAAGGTGGGGGCGGCGATCCTAGGTGAGGGGGGCGGCATATTTACCGGCTGTAATGTGGAAAATGCGAGCCTTGGCTTGACCATCTGCGCGGAGCGCAACGCCTGCACCACCATGATAGCGCAGGGCGAGCGGCGGATTGCGGCAGTGGCCATATACGGCGGCGAAAAGGGCGGTGAAGCGGCACCCTGCGGGGCATGTCGGCAGTTTATGCTGGAATTTGCCGATGAAGCGCTGGAGGCTCCGCTGTACTTTGCGGGGCGGGATGGCAGCTTTGTCATTTCCAGCTTTCAGGAGATCTGCCCGTTCCCCTTCCGCAGCTTTGTAGGGAACGATTGACCTGCCCAAAAAAACGACCCGGCCGGGGATTCCTCGGTCGGGTTTTTATTCGGCTGCGGTGTCATCCCCAGTGCGGCAGGATGAGCTGATACAAGACCGCCGCCACAACGGACAGCCCCATCTCCACCGCAAATTCCTTTCCTCTTCTGCGCAGAAGCAGCACACCGGCAAGCCATGTAAAGACCTCCATCAGGTGGTAGACATAAAACCCCCGGTCGATCCTCAAGTTGACCGCCTGCGCCAGCAGAGCGCCTAAAATAACGGCGGATAGCAGCACCGCCGGAGCTCCCTCCCCTTTGGCATACCAGCAGACCATCGCCAGGAAGAACGAAGCGAAGGACATCAGAACCCATATCATCATATAGGAGCGGGGCAGGAAGCCCAAAACATAGTGGCAGTAAAGATAATACCCCGCCACCATGCTGATAAAAAGCAGAAGGTATTGACGCCGGCCCGCAGCGGGGACGCCGCATAGACGGAGATGGCGGTTCCTATCAAAATCCATATCGCAAGCCGCCCAAAGTAGTTCCCGATATCCAGCCTTTGGAGCAGCAGGGGAGGGTATTGGCAGCGGTTGCGTCAAGCCATTTTTGCAAAACGCCGAGTGCGACCCCCAATAGGATGATCCCCACGGTGGCGGCAAGCTGCCGTTTCAGCGGGATGCCCGTTTTCGGCTTTCTTATTTTTTCGAGGAATTCTTTCATGCTTGCAGTCTCCCTTTTGCGGTTGATGCGGCATTATTTTTTTGCCAAAATGGTTTTAATCTCCGCCAAATCGGCGGCAAAGTGGATGTTTTCCAGCTTTTCCGGGGTGCAGAGGCCCATTTTGACCATATGGGTGAGCTGCGCGCGCAGGCCCTCGTAGTAGCCATCAAGATTATAGAGGATACAGGGGGCGACGAGCTTATGGAGAGCAACGCGGGACATCACCTCGCTGATCTCCTCCAAGGTGCCAAGGCCGCCGGGGAAAGCGATGAAGGCATCACCCAGCTCGATCATTTTGGTGCGGCGCTGTGGAAGATCGCGGGCGACATAAAAGTGGGTCAGCCCCTCGTACTGGAGGTCTTGCTCCACGAAGAAGGAGACCTCCACGCCGGTGACTTCCCCGCCGGCCTGCAAGGTGCTTTCCGCCAAAGCGCCCATCAGGCCGGTCCGGGAGCCGCCGTAGACGAGGGCATGGCCACTTTCACCGATCCAGCGGCCAAGGGCGCGGACGACGGTATTCAGCTTTGGATCACTACCGGGGGAGGAGCCGAGATAAACGGTGATATTCATGGAGCCGATCCTTTCGTGGGATTTTATTTTTCGAAGGGGGAGGGGCCAAACAAATTGCGGATCTTGGCGGCCAATTGACGGCGACGGACGCGTTCCGCTTCTTCGGCGCGCTGCCAACCGGCGGGGGTGCGGTGCAGCAGAGCGCCCTCTCCTATTCCCTGCGGCAGCTCACTGAGAGGGATGCGGCAGGTTTCGCCGGTGACGGTATTCTCACAGAGGGCGAAATCGCCCTCGATGCGGTCGATGCTCCACATGATAGGATCTCCTTTGGCATGAATCGGGGGGCGAGGGAAAATCGAGAGGCGGCAAGGAGCGCCCCGAAGGCAGGCTTGCGCCCGACGAAGGCGGGCTGACGCCTGACGAGGGGGCGACACAGCCGGAATCGATTTTCACCGCCCCCATATAGAGGACTGACGGCCTGTAAAAATGCGGGCCGCTTTTATTTTGCGGTGGTGATGGTGAGATTTTCGCCATCACTGGTGACGGTAACGGTGCCCTGCAGATCGGTGCGGTAGAGAGCGGCACCCTGTTCTTTGAGGCGGGTGAGGACGCCGGTATTGGGCAGGTTGTAGCTGTTATCCTCCCCTACCGAGAAGATGGCATAGCGTGGGGCAACGGCTTTGAGGAAATTTTCCGAGCTGGAAGTGGCACTGCCATGGTGCCCCACCACCAGCACATCGGCAGCCAGTTCGGTCTTTGCCGCCAATAGGGTTTCTTCCACTTCTGCTTCGGCATCCCCCATGAGGAGGAAGGCGGCATTGCCGTAGGTGACACGCAGCACCAATGAATAGTTATTGAGGTTTTCCCAGGTGGCACCGCGAGCGGGGCTGAGGACGGTGACGGTAGCATCACCAAGGGGGATGGTATCCCCCGCAAAAAGATAGGCGGCGGGAATAGCCTGCTCCGAGAGGGTACTTAGCAGCTTTTCGTAGGACTGGGCGGTGGGGAGCTGGCTTTCCGGGACGGCGGCGGTATAAAAGGCGGCGGCCGGCAGCTTTTCCAGCACGGTGCGCATACCGCCGTAGTGGTCACTGTGGGGATGGGTGACGATAGCGGTAGAGAGATTCCTGACCCCGGCGCGGGAAAGGGCGGCCAGCACCCTGCCGCCTGCGGCATACTCTCCGGCATCGACCAGGATGGCGTCCTCGCCGCAGGTAAGCAGCAGGCTTTGCGCCTGACCCACATCAATGACCCGGAGGGTCAGCCCTGCGGCGGGCGGGTTGGAGGCAGGGGCTTTCTCCCACGGGGAAAGCTCCTGCCAAAGGAGGAAGGCGGCCAGGGCCAGCAGCAGGAAAAAGGCGCACCAGAGCCGTTTGCGCTCACGGCGGGTGGTGTACTGACGAGGCATGGGTGGTTCCTCCTTTCGGGATTTTGCAAGGTTTAGGGGGAGGCGGCGGGGCCGCAGGCCAAACCGCCCGAAGGGCGGTTTCAGCGGCGGAGCCGCCGCGGCGGGCGAAACCCGCCGGGCCTGCGGCCCCCAGCCTGCGTCTTTCGTAAGCTCAGCGTTTTTTACGGTGGGTGGATTTCGGGCGGCGGGCACCGGGATGCGGCTTGGCGGTCAGCTTGGGATCGGGGCCGCCCTGCCCGGCTGCGCGGCGGGAAATGAGGTACTCCCGGTCTGGCTGCACCAGGCAATCCGGGCCGTGACCAATGAGGTCCTCCCGGCCGGCACGCACCAGCGCTTCGATGACGAGACGGCGGTTTTCCGGCTTCCAGTATTGCAGCAGGGTGCGCTGCAGCTTTTTCTCGTAGGGATCGGTGGGAACAAAGACAGACTGCATCGTCCAAGGATCAATGCCGGTATAGAACATACAGGTGGAGGCCGTGCCCGGCGTGGGGTAAAAATCCTGCACCTGCTGGGGGCGAAGGTGGTGTTTTTTGAGGAACAGGGCCAACTCCACGGCATCCCGCATAGTGCTGCCGGGGTGGCTGCTCATCAGATAGGGGATGAGATAAAGCTCCTTGCCTTCCTTTTGACAGATGCGCTGGAAGCGGCGCAGGAACGCCTCGTAGACATTGATATGGGGCTTGCCCATTTCATCCAGCACACGGGCGCTGCAATGCTCCGGCGCTACTTTAAGCTGCCCGCTGATGTGGTAGCGCACCAGTTCGGTGAGGAAGGTATCGTCCTCCTCGCCCATCATGTAATCGTAGCGCAGGCCGCTGCGACAAATACCTTTTTTGACGCCGGGGATGGCCCGCAGCTCCCGCAGCAGCTGCACATAGTCGGAGTGGTCCACCCGGACGGCCGGGCAGCGGGTGGGGGCCAGGCATTTTTTATCCCGGCACAGGCCGTGGGTGGCCTGCTTGGCGCAGGAGGGGGCCCGGAAATTGGCGGTGGGGCCGCCGACATCGTGGATATAGCCCTTGAAGTGAGGATTGTGGGTAAAGCGTTCGGCCTCCCGCAGCAAAGAGGCGTGACTGCGGGTGGTGATGTAGCGTCCCTGATGGAACGCGATGGAGCAGAAATTGCAGGCGCCAAAGCAGCCGCGGTTGTGGGTAAGGGAAAATTCGACCTCTTTAATGGCGGGAACGCCGCCCATCTCCTCATAGATGGGGTGATAGTAACGCTCGTAAGGTAGCTCCGCCACGGCATCCAGTTCCTCGGTGGTAAGGGGCAAAGCGGGCGGGTTCTGCACCAGGTACCGCTCCCCGTGCTTCTGCACCACGGCCCGGCCGGTCACATGGTCCTGCTCCTCCAGCTGAAGGCGGCAGGCACGGGCGTAGGTCTTTTTATCCTGCGATACCTTATCGAAGGAGGCGCAGGAGACGGCGTTTTCCGGCAGGGGGTCGGAAAGGGGGCAAAGATAGCAGGTTCCGCGGATATCCCGCATAGCGGCCGGGTGTTCCCCTCCCGCCATGCGGGCGGCAATTTCGGTCATCTGGTGCTCGCCCATGCCGTAGATGAGAAGGTCCGCGCCGGAATCCGCCAAAATAGAGGGACGCACAGCGTCATCCCAGTAATCGTAGTGGGCAAAGCGGCGCAGAGAAGCCTCCAGCCCGCCGATAACGATGGGGATATCGCCGTAGGTCTCGCGAATGAGGCGGCAGTAGACAATGGTGGCGCGGTCGGGGCGCAGCCCTGCCCGGCAGCCGGGGGAATAAAAATCCTCGCTGCGCAGGCGGCGGGCCGCCGTATAGTGGGCAACCATCGAATCGATGTTGCCGCCGGAGACCAGAAAGCCCAGCCGGGGACGACCGAAGCGGGTCATATCCTCCGGAGTATCAAAGCGGGGCTGGGCCAGTACCGCCACCCGGTAGCCCTGGCTTTCCAGCAGGCGGGTGATGATGGCCGGGCCAAAGCTGGGGTGATCCACATAGGCATCGCCGGTGACATAGACAAAGTCCGCGGCCTCCCAGCCGCGGGCCGTCATTTCTTCTTTTGTGATGGGCAGAAAGCTCATAGCTGCTCCCTTCATTTCTTGGGCTCGGTTTGCTGGTCCTCGCTGATGCGGGGCAGGCTCCAGCGGTAGTGGGTGGCCAGCATGCGGATGGAAAATACCAGAATGACGCCGGTGAGGGCCGCGGTGCTTTCCTGCAGGGGGGTGCGCAGCAGAAAATAGGCTGCCCCGCCGATGATGCTGGCGATGGCATAGACCCGACGGCACAGCACCATGGGGATCTCCCGGCTCATCATATCCCGCAGGACGCCGCCGCCCACTCCGGTGAGCAGCCCCAGGAACACGCACAGGAAGGCATTTTCGCCATAGCCGGCGGCCACGCCTGCCCGTACGCCGATGACGGTAAACACACCAAGACCCAGGGCATCAAAGATGTTATTGACACGGTCGATGAGGACCATATGGCCAAAAGCCGATGCGCCAGTACCACGCCAGCAGGAACACGATAAGCGAGGTAGCAATGGCCACAATGGCATAAAGCGGCTGACTGAACATAACCGGCGGGGTGCGGCCCAGCAAAAGATCCCGGATGCAGCCGCCGCCAAGGGCGGTGGTAAGCCCCAGCAGCATAACGCCAAAGACATCCAATCTTCTTTGCAGGGCCACGGTAGCGCCGGAAACGGCAAAGGCCACGGTGCCCACCGCCTCCAGCACGGTGAAAAGTGTTTCGGTAAGGGTATTCATGGGATTCCTCTTATGTGGGTAGGATCAATCGGCGGACATGGTCTTGCGCTCGTAGTATTGGTCCTTGGTCATCAGCACCTTGCGGGGCTTGCTGCCCTCAAAGGGGCCTACGATGCCCTTTTCCTCCATCTCGTCTACCAGTCGGGCGGCACGGGCATAGCCCACCTTAAGCCGGCGCTGGAGCAGTGAGGTAGAGGCAAGACCAGCTTCCACCACCACGGCAATAGCCTGCTCCAGCAGCTCATCGCCATCGGTGCCTTCGGCATCGCCGCCGGAAGCGGCAGCGAACCGGAGGAGCCGCCCTTGCCCTTGACCTGGGCGGCGGACTGCTCGATCTCGGTCATGATGGTATCATCATATTCGCCCTTTTCGCCCTGCTTGATGAAGGTGACGACACGCTCCACCTCGCTATCGGTGACAAAGCAGCCCTGCACGCGGGTGGGCTTGCTGCTGCCGACGGGATAGTACAGCATATCGCCGCGGCCTAAGAGCTTCTCGGCACCGCCCATATCCAGGATGGTTCGGCTGTCGATCTGGGACGAAACGGCAAAGGAGATGCGGCTGGGGATATTGGCCTTGATCAGGCCGGTGATGACATCGACGGAGGGACGCTGGGTGGCGATGACCAGATGCATCCCGGCGGCTCTTGCCATCTGCGCCAGCCGGCAGATGTAATCCTCGACATCCTTGGGGGCGGCCATCATCAGGTCAGCCAGCTCATCGATGATAATAACGATCTGCGGCATGGGGTGCAGCTCCTCCCGTTCGGCGGCCAGGCGGTTATAGCCCTCCAGGTCACGGGTGCCGGTGGCGGCAAACAGCTTGTAGCGGTTCAGCATCTCCCCCACCGCCCAGCACAGGGCGCCGGCGGCCTTTTTGGGGTCGGTGACAACCGGCACCAGCAGGTGCGGGATGCCGTTATAGCCGCCCAGCTCCACCACCTTGGGGTCGATCATCAAAAGCTTGACCTCCTCCGGGGAGGCCTTATACAAAAGGCTGATGATAATGGAATTGATGCAGACCGATTTGCCGCTGCCGGTAGCACCGGCAATGAGCAGATGCGGCATTTTGGCCAGATCGGCCAGGCAGATGCGGCCGGAAATATCCTTGCCGAGCGCGACTGAAAGACGGCTCTTGGCACCGGTGAATTCGGTGCTGTCGATGATCTCCCGGATGGGGACGGCGGCGATATCCTTATTGGGCACCTCGATGCCGATGGCGGCTTTATTGGGGATGGGGGCTTCGATGCGCACGCCGCCCGCGGCAAGGTTCAGGGCGATATCATCGGCCAGATTGGTGATGCGGCTGATCTTGACGCCGGCAGAGGGCTGCAATTCATACCGGGTAACGGCAGGCCCGCGGGAAATATCCACGATGCGGGTCTCCACCCCGAAGCTGCGCAGCGTATCCACCAGCAGATCGGCATTGGCACGCAGCTCCTTTGGGTATTGCCGCCGCAGGCGGCCTTGGGCTCTTCCAGCAGGTTGACCGGCGGGAAGGTGTAGGTTTTTTCCTCCGGCACCGGCTCCAGCAGCACCTCCTGGGCGGCCTGCGCCGCCTTTTCCTCCGGCGTTTCGCCAAAGTGCAGCTTGCCGTCCTTGGCTTCGGCCGCCGGCTCCCCTACCACGGCGCTGCCGCTGACGGCACGGGTGATGAGATCCTCGATGGAGGTCTCGGCGGGGTGTGGGGGCGGCATTGGCGACGGGCGGCGCGACCGGCTGGAAATCCGGCTGGGGTTCCGGCGCGGGGGTTGACTCCACAGGCTTGTCCGGCTCACTATCGAAATCGTAGGCACGGCCGGTATTAGTGCTTACCTTCATGGCGTCGGTCAGGCGCTCCACCTTGCGGCGGGAGGCTTCGCCCTCCTTGGTGAGGGCTTCCTTCCGGGCTGCGGCAGGGGATTTTTCATCCCCCTCCAGCATCACATCAATATTGAAGTTCCTGCGGTTTTTCTTTTGGGCGGCTTCAGCCGCCTCGGCAGCCGCCTGGCGGTTCTCTACCGCGGCGGTGTAGGCCTCCTCCAGCTTCTTGACGGGCTTTGCGGCACCCCTAAACAGACCAATGAGGGTGGTGCCGGTGGAGATCATAAAGAACACAAAGAACAGGAGGATATCCACGATGAGGGCCCCGGTGCGGCCCAGCCAGCGCAGCGGGTACACACCAAACAGAATAGCGCATGCGCCGCCCCCGGTAAGGGCGGTGCCGCCGCGGTACAGAGCCTTGATGCTCTCGGCAAAGGTGCCCTCCGCGGCGCTGCCGCCGATGATATGGGTGATGCCGCACAGCAGCAGGACCATCAGCACCACGCTGGCGCTTTTGAGCCCCGGAGTGATGGCGGTACGGTCCATGGTCAGCAGCACGGCCACGATCATCATAAGCGGGCCCATAAGATAGCAGCACCAGCCCATCAGGCCGCGCAGCACATTATGTACGGTATTCCAGGCGTTATCGCCGGGGATGGCCGCCAGCAGAAGCAGCAGCACCCCCAGCGCAAAGAGGATGATCGCATTGAGCTCCCGCTTGGCCTGCAGCTGCGCCTTGGTGGGCTTTTTGGCTGCCGGCTTGCGTTTTTTTGCCGTTGATTTTTTGGTCGTAGCCATAGTAGGGGTGGTTCTCCTTTCCCTTGGTTCCCTGCACCAAAAAGCAGGGCGGCGGCTCATCCCCTGCCCGGAAACCGGACAAGGGAAAAGCCGCTTTCATATGTACTCTCTTTATTTGGATTTTTTCTTTTGGAGGCGGTTTTCGTACCGGTCCCCCAGCTGGAAGGTAAGCATCTCCCGGAAATCCGCCAGGTCCTCGGCGGAGAGGCAACGCTTGGGGATGAGCAGTGCGCTCTGCTTGCCCAGGAACATGAAGAAATACTCAGCGGTCTCGTACATATTCATGATGTTGTTCCAGGCGTGCAGCGCGGTGGTACCGGCCTGTTCATCCAGCACATTGATGCCGTTATCATTGAATACATAGCGCATGGTGTGGCCGATGAAGGTCTTATCGTTCTTGATAAAGCGGCGGGCGGAAAGCTCCGGCAGGAGGAACGCACCCAGCACGGCGATAACCGCCACAATGGTGATAATGGTGGGCTTTTCGTTTACCTTAAAATCGGCATAGACGCCGACGATGGCGATGAGCAGCAGCAGAATGTTCATCATCACGCTGTTTTTATTTCTTTCCGCCTGTCATAAAGCGGGTAAGGGCAAGGTAATCTCTGCCCTCCATAACGGCTTCGGCTCTGATTTCAATATCCATGGTTTTCAGTGTCCTTTCACAAGATGTAGTATAGGGAAGGCGCAGTATATTTTAATGGATAAGACCGGTAATAAACGCCTGAACTGCGTTGCCGGTTATCTTTTCCACAATGCCCAGGATGACAACGACAGAACCCAGCACCAGCGTGTAGATGGCGAAGATGCGGAACTTATCGCTCTTGATAAGATAATTGACTAGGCGGATGGCCAAAAGGCCGAAGATGAGCGCTGCTGCCATGCCGATAAGGGCGGTGCCCCACTCGATGCCGATGCCGGCCGTGGCCGCGTCGTGCAGATCCAGGATGCCGGCCGCCAGCACTGCAGGCAGGCCCAGAATGAAGGAATAGGATACAGCGTAGCTGCGTTCCAGCCCACACAGCTGCCCCACCGAAATGGTGGAACCGGAGCGGGAGATGCCGGGCAGGGTGGCAAAGAGCTGCGCCACACCGATGGCCAGGGCGTGCTTGCCCTTCATGGTGGAGGCGTCCCGGTGACCACGGGGGGCGCGGTCCGCCAGGAAGAGCAGCGCCGAGGTGATGAGGAAGCAGATGCCCTCCACCAGAATGTCGTTATCGGCGCTGACCGAGGTGATAAGCTCCTGCAGCGGCAGCACCAGCAAAAGCGGCACGCAGGAAAGGATCAGAAGATACAGCATGCGGCGGTAAGGGGTGGCAGTCTGCTTAAAGAGCCGGCCGCGGAACAGATCGGCAAACAGCAGGAAGAACTCCCGCAGCAGCTGCCAGACCGTCCCCCGAAAGGCGATGATGACCGCCAGCAGCGTACCCAGGTGCAGCATAACCGAAAAGGTAACAGAGCTTTCGGAATTGATGCCGGTGAAGTACTGGTAAAGGGAAAGATGGCCTGAGGATGAGACCGGCAGGAACTCGGTAAGGCCCTGCAGGATCCCCTGTAAAATGGCGCTGAGAATGCTCATGATGTTGGTTTTCTCCTCTTGATGTGGCTATGTAAATGCCCCAAAAGGGCATTATTTACGATCGGTAGCTTTGGCCGGGCTGCAGCGACGGCTTGAGATAGGCAGCGGGATCGGTGGAACAAATACCCTGCACGGTACGAAGGCCATCCGCATCCGTCATCACCTGCACCCAGCCCTCCGGGCAGGGCAGCCACTCACTTTCGGGCAGCTCCTGCAGGGGCAGCAGCGCTTCCGGCGGCAATATGGTGTGGATCACTTTGCGGCCCCCTTTGCAGGCGGCTCCTTGTCGAGTTTTGCCTTGGGCGGGCGGCCGCGGCGGGGCTTTTTCCTGCCGTCCTCCTCATCAATGAGATCATAGAGCTTGCCCAGGGCATTCTGCAAGCCGCCCAGTTCATCGATGAGGCCCACCTGCACCGCGCCCTCGCCATCCAGCACCGTGCCGATATCCATGACCAGCTCGCCGTTATTCATCATCAGCTCCCGGAATTTTTCGGGCCGGATGCGGCTATTGGCGGTGACGAAGCCTGTGATGCGCTCCTGCATTTTATCGAAGTAGGAGAGGGTCTGCGGAACGCCCAGCATCACGCCGTTCATCCGCACGGGGTGGACGGTCATGGTGGCGGTGGGGGCGATGAAGCTGTACCGGGTGGAAACGGCCAACGGCACACCAATGGAATGTCCCCCGCCCAGCACCAGCGAGACGGTGGGGGTCTTCATACCGCTCAGCAGCTCGGCAATGGCCAGGCCTGCCTCCACATCGCCGCCGACGGTATTCAAGATGACCAGCAGCCCCCGGATGCTCTGGTCCTCCTCGATGGCGACCAGCTGCGGGATGACATGCTCGTACTTGGTGGTCTTGTTCTGCGGGGGCAGGATATAGTGCCCCTCGATCTGGCCAATAATGGTCAAGCAATGGATCTTATGCCGGCCGCCCTCGGTGGTCACGCTGCCGGAGTGATAGATCGCCTCGCTGCGGCGCTCCTCCTCATTTGCTTCCGGCTGGTTCTGCTCCTCATTTTTGGGGGCAGTGGATGCTTTTTTCTGCGGCATGGTTTTGGCTCCTCCCTATGGGTTTTACCCATAGTGTGAACCATTCCCGGCCGCTTTATGCCGGTTTAGTAGCCCTTGATCCCCTCGATGGAATCATCGTGGGCGACCCACTCCTCATCCACCTCAAAGGTGCGGTAGGTATCCCGGGTATCCCGCACAATGACCCGCTCGATGCCGGCATTGATGATCATACGCTTGCAAAGGGAGCAGGGCGCCGCGGCCTCCACATAGCCGCCGGTGCGGTTTTCCAGCCCCACCAGGTACAGGGTGGCACCCAGCATCTCGCTGCGGCTGGCATTGATGATGGCGTTCTGCTCGGCATGGACGCTGCGGCAGAGCTCATAGCGCTCGCCGCGCGGCACCTGCAGCTTTTCACGGGTACAGTAATGCAGCTCATTGCAGTTGGCACGGCCGCGGGGGGCGCCAACATAGCCGGTGGAGATGATGGTATCATTCTTGACGATGACCGCGCCGAAATTACGGCGCAGGCAGGTGCCCCGCCCGGTAACAGCTTCTGCGATATCCAAATAGTAATTGATCTTATCCCGGCGCTCCATGGGGCCTCCTTTTGCCTAACACAGTACGATATGAAACGATTTGTATCATTATACACCATTCTGTTGATTTTGTCCATCAAGAGATGGGGAATTAAATGTAACTTAATGGAGGCCGCCGAAAGCTGGTTCGGCCGCAGGCCCTGATGCGAAGCATCGGACACGCCCCGTGGGGCGCGTGCTCGGGCGAAGCCCGGGCGGCCTGCGGCCGATGCTCTCCCCCTGCATTTATCAAAGCCATTTCCGCACCATTCCGCCCTGCTCGGCATAAGATGGCCACTGGGTTTTATTTTTCGCTTACTTGGCCCGCCCCTTGCATCAAAGGCCGAATTATGGTATTTTTTTATAGAGTGAACGCTTCATCTTCCACATGGGAGGTCTTTTTATGTGCAAACGGATCCGGGAGGACATAGCGGCGGTGCGTCAGCGCGACCCCGCTGCCCGTTCCGGCTTTGAAATACTGCTGATGTACGCCGGCGTACACGCGCTGTTTTGGCACCGACCGGCGCACTGGCTGTACCGGCACCACTGCTTTTTCCTGGCGCGTCTTGTCAGCCAGCTCACCCGTTTTTTTACCGGTATCGAGATCCACCCCGGCGCCGTCATCGGGCACAATGTTTTTATTGATCATGGCTCCGGCATCGTCATCGGCGAAACGGCAGAGGTAGGCGATGGCTGCACGCTGTATCAGGGCGTTACCCTGGGCGGCACCGGCAAGGATACCGGCAAGCGCCATCCCACACTGGGGCGCAATGTAATGGTGGGCTGCGGCGCCAAGGTACTGGGCCCCGTGCGGGTAGGCGATAACTGCAAGATCGCCGCCAACGCCGTACTGCTGCACTCCATTGATGCCGACAGCACCGCTGTGGGTGTACCGGCGCGGGTAGTGCGGGTCAGCAATGTCCGGCTGGAAAATGAGCGGCTGGACCATGTGCATATTCCGGATCCCATCCAGCAGGAGCTGAACCGGGCCCACCGGCAGATCGCCGCGCTGGAAAAGCGGCTGACAGTCCTGGAGGCCGAGCTGGAAAAGGAAAAGGAAGAATAGCCGATGTTTTATATCATTTTTGATTTTTGCATGGCGGCAATTATGCTTTTATTCGGCATATGGTTTTATAAATCCGGCGGAAAAGCAGCCGATTACTTGTCCGGTTACAATATGAGATCCGCGGATGAGCGCCGAAAATATGACGAAGACGCCATGTGTAAAGCATATGGAAAAAGAATGATGTACATGTCGATCCCTTTTCTCATTGGGATTGCCATGGATTGCCGGTATCCGGGAATTGGCTGTCTCATCGCATGGGGGATGTGGCTTGTTCTGTTTATTCTGCTGCTTATTGAACGGCACAAAAGAGAACAATAAGCTTCACTTTCCCGCACTGTCCTACAGCGCTGCCACCAGCCGACGCAGGGCGCTGAGCCAATCGGACTTTCGCTCATCCTCGGCCGCCAGCAGAAATCGTTCCCCGAAGAACACTGCTGTGGCTGTCTGTCCGGCAAATTTGGCCTCTACACGACCCATTGGGCAACCATCCATCGGGTGTAGGGTGCCCATCTGCGCACCACCCGCTTTCATGGTTTCTTCCAGAGTGCCCGCGCCCTCCCGGATTATCGCGCCATGGGCGATGGGGCGGCCCTCCGTAGTAAATTCCAGTCCTGTAATGGTAATGATCTGGTCGGTCATGGTGGTTCCTCCTTGCGATCTTTTTTGTTCTGTCCTTATCATAGCAGGCTATCAGTCCCATAATCCGTACTTTGATGGACAGGCCGGGGCAGATGTGCTATATTTATGAGGAAATTGCGGCCAATAGACCTGTGGGAGGAACCAAAATGGAGCAAAATAAAGCCCTGCTGGAGCGCATCCGGCTGTTTGTGCTGGATCTGGATGGCACCATATATCTGGGCGACCGGCTGCTGCCCGGCGCTGCCGAGTTTATCACCACGGCAAAAGAAAAGGGTCGGCAGGTGCTGTTTTTCACCAATAACACCAGCCGCAGCCCCATGGAATATGTGGAGCGCTTTCCCGCATGGGGATTCCTGTCACCCGGGAGGATATTCTCACGGCCGGGGATGTGACCATTCACTACCTGCAGACGCACTGCGCGGGACAAAGCGTCTATCTGCTGGGGGTACCTGCCCTGCGGCAAAGCTTTGCGGAAGCCGGGATTTCCCTTACCGAAGAACAGCCTGATCTTGTTGTGGTGGGCTTCGATAAGACACTGACCTACGAACGGCTGGAAAAGGCCTGCATCTACCTGCGCCGGGGCGCCCATTTCCTCGCCACCCACCCCGATATCAACTGCCCCACTGAGGCGGAGCCGATCCCCGATTGCGGCGCTATCTGCCAGGCCATCACCACCAGTACCGGGTTTATGCCCCATTCCCTGGGCAAGCCCGCCGCCGAAACAGTGGAATTGGTGGAAGCGGTGAGCGGTCTGCCGCGGGAGGCCATCGCCTTTGTGGGGGACCGCCTGTATACCGATGTGGCCTGCGGCACCCAAAACGGCGCCTGCGGCATCCTGGTAATGACCGGCGAAACCACCCCCTGAAATGCTGGCAGAAAGCAGCTTTTCCCCGATGCGGTGTTCCCCTCTCTCGGGGCCATGGCACCGCTGCTGTAAATCTCACAATAAAAAGCCCGCCCCCTGTACCAACACCGTACAGAGGGCGGATTCTTATTTGATTACAGGTTTATTTCCAGTGTTTTAGCTGCGAAAGATGGGCGTCATACTGTGCCCGGCGCTCCGCTTCGCCGATATTTTCAGAGTTCGGCATATGCGCCAGCAAAAAATCCAGCAGCGCATCCTTGCTTTGGTAAGCGAAGGCCCCCTCCGCATAGCACCACTTGCAGTAATCCTCATTATAGCTGCCGTCTGGCTCCCGGCTGGTGATGCCGTCCTCCAGCGGCATGCCGCAGCACTGGCAGATGAGCTGCCGCGGCGTACCCAGCAGCGTATTGATGGATACATCGAACAGTGCCGAAAGCAGCTTCAAGGTTTCGGTATTCGGCACCGTTTCACCGGTTTCCCAGCGGGAGACCGCCTGCCGGGTCACAAAAACCTTTTCCGCCAGTTCTTCCTGCGAAAGACCCTTGCCGGTTCTCAGTTCATAGATCACATCTTTTGTTTCCATGCGCTTTCTCCTCCCTTTGGGAATAGTATAACGCCATACCACCTCTATGAAAAGCAACCCGCTGTTGCTTTTGCTGCTGCGTCACTCGGTCAGGCCAAAGAACCACACCGTTTCGGATTCATAGGTTTCGCCCTGCCGCAGCAGGATGGAGGGAAACTGCGGGTGATGGGGGCTATCGGGGCAATGCTGTGTTTCCAGGCAGATTCCGCTGTGCTTCTGGTAGGCAATGCCGCCTTTGCCCCGCTCTCCACACAGAAAATTACCGGAATAGAGCTGCAAGGCCGGTTCTGTGGTGAAGACGGTGAGCCGCCGTCCTCTTACGGGGTCACTGAGTTCCGCCGCCGGGTGCAGCGGATTTAGGCTCTCGGCATCATAGTCCAGCAGGAAATTGTGGTCGTACCCGCCAGCATTTTTTAGCTGCGGACAGTCTGCCCCGATGCGTTCCCCGATGGTATGCGGCGTGGTAAAATCCAGTGGCGTTCCCGCCACCGGCAGCATCTCCCCGGTGGGGATCAGCTCTTCATTGATGGGCGTATAGCGGCTGGCTGCCAGCTCCAACCGGTGGCCAAGGATATCCCCCTTGCCCTGCCCCGCCAGATTAAAATAGGTGTGGTTGGTCAGGTTCAGCAGGGTGTCCCCCTCCTCCGCTGTGGCAGTATAGTGGATAATGAGGGCATCCTCCTGGGTCAGGCAGTAGCGCACCTCCACATGCAGTTTGCCGGGGTAACCCTCCTCACCTGCTTCTGCCGTACGGGAGAACACCACCACATTATCAATGTCCTCGGTGCTCCATTGCCACAGGCAGCGGTCAAAGCCTCGCTTGCCGCCGTGCAGGTGGTTGCCGCCGTCATTGGCAGCCAGCTGATACTCCTTGCCGTTCAGGGTGAATTTTGCCCCGGCAATACGGTTGGCCACCCGGCCTATTGTTCCGCCAAAGTGCGGGGCCTCAATGTAATCTGCAATGGTATCACACCCCAGGGTGATATCCTCCACCATGCCCTCTTTATCCGGCACACAGATGCTATGCACAGCCGCCCCGTAATTGAGAAGGTTTACCTCCATGGTGTTGTGGTTAAACAGGGTAAAGCGTGTTACCGCCTGCCCTTCCGGCGTCCTGCCAAAAAAGTGCTTATAGACCATTGGTTGCTCCTCACTTTTCGTTTGTTTCTGCCTATTATTGTACCGCATCAACGGCCAACTGCCAAGGGGGAAGTTTTCACTCTCGCCAGGTCGTCTGGGCGAATTTCTGCTGAGGGATGGCACCGGGCCGCAGGCTGTTTCGGCACAGCCGAAACCGACGGGCACAGCCCGTCGAGACCGTCCAAAGGACGGTTTAGCCTGCGGCCCGCCCTGCCCCCTGCATAAATTCCACACATGGGAAAAGGGACGCCCCCGTTAGAGGACGCCCCTTTCCCAAGAGAGAAAACATTAGAAGATGGCGAGTTTAGACTGGACGGTGGTGGAAGCCACTACGCGTCCGCGCTTGATGACATAGCGACGCTCCGGAGTCAGACGAATGGCGTCGCGTGCATCACGGCAAGCGGTGATGACGATATCGGCATTGCAGCCGACCTTCAAGCCGTAATCCTTCAGACGGAGGATCTTGGCGGCGTCATCGGTGATCATATCGAAGGTCTTTTCAATCTCATTGGGCAGGCTCAGCTGGGCAGCGTGGCCGGTAATCAGGGCCACCTGCAGCATATCGCCGGCGCCGTAGGGATAGAAGGTATCATTGACGCAGTCCTGGCCAAAGCTCATGGTCACACCGGCAGCCAGCAGTTCCTTTACGCGGGTAATACCGCGGCGGATGGGCTGTTTATCCAAGCGGCCCTGGAGCATCAAGTTGGTAACCGGGTTGGTGATGACATTGATGCCGGCCTTCTTTACCTTTTCGATAACATAGGCCGCATAGTGGTCGTCATAGGCCGCCATGGCGCAGGTATGGCCGGCGGTAACACGGCCCTGCCAGCCGCGGGCGATGGTCTCATCGGCTACCATCTCCAGGGTGCGGTAGAAAGGGTCGTCGCTTTCATCCACATGCATATCCACATCGGCATCATACTTCTCGGCAATATCAAAGCACAGCTTGACATGTGCGCGGCTGTCATCGGGGCAGTTCTCATTAGCGGGCATACCGCCTACTACATCGCAGCCCATCTCCATGGCCTGCCACATCAGCTTATCGGCGCCGGGATCCTTCATAATGCCTTCCTGCGGGAAAGCAACGGTCTGCATATCCACTACGCCCTTATACTTGTCTTTCAGGGCCAGTACGCCCTCGGTGGCCTTCAGGCCGGTGATGGTATCCACATCAATGTGGGTACGAATATTCAGTACACCGTTCTTGATCTCACGCTCCACCACATCGCCGCCGCGGGCCAGAATGTCCTCATTGACATAGTTGCGCTTTTTATCCCACAGCATCTCAATGGCTTCCTTCAGGGTGCCGCTCTGGTTCTTGGGCAGAACATCCAGTACATTGACCTTATCCAGGTGGATATGGGGATCGATGTAGGAAGCGGTGGTCAGGTTGCCCTCGGCGTCAATAACGGTCTCGGCCTCAGCGGTCAGTCCCACACCGATATCAACGATCTTGCCGCCATCGATGAGGATATTGACCAGCTCTTCCCGGTCACGGAGCTTCGCGTTCTTAATAAGCATCTGCATACTTTAATTCCCTCCAAAAAATTTTTGTTAAAATAATCCGGCAGGGCGCTATTTCTCATTCAAACCAAATTTTCTTACTTCCCAACCCTTTTGAAAAGCGCCCTGCTCCCGGATGGGAGCAGGGCGCGAAACAACTTGGGGCGAAAGCCTCTCCATAGTCTGCCAATATCCGGAGGACTCCTATTCGGTTCACCTACATTTTAGCATACAATCTGCCCAAAGGCAATTCATCATTATTTAGAAAGTTCCAATACATTTTTGTTGGAATCCACCAAATACATCGCATACATCTCCGGCGAAAGCCCGCTCTCCGCCACTATCTTCCGGGCCGGCTCATAGTCCTCGGCCGCCAGCCGCAAGGAGATCCCACAGCTTTGAGTCACGGTGCGCAGGGTGGGCATCGTCGCCACCTTAAAGTGCTGCTCCAGCAGCCGCTCAGTCTGTATGGCGGAATGGGTATTCTCAAAGGAAATCATCAGATAATCTTCGTTCATCGTTTTCACCTCGCCCCTATTTTACTCCATGGCCCCAGCGGAATCAAGTGTACTTCCCCGATTGGCCTGTGCAGCAGGCCGGCCATGCGGCGCAGCCGCCGGGCTTCCGCCCGGCTCCCGCGGCTTCGCCGCGGGCCGCGCCCTGCGGGCGCTCGGCTGCGCCGCATGGCACCGCCTGCCGCCTCACCGCTCTCCCACGCAAAAGACCGCCCCGGAAACCCGGAGCGGTCACATATGCTTCTCTTTCTCAGGCTATCAGACAGCGGTGGTCGCCAGCAGCACATAGCTGAGGATGAACAGAACGGAGAGAATGTACATCAATACAGGAACCTCTTTCGCCTTGCCGCGGGCCAGCTTGATGAGGGTGTAGGAGATGATGCCAAAGCCGATACCATCTGCAATGGAGTAGGCAAAGGGCATCATGGCGATGGTGAGGAAGCAGGGATGGCGGTCTCCATATCGGACCAGTCGATCTTCAGCACACCCTTCATCATGAATACGCCGACGATGATGAGTGCGGGAGCGGTGGCAGCGGAGGGAACAATGCCCGCCACAGGAGCCAGGATAACCGCCAGCAGGAACAGGATACCGGTAGTCATGGAGGTCAAGCCGGTACGACCGCCGTCCTCGATGCCGGTGGAGGACTCAACAAAGGTGGTAACGGTGGAAGTACCGATCAGTGCGCCGGTGCAGGTGGCGATAGCATCCGCAATCAGGGCACGGTCGCCGCCGGGGAAATTGCCGTTCTCGTCCAGCATACCGGCGTTGCCCGCGGTACCCAGCAGGGTGCCAACGGTATCAAAGCAGTCGCAGATGGCAAAGGTGATGATAGCGGTGAGGAAAGGAACAATGCCGCCGGCGGAAAGAGCGCCGGAGAAGTCCAGCTTAAGGGCGACTTCGCCAAATGCCTCGCCGATTCCGGCTACGGTAAAGCTCTCGGGAATGGTGGTCTGCCCATAAGGAAGCCAATGAGAGTAGTAGCGATGATGCCGATAAAGATCGCACCCTTTACGCGGTAGGCAACCAGAATAGCGGTGATCGCCAAACCGATGAGGGCCAGCAGAGCCGCTCCCTTGGTGATGCTGCCCATATCGGTGTAGGCGCCGGCCTACCGGTACCAAAGGCGGTAACGATATTGACATTGAACATACCGATGAGAGCAATGAAGAAGCCGATACCGGCGGAAATGGCAGCCTTCAAGGAAGCGGGGATCGCTTCAATGATCTTCTTGCGCAGGGGGCTGACGGTCACGACGAGGAACAGCACGCCGGAAATAAATACGATCGCCAAAGCCTGCTCCCAGGTGTAGCCCATGCCAAAGCATACGGTAAAGGTGAAGAAGGTATTGAGGCCCATGCCGGGTGCCTGGCAGAAAGGCACATTGGCCAGGAACGCGGTAAGCAGGCAGCCAATAGCGGCAGAAATGCAGGTCGCTACCATGACACCGGTCTTGTTCATGCCGGTCATGGAAAGATAGTTGGAGTTGACGAAAATGATGTATGCCATTGCAAAGAAGGTGGTAATGCCTGCACGGATCTCGGTTTTCACATCGGTGCCGTGCGCTTTCAGCTTAAACAGCTTTTCCATAGTGTTGCTCCTTTTACAAAAAATTTGGAAGCGGACAAAACAAAACGCCGACCGGTCTCATTTAATAATGAGTGTCCCAGCCAGCCGTCAATAAAAAACGCAAAGCCAACCCCTCCCGCCATAGCGGAACGGATCGGAACACCCATAGTGCCAGCCTTTTCGGGGCCGGCGTAGAAACGCCCGAACCATATTATCGGGCATATATGAGCTTTGGTCATATTTTGTTTACATTTGCAGTTTATCACTTATTTGGGTCGCCTGCAAGGGGTTCTTAGCGGATTTTTAATTTTCGTAGGCTTGCCACATCTTTCACAAACCTTCCGGCCGGTATTGGTGCATAATGACAAATTTTCCGTCTTTCTCGCATAGCCATCTTTTCTCGACAGGCCTTCTGCCCGGAACAGGCATCGGCCCGCAGGGCAAACCGTCCTTTGGACGGTTTTAGGGGCGGCCTCCGGCCGCCCCTTACGGCGCCGTTTCGGCGCCGGCCCTGCGGGCCGCTGTTCTCTCCGCAAGCTGCTGCCGATTCCATGACCGCCGCTCTCTCAGCGCCCCTCGGTGTTTCCTGGCTCCTTCTCAAAAAACGATACCTGCTCCACCTGCGGCCCGGTCACGCCGGATGGGTCACCAGCGGCCGGGTCCGATCCTCTATCTTATAGTCAATGCCCGCCTTCCGGGCTTGGGCGGTCTGCTCCCGCCGGGGGATGCGGAACACCCGTCCGTCCTTCACAAAATTCGCCCCGGTCTGGTGGAACTGGAATGGGATCCCCTTTTCCACGCATTGCTCCCGCAGCGAAAGGACCCACTCATAATGGCAGGGCCTCGCCTCCCGCCCGGATTCCCCGCTGGCAGTCAGCTCCTCTATCTTCTCCGGGTCCAGATACTCCCGCAGATCGAGGGCGGTCAGCAACGGCGCCGCTATAACGGTCCGGTGCCGGATGGGCAGCTCCAAAAACAGGGGCAGCCGGGCATCGGCGCGGTCCTGGTTTTCCACCGTGCAGCCGATGATAACATTTTCATATCCCTCGCCCCAGTCCGGGGGCAGGCACTCCGCCAGCCGGTCTATGCGCTTGGTAAAAAAGTAGAACCAGCAGTCCCGCCGCCTGCGCATCATCTCCCAGCAGTCCGGCCGCCATGCGTCCGCGTCCTTCAGCAAAAAGTCGGAGGTAAAACAGGTAAAAACCACCGTCCCGGCCGGGATCTTCCAGCCCCCATCCCGCCTTTTGCGGATGGGCAGGTCAAAGGCTTCGTTCCTCCGGCATAATGACGCTCCCACGCCGGTCCCGTACATTTCATCCTGCCGGTAAACATAGCAGTACCGGCACCCGGCACTTATCTTGGTGCAGCCATGCCAGGGGTTCCACCCGGCATAGCCTGTGTTTTCGCTCATCGTCCGTTCTCCCCGCGTTTTAGGCTAAAAATGCCACATACAGCATCAGGATACCGCTCAGCACCATCATCGCGATCATCCCGCTGTTGCCCAGGAACAGCCCCCGTTTCTCCTGTGCCGGGATGGGACTCGTCCCTTCCCGCAGATGGATCCTTTTGCGGTGCCGCCACAGGATCGCGCACCCGGCTATCGTAATCGCCAGGATCAGATAGCCATAGATGGCGGAGAGCACCAGACTATCCTCCACCGCCTGCGCCACCGTCATACCCAGCAGGTTCACCAGGAAGTGCAGCGCCACCGTATAGCGGATGCCCCCGGTGCGCAGCGCCACATAGGCAAAGACCGCCCCCACCGCGAAGGCATAGAAAAATTGTCCAAAGTTGCCGTGGAACAGCCCGAACAGGAATGCCGAGCCGAAGATCGCCACCGGCTCTCCCCAGGGGGCCAGCCGCCGCAGGATCAGCTTGCGGAAGATCCATTCCTCCACCACCGGCGCCAGCAGTACCCCAAAAAGGAATATGATCCATGGGTTAGTGCCCGTCACCATATCCTGCAGGGGCTCGCCCGCCTGCTGTCCCCGCAGCGCGCTGATGGCCGCGTTGATCCCCAAGCCGATAAGGTTGGTGAGATATACCACCGCGTAGCTTATCAGCGCCAGCGCCCCAAATTGCTTCGCCGTTACCCGGCGGCGGGGCGGGGCGGGCGGCAGGGGCATCGGCCGCAGAATAAGCAGCAGCACCGGCAGGCCCAGTCCATAGTTGCCGCGTCGGTAATGACCCACTGGAACCACTCGCTCTGGATAAAGGCGATCATAAAGCGGCTGCCCCGCATGGCCAGGAGCTGACACCCCAGCATCAGCAGCGCGGCGCCGCCCTGCATCACCAGCATCATGGCAAAGCACGCCCACCCGATGCGGCTAAAGCTCCGGCGCGCATCCTCTCTGTATTTCTCCAACTGGCTTTCCCGTGGGGCAAAAGGGTAAAATTCCGACATGGCAGCTCCTTTCCCGACAAGAAAACTTGCCGGTAGCATGATAGCTGATTATATCCCAGCCGATGCCCCTTTGTCAATTCTAGCGCCAAAGGAAAAAGCCGATGACCTTTCGGCTGTCGGCTCTTACAATTATCCTTGCGCAAAGGGGATTATGCTTCCGGTAATGACCTGCATCACAAAAATCACCAGAATAGCGGCCGTTCCCGCCACGCCCAGCGCAAATGCCGTTTTCCGGTCCTTTTCCGCCTTTTCCTTATCCGCTTCGGGGGCAACGGGTTCCGGCACTAGGAAATCAAACCACAGCCCCACCAGGCCAAACGCCCACAGCGTCAGGCTCAGCATAATATTGATGGTTTTATCCTGCGGCAGTTCATTCAGCCGTTGCATCAGCGTGTAGGCACCCGCCTGCACCAGCCAAGTGATTCGCAGCGTCTCGCGGATGATCTGCCGTCCGGTTCTCTCTTTTTTCGTCATGCATTTTCTCCTTTCGTTTTCCTTTCGTTTTCTCCGTGTTTCCATTGGCTTTCTCTTGCAGGGTGTCCCCGCCTTTCGGCAGTCAGCCTCTCCCTTAAACAGCTGCAAACGGATAATACTTTCCCGTCACCATTTGCAGGATAAACAGCAAAATGATCCCCAGATCCGCCAGTATATTGACCGCTGCAAGAATTCGTTCCTTCTTTCGGCTCCATTCTTCTTTCTTCCCCGGCATCATGAATAGGATCCACGAGCCAATCAGCAGCGTCAGTGTCTGTGCCCCGCACAATAGCCCGAATGCCGGCTGCTTCGGCTGCTCCCCACACCTCGCCATAATACCGTTGGCAGCGAATTGCAGCCAAAAGAGGAGATTAACCGCATGGAGCAGTACCGTCCATTTTGCATTCTCCGTCAGCTTTCCCCGCATGTTGTCCTCCTACTTTTCCTTTTTCTCCGGCTTATCGTTCATGTTCTTCTCCTTGTTTTCCTCTCTTGCCCTCAGTATACCATGTCCCCACAGATATTTCCATTGGCTTTCTCTTGCAGGGCGTCCCCGCCTTTCGGCTGTCAGAACAGCCGCCACAGGAACATCTCGCCCGTCACAAGCTGCGCAATAAAAATCGCCGTGACCAAAACCGTCAGCACGATCTCCGTTATGGCAACGATCTTCCGGTTCCGCCGGTTGATCTCCGGTCCGTAGTCCGGTTCCTCCACCGGCAGCAGCTCCCCCGCCCATACAAAGAGCATAAGAATCAACCACCATATCAGCTCCAAAGCAAAGTCGACCTCTTTCAATACACCGATCCGGTCAAGATCATGAGCCAGCCATACGATCAGCGTAGCAATAAAAGACAACGAATAGTACAGGATATCGCTGCCGTATTTTCTCAGCTTTTCTCTCATTTTTTGTCTCCTTTCTGCTTTCCTCTCTTTTTTTAGCATACCATATCCGCGCAGATATCTCCATCGGCGTTTTCCCTCAAGATAACCCCCTCTTTTTGGCGCAAACGGCAGATTGCGGCCGTCTGGCATCTAACCGTTTTTCCTCGGCAGTCTCTTACACCTTCTTATAACGGCTCACACAGCAAAATTGCAACAAGCTTTTTTCATTTTCCCACACGCCGTGCCAGTCAGCACAGCAAAAAAGCGCCCTTTCGGGCGCTTTCTCTCCAATGCTGTTATTTCCGGTTCCTTATCAGCTTTATTCCCGCCAGCACCGCGGCATACAGCACACCGGCCACCGCCCAAATGATCCAGCTGTATCGGGGCTGGCCGTTGCCTTTGGGGCCAAAGGTATAGATCATAAAAATTGCCGTCGCCACCAGCCAGTAGATCACGCTCACCGGCCCGGTAATGTTCTTCTGGGATTTCTCCCTGCGGGTATAGTCGCCCTCCTCCAGCAGCTTCTCCATCGAGCTGTAAATGGTCCCGCCGTACACAAAGAAGTACACACCGATCCCCACTACCGCCAGCAGCAGACATACCGCCATCGTCATAAAAAAGCCATCCTGTCTCACCGCCATGACAGCGAACAGCGGCACAAACGAAAGAACACACAGCACCGTGCCAATGGTGTTCATGTGGTCATGGGTCGGCTTAAAGGCTTTCTGCCGTTCCTTCACCATACCCGTCACGCCGTATTCCGTCTCAAAAGGCTCCTTCTCCAGGAACTCATATTCCTTCGCCTTGTTCCCACAGCTCAGGAACAGCACCACCGCAATGGCGACCAGAACCAGCAGCACGCACAGCCCCATGCCGGCTGCCGTCTCCTCCCGCAGGGGAAATGCTGAAGCCGAAAGCTCGCTCACCGCTGCCAGTCCGATCAGCGCAATGGGCGAAAAAATGCACAGCATCGTTGCCAGCGCCATCCTGGGGGCGGCGGCGCGCCGCAGCGCCAGGTAATCGGAAGCCTCGCCGATCGTCACGCGGCGCAGCGGCGGCCGGCGGTCGTCCTCGGTCACTGTCGGCTCCGCTATCTCTATCTCGTCCTTCAACAGGTAGTCGGTCGTCACCCCAAACAGGCGGCTCATCTGCACTACCTTATCCATATCGGGAATGGACTGCGCCCCCTCCCATTTGGAAACCGACTGCCGTGTCACCGCCAGCTTTTCCGCCAGCTCCTCCTGCGACCAGCCCGCTTTCTTTCTCAAGTCAATAATTTTATCCGCCAGTATCATTCTTCATGCCCTCCTTTATTCCGGACGGCATCTTCTATCCGTCCCTGTGCCATTATCCTACCATTCGGCGCAGTTGCGCACCACCAATTCAACCATCAAATCTGTCAACCCCCAGTTGCGAACCTTCGGTTTTCTCGTCCCACTCACACATTTTGCGGAGCCTAATCCCTGCCCTGCTTACTCATCCGCTAAAAATTTAGGTCCTGTCCTAGGCAAGTTCCTGCAAACCGCTCTTTCGCGTCCCACTCACGCCGTCTGCGGGGCTTAGCCCCAGCCCTGCTTACTCATCCGCTAAAAAACCAAGCCCTGTCCTGGGCAGGTTCCTCCAAACTCCGTTTTCGTCCTATCGCCCCTTCGCTAAAAATCCGGGCCCCTCCTTGGAAAATTTCTGCAAACCGCAAGCTTCGGGCCGCAGGCGTTCCGGCCAAGGCCGGAACCAGCGGGCTGCGCCCGCTGCGGCGGCTCTGCCGCCAGGCCTGCGGCCCGCCCCGCTCTTCCCCCGGCTTTTGCCCTCCGCCAAAAAGACGCAGAGCGTCCCTTTTCGGTCAGCCCTGCGTCTTTGCGTCTTGGGTTATTTACTTGTTCATCGCCTGATAGGCCGCCACAGCGCAGGCTACGGTCGCGCCCACCATGGGGTTGTTGCCCATACCGATAAGTCCCATCATCTCCACATGCGCGGGGACGGAGGAGGAGCCAGCAAACTGGGCGTCGCCGTGCATCCGGCCCATGGTGTCGGTCAGGCCATAGGAGGCCGGACCCGCCGCCATGTTATCGGGGTGCAGGGTACGGCCGGTGCCGCCGCCGCTGGCCACGGAGAAGTACTTCACGCCGTTCTCCCAGCACCACTTCTTGTAGGTGCCGGCCACGGGGTGCTGGAAGCGGGTAGGATTGGTAGAGTTGCCGGTGATGGAAACATCCACCTTCTCCATCTTCATAATGGCTACGCCCTCCAGTACATCGTTGCAGCCGTAGCACTTGATCTTGGCGCGCTCGCCCTCGCCAAAGACGACCTCGCGCACCACCTTTACTTCGCCGGTAGCAAAGTCAAAGTCAGTTTCTACATAGGTAAAGCCGTTCACCCGGCTGATGATATAGGCAGCGTCCTTGCCCAGGCCGTTCAGGATGACCCGCAGCGGTTCCTTGCGGGCCTTGTTGGCGTTGCGGGCAATGCCGATGGCGCCTTCCGCCGCCGCAAAGGACTCATGTCCCGCCAGGAAGCAGAAGCACTTGGTCTCATCGCGCAGCAGCATGGCACCCAGGTTGCCGTGGCCCAGGCCCACCTGGCGCTGCTCGGCAACGGAACCGGGCACGCAGAAGGCCTGCAGACCCACACCGATCATCTCGCTGGCTTCCGCCGCGCTCTTGGCGCCCTTCTTCAGGGCCAGGGCGGTGCCCAGGGTATAGGCCCACACCGCGTTATCAAAGGCAATGGGCTGTACGCCCTTCACGATCTCTTCCACATTGATGCCATGCGCCAAAGTGAGGTCACGGGCATCTTCCAGGGTATTCATACCGTATTCTTTCAGGCAGGCGTTGATGCCGGGCATCCGTCTTTCCTGTCCTTCAAATTTCGCCATTGTCGTGTCCTCCTTCTCTTATTCTTCTCTGGGGTCAATGTACTTGGGCGCATCGGCAAAGCGGCCGTATGTACCGGTGTTCTTCTTCAGGGCCTCCTCGGCGTTTACACCGTGGCGGATATCCTCCATCATCTTGCCCAGGCGCACAAACTGATAGCCGATAGCCTCGCCGTTCTTATCCAGCGCCACCTTGGTGATGTAGCCCTCGGCCAGTTCCAGGTAACGCACGCCCTTGGCGCCGGTGGAAAAGATGGTACCGGTCTGGCTGCGCAGGCCCTTGCCCAGGTCCTCCAAGGAAGCCCCGATGGGCAGGCCGTCCTCACTGAAGGCGGTCTGGGTGCGGCCGTAGGCCAACTGCTTAAAGATCTCCCGCATTGCCACATTGATGGCGTCGCAGACGAGGTCGGTGTTCAGGGCCTCCAGCAGGGTCTTGCCGGGCAAGATCTCGCCGGCCATGGCAGCGGAATGGGTCATGCCGCTGCAGCCGATGGTCTCTACCAGCGCCTCCTCAATGATGCCGTTCTTGACATTCAGGGTCAGCTTGCAGGCGCCCTGCTGCGGCGCGCACCAGCCAATGCCGTGGGAAAGGCCGGAGATATCGCTGATCTGGTATGCCTTTACCCAGCGTCCCTCCTCCGGGATAGGCGCGGGGCCGTGGTGTGGACCCTTGGTGACGGGGCACATACATTCTACTTCGTGGGAATAGTTCATTGCACATTCTCCTTCCGAACAGACTTTGTGTTAAAAATAACATTGTGATTAAAATAACAATACCACCAATATTATAGTGAACCGCCACAGCATTTGCAAGGGGTTTCCTGCAAGTTTTTGTTGGAAAACCCGTTTTTGCCCCCACTCGCGCAAAAATTTACAGTTTAGCCACAGCCTTGCCCCCTCTTTTATTTGACACCGCCCCCGGGGTGCAGTAAAATAGTATGGTTAAAAGACATACCTTGCCGTACTGTGCTTTCCGGGGCTCGCCGGGCCACCGGCAAAGCGGCGCCGGCAGTGCCGTCCCTTGACAGGCAACAGTCCGTTTTCAACGGACATCAGCCTGCCCGCGGGCCGTCCCCGCCCTCATCCGCTTTTCCGCCGCCCCCGCTCGCCCCTGCCCGTTTCCTTCGGGCAGATCACTACTCACCAAAGGAGAACACCAAACTATGGGACTCGTCGATAAACTGTTCGGCTCCTACAGCGCCAAGGAGCTCAAGCGCATCCGCCCCCAGGTGGATGCCGTCCTGGCCCTGGAGGACCACTACCGTCAGATGGATAATAAAACCCTGCAGGGAGAAACCGCCCGCTTCAAGGAGCTCTTGGCGAACGGCAAAACCCTGGATGACATCCTGCCGGAGGCCTTTGCCGCCTGCCGGGAGGCCGCCGACCGCGTGCTGGGCATGCGTCACTTCCCCGTCCAGGTCATGGGCGGCATCATCCTGCACCAGGGCCGCATCGCGGAAATGAAAACCGGTGAGGGCAAAACCCTCGTTGCCACCCTGCCCGCCTACCTCAATGCCCTCTCCGGCAAGGGCGTGCATGTCGTCACCGTCAATGAATACCTCGCCCGCCGTGACAGCGAATGGATGGGCAATCTCTACCGCTGGATGGGCCTCACCGTGGGCCTCGCCATCAGCGGCATGAGCCCCGATGAAAAGCGCGCCGCCTACGCCGCCGATATCACCTACGGCACCAATAATGAATTCGGCTTCGATTACCTGCGCGATAACATGGTGGTCTATAAGCGCAACTGCGTCCAGCGCGGCTGGAATTACGCCATCGTCGATGAGGTGGACTCCATTCTGATCGATGAAGCCCGTACCCCCCTCATCATCAGCGGCGCCGGTGAAAAATCTACTGACCTCTATGAGAAGGCCGACCGCTTCGCCGCCACTCTCACCCCCCTGCGGGTCAAGGAGATGGACGCCAAGGACGACCAGGAGGATATCCAGGCCGATTACATCGTGGATGAAAAGGCCCGCACCGCCACCATCACCCCCCAGGGTGCCCGCAAGGCGGAGCAGTATTTCGGCATCGAGAGCCTCAATGACCCCGAAAACCTCACCCTGGCCCACCACATCAATCAGGCCATCGCCGCCCGCGGCGTCATGCAGCGGGATATCGACTATGTCGTCAAGGACGGCGAGGTCATCATCGTCGATGAGTTCACCGGCCGCCTCATGATCGGCCGCCGCTATTCCAATGGCCTGCACCAGGCCATCGAGGCCAAAGAGGGCGTCACCGTCGCGCGGGAGAACCGCACTCTGGCCACCATCACCTTCCAGAACTACTTCCGCATGTATGATAAGCTGGCGGGCATGACCGGTACCGCCATGACCGAGGAGCAGGAGTTCCGGGATATCTACCGGCTGGATGTGGTGGAGCTGCCCACCAATAAGCCTCTCGCCCGCGTCGATCTTCCCGATGCCGTCTACAAGACTCAAAAAGGCAAATACGCCGCCATTCTGGATATCATCGCCGAGTGTTACAGCCGCCGCCAGCCCATCCTGGTCGGCACCACCTCCATCGAAAAATCCGAGATGATCAGCAAGCTGCTCAAGGCCCGCGGCGTCCCGCACGAGGTGCTCAACGCCAAGTTCCACGAGAAGGAAGCCGAGATCGTCGCCCAGGCCGGTAAGCCCGGCGCCGTCACCATCTCCACCAATATGGCCGGCCGCGGTACCGATATCATGCTGGGCGGCAACGCCGAATATCTCGCCAAGGATGCCCTCCGCCGGGAGGGCATGGAGGAGGACCTCATCTACGAAGCCACTGCCTACGGCGAAACGCAGGATGAGAGATCCTTGCCGCCCGCCGCCACTTCCAGGAGCTTCTGCAAAAGTACAAGGCCGAAATCGCCCCCGAAGCCGATAAGGTCCGTTCCGTCGGCGGCCTGTATATCCTGGGTACTGAGCGGCACGAAAGCCGCCGCATCGATAACCAGCTGCGCGGCCGTGCCGGCCGTCAGGGCGACCCCGGTACCACCAAGTTCGTCATCTCGCTGGAGGATGACCTCATGCGTCTGTTCGGCGGCGAGCGCCTGCAGGCACTGATGAACAGCATGGGCGTCGATGAAAATATGCCCATCGAGGCCAAGCTCCTCTCCAATTCCATTCAGTCGGCGCAGGCCCGCATCGAGGGTATGCACTTCGAGATGCGTAAGAATGTCCTCAAGTACGATGATGTCATGAACCGCCAGCGGGAGATCATCTACTCCCAGCGCCGCCGCGTGCTGGATGGCGAATCGGTCTCCGACAGCATCCGCAAGATGATGCAGGAATACATCACCGCCAGCGTGCAGCAGTACCTGGTGGATGAAAAGAACCACGAGGAATGGAATCTCGATGGCCTGCGGGATCGCTTCATGGGCTGGATCACCGATGAGAACGACCTGCGCTACTCGCTGGAGGAGCTCCGCGGCATGAGCCGTGACGATATCGCCCAGACCCTGCTGGAGAAAGCGGAAGCCCGCTATGAGGCCCAGCGCCAACTCTTCGGCGAATCCTTCGAGGAGATCGAGCGGGTGGTGCTGCTGCGGAATGTCGATACCCTGTGGATGGATCACATCGATGCCATGGAGGAGCTCAAGCGCGGCATCGGCCTGCGCGGCTACGCCCAGCAGGATCCCGTCGTGGCCTACCGCCTGGAGGGCTTGAGATGTTCGATCAGATGATCGAGGGCATCAAGGAAAATACCGTCAAGATGCTGCTCACCATCCGTCCCCGCCCCCAGGTGGAGATCAAGCGGGAGCAGACCCTCAAGCCCCTGGCCACCGGCGAAGACGGCACCGTCAAGAAGATCCCCATGAAGGCCGATAAAAAGAAGCCCGGCCGCAATGACCCCTGCCCCTGCGGCAGCGGCCTGAAGTACAAAAAGTGCTGCGGCAAATAACCCCCCCATACTCCAAAAGACACCCCCGCCGGGGTGTCTTTTTTGCCCCGCCCCACAGGCTCCCCTGTGTAAGGGGAGCTGGCAGCCGCATGGCTGACTGAGGGTTGCAGGTAATAATTTCATGGCTTCAGAATCACCGGAGGGTGACAGCCTGTACACCTGCCCGGCGGGGGGACTTTTAAAAGTCCCCAAAGTCACCGGGGAGGCCCCCGAGGCTGACTGAGGTACGTTGCCGGAAGGTCTACGACCTCCCGGATTTGGGGCAAAGGTAAAATTTTTAATTCGGTTCCTGCATCTCGCCTTCGGCGGCGCAGATCGTTCGTATCCACCGGAGGGTGACACCCTTTTGCAAATAGGCCCCTGCCGGGCGCCCCGCACCCGCCAGGCCGGGTGCCCTCAAACCCAGCCCCCGCAGCAGCGGTGCCAACTATGCCTTTGCAAAATCCTCGCCCCGCCGAAGGCGAGATGAAACTTTGGCATAATTTGTGCCATCAATCCCTCCGTCACGGCTGCGCCGTGCCACCTCCTTTGCACAAGGGAGGCTTTCGCCGCTAGGCACCCACAAATTCAGCCCCAAAATTCTTTTGCCTCCTTTTCACCACGGAAAAGCAGCCCCCCAACCTCGCCCTTTGTCCATTGTATTTCCCGGCGCGCTATGGTAAAATGATGGCGTAAAATTCACCGGGAGGAGGGACCCCATGGCCCGCGCCGCCAATCAAAAGCTCAAGTGCCTGTACCTGTGGCAATTCCTACTGCAAAATACCGATGAGGAGCACCCCGCCACCATCCCCCAAATGATCGAATACCTGGCCCGGCACGATATCCCCGCCGAGCGCAAAAGTCTCTACGATGACATCGAAGCCCTGCGTCAGTGCGGCCTGGATGTGGAGTACCGCAAGGCCCAGGGCGGCGGCTACTATGTGGCCAGCCGGGAGTTCCAGCTGCCGGAATTAAAGCTGCTGGTGGATGCCGTGCAGAGCAGCAAATTTCTCTCCCTGCGCAAAAGCAATGCGCTCATCACCAAGCTGGAAAAGCTGGCCAGCCGCTACGAGGCCCAGGCCCTGCGCCGCCAGGTCTATGTCACCCACCGGGTCAAGAATATGAACGAGAGCATCTACTACAATGTGGATGCCCTGCACAGCGCCATCGCCGCCGGCAGCCGTATCACCTTCCGCTATTTCGATTGGGACATCACCGGTAAAAAGAAATACCGGCACGAAGGTAAGCGCTACCAGATCAGTCCCTGGGCACTCCTGTGGGATGACGAAAATTACTACCTCGTCGGCTACGATGCCGAGCACGGGGAACGCCGCCACTACCGGGTGGATAAGATGGAAGCCATCACCCAAACCGGCGAGGAACGCCTGGGAAAAGAGCTCTTCTCCCACTTTGACCCCGCGGAATACTCCCGCAAGGTCTTTGGCATGTACGGCGGCGAGCCTCAGCAGATCACCCTGCAATTTGCCGCGAATATGGCCAATATTGTCTTTGACCGCTTTGGCCGGGATAGGATCCTCACCCCCACCCCGGCAGGCTTCACCATCACCGTGGAGGTGGTGCCCAGTCCGCAGTTCTTCGCCTGGCTCACCGGCCTCGGCACCTCGGTACAGGTTCTCTCCCCTCAGCCGGTCGCCCGGCAGTTCCAGGCCCACCTGCGGTCGGTCCTCGCGCTGTACGGCTGACCCCCTCACCGGCTTTATCCTCACCCGCTAAAAATCCGGGCTCTGTCCTCGGCAAATCCCCGCAAGCCGCAGGATCGGGCCGCAGGCCGTTTCGGCTGCGCCGAAACACACGAGCTTCGCTCGTGTCGGCGGCTCCGCCGCCGGGCCTGCGGCCCTCCCGCCCCCGCTCGTCCATCCCATTTGATGCTAAGGAGAAAACACCCCATGAAAAAGCTTCTGTTTATCATCAATCCCATGGCCGGCCGCCAGCAGGCCCAAACCGACCTCTACAAAATGGTCAAGATCTTCGCCGACCACGATTATGAAGTCACCGTCTACCCCACCCGCGCCCGGCTGGATTGCACCCGGAAGGTGCTGGAGGACGCCGGCCGGTTCGATCTGGTCGTCTGCTGCGGCGGCGATGGCACCCTGAATGAAATGGTCAGCGGCATGATGCAGCGGCAGGACCGCCGCCCCATGGGCTATATTCCGCTCGGCTCCACCAATGACCTGGCCGTCAGCCTGCGGCTGCCCACCCGGGTGGAGGAAGCCGCCCTGCGGGCCGTCACCGGCAATGAGTTCCATATGGATGTCGGCACCCTCAATGACCGCTATTTCAATTACATCGCCGCCTTCGGCGCCTTTACCGAAACCAGCTACGCCACCCCCCAGGAGATCAAAAATGCCCTCGGCCACCTGGCCTATATTCTGGAGGGCGTCAAGAGCCTGGGCAAGATCCTGCCCATCCATGTCAAAATCACCGCCGATGACGAGCAGTTCGAGGAGGATTACCTCTTCGGCGCCGTCACCAATACCATCTCCCTGGGCGGCGTCTTAAAGCTTGATCCCGAAAAGGTTCTGCTGGATGACGGCATGTACGAGCTGCTTTTGGTCAAGAATCCCACCAATGCCCTCGAAGCGCAGGCCATGCTCACCGCCCTAATGACCCAAAATTTTGATGGCCCGCTGGTCAAAATGTTCCACGCCTCGGATATCACCTTCGAATCCAGCCACGAGATCAGCTGGACCATCGATGGCGAGTACGGCGGCACCTTCAGCCATACCCACATTCTCAATAACAAAAACGCCGTGACTCTCATCGTATAATTTCGGAATTTTTGCCGGGACCTGGCATCGGGCGGCATCCCAGCCGGCCCTCCGGGCCGGCTACGGCCCCCTGCGGGGGCCTCACGGCGGCTCCGCCGCCGGGGCTGCCGCCCCCAAACCTCTGCCCCCTGCTCCTACTCAGGCAATCAGCATCGCCAGGTCCTCCTCAGCCTCCCGCTCATTATCGGCGGAAAATACAAACCGCCCGTCCTTATCGTAGACCTCCACATGGCCCCGCACAAATCTCATTTCATAGCGCATATCCGGCACCCCTTTCGCTTTACTGCCTCCAGTATAGCAGGCGTGCTGTCCCATAATCCGGACTCACATATGACACGCCCCCACCGCAAAGAGGGCCCGCCCCACTTTGTTTTGCGCGCGCTTTTGTTTGTAGATACCGTCGCCTAAAACCGCCCCTCGCTTTTTCAAGGGCTTGCGGCCTTGCCCCGCAAGCGCCCCATCCGCACTCCTGCCAAGCAGCCGCTCCTACGGTCCCCTGCCGCGCAGCTAAGCATGACCGGCCCCTAGCCAGGCCCCCCGCTTTGGGCGGCATCCGCTCAAAAGGTCCTTACGCACTTTCCTGCGTTCTGTCTTTTCGCGCCTGCTTTTTGGCGCCCTACCAATCTCACCCCCGAAAGGAAGCAATCTCTTCATGAAAGCACCCATCCTCCGCAAGGAAACCCTGGCCCCCGGCATCAGCCGCATGGTCCTCTCGGCCCCGGAAGTGGCCGCCCATGCCGCCGCCGGCCAGTTCATCATCCTCCGCCCCACCGAAAACGGCGAGCGCATCCCCCTCACCATCTCGGATTTTGACCCCAAGGCCGGAACCGTCACCATCGTCTACCAGGTGGTGGGCGGCACCACCCTGCTGCTGGATTCCCTCCAGCCCGGTGATTCCCTGCCCACCTTCACCGGCCCTTTGGGCCGCCCCAGCCACATCGCAGGCTTCCAGAATGCCGCTGTCATCGGCGGCGGATTGGGCTGCGCCATCGCCCTGCCCACTGCCGCTGCCCTGCACCGCGGGGGCTGCCGGGTCACCGCCATCGCCGGGTTCCGCAGCGCCCAGCAGGTCATCCTGGCGCAGGAAATGGCCGCTTCCTGCGACCGTTTTCTCCTCTGCAGCGATGACGGCACCGCCGGGGAGCAGGGCTTTGTCACCGGGGCGCTGGAACGCCTTTTGCAGCAGGGCGAGCGCTTCGACATGGTTTTCGCCATCGGCCCCCTGCCCATGATGAAGGCCGTAAGTGACCTGACCGCCCGCTGGGATACCCCCTGCACCGTCAGCATGAATCCCATCATGATCGATGGCACCGGGATGTGCGGCTGCTGCCGTCTCACCGTTGGCGGGCAGGTGCGCTTTGCCTGCGTGGATGGGCCTGAATTTGACGGACACCAGGTGGATTTTGCTGAGGCCATCCGCCGCAGCCGCATTTACCGCGCACAGGAGCAGCAAAGCCGTGAAGCCGCCTGCCGTCTGCTGGGCCTGGAGCCGAAGTAACCCTGTATTTTCGCTGAATTTCCGCGCGGCCGGGGCGCCCGAAGGGCAGGCCGTCCGCAGGACGGCCTCGGCGGCAAAGCCGCCGGCTTCGGCGGAGCCGAAGCGCCCTTCGGGCGCCCCTCCTCCTGCAGAAGTCCCAGTCCCAGCAAACTGCAAGCTCGCCATTTCGCGTTGCTTTTTCCCGATGCAGCGGCCCGGCCCCGTTTTGCCTGCCCCCTGCATCGACCTTCCCCAGCCCCTTGCCGGGCCGGGAACCCGGCCGACTCCCTTGACCAAAATTTGCGCAGAAGGCTGGAACCGGCCCGCAGGGCGGTTCGGCCTCCGGCCGAACCCGGCGGTCTGCGACCGTCGAAGCCGCCCCTTGGGGGCGGCTTGCCCTGCGGGCCGCCTGCCGCTTTCCATCCCATTTTCCCATAAAATCCCTACCCGAAAAGAGGAATCCCCGTGAACCAAAATCTCAATCTTTCCCCCACCGCCGCCCCCATGCCGGTACAGTCCCCGGCCGTCCGCCACCGCAATTTTGAGGAGGTGGCTCTAGGCTATGATGAAATAACCGCCATGGAAGAAGCCCGCCGCTGCCTCGGCTGCCCCGGCGCACCCTGCCGCGGCGGCTGCCCGGTGGGCGTCCATATCCCGCAGTTTATCGCCAAGGTCGCCGAAGGCGATTTTGCCGCCGCCTGGGAAATCCTCTCGGCGGATAATACCCTGCCCGCCGTCTGCGGCCGGGTCTGCCCCCAGGAAAACCAGTGCCAGGCCGTCTGTGTCCGGGGCAAGAAGGGCGAAAGTGTCGCCATCGGCCGGCTGGAACGCTTTGTGGCCGATTGGCATCGGGCCCAGCAGGAGCCGAAGGCTCCATCCTGCGCCGAAGAAAAGGGCAAAAAGGTCGCCGTGGTCGGCTCCGGGCCGGCCGGCCTGGCCTGTGCGGGGGAGCTGGCCCGGATGGGCTATTCCGTCACCGTTTTTGAGGCACTGCACACCCCCGGCGGGGTGCTGGCCTATGGCATCCCAGCCTTCCGCCTGCCAAAGGACATCCTGCATGAGGAGATCGCCGGGCTGGAAAAGCTGGGCGTCACCATCCAGACCGACACCGTCATAGGCCGGACGATACCGGTGGAGGAGCTGCTGAAGGACGGTTTTCGGCCGTATTCCTGGGCAGCGGGGCCGGCCTGCCCAACTTCATGGGCATCCCGGGAGAAACGCTGTGCGGCGTTTTTTCCGCCAATGAATGGCTGACCCGTATCAACCTGATGCACGCCGCCGAACCGGGGGCTGCCACTCCCCTCATGCCCGCCAAACATGTGGTGGTCGTGGGCGGCGGCAATGTGGCCATGGATGCCGCCCGATGCGCCCTGCGCTGCGGCGCCGAGGTGACCATCGTGTACCGGCGGGGCCGGGAGGAGCTGCCTGCCCGGGCCGAGGAAGTGGAGCACGCCGAGGAGGAGGGCATCACCTTCCGGCTGCTGACCAACCCAGTGGAGATCCTGGGGGATGAGAACGGCTTTGTGACCGGGATACGGTGCGACACCATGGCCCTGGGAGAGCCGGATGAAAGCGGCCGCCGCCGCCCCGAGGTGGTTCCGGGAGCACAATTTACCCTGGACTGCGACGCGGTCATCATGGCCATCGGGACGACGCCGAATCCCCTGCTGCACCGGACGACGGCCGGTTTGGCGGCTGACCGGCGCGGGCGGCTGACCACCGAGGAGGGCAGCTGCCGCACCTCCCTGCCGGGCGTTTTTGCCGGGGGGGACGCAGTGACCGGAGCGGCCACCGTCATTTTGGCAATGGGGGCCGGCCGAAAGGCGGCGCAGGAAATTGACGAGTACCTGCGGAAAAACCCCTCCCACTAATAGCGCAAAAACGACCCTTTTTTGCAGCCCAAAGGTTAATAATTCACTTTTTTTCACGAAAAGTTTACGAATGAGGGAAAATATGGATTGAATTTGACTAAATATTGGATTATATTTCCTGCGAAATGGCATAAAAAAAGCTCCCCGATGGGGAGCTTTTTTTATGCGGTTTTAGGGATTATTTTTTGCGGAGGACGACAGCGGAGCCGAGCAGAGCCACAACAGCGGCAGCGGCGGCCAGGCCGACAAAGTCATTGGCGCCGGTGGAGGGGTTCTTCTGATCCTCGGTCTTGGGGGTCTCGGCGGGGATGGTATCGCCGGGAACGATGATGGTGATATTGGATGCGGGAACGGTGTAGCCAGCATCACCAGTCAGTTCAACATCTTTACCATTTACGGTGATTCTATCACCAGTTCTATTTTGAATAATGACACCAGCAGGAACATTGGTAAGAGTTGTACCATTGAGTACAAAAATCTCTTCGCCTTTGGACGCAGCAGCAATCACTTCATTGGCTGCATTGCCAACATAGTAATCGTTATTCTGAACAGTATTGTTTTTCTGAACCACAAGGCTGTTATCGGCAAAGTTATTGCCCTCACCTTCCGCTTTGTTGTCGGCCGGGTTAAAGTTCTTGAATGTACCGCCGGTTACATTGATGCGTGCTGTTCCGTTCGCGCGATTGGCATCATAGCAGTTCAGAACGAACTCATCACCCTTTGCCGAATCAGGATATTTTTGCTGAACAGAGTAGGTTCCGCCTTCGACATTAGCTGTTCCAGCAAAAACATATACAGCATGGATATTACCAATGAAGGTACCATTTTTGATAGTAACAGTTGCACTTTCCTGCACATCAACTGCATAGCAGTCGTTTTCTTTGGCTGCAAAGGTGCCGTTGCCGGTAATGGTCAGATTACCACTACCACGGACAGAAATCAAAGACCAATTATTAGCTTCAGCTGTCGGCTTATCCCACAGGTCACTTGTGTTATACAGTTTCTTACCATTCATGTTTAGGGTAATGGTTTTATTGACTGTAATCGTTTGGGACAAATCAATATCAGCCAGCAGCTTGATAGTATCACCATCATTAGCAGTTGAAATAGCACTTTTCAGCTCCTCATAGGTCGATGCAGTCTTTTCCGCAGCCAGGGCGACGACAGGCAGCATGACGCAGACCATGAGGAGCGCCAGGGCAATGCTTAGGAACTTTTTCATTGTGTAACCTCTCCTTTACTTTGCCCGCAGGGAGTTCGTGTTTTGCAACCACGCAAACAGGGGGCGTCTCCGGCGTGGCAAACACGCCCCCGGGGGCGATTTTATTTTGGTAAGTTAAGGTTATTCCTTTTCCAGGTGAATGTCAAGTGCCTAATGGGAAATTGCAGCGAATTTTTTAACATCGACATAAACTGACAGCCAAATGGTCGGTTTTACGCGATGGGCGGTGTGATGTAGGTGGCGGGGCGGTAGCCCTCGAAGATGACGGCATCGAAGCGGGCAAGGGCCAGGGGCTCCTTACTTTCATCGCGGACCGTCCATGCGACGCAGGGGGCATGCCATACCTTACGGATGAGGGACAGCGTGCGGGTGCGGGGGGCGGTGAGGTAATTGTAGGCGATGAAATCCGGGGCGGTGAGCCAATTGAACAAAAGCTGCTGAGAGGCCCAGGTGGCGGGGGTGAGGCGGGTCATATTGCCCTCGCCTTCGGTATAGCGATCGGAGAGCAGGCCGCGGGCGACGGCGGGGGCGTGGTTTTTCATCCACAGGATGACCTGGGGGTGGAAGCTTTCGACACAATACAGGCCGGTGTAATCCCGGAGCTGAGACATCATTTTCTCGCAGAGGGCGGGGTAATTTTTCTGATACTTGACCTCGACGATCATGGGGATCTTCCCCGCGACGATGTCAAGGACCTCCGAGAAGAGGGGGATGCGTTCTTCGGTGCCCAGCAGGCGGAGCTGCTGCAATTCGGCGTAGGATTTTTCATCCACCCGGCCGGTGACGCCGCAGACGCGGTCCAGGGTGTCATCGTGGAAGACGACAAGCCGGCCATCGGTGGTGAGGTGGAGGTCGAGTTCGATGCCGTAGCCGGCTTCCACAGCGCGGCGGAAGGCGGGAAGGCTATTTTCCGGGATGCCATCCTGGGCGCAGTGCAGACCGCGGTGGGCGTAGCGCCGCCCCACAAAGGGGGCCATCTTCTTCCGGGCGGAGGGATCCGGGCGGAGGAGGAGCAGGAGCAGCAGGAACAATACAGCAAGGACAAGCAGGAGGATGAGGAGGGTTTTCATAGGGAGGGACCTCTTTTCGGGTGGATTTTGAGGGAGGGTTTGCGGGAGGGGTGGTGGGCCTGCCCCCTGTGCTGGTTCCATTATAGCGCCGTAAGGCGGCGGGTGCAATAAAAAAGGAGGCACCGCTATCCCCGTCGAAAGAGATAACGGTGCCCCGGGTGCCGACGGATGCGAGCTTATCCGTTGCGCTCGGCAAGAAAAAGAGCATAATCCTGGACCGCGCTGCGCTGTTCCTCCGTAAGCCCCTCGGGCAGGAGCAATACATCGGAAGAGGCGGCGGCATAGCCTGGGTAGCGCTCATCACTGAGCCCCATCAGATAATCCACTGAAACGCCGAAAAATCTGGCCAGCCAAACCTTGGTCGCGTCGCTTGGGTCACTTTTCTCTTTTTCGTAGGCGGATATGGTGTGGTGCGAGACGGACAGCATATCCCCCAGCTCGGCTTGTGACAGTCCCGCTGCTTTCCTTAGCAGGTATAAGCGGTTTCCTATCATTCCCATTCCCTTCTCTCTTAAGACTGGGCGTTTTTATTGTACCATTCTTTATGCAAAAAAGGAAATACTTTTGACAAAATCTACCCATTTTACAAAAAGAGTTGTTCTGATTTGTTGGAATTGACAGGGTGCCATTTCCAGCAATATTTCCAGCAATCCGCAACTGGGCGCGGGGGGCCCGGGGACCTATAATGGAGATGTAAGCATAGTGCTGAGTGACGAAGGAGGTACATATGATGGAGGTTTTTTCTTTGCACCGGGAGATGACCGGTGAGGAAGGGGAGCAATGCCGGGTGCGCTATTCCCTGACGGAGGACAGCTGCGGCCCGGAGCGATGCTACGGCATCCTGTGCTGTGTGGAGGGAAGCCGGCGGCCCGGCCGGTGCTGCCGCCTGCCCGGCCTACTGGAAAATCGCGGGGTGGGCGAGCTGCTGGTGGAATATCTGGCGCGGCGGGAGGTAACACCCGTTCAGCTGGAGGATATCCTGGTGGAGCTGCTGCCGTGACGGCGGAGCTTGCCGAGAGGGCGCGGCCGCAGGCCGCCCGGGCGAAGCCCGGGCAGGGCGCCCCGAAGGGGCGTCCACGATGCGGAGCATCGTGGACTGCGGCCGCAGCCTGGGCCATGCAGGAAGTGTTTCTCTATAATATAGGTAGGCGGCCCGGTTTGGAGCGGGGGCGTCCTTTTTTTGCACCGGGCGGGCGGGTGCGGAATAGGATGGGGCAGCGGGAAAATCCCCGCCAAGCGAGCGAGCAACTTTATTGACATAGATAGCAGGTGACGACTGATGAAACGGACTGTGACGATCCTGGGCGGCGATGAACGCATGGCGTGGCTGGCGGAAAGCCTGCGGCGGGAGGGGTATATCATCCGGCTGGCGGCGCTGCTGCCCCCTGCCCCCCTGAAAAATCGGCTGTCGCAACCGGAGACCCCAGATAGGCTGCTGCCGGAAAGCGAGACAGTGATCCTGGCGGTGCCGACGGTAGGCCCGGATGGGATGCTGCGCACCCCGACGGTCCCGGAGTGCTACCCCCTGGCGGAATGCCTGCGGCGGCTGCCGGAGGGGGCCATGGTACTAGGCGGCACCCTGCCGCCGGACTGCCGCAAGATTGTGGAGGAGCGGCATTTGGCCTACACCGACCTGCTGGCGCTGCCGGAGCTGCAGGAGCTGAACGCCATAGCGACGGCGGAAGGGGCGGTGGCGCTGGCCATGCGGGAGCAGAACACGACCCTATTTGATACGAGGTGCGTGGTGCTGGGCTATGGACGCTGCGGCAGCGCGCTGTGCCGCAGACTGGCGGCACTGGGCGCCAAGGTAACGGCTGCGGCCCGCCGCCGGGAACAGCTGGCGCGCATCTATGCCGATGGGCATACCCCCTGTGATATCAATAAGCTTTCCCCTGCTCTGGACGGCTGCGAAGTCGTTTTTAATACAGTGCCGGCCCCGGTACTGCCGGAGGAGCTGCTGCGCAGGCTGCCGCCGGAAGCTCTGGTGGTGGAGCTGGCCAGCGCGCCGGGCGGCTGTGACGCCGCCGTGGCGGAAGCGATGGGGCTGCGCTACCGGAACGCGCCGGGCCTGCCGGGCAAGGCAGCGCCCCGCACCGCCGGAGAATACTTGGGGCAGGTGATACGAGGCCTGCCGCACTGGGAGGAATGAATAGTGAACGACAAGAAATTGGGCTTTGCCCTCTGCGGCTCCTTTTGCACGCTGGAACGCACCCTGCAAATGATGGCGGATTTGGTTTCGGCCGGGTGGGAGATCCAGCCGATCATGTCTCCCATTACTTACGGGACGGATACCCGCTTTGGCACGGCGGAGCACTGGCGCGACCAGGTGGAGGCCCTATGCGGCCGGCCCATTTGGCACACGGTGGCACAGGTGGAGCCCATTGGGCCCCGGAAGCTCTTAGACATCCTGCTGGTGGCGCCCTGTACCGGCAATACCCTGGGCAAGCTGGCGGGTGGCATCACCGATACACCGGTAACGATGGCGGTGAAGGCCCATCTGCGCAATGACCGCCCGGTGGTGCTGGCGGTTTCCACCAATGACGGACTGAGCGCGAGCGCGGCGAATATTGGGGCGCTGCTGTGCCGCAAAAACTACTACTTTGTGCCCTTTGGGCAGGATGACCCCCTGAAAAAGCCGACCAGTCTGGCGGCGGAGCTTTCCCTGACCGGGGCGGCGCTGGCAGCGGCGCTGGAGGGCCGGCAATTGCAGCCGATGCTGCGGGGGATGCCGGTGGGATAAGTTTGTGCCGGAAGCGGGCCCGCAGGGCCGGCGCCGCTCAGCGGCGCCGCAGGCGGCCACCGGCCGCCAAAGCCGTCCGCAGGACGGCTGCCCTGCGGGCTAAAGCCTGCGGTTTGCAGGGGCCTGCCGGGGGAGGTGGCGGGCCCCTTTTGGCAGGTTTGCGGGGAGGGAAGGGCGCAGCCCCAGCCGCCCGGAGGGCGGCTGACGGCGGCCGAAGGCCGCCAGGATCGCCCCGGAGGGGCGATCGGGCTGCGCCCTGGCTTTCGCCCAGCGCAAACTCTGCATGGAGAACCACAAAATGCAAGAACGGTGCTTCTCCTGCAAAAGTGTGGTCTGCCATTCAATTTTAGGGGGATTTTCCCATTGCATTGCCTAAAACAGCCGCGAAAACGCAAGAAAGAATTTTCTTTCCTGCGTTTTTTGTTGTAAAACTCTTGATTTTATCTCCGTCATTCGGTATGATAAGGGGGAATACTTTACAGAAAGAGGGGTTAAGTATGACGCAGGATCTGCTTCAGCTGATCAGTAATGAGATGAAGGGCTTTTCCAAGGGGCAGAAGCGCATTGGCGCTTTTATCCTGGAGCATTACGATAAAGCGGCCTTCATGACCGCCGCCAAGCTGGGCGAAACGGTAGGAGTCAGTGAATCCACCGTGGTGCGCTTTGCGGCCGAACTGGGCTTTGAGGGCTATCCCCAGCTGCAAAAATCCCTGCAGGATATCATCCGCAACCGGCTGACCACCGTACAGCGCATGGAGATCATTGATGAGCAGCTTTCCGGCGGCGTGGATGTCCTGCACCGGGTCATGTCCTCCGATGCCGATAAGATCCGCCGCACGCAGGAGGAGATAGACCCCAAAGACTTCGATACCGTCATTGATTCCATCATCGGTGCTCACCGCATTTATATTCTTGGTCTGCGCTCCTCCGGGGTGCTGGCCGGGTTCCTTTCCTTCTACTTCAATCACATCTTTGAGGATGTGGTGAATGTGGGCGCTGCCCAGGGGGAGACCTTTGAGCAGATGCTGCGCATCGGGCCCAACGATGTGCTCATCGCCATCAGCTTCCCGCGCTATTCCCAGCGGACGCTGAAGGCGGTGCATTACGCCAAAAAGCAGGGCGCCTGCATCATCGGCATTACCGATTCCACCAGCGCGCCGCTGGCCGCCATGGCCAACCATGTGCTGCTGGCCCGCAGCGAGATGGCTTCCTTTGTTGATTCGCTGGTGGCGCCCATGAGCCTGCTGAATGCCATCATCGTAGCAGTGGGTCTGCGCAAAAAGCATGAGACCAGCAACACCTATGCCATGCTGGAGCGCATCTGGAGCGAATACGATGTGTACGAGAAAAATGAGGAGATCCATTCCGCGCCATGAGAAACGAATTTGACCGAATCGTTATCGGCGGCGGGGCCGCCGGCTTATTCGCGGCCGGGTGGGCCGCCAAAAGTGGCCTGCGGGTGCTGGTGCTGGAAAAGCGGGAGCGTCCCGCGCGCAAAATACTGGTGACCGGCAAGGGCCGCTGCAATGTGACCAATCACTGTTCTCCGCAGGAATTCATAGCGGCGGTGCGGCGCAACCCCCGCTTTTTGATGAGCGCCATCTACGCCATGACGCCGCAGGACACCATGGCCTGCTTTGAGGAGCTGGGGGTGACGCTGAAAACCGAGCGCGGCAACCGGGTGTTCCCGGTAAGCGACCGCGCCATGGATATTGCCGACGCGCTGGTGCGCTTTGCCCGGCAGGGCGGCGTGCAGATAAAACAGGCCACCGTCAGCGAGCTCATCCAAAGGGATGACGCCGTAGTGGGTGTTAAAACCGAAGCAGGCGAAGAATTCTTTGCCCCGCTGACTATTCTGGCGACCGGCGGCAAAAGCTACCCCGGCACCGGCAGCGATGGCAGCGGCTACGCCTGGCGGCTGCCGTGGGACACACTATTATTCCGCCGCGGCCCTCGCTGGTGCCCATCATCTGCGAGAATACGGACAAGCAGTTTACCACGCTGATGGGGCTTTCGCTGCGCAATGTAACGCTGAACCTCATCCAAAAGAAAAACGGCAAGGTGATATACAGCGAGCTGGGCGAGATGCTGTTCACCCATTTTGGCATCAGCGGGCCGCTGGCCCTGACCGCCAGCAGCTATATGGATGTTCCCACCGACTACCGCATCACCATAGACTGCAAGCCGGGGCTGACCCCTGAGCAGCTGGATGCCCGGATGCTGCGGGACTTTGAGGGGAGCCCCAACCGGGCCTTTGGCAACGCGCTGGAGGCACTGCTGCCCCATTCCCTTATCCCTGTGGTGGTGGCCAAAAGCGGCATTCCGGCCGAGCGGCGGGTGAACCAGCTGACCCGTGAGGAGCGGCAAAAGCTGGGGGCGCTGATCAAGGCCTTCCCGCTGACCCCGCAGGCGCTGCGGCCCATTGAAGAGGCGGTCATTACCGCCGGGGGCGTAAGCGTAAAGGAGATAGACCCCCGCACCATGCGAAGCAAGCTGGTGAAGGGGCTGGCCTTTGCCGGCGAGGTAATGGATGTGGACGCCGTGACCGGCGGCTATAATCTGCAAATTGCCTGGTCTACCGGCTATTTGGCCGGGACGGCCGAACTATCATAAAACTCTGCGAAAGCCGGGGGCCCGCCGCCCCGCCCGCGCCTACGGCGCGGTAAGGGGCGCCCCCTGCGGGGGCGCCCCTCCGGCGGCAGCCCGCAGGGCTGCCGCCGCGGGGCGGCGGGCCCCGGCTTTTTGCACAGACTATTCCGAAAGGCAGGAAAAACACCATGGTCTCCATCGCGATCGACGGGCCGGCAGGGGCCGGCAAAAGCAGCATCTGTACCAGGCTGGCCCAGGAGCTGCACTACCTGCATATTGATACCGGCGCGCTGTACCGTGCGGTGGGCCTTTTTGTGCTGCGGCAAAATAAAAACCCCGCCGACCCCACCGATGTCCTCCCCCTGCTGCCGCATATCCATATCGACCTGCGGTTTGAGAAAGGCGAGCAGCGCATCCTGCTGAATGGCGAGGATGTTTCGGAGGCCATCCGCCTGCCGGAGGCCTCCGCGGCCGCCTCCGCCGTTTCCGCCCTGCCGGAGGTACGGGCCTACCTGCTGGAGCAGCAGCGCAGCCTGGCCCGGCAGTACAATGTCATCATGGATGGGCGGGATATCGGCACGGTGGTGCTGCCCCAGGCCACCATTAAAATTTACCTGACCGCCGCCCCGGAGGAGCGTGCCCGCCGCCGCTGGCTGGAACAGCAGCAGAAGGGCATAAAAGAAAGCTACGAGAATGTGCTGGCCGCCGTCATTAAGCGGGACTACGATGACAGCCACCGGGCTGCCGCCCCGCTGCGCCAGGCGGAGGACGCGTGGCTGTGCGACAGCACCCATCTGGATTTTGAGGGAACGGTGCAGGCCATACTCGCCTACATCCGGCAGCGGATAGGGGAAGTGCCATGCAGGTGACCGTTGCCAAAACCGCCGGGTTCTGCTTTGGGGTGCGGCGGGCGCTGGAGCTGACCCAGAAAAGTGCTGCCCTCTCCCCCACCTGCACACTGGGGGAGCTCATCCATAACCGGCAGGTGGTGGAGGAGCTGGCCGGGCAGGGCGTTACGGTGATAGAGCGTCCCGAAGATGCCCCCGCCGGTACCGCCGTGGTGATCCGCTCCCACGGGGTAGGACCGCAGGTCTATGATACCCTGCGGGCACAGGGCAGCCCTGTAATAGACGCCACCTGCCCTTTCGTCAAAGCGCATCCACCAAATTGCCGCCGAGGTACCGGAGGACGGGCTGCTGCTGCTGGCCGGCCGCCGAGAGCATCCGGAGGTGCAGGGCATCCTGGGGTACTGCCGGGGGCAGGCTTTGGTCTTCTCTTCGGCGGAGGAAATGCAGGAACTGCTGGCATTCCTGCCATCGGATGGCAATATCCCCGTCATTTTGGCGGCTCAGACCACATTTTCTTTGCGCGAATGGGAGAAAATATTATTTTTCGCAAAAAAAGTGTGTACAAATCTAAAAGTATTTGATACAATATGTAGAGCGACCATTGAACGGCAGTCCGAGGCAAAACAGCTGGCCCAATCTGCCGATGCCATGGTGGTGGTAGGGGGACTGCACAGTGCCAATACCACGGCTCTGGCGGCGCTGTGCGGCAGCTATTGCCCCACAGTGCAGGTCGAAACGGCGGACCAGCTGGAACGCCACCGGGAGGCCCTGCGGGGCGCCCGCTTTATCGGTATTACTGCCGGCGCTTCAACCCCGGCTTGTATCATTAAGGAGGTTCAAAATTCCATGAGCGTATTGGAAAACAACACTGAAGAAATGAACTTTGGGGAGCTGCTCGATCAATACTCCAAAAGTATACATAATGGGGAGAAGGTAACGGCCGTTGTTACAGGCATTAAGCCGACGGAAATTTCTGTTGACGCCGGCACCAAGCATGCCTGTTATGTACCGCTGGATCAGTTGACCAGCGATCCCTCTGCCAAGCCCGAAGACATCGTCAAGATTGGCGATGAGCTGGAGCTGATGGTCGTCCGCGTCAACGATGTGGAAGGCACCGCCATGCTCTCCAAGACCCGTCTGGATGCCGTAGCCGGCTTCGAGAAGGTCATGAACGCCGGCGAGACCGGCGAGATCCTCACCGGCGTTGTCACCGAGGTCATCAAGGGCGGTGTTCTGGTTCTCACCAATGGCGTCAAGGTATTCATCCCCGCCAGTCAGACCGGTGTTCCCCGCGATGGCGACCTGAACACCCTGCTGCGCAAGGAAGTCAGCTTTAAGATCCTGGAAACCAACCGTCAGCGCCGCCGTGCCGTAGGCTCCATCAGCGTAGTGGCCCGCGAGGCCCGCAAGGAGCTGGCCCAGAAGTTCTGGGACGAGGTAGAAGTAGGCAAGGTTTACACCGGCAAGGTGAAGAGCCTAACCAACTTCGGCGCCTTTGTGGATCTGGGCGGCGTGGATGGCCGTATCGGCCTGACCGACCTGACCTGGCTGCGCGTCAAGAGCCCTGCTGAGGTCGTTTCCATCGGCGATACCGTAGAGGTTACCGTAAAGGATATCGACCGCGAGAATAACCGCGTGTCCCTCATCTACAAAGAAGACCGAGGACAATCCCTGGGAGAAGATTAAGACCATGTATCAGGTCGGCGATGTCGTTCCCGTCAAGATCATGTCTCTGACCACCTTCGGCGCCTTTGCGCAGATCATCCCCGGTATCGATGGCCTGATTCACATCTCTCAGATTGCCCGTGAGCGTGTAGAGAAGGTGGCGGATAAGCTTTCCGTTGGCCAGATAGTGGATGCCAAGATCACCGAGCTGGACTATGATCGTCATCGCGCCAGCCTGTCCATCAAGGCCCTGTTGACCGAGGAAGCCCCCGAGGAAGAAGCCGCTGAGGAAGAGACTCCCGCCGAGGAATAATCTATAAGCAAAATTATCTGTCCCCTGGCCGCTGTGGCCGGGGGACTTTTTCTTGCCGGCTGCTTTGGCGGTGGAGGGCAGGCTTCGGGCCGCAGTCACCCCGGCTGCGCCGGGGCCGGCGGGCGCAGCCCCGCCGCGGCCGCCGGAGGACGGCCGGCCTGCGGCCCGGAGCCTGCCCCCTACCGCAAAGGATATTTTTTTCGCAAACCGGGCTTCCGGCATTGACAAACCGGCCATTTTCTGCTATCCTTAAACAAGTAATTGTTACTGTTTAAGGAGTGATCCCATTGAAATATTCCCGCCAAAGAGAGCTGATCCTGGAAACCGTTCAGCGCTCCGATGACCACCCCACCGCGGATACCATCTATACCCGGGTGCGGGCGCAGGACCCCAAAGTGAGCCTGGGCACCGTATACCGCAACCTGAACCTGCTGTGTGAGAACGGTCAGCTGCTCAAGGTTCCGATCCCCGGGGCCAGCGACCGCTTTGACCACACGCTGGGCGACCACGCCCACGCCTACTGCGAGGTGTGCGGCAGCGTGACCGATGTGCTGCCCCAGGCCCTGCCCATGCTGCAGGAGGCCCTGAAGGGCGGCTGCGGCTTCCAGGTGCATCAGATGAACCTGGTGCTGGAGGGTGTTTGCCCCGAATGCCAAAAGAAAATGCAGTAAATCCCCCTAGCAAAAAGTCCCCCCAACTGGGAGGACTTTTTCTTTTGCCTTGCGGCAGATCATTTTTCCGCGGTCTTGGCCCCCAGCGCCTTTACAGCTGCTGTAAAGTCAGATTTCTTTACATAGATGAAGTAAGCGGTCACCATCTCGGATTGCTTGCCAAAGCTGCCGTCCCGCGGCCGCTCCGAGGTGATAGCATGGGGCGCGGTGCGGTGAATCTCCCGTACCAAGTAGGCAATATTCTGCTCTGCCAGCACCCGGCAGATGTGGATCTTTTCCTCCAGCGCATAGGTGACAGCCAGCTGGCGGCGGTTAAAAATGGTAATCACAAGCTCACTCCTTTACAAGATATAATACAAATTGTAATATTATTCGACTTTATACTGCTTATTGTGCCGTTATTCGGCGGCCGCCACAATAGCGATCCCCGCGGAAGCGCCAATGCGGTTGGCCCCGGCTTCGATCATCGCCATTGCGGTCGCATAGTCCCGGATGCCGCCGCTGGCCTTGACGCCCATCTTCGGCCCCACGGTTTTGCGCATCAGGGCAATATCGTGGGTGGTCGCCCCGCCGGTGGAAAAGCCGGTGCTGGTCTTGACAAAATGCGCCCCGGCGGCCTTAGCGGCCTCGCAGGCCTTCACCTTTTCCTCATCGGTCAGCAGGCAGGTCTCAATGATGACCTTGACGGTGTGCCCGGCCGCAGCCTTTACCACGCCCTCAATATCCCGCTGCACCAGCGCCCAATCGCCGGCTTTCGCGGCACCCACATGGATGACCATATCCAGCTCCTCGGCGCCCATGGCGGCACAACTGGCGGCTTCGGCGGCTTTCTGCTCCGGGGCAATGGCACCCAAAGGGAACCCCACCACGCAGCAAACCTTTACACCGGTCCCTTTCAGCAGGCGGGCGGCCAGCGGAATATAAACCGGATTGACACACACACTGGCAAAGTGATACTCCGCCGCTTCGGCGCACAGCTTCTCGATCTGGGCCGGGGTGGCCTCGGGCTTCAGCAGGGTATGGTCTATCATCGCGGCAATGGTCTTCTTATCCATCATTTTTACCTCCGTTTATTGTGGTTTCCTCCGCCCCCAGTATAGCACAGTCCCCGCCCCCGGTGCAAGATGCCTCTCCCCTGTTTCCTGCCGCTTTTAAGGGCTTTGTGCAGGGGGCTCGCTCGGGGCGTAGCTCGCTCCGGCTCCGCCGGAGCAAAGCAGGCTCCGCCTGCTTTCACCGCCCTGCGGGCGGTGGGGCTGCGCCCCGCCCCCGGCCCTGCACAGGCTCAAAAATACCCGCAGGCCACAAAGCAGCAGCCTGCAGGTATCTTTTGGGGTTATGCTTCGCCCTGGTAGGTCAAATTCCTCCACTCATAAAGCATCGCCGTGATCTTATTATCCTTGGGCTTACCGGTATCCAGCGCCAGTGCGTCGGTGGTGCCATCCGCCCGCCGGGTCGTGATGTAATATCCCGTTTTCCCGGTCTTATAGGCCTTCACCAGCTGCTGCGGCTCCATATCTGCCCACCGGCAATAAAGAGCATCGCCCTCCCGGTAGATGGTCAGCGTATAGCCCTCGTCGTATGATAGATCCCTCCATTGTCCGCCAAAGACCTCCTCGATCTCGGTCAGGGGCATCTCCTCGGCGGAATCCAGCACACTGGGCAGCCGCTGCCACTCCATGTTATCCAGCAGCGCATGGGGCACCAGGATGATCCAATCCGTCCCGTAGAATTCCTCCCCTATGTACTGGGTGCAACACAGCACCATCCCCTGTGCTGTCATTTTGATGGCGTTACATGTCCAGCTTCTGCTCTGCTCTACGCCATCCAGCCATTCCGCCACCGGGATATCTAACTCAGCGCTCTCGCCGCTTTCCGGGTCAAAGGCCAGCACAGTAAGATGCCCTGTTGCGGTATAGTTGGTTTCCGCTGTCCACAGGCGACCGTCTTGCTTCATGCCGTAATGCTGCCCCGTCACCACGCGGGTGGGGGTGCCATAGGGCAGCTCCTCCACCGGGAGGCTGTAAAACGCCCATTCCCATATTCCTGCATTTTCTTCATCGGTAAAAAATACTTCGCGTGCCGTCCAACACAGCTTGCCGTCCAACAGCATGATGCCCGAAAGACTGCTCAAGTTCATTTTACCTAGATTCAACCAAACCACCTCCCCGGTGGAAAGGCTGTAAATCCCGTAATCATTGCTGTGCCGGTAGTAGTTGCTGCTGATCACCAGTCTATCGTTATCCAGCCACAGCTCCGGTGCATAATAGCCATCAAGTCCCTGATCTTCCCCATTCAAGCTGGTATCAAGCACCACCGTCCCGTTGATGGTCAGGCTGCCGTTTTCGGCACTGTCCGCAATGTGCTGCCCATCCGGACTTTTCAGCATAGTATATCGGCTGCCCTCCGGCACATAGTCCCGGCTTTCCACCCGACCGTCGCTCCATACCTCGGTTTCTACCAGCCGGTCTATCCGGTTGTAGGGGTTTCTCACCCCTATATCGGTGGAATACTCCGTTCGAATGATAAGTGACTCTCCCGCAGTTTCGGTGCTGGTGTACCGAATCTCTCCACCTGTGTAACTCATCTTCATCCAGCCCCCGCAGGTCAGGGGCGTTTCCACCGCCGTGTAGCTGCCATCCAGCCGCAGCAGCACCACCGCGATGGTCTTTCCATCCTCATAGTCCCCCCGAATGACCGGTATCGCCATGGTGCCGTCCGCCAGCAGCTTGGGCTCCATGGTAGTATGAAAAACCTCATTATAGCCATCACCATCCGGCACCATGCAGGTATACAGCGGCTGCCACCCGCTGCCGGAAAGCATTCCGTCGATACTCATCGCCGTCACACCATTCTCCAGCTTAGTAGGTACGGTGCGGTTGCTCACATACTTCCAGCTGCTGTCCTCCGCTATCCTTACGGTCAGTTCCCTATTGTAGTTGGGCTCTCTCCCATTAAAGGTAAATCCGTAACGGACCCGCAGCAGGTCGCCCTCCCGCACTGCTTCTTTGGCAAAGCACGGGCAGTAAATACCCATATCCGTTACCCATTGCATTGTCCCGTTCCCATCGGGGTCCAGCAGGCTCCGCAGCTTTTCCTCGCTGATGTCAAACCACTTCAGCAGCACACTCTCGAGTTCTTCGATGGGAACCTCCTGTCCCTCCGGGTAGTCCATTTTCCAATCGGTCACAAAGAAGTACAGTCTTGACCACCACCATGGGTCGGTGATCTCCTCCGGCGAGGAGAATTTCAGCGTTCTCCCCTCCCCCAGCGGATCCAGGTAGGTCTTGGTCAGCTCGTAGCGCTTGTTGTAGTCCTCATAGGTATCCAGCGGTGAAAATACTTCGTATATATAATCCACGCTATCGATAATGGAAAGCTCGCCGCAGCTGTTCAGCCTTATCTCCCCCGCCTGCTGGTACAGCACATTTTCCCAGTCCACGGTGTCGCCATAGCCGGTCAGTGACGCCTCTTGAAAAGCCGCCACCCCGTCCTTTACGGTCAGCCGCATGCCATCTATCCCCTGGCAGTCATTGCGGTCATAAAAGTTATAATACCGCAGCTCGGCGTCCTCCCCGGCCTGCATCTTTTTTACCGCGGCCCGCACCGGAGCGCTGTCGGTCAGCGGCACATAGTTGTAGGCAATGACAGTCGCGGTTTCCTCGGCCAGCGCCGCCTTGTACTGGGCGCTTTGCAGCACCTCCTGCGGCACCCCCTCGGTGGAAAGGATCTTCTCACTTCCTCCGCACCCCACCGCCAGCAGCAGTACCGCCGCCAGCAGCAAAATCCATCCTCGTTTCTTCATACTGTTTCCTCCCGTTTAGTCCTCGGTCTGCGTCACTTCGCCGGTGGTCAGGTCCAGTTGATAAAGCATCTCATTCCGCCCCAGCGGTTCCGTAATGGCAAATACCGCATAGCCTTCCTTCTGGCGGGAACTCAGCGCGATCACCCAGGAGAATCCCTCCGGATACATCTCCAGGTGCAGCCCGGTATCCCAGTCCTTCTGCAAGGTACCGGTACCGTCCAGTATCGCCACATGCAGGGTCATTTCCTCCGGCAGCTGTGTCATTCTGTCCCAGTTCTCCGGCAGGGGGGTCCAGTAAACATGTGTCACTCCATCGTTCCTTCTGCCTCTTACCCGCATCAACCTGGCATTTCCGCCGGTCATCTCTGTGGGATCCCAGCTATAAATGGGGCTACGGTCCTCGGCCACCGCCATGATTGCCTCCGGGTCGTAGTAGAAGATCCCCCGGTCATCACTGATCCACAGCAGCCCCTCCGCAGTAAAGCCCAGGTCGACCATAGCAGAGTAAGAGTAAGGGTAATTGCCCATATCATTCCACACCTGGGGCACCACCCGCATATTGCCGCTGTCATCCCACAGCACCACCATCGCCTTATCATGCTCTTTGTTGATCTCACGGCTGTATGCCCGGTATTTGGCGCCCGGGGAATAGAAGTCCTCGCTGCCGCTTCCGGTTCCTGTTCCGCTTAGGATATCGGAAGCCGACACACGGGAAGCCTTCATGATCTCCAGCATTTCATCGGTATAGCCCATCGCCTTGGCCTTGGCAATAAACTTTTCATCGGCGTAGGAAACAACGGTCGGGTCATTGGTGCTGGCCAGCTGGCTCTCCCCGGTCGTGAGGTTCAGGCACCAGCGCTCCCACAGCTGGGTGCCGTCCGGCAGGTAGCAGCTGCCGTTTTCATCATAGTAGTTGCTGTAATACATCAGCCCATCCCGCACGATGACCTGGCCCATATCCCGGTGGCCCCAGTAGTTGCGGTACACATACTGCGGCAGGGTCAGCACCCGCACCGGCTCCGTGATGTCATTCCGGTCCAGCACCGCCACCTTCCAGCGGCTGCTGCTCTTCTTGTATTCCCCGTTCCAGGCATCGGGCACCTCGCCGCTGTTATAGGGGAAATAGGTCAGCGCCAGGGTGTCCCCGCCCCGATCGTCAGCGTAGAGGTACTCAATATTGATCGCGTCACAGCCATCCATCGGCAGATTGGTCTTATCATACACCATGGCCGGCGCCTCCGGCTTTGCCGCATCGTAAATATAGAGGCCATCCTGCCGTATGATACCGAACAGCGTGCCGTCCTCCTCATCCGAGATCTGCTGGAAGCTCTCATAGGGGGTATTCTCCAGCAGCGTGGTCAGATGATGGGTCTCACTATCGTACAGGTAAAAATTATACTTGTTATAGCCGTCGGCATCATCCATGCCAAGGTAACTCACAAACAGCCGGTAGCGGCTGCCCTCCGCAAAGACCCAGCTTGCCTCCTCATTCAGGGCAATCAGTCCGCTGCCGCTCTGCTCCACCAGGATCCCCGCCGAATCGCCCGGCATAATGGCAATACTGCTGTTCCGGCTGGGGCTGTACAGTGAATATCCGTCATCGCCCTTCGGGTTCAGGTAGATGACCATATCCTCAAAGTTGAAAAGCGCCGCGTCCTCCGGTGTGATAAGGCTCTCAGAAGTATATCCGTTCCACTGGGTCACCTCGGGGTTTTCCAGGCCGGAAATATTCAGCGGTTCCGTCCGCCAGTACGAAAGGTGATAACCGTCCTCAGCGCGGTAAACACTCACCTGCTGCTGTCCCCAGCCCAGCAGGCGGCAGCCTTCGGTGCTGCCATCAATAAAAACATAGGTATCCGACGCGTAGTATTCGGCCTTGGTGGCAATCAGTTCCCAGCCGGCGGTCTCCGGGTCATCACTCGGCTCCACCTGCAGCTCGCCCTCCGGCTTTGGCATCACCACTGTCTCGCTGTCATAGTCCCGGCTGATGTATTTCCAGCCGCCATCCTCCTCCAGCCGTATGGTGATGGCATACCGGCCGCAGCTCTCGTGGGTCTGGGTATAGTCCGCCATGTGCTGCGCCAGGAAGCCCTCATCGCCGGGCTGGGCCTCATACAGGCTGTACCGGATGGTCAGGGTATCCCCCTCGATCGTGGCCTCCCGGGCATAGGCAAACAGGTTATCCCCCAGTTTCCACGGGCTCACCCAAAAGTAGCCGTCATAGTTGTGGAGATCCTTCAGAGAGGCGTCCGCCATTTCGGGGCTCATATCAAAGTGCTTCTGGATCGCGGCCGCGACCTCCTCCTGCGGCAGGTAGAAGTTCTGCGCGTTGGGCAGCTTGCCGCTGGCATCGTAGTTGGTGTCCATCAACTTGGCCAGCTCCGCCCGCTTTTCGGCATCGGCTGTGCCATAGGCGGCGGCCAAGTCCAGCTTCTCCTCGCCGGTATAGCCGTACAGCTCATAGATGGCGTATTTCAGCAGCGGTCCGGATTTCAGCTCTTGGTAGCCGGACCAGTAGATATCACCCATGGCCGCCAGCGGCGCCAGGTATTCCCGGCTCAGGGCGTCCATATCGTTCAGGTCGATGTTGTAACGGATTTTTCCCGCCATCGGGGGTGCAGGCCACCAGCGAACCGGCCACAGCCGCCGCCAGCAGCAGCGCCGCCAGCGCCAGTGTGCCCCGGTGCTTTTTCGTGGTATCAAAAATGGTGGCAAGGCGGTTTTTCAGCGTCTTTTTGCCGCTGTAAAAATTGGTGGTGAACAGGGTGCGGCGGTTCATGCCGGCCCGCACAACAGCCAGCAGGCACCGGCCGTATTCCTCCCGGTAGGCTTCATCCCGCCCGGCCACCACGGCCTCATCGCAGGAAAGCTCCAGGTCCCGGTCGGCGGCATACACCATCAGCCACACCATCGGGTTAAACCAGTGGATGGCATTGGCCAGCATCAGCAGCAGCTTGTACCAGATATCCCGGCGGCGGTAATGGATCAGCTCATGCCGGAATACCAGCGAAAGCTGCTCCGTAGAGAGCTCCAGCTCCGGCAGCAGCAGGGTCGGCTTAATGGCCCCAACGATCATGGGGCTGCCTACGGCCGCTGTATAGACCGGCAGCGGCTTCTGCCGTCCCGCCGCGGCGGATTCCCTTTCCAGCACAGCCAGGATGGCTTCATCGGTCAGGGGGCGGCGGCTGCGGGAGAGCTTTGCTCTCAGCGCCAGGTAGCTGCCCAGCTGCCACAGCAGGAACAGTGCGGTCCCCGCTGCCCAGCACCAGCCCACCGCTTCCATCACCGGGATAGAACGGGTACCAGCCGGGGTGGGGGTGATCGCCGACTCCGCCGGTTTAGGGTTTCGGCGCTCGGCCCGGTCGGGGCGGTCATCCCGGTCTTGATCTGCTGGTAGGGGTCGTTTTCCGCCGCTCCCGGCACCACCTGGATCGGGTCTCCGACCTGGGCGGGTTCAGTGGGGGCGGGCTCCTCCCGGCTCACCGGGTAGGTGAACTCTCCCTGGGGCTGCGGCAGGGTAACTACCGGCTGCGGCAGGGTGATGCCAACGGGCAGCAGCAGCCGCACCGCGATGAGCAGCCAGGCCCAGTACCGCCACTTGGCAGTAAAGCGGCGGCCAAGCAGCGGGCCTGCCGCCAGCAGCACCGCTATCACCAGTGCCATCGGCAGGGTCAGCTCCAGCAGGGCGGTCATCAGTCGTTCCATCCTTGTCAGCTCCTCTCTTCCTCACGGGCACGGCGCTGCCCGGCTATAAATTCCTCCAGCTCCGCCAGATCACGGTCGGTCAGGTCCCGGCTTTCCACCAGGGATGCCACCATGCGGCGAAGGGAGGACTGGTACATCTTCCCCAAAAAGCTGCGGTTGGCCCAGCGGCGGTAATCCGCCTCGCTGACTAGGGGACGGTACAGGTTGTGCCGGCCCTGCCGCTCCACCGAAAGATAGCCCTTTTCCACCAGCTTGGAAAGCAGGGTGAGCAGGGTGGTATCGGCCCAGTTGTGGCTTTGCAGCTGCTCCTCCAGATCCGCACGCTGCACGGGCGGAGGGCTTTGCCAGATGGCCAGCATGATATCCAGCTCGGCATCGGATAGTTTTTTCTCGGGCAGTTCCATAGGGGCCTCCTTCATCTTCTACGGGTTTAGAATTCAGTTTCATTCTATCATCGTAGAATGCGGTTGTCAATGGTCATTCTGCAAGTGTAGAATTTATTTTCTATATCCGTAGAATGTATGGTGGGCGGGTTTGCATGGTGTGCCTGGGCAGGGTTTTCTGCCGATCCCCCGGGTCCGGCCCCGCAGGCCGGCCAAAGGCCGGTGGGCGGGCGCTGCCCGCCCCGGCCGCGGCGCAGCCGCGGCCCCTGCGGGGCCGGACCTGGGGGACGGCGAAAACCAGCCAAGGATACAAATCCCCCCTACCCTGTATAACGCCGCAGACCCCAAAAATGCAACACGATTTGGCCCAATTATTGCAGCTGGCGGCGCAAAATATCGCACAGCTGGCCTATTTCCCCGGCCTCCTCGGTAAAGCGGTACAGCCGCTGCCGGATGACCCCCAGGCTGCGGCTGACCGAGGAGGGCGCCAGGCCCATCTGCTCCGCGATGGCGGTTACCGTCAGGCCATCGGTATAGCGCAGCCGGGTAAGCTGCTGCTGAGCCGGGGTAAGGCAGCGGGTACAGCCGTACTGCAGCAGCCGGCGCAGGGCCAGCCGTTCCTCACTGGGGCCGCTCTCCTCCCGCGGGATGTAAAATTCCAGCGTGGCGGTACTGACGCAGCGCGCGACGCGTTTTAAGGGGCGGGGGGTGAATTTAGTTGTAGTAGTCATGCAGAATTCTCTCCGTTTCTCTGGTATCCACGAGCTCGAACCGCAGCAGCTCAATGCGCTGTTTCAGGTCGAAGTAATGCGGTCCTCGTGCTGTTTTGATCTCTTCCTTGAGCTGTGTCAGCCGGTCCTCCAGCAGTTCCACGCTGCGGTGGTACTCCCCGGCCAGTTCGGCAATTCCCATCATGTTTTCTCGGTTTCCTCTCTTTTTCTCGATGCGGCTTGGTAGCTTTCGGCGAAGGGACCCGTTTTGTCAAGAACATTTGTTCTCTTGCTTCTTAGCGTACTCCGCTTCTGGCGTTCTGTCAACCGTTATTTTTGCAAAGTCCCATAAAACGGTCGCCAAAAAACTTCACTGATTTTTGGCAGATAAAATTTTGTCGAAAGGCTTGACATTCCCGAAAAAATCACTACGATAAGCTATCCCAGGGGCTGGGGAGGTACTTCCCGGCCCCAATCCGGGACCGAGAAGGAGAGAAAACGATGTATGGCATCAAACTGCGCCAGCTGCGGCGGCAGCTGGGCCTGACCCAGCGGCAGCTGGGGGCACTGTGCGGGGTGAGCGGCACCACCATCAGCATGATAGAGCATGGCAAGCGGCTGCCCGGCCGGGAAACCCTGCGCCGGCTGCAGGCGGTACTGGGCGATTTGCCGCCCCGCCCCGCCAAGCCCCTGCCCACGGCGGAGCTGCTGACCCTGCTGCGGGGGTGAGTCCCTGCAAGGGGCAGGACGGGCCGCAGGCCAGCCCGTCCCCGCGGGGGACGGGCTCAGCGGGCGAAGCCCGCTGCGGCGGCTGCGCCGCCGGGCCTGCGGCCCGAACCTCCCTCCCCTGCCGCCGACTCCGCCGGGGCGCAGAAAAGCCCCACCGGGGGAAACCCGATGGAGCTTTGCCGAAAGCCAATATTTATCCCAGCCGGTCACCATTGGCGGCGGGCTGCTGCGGGGTGATGAGAATAACTCCGCCCGCGGAGTAGGTACCCAGCACCAGTACCTCGCTCATAAAATCCGCGATCTGCCGGGGCGGGAAGTTGACCACCCCCAGCACCTGTATGCCCGGCAGGTCCTCCGGGCGGTAGTGGTCGGTGATTTGCGCCGAGGACTTTTTTACCCCGATCTCCGGGCCGAAATCCACCGTGAGCTGGTAGGCCGGGCGGCGGGCCTTGGGAAAAGGCTGCGCCGTCAGGATGGTGCCCACCCGGATATCCAGCCGGGAAAAATCTTCGAATGTCGCCAGTTGTTTTTCCATCAGATGCTGATCTCCCTTGCGACCTTGTAGAACAGCTCGTTGATATCCTTCTTCATGGCCAGGGCCTCATCAATGTCGATATCGTAGATGCGGTTTTCCTTGACCCCGACGATGCGGCTGCCCACGCCTCTTCCAGCAGCTCGATGGCACGGTAGCCCATGGCGCTGGCATAAACCCGTTCCATGGCTGTGGCGTCGCCGCCGCGCTGCACATGGCCCAGCACCGTCAGGCGGGTCTCCACGCCGGTGCGCTGCTGGATGTAGTAGCACATATCCTTGCTGTTGCCCACGCCCTCGGCCACCACCACGATGAAGTGATGCTTGCCGGTGGTCATGGTGGCCTTCATGCGGTCCACCACATCGCGGTCCAGGTCAAAGGGGCGTTCCGGGATGAGGGTGGCGACGGCGCCGGTGGCCAGACCCGCGTACAGGGCCAGATGGCCGGCATTGCGGCCCATGACCTCCACCACGGAGCAGCGGTCGTGGGATTGGGAGGTATCCCGCAGCTTATCGATGCTTTGCACAGCGGTATTTAGGGCGGTATCAAAGCCGATGGTATACTCGGTGGAGGCGATGTCGTTATCAATGGTGCCGGGGATGCCGATGGTGGGAATGCCCAGGGCCGAGAGCTTCTGGGCGCCGCGGAAGGAGCCATCGCCGCCGATGACCACCAGGCCGTCTATCCCGCGGGAGCGCAGAATGGCCGCCGCCTTTTTCTGGCCCTCTTCGGTCATAAATTCCTTACTGCGGGCGGTATACAGGATGGTGCCTCCCCGGTTGATGATATTGCTGACAGAACGCTCTTGAAGCTCGTCCATGTGGTCTTCCATTAGGCCCTCGTATCCATGGAAAATGCCATAAACGCTGTGGCCCTTGTGCAGGGCGGTGCGTACCACACTGCGGACCGCGGCATTCATGCCGGGGGCATCGCCGCCGCTGGTGAGTACTGCAAAGGTTTTCTTCTTGGTTTCGCTCATGTTATTTCCTCCTTTTGGTTGGCTTACTGCAAAGCCGGTTCCGGCGGGGCCTTGGGAGCCTCCGGCGGCAGCAGGGCTACATTCTCCTGGCCCAGCACCCGTCTCAGCTCGCCCAGCAGCACCGGGTTGGCATCGGTATTATATTCCTCTCCCGCCTTCAGCAGGCGGCCGGTATCGGCGGCCCGCACCAGCAGGGGGGTCTCCCCTTCAAAAATGGAAAACAGCAGCTGCAGCTTTTCCCACTGTTCTCCCTCCATCTGCGGCACCCGGATGAGCAGCCTGCCGCCCTTTTGGGGGCGTTCGGCCGCGGGCTTGCCGCTGCCGCTCCTTTTCCCGGCTCTGCGGCGGGCGGGGGGGCGGGGCGCTTTGGCGCTCCTCGATGGTAAAGACCCGCTCCAGCACCATTTTGGTGTCGTCCTCCTCCCGCAGGGAGACCCTGCCCCGGAAGAAAAGCGGTTCGCCCGGCACCAGCTTGGCACTGACCTGGGAGTAGACCCGGCCAAAGCACATGACCTCCATGCTGCCGGTCATATCCTCCACCGTCAGCAGGGCCAGGATATCCCCCCGCTTGGTGGTCCGCATCTTTTTATCGGCCAGGATGCCGAAAATATCGACCCAGGCATTATCGTAGGGGGCATTGGTCTCAGCGCTTTGCAGCCGGGCGATGCGCACCGCCTGGTAGCGGTCGTAAAGGGGCAGGTACTGGCTCATGGGGTGGCCGGAAAGGTACATGCCGGTGACTTCCTTTTCGTAGGCCAGCAGCTCGGCATGGGGGTATTCTTCCCGGGGGGAGAGCCGATAATCGGCGGTGGCGCCGCCTTCCCCAAAGAGGGACAGCTGCCCGCCGGAAAGGTAGCGGCTTTCTTCCGCGATGGCATCGGCCAGGGGGCCGTAGTTTTCTATCATCTCCCGGCGGTTGGCGCCCAGGTGGTCCAGGGCCCCGCACTTGATGAGGCTTTCCACCCCGCGGCGGTTGAGATCGCCGGCCGAGGTGCGGCGGCAGAACTCCACAAAATTGGTGAAGGGGCCATCCAGCTCCCGCTCTTTCAGAATATCTTCGATGACACTGCGGCCCATATTCTTGATGGCCAGAAGGCCGAACCGGATGCCCTGCGGCGTGACGGTAAAGACCATATCGCTCTGGTTGATATCGGGGGGCAGCACCGGGATCTCCAGCCGGGTGCATTCCTCGATGTATTCCATGAGCTTGGCGGTGGAATCCAGTACGCTGGTCATCAGGGCCGCCATGTATTCCCGGGGGTAGTGCCGTTTGAGATAGGCGGTTTGATAAGCCACCACGGCATAGCAGGCGGCGTGGGATTTATTGAAGGCGTAGGCCGCGAAGCTGCTCATCTCATCAAAGATGCTGTTGGCCACGGCCTCGGAGATTCCATTGGCGGCGCAGCCGGTGATGAAGTGCCCGCGCTCCTTTTCCATGACATCGGCTTTTTTCTTACTCATGGCGCGGCGGACGAGATCGGCCTGGCCGTAGCTGTAACCGGCCAGCTCGCGGCAGATCTGCATGACCTGCTCCTGATAGACGATGCAGCCGTAGGTGACGCCCAGAATGGGCTCCAGCAGCGGGGTCTTGTACCGGACGGCGGCGGGATTCTGCTTATTGCGGACATACTGGGGGATGGAATCCATGGGGCCGGGACGGTACAGCGAAATGGCGGCGGTAAGGTCTTCGATGGACTGGGGGCGCAGCTGGGTAAGCATCTGGCGCATACCGCCCGATTCCAGCTGGAACACACCGGAGGAATCGCCGCGGGAAAGCATCTCGTAGACCTCGGGGTCATCATCGGGGAGCTTGTCCATTGAAAAATCCGGTTCCCGGCGGCGGATCATCCGCTCGGCATCGGCGATGACGGTGAGATTGCGCAGGCCCAAAAAGTCCATCTTGAGCAGGCCCAGCTCCTCCAAGGTGGTCATGGTGAACTGGGTAACGATGGATTCATCGTTTTTGGCCAGCGGCACATAGCTATCGACGGTATCCCGGGTGATGACCACGCCGGCAGCGTGGGTGGAGGCGTGCCGGGGAAAGCCCTCCACCTTTTTGGCGGTTTCGATGAGCTCCGCCACCTGGGGGTCGCTTTGGCACATGGCCCGCAGCTCGCTGTTGGCCTCCAGGGCCTTATCGATGGTCATGTGCAGCTCATTGGGGATGAGCTTGGCGACGGCATCCACCTGGGGATAGGCCAGGCCCATGGCCCGGCCGACATCCCGCACGGCGCCCCGGGCCAGCATGGTGCCGAAGGTAACGATCTGGGCCACATGGTCGGCGCCGTATTTGCGGACGACATAATCGATGACCTCCGGCCGGCGCTCGTAGCAGAAATCCACATCAAAATCCGGCATGGAAACACGCTCGGGATTGAGGAAGCGCTCGAACAGGAGATTGTACTTCATGGGGTCGATATTGGTGATGCCGATGCAGTAGGCGGCAATGCTGCCCGCACCGGAGCCGCGCCCCGGCCCGACCGGGATGCCGTGGCTTTTGGCGTAGTGGATGAAATCGTGGACGATGAGGTAGTATTCCACATAGCCCATGCGGCTGATGGTGGAAAGCTCATATTCCAGCCGGTCGCGGTATTCCTGGGGCGGGTTTTCGCCATAGTGCCGAAGAAGTCCTTCATGGCACATGCGGCGGAAGTAGCTTTCGTTATCCTCGCCATTGGGGGCATTGAACAGAGGCAGCTTGGTGTGGCCAAACTCAAACTCGACATTGCAGCGCTCAGCGATCTTGACGGTATTGGAGAGGGCTTCCGGCACATTGCGGAAGAGCTCGGCCATCTCATCGCCGCTTTTGACATAGAACTCCTGGGTGGGGAATTCCAGCGTCTGCTCATCATTGACGGTGTGGCCGGTCTGGATGCAGGTGAGCAAAAACTGCATGCGGCTGTCCTCTTTTTCGAGGTAGTGGGCGTCATTGGTGGCCACCAGCCCCACGCCGAGCTCCCCGGCCAGGCGGATGAGATCCGGGAGGATCTGCCGCTGCTCCGGGATACCGTGGTCCTGCAGCTCGATGTAGTAATCTTCCGGGCCGAAGAGATCGCGGTACCAGGCGGCGGCCTCCCGGGCCTTTTGGTAATCGCCGGCCTCCAGTGCCCGGGGCACTTCGCCCGCCAGGCACGCCGAAAGGCAGATGAGGCCCTCGTGGTGGTCCTTTAAGAGGTCGCGGTCGATGCGGGGCTTATTGTAAAAAGCCCTCGGTGAAGCCGCGGGAGACCATGTAGATGAGGTTGCGGTAGCCCACCTCATTTTTGCACAGCAGGATGAGGTGGTAGGGGGAGGAATCCAGCCGGTAGACCTTATCGAAGCGGGAGCGGGGGGCCACATAGACCTCGCAGCCGATGATGGGGCGGATGCCCTCCTTTTTGCACTCCTTGTAGAAATCGATGACGCCGTACATGACACCATGATCGGTGATGGCGACGGCGGACTGGCCCAGGGCCTTGGCACGCTGGACCAGCCCCTTGATGCGGCAAGCACCATCGAGGAGGCTGTATTCGCTGTGGATGTGCAGATGGACAAAATCGGTCATGGGGTGCCTCCTTGGCGGAAATTGGGGAAAGCCCGGGGGCCGCGGCCCCGCCGCGCCGGCCGAAGGTCGGCAGGCGGGACGCCGGGAGGGGCGTCCCGTAAAACGGCGCGAAGCGCCGTTTCGGCGGGGCCGCGGGGCCGGGGGCGGGTCAGTTCGTTTTGCGGTAAAAGGTCATGGCGGTGCCGGTATCCTGCACCAGGGTGTCACGGGGCGCGCGCAGGATGCGGCAGGTGCAGTAAAAATCCCCCGCCGCCCCGCTGATATTCACAAGCTGCCACAGCCACACCACCCAGAACCACTCCCGCGGCAGACAGGCGGTAAGCACCGCGAAAACGATGCCCCACAGCACCACCGGGGCCAGCGCGATGACGATATAGGCGGAGCGGGTGAAGTAGGCATCGCTGCCGGCGTAGGCGTAGACCACCTTATAGCCGTAGCGCACGGAGGCGCCGCAGGCTTTCATCACGACGCCGTGGGTCAGCTCGTGCAGGGCAATGTAGGCGAATATCCCCGCAAGGGCGCCGAGCCGGAGCAACAGCGCAGAAAGCGGGCCCTCCCCGACAAAATCCCGCAGCGACCGGCCCAACAGAAAGGGCAAAATCAGCATGATCACACACAGCACAACGGAAAGCCCGTTGACGATCCAAAACTGTTTTTTGTTGTGCACCAGATCGATGGTGGCGAAAGGGACATAGCCCTGCGGCAGGGTGGGATAGCTTTTCATCGGGTCAATCCTTTCGGGTGGGTTTATTTCAACCGGCGGTGCCGGGGGCTTGCGGGGTCAATCCTTTCGGGCGGCAAGCTCCAGTATCTTTTCCAGCCGGTGGTTGACACCGGAACGGGAAAGCGGCGGGGTGAGCTTCTGGCCCAGCTCCCGCAGGGAATCGAATGGGTTTTGGAGACGGAGCTCCGCCAGGGCCCGCAGCTCCTCCGGGAGGGAATCCAATCCCACGGCATTGATGGCGGCGATCTGCCCGGCGGCCGCCCCGGCGACCTTATCCATATTGGCGGTATCGCAATTGCTGGCGCGGTTGGCGGCGTTGCGGCGCTCCTTGAGGATCTTGGCGTTCATGATCTCCATGGAGGTGAGGGGACAGCCCATGAAGGTGAGCAGATCCTCGATCTGGGTGCTATCGTGCAGGTAGACGATGGCCTGCCCGCGGCGCTGGGTCAAAAGCGGGGAAAAGCCGACATCCTGCAGCAGAGCCACGAACATCATCAGCAGCTCCTCGCGCGGGACGGCGAATTCCAGGTGGTATTTTACCTCCGGATCGGAAAGGGTGCCGCAGGCCAAAAACACGCCGCCCAAAAAGGCGCCCGCACCCTCATCGCCGCCCAGCAGCTCAAAGGTGACGCCCTCCGGGTAAAGCATGGCGAAGTGGTTATACAGGTCGATGCGGTCGGCCATGTCATCGACGGTAACGCGGTAGGCCAGCTGCCCGGTGGAGAGCTTTTCCTCCCGCAGGGTGACGGTGCCGGTCATGGGGCGGACACTCTGCACCAGCTGGGAATAGTACTGGGCGGCGCGGCGCTCCCTGGTCAGCATCTGCATTTTGGGCACCGAAAATTCACGGGAAAAGACCATCAGCCCAAAGGACTGCTGGTTGGGAAAGTGCTGGCGCACGGCTTTATTGGAAAGGATCTCATCCTTGGCGGCGGTGGTAAAGGAGGGCATGGTTGTTATTCTCCGGTGATGGGGTGAATTTTGGGGGGAGGGCGAGGAAAAATGGGGGATGGCAAGGGACGGCCGCAGGCAGGCTCTTGTCCGACGCAAGGCGGACTGATGCCTGTCAAGGACGGGGCGCAGCCAGCGTTCATTTTTACCGCCGTCCCGCAGCGGGGTGGGACGGTTGGTGCAGGGGGCCGTGGCGGGCGCAGCCCGCAGGGATGGGCAAAGGGGCAGCCGCCGCACCCGGCGCTGGCTCATTCGATATACTTGATCTCGCATTCGAGGGTATAGCCGGTCTTTTCCCGGACGATGCGCTGTACTTCGGCGATAAGCTGCCGTACATCGGCAGCGGTGGCACCCGCCCCGGTTGATGATGAAGCCGGCATGCTTTTGGCTGACCTCGGCCCCGCCGACGGAAAGGCCCTTAAGCCCGCACTGATCCACCAGGGCGGAGGCATAGTTGCCTACCGGCCGCTTAAAGGTGGAGCCGGCGCTGCCGTATTCCAGGGGCTGCTTTTCTCGGCGGCGGGACATGTAGTCCTCCATAGCCGCGCGGATGGCGGTTTCCTCGCCGGGGGTGAGGGTCAGCACCGCTTCCACGATGACACAGCCCGGACGCTCCTCAAAGATGCTGTGGCGGTAGGAAAGTTCCAGCGCCGCGGCAGGCAGGGTGCGGTATTCCCCGGCTTCATCCAGGAAGGTGACCTCCGTGAGGACATCCCGGAGCTCGCCGCCGTAGGCACCGGCATTCATGTATACTCCCCCGCCCAAAGAACCGGGGATGCCAAAGCCCCATTCCAGGCCGGAAAGGCTGTTTTCTGCAGCGGCCCGGCAGGTAGCGATGAGAGAGGCCCCGGCCCCGCAGCGCAGGGTATTGCCCTGCCGGGAGATGGTGGTAAAGTCGCCATCCAGCCGGATGACAGGGCGGGCAATGCCGCTATCGCTGACCAGCAGATTGCTGCCCCGGCCCAAAATAAAGGGGTCGGTCCCCGCCGCCCGGCAGAGGGAAACGGCGGTTTGCAGCTGGGTACGGGTGCGGGGGTGCAGCAGCAGCGCCGGCCCGCCGATGCCAAAGGTGGTACGACGGCTCATGGGTTCATTTTCGGTATAGGGGATGCCCGCATTTTGCAGCTGTTCCAGTAGATTCATGGGGTTTGCTCCTTTCGGCGGTCAGGGCTGCACATCATCGGTAAGGCCCAGCTGTTCCATCAGCTCCTTGGCAGAATTATTGCCCATGGCGCGCTGACGGTAGTTCATGGTGGCCACCTCGATGATAACGGCGAGGTTTCGGCCGGTCTGGACCGGGATGGTGGCGGCGGGCACCTTCATGCCCAGAATATTGGTGGTTTCCTCCTCCAGCCCGATGCGGTCGTAGACCTTTTCGGGGTCGTAGGTTTCCAGCTGAATGACGAAATTGATATTGGCGGTATTTTTGACCGAGCCGACGCCGAACAGCCGGCTGACATTGATGATGCCGACCCCGCGGAGCTCCATATAGTGGCGGATGTTATCCGGGGCGGAGCCGACCAGGGTGGTATTGGAGACCCGGCGGACCTCCACGGCGTCATCGGCGATGAGGCGGTGGCCGCGCTTGAGCAGCTCCAGGGCGGTCTCACTTTTGCCGACGCCGGAATCCCCGGTAAGCAGCACACCCTCGCCGTAGATCTCCATCAAAACGCCGTGGACGGTGGTACGGGGCGCCAGCTCCAGACTCAGCTTGGCATTGAGCTGGGCGGCCATATGGGTGGTATTTTCCGGAGACTGCATCAGCGGCACGCAATACTTTTCCGCCAGCTCCAAAAAGAGGGGGCGGAAGGAGAAATCCTGAGTGATGATGACGGCCTTGGGGCTGCGGGAAAGGAAGCCCTCCAGGCTCTGCCGCAGCAGGTGGGGCGGCAAAGTTTCCAGATAGGCCAGCTCGGTACGGCCGATCATATTGATGCGGGCCGGGACAAAGCCCTGGAAGAACCCGGTGAAGGCCAAGCCCGGGCGCATCAGCTCGGCGTGGCTGACCAGGATCTCCTCCTCGGTTTTGGGATAATAGAGGATCTGCAGGTTCAGGTCCTTGATGAGCTTTTTAAGCGGGACGGTATACTGGTGCGGCATGGGTAAAACCCCTTTCTATGATGAAAGCTGGCGGCGAGGGAAAATGACGGGATGGCAAGCGGACGGCCGCAGGCAGGCTCTTGCCTGACGAAGGCAGGCTGATGCCTGTCAAGGGCGGCCACGCAGCCAGCACCCATTTTCACCGCCGCCGGGCGACAACGCATAACTGCTATGCGGCAGCGACATGCAAAATAGCTATATACAGTTTATTATAATACATTTATCGGCGGGATACAAACAATATTACACGGTTTTTACGAAAAATCGTTACAAAAATAACAGAGATGATAAGAGGCCCCGCTTCCCGAGGAAACGGAGCCTGAAAAAACAATATTTTAGGCGAGGATATCCTGGATATCCCGCAGGCCGGTAAGGGTGGTAATGACGATGGCGGAATCGCCGGGCTGGAGGGAATCGCCGCCGGAGGGGATGATGACCTCGCCATTGGGCGGGTGATGCAGCCCACCAGCACATTGGGGCGGGTGGCCATATCCTTAAACGGCACACCGATGAGCGGCGAGCCGGCGGTAATGTGGAATTCCAGGGCTTCTACCTGGTTTTCTACCATGCGGTGCAGGGCAATGACCCCGCCGCCGGTGCTGTTTTCCATCGCGCGGACATACTGCAGGATGCGGCTGACGGTAACCACGCTGGTGGAAACGGTGCTTTCCACGATGGCGGTCTTATTGATAAGCTCGGTGAAGGAATTGCGGTTGACCTTGGCCACAGAACATTCGATATTGTGGCAGCGGGCATACATGGCCAGCATGATATTGAGTTCATCCAGGCCGGTGAGTGCCACAAAGGCATCGGAATCATCAAGGCCCTCCTCGGCCAGCAGATGCACATCGGTGGCATCCCCGTGGATAACCAAAGCGGTGGGGACTGCCTCGCTGAGATCAACACAGCGCTGTTCATCCCGGTCCACCACGCGCACACGCATCTTCATCTGGCTCAGCTGCTCCGCCAAAAAGCGGGTGATGCGCCCGGCCCCGACCACCATGACATTGCGGGCATGGTCCCGGAAAACGCCCAGCGCCCGGAAGAAGTTCTCCAGTTCCTGGGGCTTGGCGGTAACGCTGATGCAATCTCCCGCGCCCAGCACATAGTTACCATCGGGAATAACGACCTCTTCCCCGCGGCGGACGGCACAGACCAACACCTTGACCTGCAGGGAGGCGGCGACATTTTTGAGGGCCATGCCATCCAGCAGGCTGCCCTGCGGAATGTGGTATTCCACCAGCTCCACCCGGCCCTTGGCGAAGGTTTCCACCTTGGCGACCGCCGGAAAGCGCAGGATACGGGCGATATCACGGGCAGTCTCCCGCTCCGGGTTGATAGAAAGAGAAAGCCCCATCTCCTGCTGCATGAATCGCAGCTGACTTTCGTATTCCACGCTGCGCACCCGGGCAATGGTATTCTTGGCGCCCAGCTTTTTGGCGGTCATGCAGGCGATCATATTGACCTCATCCTCGCTGGTAGCGGCAATGACGAGATCCGCCTGACTGGCCCGGGCCTGCTGCTGCACAGTATAAGCGGCGCCATTGCCCTCGATGCCCAAAACATCCAGTTCCTCCGCCAGGCGCTCCGCCATGCCGGGGCGGTTATCGATGACGGCGACATCGTGGCCCTCGCGGGAGAGATGCTCCGCCAGGGCCCGGCCGACCTTTCCGATTCCGACAATTACGATCCTCATAGTATTCTCCCTTTATTATGGTGGTGAGTGCTTGGCCCTATTCTACCGCGTTGGCGGGGATTTGCAAGGGGGCTGAGGGGATGCGCAGAGGGAGGGGCCCGCAGGGCAGGCCGCCGCAGGCGGCTTTGGGGCGGCCGAAGGCCGCCCACGAGGGGCTTTGCCCCTCGGCCCTGCGGGCCCCAGCCGGGATGCTGCAGAAACCGGACAAGGAAATACCGCGCAATTTCTCGACAACGGAGGAGCTGCGTGATATAATGAGATATAATTCCAAGAGGGGGCAAGCGGAAATGCAGGAAAATTTCTACCGGGCGGTATATGCGGCGGTGCGCCGTATCCCGGCCGGGAAAGTGGCTACCTACGGACAGATTGCGATGCTGGCGGGCAACCCCCGGGCTTCCCGCATTGTGGGCGGGGCACTGCACCGCAACCCCGAACCCGGCAAAACGCCCTGCCACCGGGTGGTATTCCGGGATGGCAGCCTGGCGCCGGGCTTTGCCTTTGGCGGGCCTGGGGCGCAGCGGGCGCTGCTGGAAGTAGAGGGGGTCACCTTCCTGCCGGACGGGCGGGTGGATATGGCCCGGCACCAGTGGACCGGCGAAGATGAAACGCTGTAATATAGGTTGAATATAGCAAGGAGAGAACCATGAGATTTTTTGCACTGACGACCGCTACGGCCGACCTGCCGGAGGTACCGGATATTCAGGAATCGCTGACCGCGATCCAGAAATTCATTAAAACCGCCTCGCCGGTGGTGCTGAATGCACTGTGGCATATTGCGCTGGCACTGGTTATCTTTTTTGTGGGGCGCTGGCTCATCGAGAAATTCCTGAGCCGGGTGGCGCTGCTGGATAACAAAACAAAGATCGATCCCGGCGTGGCCAAATTTGTGCGCTCGCTGGTACGGGTAGCGCTGTGGGCACTGCTGATTTATTTTATTGCGGACTTTTTGGGCGTGCCGACGGCGAGTTTTGTGGCGCTGCTGGGTTCCATCGGCGTGACGGTGGGCCTGGCATTGCAGGGCAGTCTTTCCAACTTTGCGGGCGGGCTCATTCTCATGTTCCTACACCCCTTTAAGACTGGGGATTACATCAAAACTGCTTCGGATATCGAAGGGACGGTGGTGGAGATCGGGCTGTTCTTTACCACGCTGCGCATGGCCGATAACAAAATCATCACCATTCCCAACGGGAATCTCTCGGCCGGGAATATTATCAACTATAATGTACTGCCGGTGCGGCGGCTTTCCACCACGGTGGGCATTGCCTATGAGGCCGACACCGCCCGGGCCATTGAGCTGCTGACGGCGCTTATCAAGAGCCGCAAGCCGCTGGTGAACCCCGAAAAGGCGCTGGTATATGTAAAGGAGCTAGGGGACAGCAGCGTGGTGCTGGGCCTGCACTACTGGGTAAAGACCGACGACTACTGGGACGAGGCGTGGAGCATCAACCAGGCGATAAAGGATGTACTGGACCAGAACGGCATTGCCATCCCCTTTAACCAACTGGATGTCCATGTGATCCAGTAAGGCTCTCCCCTATTTTTGCGAACTGAAGGACGAATGAAATACCCATGAAAATTCTAAGGCAATCTGCCATTATCGCCGCGGTGTGCGCCGTGGCGGAACTCATCAAATATCTGCTGCCGCTGCCCATTCCCGCCAGCGTGTACGGTCTGATCCTAATGCTGCTGGCACTGCTGACCGGACTCATCAAGCCGGAGCAGATCAGTACCGTCGCGGATTTCTTTATCTCCATTATGCCGGTGCTGTTTATTGCCCCCACGGTAGCGCTTATCACCCAGCCGGAACACCTGGCGGTGATGGGCGGGCCGGTGGTGCTGCTGGGTATTCTGGGCACTACGCTGGTCATCGGCATCAGCGGCAAGGCCGCCCAGGCGGTGGGTCGGCAGGAAGCCAAACGGCGGGAGGGTAAAAAGCATGAATGATTACATTGCCTTTTCCGCCTACTTTGGGGCCGCGCTGACCCTGATCATCTATGTGGTGTCCTTCCGCATCAGCGACCGGATAGGGCACCCGCTGGCCAATCCTATCCTCATCTGCCTGGCACTGCTTATTGGGGCGCTGCTTATTTTTGATATTGACTACGATGCCTACAACCAAAGCGCCCGGTACATCACCTACCTGCTGACCCCGGCCACCGCCTGCCTAGCGCTGCCGCTGTACCGGCAGATCCAAAAATTGCGGGAGTACCCTTTGGCCATTGTGGCCGGTATCCTGACCGGAGTGGCGGTGAACGCCCTGTGCGTACTGGCCGTGGCGCTGGTGTTCCGGCTGGGGCACTACGACTTTGTAACGCTGATCCCCAAATCGGTAACGGGGGCGGTGGGCATGCCGCTGGCCGAGGAGCTGGGTGGTACCGGCGGCATTACCATGGCGGCCATCTCCATCACCGGTATCTTTGGGAACATCCTGGGGCCGCAGGTGCTACGGTGGTTCCATGTGACTGACCCGGTGGCACAGGGGGTGGCCATGGGCTGCGGCAGCCACGCCTTTGGCACGGTGCGGGCGCTGGAAATGGGCGAGGTGGAAGGCGCCATGGGCAGCCTTTCACTGGTGATCACTGCACTGTTGACGGTGGTGATCGCGCCGTTTTTGGGCAATCTGATTTGATGTTTTGCGCTGATTTTGGCCAAAATTACGCCAGTGTTTGTGAAAGTATCACAATATAGCATTGATGCACCTTTCGCATAGCGGAACTTGTTAATCCCTTGACAAAAAAGCAGCCGGAAAAGTACTGAAATCAACGCCATTTTGCCTTGTGCGAGATGGCGTTCTTTTTGAGCGAAAATCTCAAAAATTTGGTTAGTTTTTGGGCAAAGTGTCGGCCCCAACACCTTGACAAAGACCTTGTTTTTCGCTATTATTTGATAGACACTTTATCGTGAATTCACAAGGAGGCTAAAAACAAATGGAGAAAGTTCTCGTTCTCTTGACTTTCCTCGGCTCCGTCATCGCGCTGGTATTTGCTCTTGTCACCGCGAAGAAGGTCCTGAAGTTTGAGGAAGGCACCCCGCTGATGCAGAAGATCTCTGCATCCATCCGTGAAGGCGCTAACGCCTATCTGAAGCGCCAGTACACCATCGTGGCCATCTTCTTTGCCTGCATGTTCGTTGTGCTGTGCATCATGGCCGCTACCGGTCTGCTGACCTGGTTCGTTCCCTTTGCGTTCGTGACCGGCGGTTTCTTCTCCGGTCTGTCCGGCTTCATCGGCATGCGCATAGCCACCAAGGCCAACTGCCGCACCGCCAATGCCTGCCGCACCAGCCTGAACCGCGGTCTGCGCGTGGCGTTCTCCGCCGGTTCCGTTATGGGCTTTACCGTAGTCGGCCTGGGTCTTTTGGATATTTCCATCTGGTTCACTCTGCTGAAGTTTGTCTTTAAGCTGGCACCCCTCTGAGATTACCAGCGCAATGCTGACCTTTGGTATGGGCGCTTCCTCCATGGCGCTGTTTGCCCGTGTCGGCGGCGGTATCTACACCAAGGCTGCCGATGTAGGCGCCGACCTGGTAGGTAAGGTCGAGGCCGGCATCCCCGAGGATGACCCCCGTAACCCCGCCGTTATTGCCGATAATGTAGGCGATAATGTAGGCGATGTAGCCGGTATGGGCGCTGACCTGTACGAGAGCTATGTTGGCTCCATCATTTCCGCTTCCGCGCTGGGCGTTGCCGCTTTCGGCGGCGAGCTGAAGGCCATGGCCCTGCCCATGATCATGGCGGCCCTGGGCATCCTGGCTTCCATCATTGGTACCTTCTTTGTACGCACCGGTGAATCTACCGATCAGCGCACCCTGCTTTCCGCTCTGCGTCGCGGCACCAACCTGAGTGCTCTTATCATCGCCGTCGCTGCCTTCTTCCTGGTTCGCGGCGTACTGGGCACCGAGTACACCGGCATCTACTTTGCCATCCTGGCCGGTTTGGTTGCCGGCGTTCTCATCGGTGCTTCCACCGAGTATTTCACTTCCGACACCTACAAGCCCACCCAGGGCCTGGCTGACACCGCCCTGACCGGCTCCGCCACCATCATGATCGGTGGTTTGGGCCTGGGCATGCTCTCCACCATCCTGCCCATCGTTATCGTTGCGGTGTGCATCCTGGTTGCCTACTATGTTTCCGGCGGCGCTGCTTCCACCTCCATGGGTCTGTATGGCATCGCGCTGGCTGCCGTAGGTATGCTGGCTACCCTGGGCATCACCCTGGCGACCGATGCCTATGGCCCCGTGGCCGATAACGCCGGCGGCATTGCCGAGATGGCCGGCCTGGAGCCCGAAGTTCGTGAGCGCACCGACGCGCTGGATTCCCTGGGCAACACCACTGCCGCTACCGGCAAGGGCTTTGCTATCGGCTCCGCCGCTCTGACCGCTCTGGCTCTGATCGCTTCTTACATCGAGAAGGTCCAGGAGGTTGGCGCTGCTGCTACCTTCAATGACTTCTCCGTTATGACCCCTGTTGTTCTGGTCGGTCTGTTTGTCGGCGCCTGCCTGCCCTTCGTGTTCGCGGCGCTCACCATGCAGTCCGTTGGCCGCGCGGCTCAGTCCGTTGTAGTAGAGGTTCGCCGTCAGTTCAAGGAGATCGTTGGCCTGATGGACGGCAAAGCCGATGCCGACTACGCCCGCTGCGTTGACCTGTGCACCAAGGCTTCCCTGCACGAGATGATCCTGCCCACCGTAGTTGGTATCGTTACCCCCATCGTAGTCGGTATGATCCTGGGCTACAAGGGCGTGGTAGGTATGCTGGCCGGCGCTACCGTTTCCGGCTTCCTGCTCGCTATCTTCATGGCGAACTCCGGCGGCGCCTGGGATAACGCCAAGAAGTACATCGAGAGCGGCGTACACGGCGGCAAGGGCAGCGATGCCCACAAGGCTGCTGTCGTTGGCGATACCGTAGGCGATCCCTTCAAGGATACTTCCGGCCCCGCTATCAACATCCTCATCAAGCTGCTGTCGATGGTTTCCATCGTATTTGCCGCGCTGGTAGTTAACTTCTCTATCATTAAGTAAGAGAACACGATAAACTGAAAATTTCCCCGCAGGCTTTTGAGTCTGCGGGGATTTTTTTGCGGAGGCTGCAATAAAACACGGGATTTATTACACTTTATTTACGAATAGATGTTGCATTTTGCGGCGCTCATTCGTTATATTTAGTGTAGGCCTTACACCATCAACAACATACAGGAGGGACAACATGAAAAAACTGACCCGAATTCTGGCACTGACCCTGTGCTGCCTGCTGGCGGCGGGACTGGCCGCCTGCGGCGAAACGCCTGCCCCCACGCCCGACCCCGACCCCGATCCCGGTGCGGCGATCGGCGGGAACACCCAGATCCCGAACCCGAGAGTCCCCTATGAAAATGACGAGTTCCCCGATTTTAAGCTGGCCGGCTACCCCGACCGGGACGGCATGAAGCCCACCGGGTTCTATCTCATCGGCGGCACCATCGGGGAGATCTCCTATGAAACCGCCACCCTGCGCTGTGCCGCCGATACCGGCGAGGGCGAGGATCTTTCCGGCGTTTACTACCCCGATGCCGAGGAGAGCGAGCTTTCGGTGGGGCACAGCTACGGCGGCATTATTACCGTCACCGTGAAGGAGCACAGTGAGGGCACCGTGGCGCTGTGGAAAAGCTGCGAGGGGGATTTTGACTATTCCCTGTGGCTGCCCGGCCAAACCGGTGACGCCGCAAAGGTGCTGGTGAGGGAATTTGCCGCCGGGGTGTATGCCGTAAAGCCCGGCGTGGAGACCCCGATCGGGCATGTAGCGGGCACCGAAAAGGACCTGGCCCGCTGGCGGGAGGCTATCCATGCCGATAACATTGCCAAGGTGACCGCCAAGGATAACAGCAGACTTGAGCCGGTGGAGCTGCCCGCTGAAACTGCCGAGCGAATGATAAAGGCACTGGCGGACAGCGAAAGTGCGCTGAAACTCTTTGAAAAGCCGGAAAACCCCGCTACGGGCGGCGCACTGAACCTGACCGCCTATGACGCGGAGGGAAATGTGCTGTTTACCGCTACATACACCTGCAACAGGCTGAGGGTGACCTTTGGGCAGGAAACGGCCAATTACATCTTTGATGCCAGCGACTGCGATCTGGATACCTTGTATACATTCCTTCCCATCGAATAACCTGCGCTATACAAGAATACCCCTATCCGGAAACCCGGATGGGGGCTCTTTTTTATTGTGATAAAGTTATTCAGCGGCTTCGGCAGCTTTCACCCTTTGGCGAATATATTCCCGCATGACTTCGTCCTTGGGGATGTCCAGCGCAACCGACAGCTCCCCGTGCAGCAGCTCCTCCGCCAGCTTCATATAGCGGTCATCCATCTGGCTGACGCGGCGGCCGGCGGCTTCGGCTTCCCGCTTTTTGCTGTAAACCGATTTGATGATCTCCACGAGGTCGGTGGTGCTGTGGGTGCCGATGATGCTGCGGTAATGCTCCGAAAGCTCCTGCAGACGGCCGGTATGGAATGGCTCCACGCTGATGGTAGGAATGAGGGCAACCAGCTCCTCGGCCTCCTCGCGGCTCATTACCGGGCGCATAAAGACCTTTGGCTGCTCCACGGGGCAGTAGATCGTGCCGCTTTGGAACAGGGGACGCAGGACATAGTACTTGGTCCCGCGCGGCATGCCGGGCAAATCGGGGGTGGCGTAATCCATGACCTCGCAGACGCCGGTATTGCCATACATGATCTTTGTTCCTTTTGCAAACACTGTGGTGCCCTCCCTTACTGTTTCTGCTTATATTATAGCACATTTTTCGGCAGGATGTAAGGGGAAATTTAAGCGAGGGGCGGGTGGGGGCCGCAGGCCCGGCCGCGAAGCGGCCGACGCAGGCGAAGCCTGCGTGTTTCGGCGGAGCCGAAACGGCCTGCGGCCCCCTGCCCCCTGCTTAAATCCCCCCCAATGCGGCGGCCCGCCCCCTGGAAAAGCAGGAGGCGGGCCTTATCAGCAAACCATTAAAAGTAGGATATCACTCGGTGGTGTAGTTATCGAAGTAGCCCTGGATGTAGATGATGGGGGTGCCCTTATCGCCGCTGCCGCTGGTCAGGTCGCACAGGGAGCCAATGAGGTCGGTAAGGTTACGGGGGGTTGTGCCCTCGGAGACCATATTGCCCACCAGGCTGGTGGAGTCCTTCTCCTTGATACGCTGGGTAATGGCTTCCTGCAGAGCGGTACCGGAAAGATCGCCGAAATCGTGGTCAGCCAGGTACTTCAGCTTCAGCTCATTGGGGGTACCGATAAGGCCCTTGGTATAACCGGGGGCCACAACCGGGTCGGCCAGCTCCCAAATCTTGCCCGCGGGATCCTTAAAGGCACCATCACCGTAGACCATTGCTTCGATCTGATGGCCGGTCGCCTCGCTCATCAGCTGGCCAATTTTTTCAGCTACCAGCATAGCATCACGGGGGAACAGCTTCACACGGTTTTCATCCGCCTTATTGGAGCCCAGCAGACCATACTGGGCATTGTAGCCGCTGCCCGCCACAGGAGCGGTCATCAGGTCATCCAGCCCCAGAACCACACGGGCACCAGCCGCCTGCAGCAATCGCTTACTGCGGGCACGGGTATGAATATCACAGGTGATGACGGTATCGGTGTAGTCCAGAATGGTCTGCACGCGGTTGGCAAAAATCACTTCTACCTCGGCGCCGGCTTCCCGGATAAGGCTGGAATAGTACTCCACATAGTCCACGCCAGTAAAAGGATGGATCACAGAGCCGAACTCGGCACGGAAGCGCTCCAGGGAAAGAACATCGGTCCAGGGGTCAATGCCCTTTTCATCCAGGCGGTCCATGCTGATGAGATGGTTGCCCACTTCATCGGAAGGATAGCTGAGCATAAGGACGACCTTCTGGCAGCCCGCGGCAATGCCGGAAAGCAGCACGGAGAAACGGTTGCGGCTGAGAATGGGGAAGGTAACGCCAACGGTCTTGCCGCCGGTGCGGGCCTTTACATCGGCTGCGATCTGTTCCACTGTGGCATAGTTGCCCTGGGTACGGGCCACTACCGATTCAGTAATGGCGACAACATCTTTATCGTGCGGCTCCACACTGTTTTCTTTCAGGGCCTTCAGGACGGTATCCACAGTGCCCTTTACTACATCATCGCCTTCCCGGAAGATGGGGGCGCGTACCCCGCGAACGACAGTACCAAACATTCTGCTCATGGCTTTTTCTCCTTTTATCACCTGTGAATTGATGAAAACGAAAACAAAAATAGGGGTTGCTTTTCACAACCACTTTAGTATAATAGATGCGTATCCATAAGTAAAGTATATATTACTAATAATGAGCATAAGTAAAACAGATAGAAAGGAAGCCCGCAAACATGGCCGTTAAACTGGAGCTTTACCGTATTTTCCGCACCGTTGCCGAGGAGGAAAGCATTTCCGCCGCCGCCAAAACACTGTTTATCTCACAGTCGGCGGTCAGTCAGTCCATCCATCAGCTGGAGGAACAGCTGCAGGTACGGCTGTTTTCCCGCCAACCCCGCGGCGTCACCCTGACCGGCGAGGGCCGGGTGCTGTACGATTATGTGCGCAGCGCCATCAGCCTCATCGAAACCGGAGAGGAAAAGGTGCAGCAGACCCGGGAGCTGATGATGGGCGAGTTGGTTATCGGGGCCAGCGATACCGTGACCCGCAGCCTGCTGCTGCCCTATCTGCAAAGGTTCCACGAGCGGTACCCGGCCATCCGGCTGAAGGTGCTGAACGGCACCAGTTATGAGGCCCTGCAGATGCTGCGGGCGGGACAGGTAGACCTGGCCTTTGCCAGCACCCCGCAGGAGAGCGGCAACCTGCAGATGCGGCGCTGCATGGCCCTGCACAATGTTTTTGTGGCGGGGCGGGACTACCCCTGCGAGACCGACCGGGCCTATACCCTGGCGGAGCTTTCCCGCTTCCCGCTGATGCTGCTGGAGCGCAAATCCAGCGCAAGACGGTACCTGGAACGCTTTTTTACCCGCAATGGCATTACGCTTAAACCGGAGATAGAACTGTGCAGTCACGAGCTTCTCGTCGATCTGGCGGCCATTGGGCTGGGGGTGGCGTGCGTCACCCGAGAATATGCCCTGCCCGCTCTGGAGGCGGGGACGATCCGTGAGCTGCGCACCATCCCGGAGATCCCGGAGCGGAGCCTTTCGGTGTGCACCTTGCAGGATGTATCGCCCAGCCCCGCGGCGGAGGAGTTTTTGCGGTTCTGGGCGTAAGGCGAAATGAACGGAGACTATATTAGAAAGCACCCCCACGGGATCTGCCGCGGGGGTTGTGTTATATTTTTACGGGAGGGAATACAGAATAGCCACAAGGGCTCCCAGCAGGAGCGCCTGCAGGCCACCTGCAGCGGGGTGTGCCCCAGGAATTCCTCCAGCAGCTGCTCCGGCGGAGTGTCGCTCAGCTTCAGCAGCAGCTCATTGATGGTGCGGGCATGCTGCCCGGCCTGCCAGCGCACCCCCCTGGCATCGTGCATTACAATAATGGCCAGCACCGCGCTGATAGCAAACTGAAAGGAAGCCGCGCCGTATTGCAGCAGGGCAGCCACTGCCAGTGCAGTTACCGTGGCGGAATGCCCGCTGGGCATCCCGCCGTCCCCCGTCAACCGCTCCCAATCCAGTCGGTGATGGGCGATCAGTTCGATAAGCAGCTTGCACAACTGCGCCACTGCCCAGGCCAGCACCGCCGATATCAGACAGGTATTTTGCAGTATTTTCATAGGTATTCGCCTCTTTTTTCTGTCAAATTACGATGCCGCCATTGGGGCTGAGGACCTGCCCGGTAAAATAGCGGGCATCCTCCCCCGCCAAAAAGGCAATGGCAGCCGCCACTTCCTCCGGCGAGCCCATGCGGCCCAGCGGGATCTCCTCCTCCAGCATCCGGCGTTCTTCAGCGGTAAGGTGGGCATTCATTTCGGTATCGATGGCACCGGGCGCGACACAGTTGACGGTGATGCCGCTGGGGGCCAATTCCTTGGCCAATGCCTGCGTAAAGCCAATGACCGCCGCCTTGGAGGCGGAGTAGTGCACCTCGCAGGAGGCGCCGCACAGCCCCCAGATGGAGGAAACATTGATAATGGTGCCGCTGTGCTGCTGCACCAAATACGGCACCGCCGCGCGGCAGCAGTGGTAGATACCATCCACATTGGCCGCAAACATCTGCCGCCATTCTTCCGGGGTAATATCGGTAAACAGCTTGATCTGAGCTATGCCGGCATTATTCACCAGGATATCCAGGTGGCCGTACTGCTGTACCGCAAAATCGATAAGCGCTTTGGCTTCCTCGGCTTTGGTCAGATCCGCCCGGAAGGAAACGGCTTCCCCACCGGCCTCCCGCAGCTCCCGGCAAAGACTTTCGGCCTTTTCTCTGCTGCGGCAATAGCCCAGCACCACATAACACCCCTGCGCGGCCAAGCGGCGGGCCACTGCGGCTCCGATGCCTCCTGATGCGCCGGTAATAACTGCGACTTTACTCATACTGTTTCCCTCCGGTGTCAGCCCTGCAATGGGTGCTGGCCCGGCGGCCCCGTCGCCCGGCCAGCAGGGCCGGGCCCCCGCCGAAGGTGGGGACGGCGCGCGCAGCGCGCCGAGCGGGGCCGCCGGTGCAGCACCCTGCAGAAATTTCTACCCATGATAATAGCAAATTTGCCCCCGGCTGGCAAGTCCCCTCAGCGGCGGGGCGGCTGATCTGCCAGCGGCCAGTCGTACAGTTCGGCATAGCTTTCCGCTTCCTCCGGCGTGCGGGGCGGGATAGGCTCCAGCCCGGTGGCTTCGGTGCCACTTACCACATCATGCGGCAGGTACAGCGGGCGTCCCGTCACCGGGTCAATGGGTCCCAAAACAGGTCGTTCCATGGTTATTCCCCCTTTCAAGGGGTAGTATCACCAACAGCAAAAAAACTATGCGGCATTCCCTTGCGGCAGGCGCAAAATCATGCTACAATAGCACAAAAATCCGGCTGGTTGCGCCATAGTTGGCGGCTGCAACCGCTGCCCCAAAAGGAGTAAATCACGATGAACGACATGGCGCACGCTGTCCTGCGGCTGCTGGAGGAAAATAAAATAGACCACACACTGGCGGAGCACCCCGCTGTATTCAATATGGAAGAATTGTACGCACAGGGACTGGAGCACTGTGACGCCATTGCCAAGAATCTGCTGGTCCGCGACCAGAAGAAGCGCTTTTACTGGCTGCTGGTACTGTACGGAGAAAAGCGTGCCGACCTGAAAGCGCTGAAAGCCCGGCTGGGGCATGGGGCGCTTTCCTTTGCCGGGGCAGAGGAGCTGGCCGAGCTGCTGGGCCTGACGCCGGGCTCTGTCACTCCCTTTGGCGCGCTGAATGACAAGGAGCATCGGGTCACCCTCCTGCTGGATGAGGACTACCGCGGCAAGCTCATCGGGGTCCATCCCAATGATAATACCGCTACCGTTTGGCTCCCGGCGGATGCCCTGGTTGAGCTGCTGCGGCAGCAGGGCACCACGGTGGAGTTTATCCTATTTTGATCTTATAAATGTGAAAAAGCCCCCGTACCGCACAGTACAGGGGCCTTGTTCTTATGCAGATCACTTTTTATTGTGGAAGAACAGCGGGATCTTTTCCAGATAGATGATATCGGTGCGGTCCGCGGCATCGCCTTCCGCCAGCACTGCCGCGCGGGCAATTACTTCGCCGCCAGATTCCTTCACCAGCTTTTCGATGGCCTCAATGCTGCTGCCGGTGGAGATCACATCATCAATGATGGCGACCTTCTTGCCCTTGATGAACTCGGCATCGTGCTCATCTACCACCAGGATCTGCTCCTTACCCATATTGGTGATGGAATTAACGGTGGTGATGATGGGATTGCGCATATAGCCCTTGACCGACTTGCGGGCAATGACATAGCGGGGCATCTTCATCACTTTAGCCATCTCATAAATAAGCGGAATGCTCTTGGCCTCAGCAGTCACCAACACCTCGGTCTCGGGGGGCAGCTTTTCCGCCAGGGCACGGGCACAGGGCTCTACAACATCGGTATCGCCAAAGATAACAAAGCCGGCAATGGACATGTTTTCATTGATGGGGACGACCGGCAGACTGCGTTTGACGCCTGCCACGGTGATATCATAGAATTCCTGCATGGGAATCCTCCTTTTCCGAAAAAATTGGGCATGACGCCCTTAACTTATTTATTATAACATAATTCTGCTATCTTGGATATAGATTTTTTAACATTTAGTCATAAGTGTTGCTTATATCAGTTTTCAGCATTTGCTTTTTCCGCTTTCTATGCTACAATAGGACTAAAAGCAGGAGCCGGGCCGGCAGCCTGCGCATTTACAAGCTTGTGCAGAGTCCGGACGGGGGCCGCAGGCCGTTTCGGCTTCGCCGAAACACGCAGGCTCCGCCTGCGTCGGCCGCCTTTGGCGGCCGGGCCTGCGGCCCCCGCCCATCCCTCTGCACAAACCTACCAAGAATCTAAAAAAGGAGTATCAATCTTCCCATGGAACTCATCCCCTTTACCACCAAAGATCTCGCCTCATTTCTGGAAATGAGCCACGATATGTACGATTCCCCCGCGGTGGCGCACCCGGTCAGCCGGGATATCTTCATCTCCACCTTTCGGGCATGCCTGGCCGGCAATCAGAATGTCGAAGGCCGCATGATCGTGGAAAACGGCTGTACCCTGGGCTATCTGCTGCTGGCACACAGCTTCTCCAGCGAACTGGGCACCCCCATCATTATGATCGAAGAGCTGTACCTCATCCCGGAGGCGAGAGGTCAGCACATCGGCCGGGCTATTCTGGAATCTCTTTCCTCCCACTATCATAATAAAGTCGGCGCGCTGAAGCTGGAATGCACCCCCGAAAACCAGGTTGCTATGCGGCTGTATCAGTCGCTGGGCTTCCAGGCACTGCCCTACACCGCCATGGTATGGGAGCTGCCCAACACCTAACATCGAAGGAGTTTGCCGCCATGAAACACATCTTCGTTATCAATCCCGCCGCCGGAAAAACCAATGTGACCGAAGCCCTGCTGCCCCGTCTGCGCGCCCTTTTTGTCGGGCGGGAGGAGGAGTTGGAAACCTACTTGACCACCGGCGTGGGGGATGCCACCCGTTTTGTGAAGGAGCGCTGTGCCGCCTCCTGCGGAGAGCACCTGCGCTTTTACAGCTGCGGCGGCGACGGCACCATGAACGAGGTGCTTCAGGGCCTGGCCGGCTGTGCCAACGCAGCTATGGGCGTCGTTCCCTGCGGCAGCGGCAATGACTTCGTCCGCAGCTTCCCGGATTGTGATTTCTCCGACCTGGAAGCGCAGATCACCGCAGAAGAACGCCCCATCGACCTCATCCACTTCAATAACCAGTGGTCGGCCAATATCTGCAGTGCGGGCCTCGATTCTGATGTCTGCAAAAAAATGGCCCGCTATAAGCGGTTGCCCCTTGTCACCGGCAGCGGCGCGTACATTCTCGCTCTCATCTCCACTTTCTTCAGCCCCATGGGCAAGCAGGCACATATTGTACTGGATGACGGCCGGGTATTGGATGAGAATATTCTCATCCTGGTGATGTCCAATGGCGGCTTTTACGGCGGCGGCTGGAACGGCGCGCCCAAGTTCAATGTGGAGGATGGCCTGATGGATCTCTGCATTGTGCGTAAGATTAACCGCCTGCGCATCCTCAAGGTAATCGGCAAATACCAAAAGGGCCTTCATGTGGATGACCCCTCCCTGCAGGATTGTATCATTTACACCCGCTGCCGCAGCCTTACCATCGATCTTGATAAGCCCACCAACCTGAACGCCGATGGTGAAATGAGCGAAAGCACTCATGTGGATGCCGCCATCGTGCCGCTGGCCCTGCCGCTCATCCTGCCCAGGGTCAAAAAATAAACATGATGTCATTCCTATCCCCACCTATGGAGCTTTCTCCCCGGTGGGGATGCTTTTTGCCTGCTAAGTGATCCGCCAAAATTCCTCCAACTTCATTTCAAAAAGCTCTTGACCCTAAGGTGAGCTTTAGGTAGTAAAGCGAGTACGGAGCAAAAACCCATCGCACCGTCTATTGGTACGGCAGAATTATCAATCCACATCAAGAGGTTTTTTGCAATGAAGTACGAAAGCAAGGAAGCCTTTGAAAAGGCAAATATCTTTGGAACCGGCACAGCCAATACCGCGTACGCGCAGTATTTTATCGGCAATTCCTTTTTGAATCCGCTGACTGACCCCAAAAGCGGCCTGGAGGAAAATAATGCTGTTTGACGCGCACTGGAGGAAGCCCAGGCCGCTGGGAAGGTACGGGTCATCGGTGTTTCCAATTTCCTGCGGGATGACCTTGAAAACCTGTTGTAGGATTGCCGAGTAAAGCCCACGGTCAATCAGATTCTGCTGTACATCAGCAATATCGATATGGCACTGATCAATTACAGCCGGGATCCGGGCATCTTAGTGGAAGCCTACTCCCCTATTACCCACGGTGAAGCGCTCAAAAACCCTGCCATTGTGGAAATGGCAAAGAAATACGGCGTATCCGCCGCGCCGCTCTGCATCCGTTATGTCGTCCAGCTTGGGAACCGTTGCGTTTCCTAAAACCGCCAATCCTGACCCACATGGCCAGCAATGCCGCTCTCGATTTTGTGATCTCCGAAGCGGATATGAAGGCCCTCCAGCAGATGGACCGCATCACGAATCACGGCGAATTTGATATCTTCCCTGTATTCAGCGGTAAACCGCTGGCCTAATGCAAAAACGGCGTGGCTCCTGCCACGCCGTTTCATCTTTTACCTCATCACGCCATAGCATGCAGCGCTCCGGCAATCTGGCTGCCGGCACTGGCCCCGGCGCTCTCAATCGCATTGGCAAGGATCACCGCCGCAATGATGGTTTTTTCCAATCAAATTCTGATATTCCTTCATTTTTTGTTTCTCCCCGCCGTCAGAATTCCGGTCCGCCGTTGTTACTCTGCGGGCGCAGCATCCGGTAGGCATTATACAGCTTGCGGGTCTTGTTCAGGCTCACCAGCAGCATAATGGTCACCACCACCATGCCCAAAAGCAGCAGCACACTCAGCACCGGCACCCAGGAAAGCGCCACCGCCACAATGTTCAGAATGGCACAGATCTTCCAGCTGCGCATACTTTCCGCTGCGGCGATCCCTGCCGAGTTGTTTTTCTCGATGTCCTCAAAGCCCTTAATGACCAACCAGGTGGCATAATAAGTCACGGCCGCTGCCACCAATGTAAGCAGTGAAATGACCCAGCCGCCATTGAGTCCCAGCAGATTGATCACCCAGCTGGCAATGCCATAGGCGGTAAGTCCCAGCAGCCAGGGACCGGCTGTGGTGTAGCGGGGGCTTTCCTCCAGCAGCTCTCGGGTGCCCATATACAGCAGAATAAACCCGACAAAATCCGGAAGCAGGTTAATGACATAGGTATCGTTCAGGGTAAAGTTAAAATTAAGGAACACAAACAAAAAACCCACAAAGATCTTGGTCACGGTAAAGACCTCCTTGAAAATAATAAAAGGGGCAGAGCCACCTTTACGCTCTTCTTCTATTATATCAGTTCTTTGCCGCTTCCGCAACCTTGCCCCGCGCCGGCAGCTGAGCCAGCACTACCGCCAGCAGCATCAGCGCGCAGCCCAGCAGCTCCCGGCCGGTCAGCCGGTCATGTAGGATAAGCGCCCCCGCCAGCACCGAGAAAACCGATTCCAGGCTAAGCAGCAGCGAAACCACCGTGGGGTTCGCGTCCTTCTGCGCCAGTATCTGCAGGGTATAGCCCACACCGCCGCTCATTATACCTACATACAGCAGCGGCCAAATACACTCCGTAATCCCCGCGAGGGTGGGCGTTTCCGTCAGGGCGGCTCCTATCCCGGAAACGATCGCCGCCACCGCAAACTGCACCGTGGAAAGCGCTACACCATTCACCCTTTGGGTAAAATGATCGATGACCAAAATGTGCACCGCAAAAGCCACGGAACAAAGCATTACCATCAAATCATTCTTTTCGATCGTCAGCGCTTCGTTCATGCACAGGAAGTAAAGCCCCACAGCGGCCAGCACCACCGAGATCCACACGGCGGCTGTGACCTTTTTACGCAGGAACAAGCCAAGAATGGGCACCAGCACAATATACAGCGCGGTAATAAAGCCCGCCTTACCGGCGCTGGTCCCCGCGGAAATGCCTGACTGCTGCAGGAAGGAAGCCATAGCCAGGGCCACACCGCAGCAAATTCCGCCCAGCACCAGGTCCTTCGGGGAGTTTGCCAGCGGTTCCACCTTTTCGGGGCTCTTCTTTTTTTGTACCATACGCACGATCCAAAGGCCCAGGGCCAGCGCCGCAAAGGCCATACTGCACCGTATGGCGCCAAAGGTAAGGGGCGGTACATATTCACTGCCCACGCTCTGCGCCACAAATGCGGTGCCCCAGATGAGCGCCGCCAACACCGGGAACAGGTTTTGTCTGATCTTCTTATTCATGGGGTTCATTCCTTTTTGCTTGGGTTCTAAAATACGGCGGCTCCCACCGCTTTTCGGCAGGAGCTCCGCTTGATTTCGATATTATAGCACGCCGCAGGGCAATTTGCAACCTTCTTCGGCAAAGGGGATTTCACCGGAGATTTATTCTCTCAGTCCTCGAACCCGCTGCCCAAAAAGGCCCGCAGCTCGGCGGTTTTAGGCGCGCCGAAGATCTCCTCCGGGGTGCCCTCCTCCGCGATCAGCCCGCCATTCACATACAGGATGCGGTTCGCCGCTCCGCGGGCAAAGCTCATCTCGTGGGTCACCACCACCATGGTGCGGTGCTCCGCCGCCAGCTGCTGCATAATCGCCAGCACCTCGCCCGTCAGTTGGGGGTCCAGTGCACTGGTCGGCTCATCAAAGAGCATCACCTTGGGGTCGCGCATCAGGGCGCGTGCTATGGCTACCCGCTGCTGCTGTCCGCCGGAAAGCCGGCAGGGATATTCATCCTTTTTCTCCGCCAGGCCCACTTTTTCCAGCAGGGCCATGCATTTTTCTTCGGCATCGGCCGCGCCGGGCTTTGTCAGCAGGTACGGCTTGATGAGATTTTCCCGCACCGTCATGTGGGGAAACAGGTTAAAGCTCTGGAACACCATGCCCATTTCGCTGATAAGCCGGGCACGCTCTGCCTTGGAACAGTATTTCCCGTCCTTCACCATGGCGTCCTCGCCCACATAGATGCTCCCACCGGTCACTTCCTCCAGGTCAATCATGCAGCGCAGCAGGGTGGATTTTCCCCCGCCGGAGGGCCCGATAATGGCAACTACTTCGCCCTCCTCCACCGCCAGGCTGATGCCCCGCAGGACCTCCGGCCCGCCTTCAAAGGTCTTTTTCACATTTTCCAGCCGCAGTACACTCATCCGGGACACCCCCTTTAGTTATAGTAGTTCATTTTCTTTTCCAGCTTTTCCATGGCCACCGCCACCACCAGGTTAAAGATATAGTAGAAGATAGCAGCGCCCACATAGGGCAGCACATTGGCCTCCCGGCTGGCGATGCGTTTCACCAATGTAAACAGCTCGGCGTAGCCGATAACAAAAGCCAGCGAGGTATCCTTTACCAGCGTAATGACCTCATTGGTGATGGAGGGCAGAATGCGCTTGACCACCTGCGGCAGAATAATGCGGAAAAAGGTCTGGCCCTTATTGTAGCCCAGCACCTTGGCCGCCTCGTACTGCCCCACTGGCATCGATTCAATCCCGGAGCGGTAAATCTCCGCAAAGTAGGCGGCGTAATTCACCGCAAAGGCAATAATCACTGCATAGAACTGGTACTCCAGCGTGATCGGCACCTTAAAGATGTAATAAGGCCCATAATAGACCACCATCAGCTGCAGCATCAGCGGGGTGCCCCGCAAAATGGAGATAAACAGCTTGAGCAGGAGCTGCACCGGCCGGAATTCCGCCGCCTTCCGCCAAAAGGGGGATTTGCTCTTTTTCAGGCCCGCCAGCGGAGCCCAGCGGTTCATGCGGCCAAAGGCTACCAAAAGGCCCAGCGGCAGCGAAAATACCAGCGTCAGCACAAAGATGAGGATGGAATTTCCCATCCCCTCCCCCACCTGGGCAAATATCTCTAACAGGTTCATGCGGTGCTCTCCTTTTATCTCTTACTTGCAGGGAAAAATGCAGCCCCTCAGCACATCGTGTCGAAGGGCTGCTTTTCTGTTTTCTTTTGGGGGCGTTACTTGCCCAGGCAAACCGCCTCGGAAAGGCCCCACTTTTCAGCGATCTTGGCGAAGGTGCCATCGGCCGCCATCTCATCCAAGGTCTTCTGCACGGCGTCGCGCAGTTCGGTGTTGCCCAGCTTAAAGCCGATACCGTAGGTCTCACTGGCAATGGTGCCGTCCAAGATCACAAACTCATCGCCACGCTGGGAGATCTGGTACTGCGCCACACCAATATCCATAGCAATGGCATCCACAGCACCCGCCTCCAGGTTCAGGAATGCGGTGTTGTAATCCGGCACCTCCACCATCTGCTTAAAGCTCTCGGCCAGCGCGATATTCTCCGCATTACTGCCGTCCTCGTTCTCGGTCAGCGCCGCCAGCGCGGAAGAATCTGCCTGCACTGCTACTATCTTCCCAGCAAGATCTGCATAGGTGGCAATGCCGCTGTCCTTCTTCACCACGATCACCTGACTGTTATCCACATAGGCCTCGCTCCAGGTGTACTTATCCTCACGGCCCTGCATGGTAAAACCGTTCCAGATGCAGCTGATGACCTCGGTATTCAGCTCCATGTCCTTGCTGTCCCAGTTAATGGGTTTCTTCACCAGTTCCCAGCCATTGCGGGTGCAAACCTCAGCGGCCAGGTCCAGATCAAAGCCGACATACTCACCGTTTTCATCCTGGTAGCCATAGGGCGGGAACTCCGCGTCAAAGCCTACCGTAAAGGTGGTAGTTTTTTCGGTGTCATTATCATTGTTAGCAGCAGGCTCCTTGCCGCAGGCGGTAAAGAGACTCAGCAGCATCATTGCAGCTGCGGCCAGCGCGATCAATTTTTTCATGGTGTTTTTCTCCTTCGCTTCGGGGTTAATGAAATGTTATGTTCGTATTATACGCTTTAGCGTGCTACTATGCTACTATGCTAAACCACATTAATCCGCGATTTTTCTCGTTTACATCCAGGTTATCTTCTGATATCTCACTTTTTCGCACGAATACACACTTTTTTGCATCTTCTATTATGCTTTCTGGATGTCGCCGGCTTCGGGCCGCAGGCCAAGCCGCCCTCCGGGCGGCTTCAGCGGGCGGAGCCCGCTGGCGGCGCTGCGCGCCGCGGCCTGCGGCCCGCCCTGCCCCCTACCGGCAAAAGACTCCCCCTCACCCATCCTGGGCAAGGGGGAGATCCTCGCTTATTTACAGCAGATAGAATAAATAACTCGCCACGCTCAGTACGATCAGCACCGCCAGAATCAGCGCCACGATCCGTTTCATTTTGTCCATTCGGTCTCCTCCTTACGCTGTCACCAGCACGATCTCCCCGTCCTTTTCTTCCGCGTGGATCAACGCCGGCGGCTGTTCGGGGCAGCCCGCCAGCAGCGTGCAGATGGGGTCCTCCACTCGGCGCCGCAGCACATTGCGCAGGTCCCGGGCGCCGCTCTTGTGGCCGTAGGCCTCAGTAGCCGCCAGCCGCAGTACCCCGTCGTCCCAGCCAAACTTGATCTCCCGCTCTGCCAGGCCCTTTTTCAGCTCCTCCAGCATCAGCGCGGCTATCTTCCATATCCGCCTCGGTCAGCGGGCGGAACACCACCACTTCGTCCACACGCGCCAGGAACTCCGGCCGCAGGAACTGCCGCAGCGAGGTCTCCGCCTTGTCCTTGGCATCGTCATAGCGGGTCTTATCAAAGCCCAGGGCGCTGCCCTGCCGCTCGCTGCCCGCGTTGCTGGTCATAATGATGATGGTATTCTCAAAGGAGACCTGCCGACCCTGCGCATCGGTGATGCGTCCCTCATCTAGAATTTGCAGCAGAATATTCATCACATCGGGGTGCGCCTTCTCTATCTCATCAAACAGCACGATGGAATAGGGTCTGCGCCGTACCTTTTCGGTCAGCTGTCCCGCCTCATCATAGCCCACATAGCCGGGGGGCGAACCAATGATGCGCGAAACCGTGTGCTTCTCCATAAATTCCGACATGTCCAGCCGGATCAGCGGCTCCACATTGTCAAAAAGCTCCTCGGAGAGCACCTTCACCAGCTCGGTCTTCCCCACGCCGGTCGGCCCCACAAAGATGAAGGACGCCGGGCGCTTCTTGGCGGAAAGCCGAATGCGGCTGCGGCGCACAGCGGCCGCCACGGCGTTCACTGCCTCATCCTGCCCAATGATCCGCCTTTTCAGGCCAGTTTCCAGGTCGGCCACCTTCTGCAGCTCGCTTTCCTTTACCTTGCTGGCCGGGATTCCGCTCCACAGCTCAATGACCTTGGCCAGGTGGTCCTCCGTCACCGGGGAGTTAAAGGCCGCATCGTGCAGGGCGTCCATCCGCTCCTCCAGCCGGGCGATCTCGCTTTTCAGCTCCGCCATGCGCTGGTAGTCTATCTCCGCCCCCTCCTCGGGGTTGATGACATCACTGAGGGCCCGCTGCTTTTCCTCCCGGTCCGCGGCCAGCTTATCGTACTCGGTCTGCGCCGCGCACTCCAGGGAGGCTGTCGAGCAGGCCTCATCCAGCAGGTCTATCGCCTTATCGGGCAGGAAGCGATCCAGAATGTACCGCTCGGAGAGCACCACAGCCCGCTCCACCATAAAGTCGCTCACCTTTACACGGTGGTAGTCCTCGTAGTATTTCTTAATGCCCCGCAACACCTGGATGGTGTCCTCAATGGTCGGCTCTCCCACCTTCACGGCCTGGAAGCGCCTCTCCAGCGCAGCATCCTTTTCAATGTTCTTGCGGTACTCGTTAAAGGTCGTAGCACCAATGACCTGAATTTCTCCGCGGGAAAGCGCCGGCTTTAGAATATTGGCGGCGTTCATGCTGCCCTCACTGTCACCCACGCCCACCAGGGTGTGCACCTCGTCAATGAAGAGGATGACATTGCCGTGTTTCTTTACATCCTCCACCAGGCCCTTCACCCGGCTCTCAAACTGCCCGCGGAACTGGGTACCGGCCACCAGCCCGGTCAAGTCCAGCATGTAGACCTCTTTTTGAGCGATCTTGGCCGGCACTTTCCCCTCCACAATGCGCTGGGCAATGCCCTCGGCAATGGCGGTTTTGCCCACGCCCGGCTCACCGATGAGGCAGGGGTTATTCTTGGTGCGCCGGTTCAGGATCTGCACCACCCGGTAAATTTCCTTTTCCCGCCCGATGATGGCGTCCATCTTACCCTCACGGGCCTTTCGGGTCAGGTTCTCACAGTAGTTTTCCAGGTATTTGTACTTGGGCGCGCCTTTTTCGGGTTTTTCCTGGGCGGAGGGTTCCCTTCTCCCTCGGCGCTGCTTTCTTTTTCGCGGTTCATCAACCCGCCAAAGAGGTTCTGCATAAAGGGGAACGGCATGGCCCCGCCTTTTTCAAAGCCGTCCTCGCCATCCTCCATATCGCCCATCACTTCCATCATCTGGTCGCTCATTTTATCCAGGTCCTCCTCGGAAAGACCCATCTTATTCATCAGGTCATCCACCGGCTTCAGGCCCAACTCCTTGGCGCACGGGAGGCACAGCCCCTCGCTTACCGTCTGTCCATTCTCCATCCGGGTCATATAGATGACCGCCAGCCGCTTTTTGCAGCGGGAGCACAGCATATTATTCTTATCCATCGTTCCACTTCCTTTCGTGGGGAGTATCATTCCGCAGGGCTGACACGCCGCCCGGCCCCGTTTTTCGGCGGCACAAATCCGTGCTGGCTGCGTCAAGGGCCTTGTCAGGCATCAGTCCATTTTCAATGGACACAAGCCTGTCAGCGGCCCATTTCCTTGCCATCCCATGATTTTTACCGTCGCAAAACGGGTGCGAACACTTTCTAACATAAAATTGCTTTTATTGTTATGCCCGTTCCCGGGCAGGATTTACACAGGAAATTCAAACTGCACAAACCAATTGAGGATCGTCGATTTCTGCACCACAGCGGTATTCAGCCAGCTCCACTCATTTTCGCTAAAGGTGATCAGCACCGCCGCCGCCATTCCGATGAGATAGCAAAGCAGAAAGGCTTCCGCCGCGCCCAGCACACCGCCCAGCACCCGGTTCACACCGCCCACCACCGGCACCCGGTTTACATTCCGGGTCAGCTTTGCCAGTGCCCGCACTATGACCATCGCCACCAGGAAAATGATTAGGAACGCCACCATCGTCAGCAGGGCCACCATCACCGGTCCGCAGGGCATCCCCCGCCGCCCCGGTAATGGTATCGGTCGGGTCTATGCGGTCCAGCAGCTCCGCAAAGGTTTGCAGCTTCTGCCGCAGGGTATCGCTTACGGCTGTTTGCAGCCGCTCCGCCAGGTAGCCATCGTACAGCCAGGCCGCGGCCTTGCCGCTCAGCAAAGCCGCCACAATGCAGGCCGCCGCCAGCCCCAACAGATGGATAAAGGAACTAACAAACCCCCGCCCCACTGAGCGGATCATCACAAACAGGATCACCGCGATCAGCGCAAGATCCCAAATCAATGAAGGGGTAAAAATATCTCTCATTTTGCCGCCCCCTTTCTCTCTTTTCTCGGGTTTTCATCGTTATGGCGGCACAGCTCCATTTTGTCTCGGGCCGACCCTCCATTCCATTCCGGGCAGCCCTCGCCCATTTCGCTGCGCCGCCCCAGGCCCTCTGCCATTACAGCCGCCGGTGGGTCAGCCCCTCCTCGGTGATGCAGTAATAGCCGTTCTGCCAGGGCGCCATCTGCTGGATGCCGCTCTCCTCCCGGTCGCTCACCTCGGTCAGGGCAGCATCGCCCAGCAGCAGGGTGTTTTCGGTCAGAATCAGCACCCGGTTTTTCTCGGTATGCAGGGAAAGCACCCGTTCCGCCACGGTTTTGGTGCCCACTGCCGCCAGTGTGGCATCATAGGCCGTCACCGTTACTCCGGCCGTCTCCCGGCTGTCGCCGCATGCGGTGTAAAGCGTCCCGCCTTCGCCAATGGCCATCGCCGTCGGCGTTTCGGCAAAGCGGGCCTCATACAGCACCGTCCCATCGGTGGAGATCACCCTCGCGCCCCGGTCGGTCACAGCCAGCAGCTTATCGCCGCACCACTGGGCTTTCAGCAGGATCTCATCCGGCCAGCTCAGCGAAACCGCCGGCTGCCGCCCGGTCATATCGTGCAGCTTGATGCCGCACCCCAGGGCTCCGCCGCCGCTGGTCACGCCGCCGGCCGCCAGCCAGGTGCCCTTGCCGTTCAGCGCCAGCACCGAAAGATAGCAGTCCCCGCTCTCCAGCAGAAAAATTTCCTCCCCGCGGGCGTTGTAGACCGTCACAGCGGAAAGTCCGCTGCCGCCCCGCCGGGAAAGCGCCACCGTGCCCTTATCGTTCAGGGTGCCGCCCAGCAGGATGCCGCTGCCGGTGCCGCTTTGCAGCGTCTTGGTCTTATTGGTCAGCATCCAGTCGGTGCCGCCCACATCGTAGGTCAGCAGCCGCCCGCCGGAGTACACACTCACAGGGCTATTGTAGCTGTGCAGGAACTCCCCCGTGATGACTCCCCCGGTATTGTATACCGTCACGCTGCCCTCGGTGCACAGGACTACGCCGCCCTTTACCCCGATGAGCTGCCTTGTTTCCTGCCGGTCCAGCGTAACGGGGAAGCCCTTGCCCCCCCGCAGCGAGGCCGCGAGGTTCGTCAGGTGGCTACCCCACCCCAGCTGCCGTCCCGCAAAAACGGTGATGCCGATGACGGCGACCACCGCCAGCACAATGGCCAGCTTTTTGGTTCTCCGCCAGTTTTTCTTACGGCGGCGTCTGAGGCGCGCTTCCTCAAATTCCGTCAGTTCGCTCACAGTTCCGCCTCCTTTTGCTCGTAGAATACCCGCTCCAGATAAAGCCCGCAGGCGGGGGCTGTTTTGCCGGCTCTTTCCCGGTCCTCACTGCGCAGGATGGCCGTGATCTCCCCCGGGGGGTATTTGCCCTGTCCTATCTCCAATAGCGTCCCGGCCATAATGCGCACCATGTGGTAGAGGAACCCATCCCCGGTCACCGTCAGGTGTATTTCATCGCCAGTTTGGGTCACGGCGCATTCGGTCAGGGTACGCACCCGTTCCTCGGGGGGGATTTTTCCGCCCGAAGCGCAAAACGCCGAAAAATTATGGGTACCCAGCAGCCTCCCGGCCGCCTCATTCATGGCTGCGGTATCCACCGGCCGGGGCAGCTGTACCGCCAGCCCCTCCCGGAACGGATCTCCGGACAGCGCTCTGGTACCAGCGGTAGCGGTAGCGCTTGGCGGCGGCATCATACCGCGGGTGGAAGTCCTCCTCCACCGCACAGCAGCCGGTCACCGCTATCTCCTTCGGCAGGTTCACATTCAGCGCCCGCTGCAGCGCCTCCGGCGGGATGCGGCAGCCCTCGCATTTCAGCGCCGCCACAAAGCCCACCGCATGCACCCCACTATCAGTGCGGGAGCAGCCGGTCAGCTCGCCCCGCTCGCCAAAGAGCCGTTCCACGGCATCCTGCACGGCGCCGCAGATGGTCGGGGCGTTCGGCTGGACCTGCCAGCCGCAGTAATGGGTCCCCAGCCAGCGCAGGGTCAGTTTGTATCGCATGGATGGAGCACCCCCAATTTTATCGTATCACAAAGTTGTTACCAAATCGTTGGCAAGAGATTAACATATTTGTTCAGCAGGATCACCCCGGCAAAAACCGCCGCGGTCGCCACACCGGAGATGAGGTCCCGGCCGTGCAGCTTCATCTGCTTCATACGGGTGCGGCCCTCGCCGCCGTGGTAGCAGCGGCATTCCATCGCCAGCGCCAGCTCATCCGCCCGGCGGAACGCCGAAACGAACAGCGGAATGAGGATGGGCAGCAGCGCCTTGGCCCGCTGCATCACGCCGCCGCTTTCCAGGTCGGCGCCCCTTGCCTTCTGGGCGGACATGATCTTGTCCGTCTCCTCGATGAGGGTGGGGATAAACCGCAGCGCGATGGTCATCATCATGGCCAGCTCGTGCACCGGCAGCTTGATCTTCTTAAGGGGCGACAGCAGCCGCTCTATGCCGTCGGTGAGGGCAATGGGCGAGGTGGTATAGGTCAGCAGCGAGGTGCCCGCGATGAGGCACAGAATTCTGACCGACATGAATACCGCCGTCTCGATGCCCTCCCTGGTGATCTTGAGGAACTTCCACTGCCACAGCGGGTCGCCGGTAGAAAGGAACAGGTTCAGCACCGCCGTAAAGATAACGATGGGCACCACCGGCTTCATGGATTTCCAGATCATCGAAAGGGGAATACGGCTGATAAGATAGGCCGCGAAGCCGAACAGCACGCCCAGCAGCAGGCCCCACATGTTATCCGCCACAAATAGCATCACGATGTAGAGGATGGAAAGCAGGATCTTGATGCGGGGGTCCATTTTGTGAATGGCGCTCTTCCCGGGGAAATACTGACCAATGGTAATATCACGAATCATCGGGCGGCACCCCCTTTCACGGCATTCAGGATAGCGGCAGCCGCGCCCTCCACGGTGTAGATGTTGCCCGGCACCTGGTACCCGGCGGCCCGCAGCCCGGCAAAGACCCGGCTGATCTGCGGCACGGCCAGGCCCATGGCGGTCAGCTCCTCCACCCGACTAAAGATATTTTCCACCGTATCGTACATGGCGGGCTTGCCCTCGGCGATCACCAGCACTTTCTTGGCGTACTGGGCTATATCCTCCATGCTGTGGCTCACCAGCAGCACGGTGTTTTTGCGCTCCTCGTGGTACTCCCTTATCTCGCCCAGGATGGTATCCCGGCCGCGAGGGTCCAGTCCCGCCGTCGGTTCATCCAGGATAAGCACCTTGGGGTCCATGGCCAGCACCCCGGCAATGGCCACCCGGCGCTTCTGCCCGCCGGAAAGCTCGAAGGGGCTTTTTTCCATCATGTCCTCCGAAAGGCCCACAAAGCGCAGCGACTCCCGCACCCGCTTTTCCACCTCCTCGGGGGGCAGCCCCATATTGGTGGGGCCGAAGGCCACATCCGCCGCCACCGTCTCGCCAAAGAGCTGGTACTCCGGGTACTGGAACACCAGCCCCACCTTGAAGCGGAACCGCCGCAGGTCCTTTTTATCGGCCCACAGGTCCTCGCCGTCAATGTAGACCTTGCCCTCGGTGGGGAGGCAGCAGGCCATTCAGGTGCTGGATGAAGGTGGACTTGCCGGAGCCGGTATGCCCAATGATCCCGGCAAACTCCCCCTCCTCTATCTCGATGTTGAAATCCTGCAGGGCGGCTCGCTCATAGGGGGTGCCCTGCGAATAAACATGCGTTAAATGCTCGGTTTTGATGATAGACATATTTGGCACGGTTCCTTCCTTAGCGGGTCAGCAGGGCTTCCAGCGCTTCTATGCACTCCTGCTCGTCTATGATATCGGCCTGCACCGGCAGACCGGCTTCCTTCAGTATCGTCATCAGCTCGGTGGTCTGGGGACATCCAGCCCCACCTGCCGCAGCTCCGCCACATGGCTGAATACCTTACGGGGCACATCGTCCATCAGCACATGGCCGTCATCCATCACGATCACCCGGTCACAGGCGGCGGCCTCCTCCATGTAGTGGGTGATGAGCACCACGGTGATGCCCTTTTCGCGGTTCAATTGCCGCAGCACCCTCATTACCTCCTGGCGGCCGCGGGGGTCCAGCATGGCAGTGGGCTCATCCAGCAGGATGCACCGGGGCTGCATGGCGATAATGCCCGCGATGGCCACCCGTTGCTTCTGCCCGCCGGAGAGCTGGTGCGGGGCGCTTTCCCGGTATTCGTACATGCCTACTGCCTTCAGGGCCTCATCCACCCGCCGGCGGATCTCAGCCGGCTCCACGCCCATATTTTCGGGCGCGAAGGCCACATCCTCTTCCACCACCGTCGCCACGATCTGGTTATCCGGGTTCTGGAACACCATACCGGCGCACTGACGGATCTCGAAGAGCTTGTCCTCATCCCTGGTATCCATACCGTCCACCATCACGGTGCCGGTGCGGGCAGCAGCACGGCATTGCAGTGCTTGGCAAAGGTGGATTTCCCGGAGCCATTGTGCCCCAGCACCGCCACAAACTCGCCTTCCCCTATGGTGATATTCACATCCTCCAGCACCAGCGGCAGGCCGGTCTCTTCCTCGTAACTGAAGGAGATATGCTCGGTTTCGATCAGCTTTTTCAAAATGCGTTCCTCGCTTTTTTTCGTAGTCTTGGTCCCTGCTATGCCGTGCGGCACGGCAGCGGCTCTTGCCCCGCTTCTGCAGGGGGCTGGCACCCGGGCCGCAGGCCCGGCGGCAAAGCCGCCGAAGCGGACCTCCGGTCCGCTTGCCCGCCCAAAGGGCGGGCGGCCTGCGGCCCGCCCTGCCCCTTTTTTACTCCCTGCTGTGCCACACGGCGGTGGAGCCGCAGGGCAGGGGGCAGCCGGTGGCCTTTACCGGCAGCCCGATCTCGGAGGAGAAGGTAGTGCCCTTCCCCGCATAGCGCCGGCTGACGGTGGTGTTCAGAATATACTCCATCACGCTGGGGCTCAAGCCCGTGGTGTAGGAATTGATGGCAAAGAAGAGCGGGTTTTCGGTCAGCACCCCGGCGCACAGCTTCACCAGGTCATACACCGAATCCTCCAGCTTCCATACCTCGCCGCCCGGGCCCCGGCCGTAGCTGGGGCGGGTCCATAATGACCCCATCGTACAGGCTGCCCCGGCGGATCTCCCGCTCCACAAATTTCTGGCAGTCGTCCACGATCCATCGGATCGGCTTTTCCGCAAGCCCCGAAAGCTGCTGGTTCTCTCTCGCCCAGGCCACCATGCCCTTACTGGCATCCACATGGCACACCGAAGCACCCGCTGCGGCACAGGCCAGCGTGGCTCCGCCCGTGTAGGCAAATAGATTCAGCACCCGGATGGGCCGCCCGGCTTTCTCGATCTTCTCCCGGAAGAAATCCCAGTTGACCGCCTGCTCCGGGAACAGCCCGGTGTGCTTAAAGCCGGTTGGGCTGATCTTGAAGCGCAGGTCCCGGTAGCGGATGGTCCAGAATTCCGGGTGGCTGCGGTAGATCTGCCAGCTGCCGCGCCCGCCGAGGACCGGTTGTACCGGGCATCGGCTTTCTGCCACTCGGGGCCCTTTTCCGGCTTCCAAATGACCTGCGGGTCCGGCCGGATGAGGATGGTATTACCCCACCGCTCCAGCTTTTCTCCGCTGCTGGTATCCAGGATCTCAAAATCCTGCCACTGGTCTGCGATGCGCATGGTTTTTCTCACTTTCTGTCTTTGGTGGTTTCGTTCCGCCTGCGGCGGGGATGGACATGACATAGACTGTTGTCGCCTATCGGCGGCGCAAGTTTTACAAAAGATTTTAATCTGTACGCCTGCCGTCACCCATCGGTGACTTCTCCCCGCCGCTAGGCGATTACAAAATGCTATCCCCCGCCGGGCAGGCACATTATCACCTTAACATTTCGCTTTATTTCAGCAGCTTCTCGCACCCGGCCGCCAGCCGCTCGGCCAGCTCCCGGATGAGGGCAGCGTCCTCGCCCTCCACCATCACCCGGATCAGCGGTTCGGTGCCGCTTGCCCGAATCAAAATTCTGCCGGTATCGCCCAGCCGGTGCTCGCACTCCTCGATGAGCGCTTCCATTTCGGGGCTTTCGTGCAGCGCCTCCTTCATATCCCGGTCGGCCGCCACATTCAACAGCACCTGCGGGGTAATGGGCATCCGCCCGCCAGCACGCTCAGCGGCTCGCCGGTCAGCTTCATCACCCGCATCAGCTGGATGGCCGAAAGCTCTCCATCACCGGTGGGCATATACTCCCGAAAGATGATATGCCCCGATTGCTCCCCGCCGATGTTATAGCCGTTTTTGCGCATATTTTCCAGCACATAGCGGTCGCCCACCTTGGTGGTCTCGGCGTGGATGCCGTTTTCCCGGCGAACCGGAAAAAGCCGAAGCTGCTCATCACCGTCACCACGGCGGCATCGCCGGGCAGGCGGCCCTCCGCCTTCATCTGCCGGGCAAAAATAGCGATCATCTGGTCGCCGTTTACCACATGGCCCTTTTCATCCACCGCCAGGCACCGGTCGGCGTCCCCGTCAAAGGCCACCGCCAGGTCATATTTTCCCTCGGCCATCAGGCTGGCCAGGTGCTCCACATGGGTGCTGCCGCACTCCCGGTTGATGTTGGTCCCATCGGGGGCATCGCACAGGATGGTCGCCTCGGCCCCCAGCAGAGAGAACAACTCCTCCGCCGTTCTTACCGCCGCGCCGTTGGAGCAATCCACCAGTACCTTCATGCCGGTCAGCTTTTCCGGCACGGTGGAGGCCAGATACCCGGCATACTGCACCGCCGCCTCACGGTCCTCGCGGCAGGTGCCTATCTCCTCCGGCTCCACCGGGATCATGGGGATATCCCGGTCCAGCAGCATCCGCTCTATCTCGTCCTCCTCGTCATCGGTCAGCTTGTAGCCCTCCGGGCCAAAGATCTTGATGCCGTTGAACTCGTAGGGGTTGTGGGAGGCCGAAATGACCACGCCGGCCGCGGCCTTTTTCTGCACGGTCAGGTAGGCCACCGCCGGGGTGGGAACCACCCCCAACAGCACCACATCGGCGCCGCCGGCCATCAGGCCGCCCGCCAGGGCCGCCTGCAGCATCTCTCCGGAAAGCCGGGTATCCCGGCCGATGACCACGGTGGGGCGTTTTTCGGGGTGCTCTCCCCGGATCACCTCAGCCAGGGCCATGCCTACCTCCTCCGCCCGGCGGATGGAAAGATCCCGGTTGGCAATGCCGCGGATTCCGTCTGTTCCAAACAGTCTGCCCATATCGTTTCGTCTCACTTTCTCAGTTAGTCTCGGTGCCGCCATTCCAGCGGAAGTGCCCCGAAATGGGGTGGTTGCGGTGGCAGCGCAGCAGGGCGTCCTCCTCCCGGCGGGGCTGACCGCTGTTGTGGATGAGGTACGGGATGCCGTCCCTGTTCCGTTTATCGGAGATGATGCCGATGTGGCTTCCCTCAAAGGTCACGATATCCCCAGGCTGCCACTCGGCGATCTCATAGGGGTCGATGGTCAGGCTTTCGGCATATCTCTCAAAAAACACCCGCAAATTGGGGACCCGGCGGAAATCGATGTTGGGATCGGGCGTGCCCTGCACCCGCGGGTAAAGCCCGGTATTTTCGGCGATATCGGCATCAATGAGCGCCTTGAGGTCGTACCCGGCGTTTTGGAAGGCCCGCCACACCACATCGGTGCAGACGCCCCTGTCCTCCGGCGGGTAACCCCCAGCAAAGTAGCCGGGGTCATAGGCGGGGTGGTTTTCGGCATCCTGCCGGGCCCCCAGCATCAGGTCGGTGTAATCGTCGATGCCGTCGCCGTCGGCGTCCAGCGGGCTTTGCAGCGTTTCAATGCCGAAATGCTCCGCGGTATAAGTTCTATGGGGCAAAAGATTCCAATAGTCCAGTCCCAGCAGAATAAGCACAAGGGCCAGCGCGGCCAAAAGCCACGGCCAGCGGCGTTTTTTCCGTTTTTCCATTCTCATCTCCGTCATCAAATTGCTTTAATGAACCGATCCTGCGGCTTATTTGCGTCAAAGTCACAGTGTCCGCCGGCATCAGCATTGCAGCGTCATCTGAGCGTCCGCCGCCCCGTCCGGGGCCTCCAGATGGAGGTGGTTATAGGCCAGCCGGGTCACACAGCGGCCCCGGGGCGTCCGGGTCAAAAAGCCGATCTGCATCAGGTACGGCTCATAAACATCCTCCAGCGTCACGCTCTCCTCCCCCACGGCGGCGGCAAGGGTATCCAGCCCCACAGGGCCGCCGGCATAGTTTTGGATGATGGTGGAGAGGATGCGGCGGTCGATGCGGTCCAGACCGAGGTAATCCACCTCCAGCCGTTCCAGCGCCTCGGCGGCGATCTCCGGGGTGATGACCCCGCTGCCCTGCACCTGGGCAAAGTCCCGGACCCGCTTGAGGAACCGGTTGGCGATGCGGGGGGTGCCGCGGCTGCGGCGGGCCAGCTCCATGGCTCCCTCGGCCTCACAGGGGATGCCGAGGATCCCGGCCGACCGGGTAACGATCGCGAAAGCTCCTCCGGGGTGTACAGCTCCAGCCGGAACACCACGCCGAAGCGGTCCCGCAGCGGGGCGGAAAGCTGCCCGGCCCGGGTAGTGGCTCCCACTAGGGTAAACCGCGGCAGATCGATGCGGATAGAACGGGCACTGGGGCCTTTGCCGATGATGATATCAAGGGCGTAGTCCTCCATGGCGGGGTACAGTACCTCCTCCACGCTGCGGTTCAACCTGTGGATCTCATCGATGAAGAGGATATCATTTTCATTGAGGTTGGTCAGCAGGGCAGCCAGATCGCCCGGTTTTTCGATGGCCGGGCCGCTGGTAATGCGGATATTGACCCCCATTTCCGCCGCGATGATCTGCGACAGGGTGGTCTTGCCCAGACCGGGGGGGCCGTAAAGCAGCACATGGTCCAGCGGCTCCCCGCGCAGGCGCGCCGCCTGCATAAAGACCGAGAGATTTTCCTTGACCTGCTCCTGCCCGATGTATTCCTCCAGCGTGTGCGGGCGCAGGGAAAGCTCATTATCCCGGTCGTTTTCGGTCACCTCCGGGGCGACAAAGCGGTTTTCCAGGTCCATCTCGTATTCCGGCTGTTTGCCTCTATCGAACATGGTGTGATCTCCTCTCTTTGGGAGTAGTTGGTGGTTGGCGCGGGGCCGGAACCGGCCTGCTGCAGGGAGCCGCGGGCGCAGGCCCGGCGGCCGAAGACCGCCGAAGCGGACGGCAGTCCGCTTTAGCCCCGCCCGCAGGGCGGGGCGGGCTGCGCCCCGTATCCCTGTCCCTGCACAAATTCAAAGCTGTTTACTTGCCGCGGGTAAAGGATTTGAGGGCCCGGCGGATCAACTCATCCACAGCCAGGGAATCCTCCATGGGGGCGATAACGGCGGCGGCATCGGTCTGGCCGTAGCCCAGCGCCACCAGCGCACTGATGGCCTCGCTTTTAGCGGTATTGTGGATGGTTTCCGCCACGGTGGAAATGGTGCCGATCTCATCACTAAACGGCATGCTGATGTCCTCATCGCTCACCTTATCCCGCAGCTCCAGGATGATGCGCTGGGCCAGCTTGGCGCCGACGCCCTGGGCGCGGGTGAGGGCCTTGGCATCCCCGGCGGCAATGGAGAGCATCAGCCGGTCGGGGGCGGAATCCGAGAGGATGGCCAGGGCCACCCGGGGACCCACCCCGGAAACGCCGATGAGCATCCGGAAGCAGCGGCGCTCCTGCTCGGTGGAAAAGCCGAACAGCTCCATGCCGTCCTCCTTGACCCACAGGTGGGTCAGCAGGGTGACCTCCTGCCCACGGCCGGGCAGACTGGAAAGGGTGTGGGTAGAGGCGGAGCACTGGTAGCCGACGCCGCAGGCTTCCACCACGCAGTAGGTGGGGGCCACCTGGCGCAGCAGCCCGGAAATGCTGTAAATCATGTTTTCTTCTCCTTGTAGGTGATGGGTTTGCCGCGGCGGTTGCCGCCGCGAATCTCCGCCAGGGCGGCGGTAGGCAGGCGGCTGCCGCCATTGTGTCCATGGCAGATGGCAATGGCCAGGGCATCGGCGGCGTCATCGGGCTGGGGCACGGATTTGAGATTTAACAGGCGGCGGGTCATTTCCATCACCTGCTCCTTTTCGGCCTTGCCGTAGCCCACCACCGCCGATTTGACCTGCAGCGGCGTATAGCTGAATACCGGCACGCCCTGCTGCTCCGCGGCCAGCAGCAGTACTCCCCTCGCTTCCGCCACGGCAATGGCAGTGGTGCGATTGGTGGTGAAAAAGAGCTGCTCCATGGCGACGGCATCGGGGCGGTACTGGGTGATGAGTCCCACCATGTCATCGTAGATCTGCCGCAGGCGGGTCTCGAAGGACAGTTCCGCCGGGGTGGTGATGGCGCCGTATTCCACCAGCGAAAAGCGGACATTATCGTAATCCACCAGGCCCACGCCCACGATGGCATAGCCGGGGTCGATGCCCATGATACGCACGCGTAAGCCCCCTTTCCCGAAGTCCTGTTTTTATCGCATTAGGGCATGGGTTCCCATAATGATTTATCTTATATCGTACCACAAGAACGGATGTTCGTCAATAACAGAGAGCGATTTTTTAAGAAATATTCACAGATGAAAAAAGCGCCGGGCGGGCTGCCGGCATAGCGGGAAGGATGAAGCGGCGTTCGCGCCCTTTTTTGTGAAAGCCGATGATTTTTTGCAGGAAAATTTGTAGGAACGGGAGATTTTTGGGGGATATGTTGCATTTTTGCTTGTGATACGATTATATAGTAGTGAGGGGGATTGATAATAGAAAAATTTAATGGGTGATGCCGATGGTGGTATAACGGCTATGGAGAAATTGTAGATTAATCGATGGAAGAGGAGACTACACAATGAAAAAGATTAAGATTTTGTTGCTTGGAATAGTTTCTGTTTTTCTGCTTTTGGGAACTGCCTTTGCCATTGAAGCCACCCCCGCCGACCGGGAGGCCATTGAGAAAGTGTGCCGGCAATACCTGTTGGATTATGATGCAGCATACCTCTTGGGTAAAGAACCTACCACCGATTATTTTGCTCCCGGTTTGGCGGCAGAGTACCAGGCAAAAAAAATGGAGACCATGAAATGGAATGCCACATTAAACCGAGCGCAGGTGGAAATTGATGAAGTAATCGCCGAAAGGCTTACGGTGGAGGCGATGGAAATCGATGGGGACAGTGCAGAAGTATCTGTCGCATGGGTCTGCACCTACCGTTATGCTCTTGATCCGAACACTTTTGAAGGGGTCGGCCTGGACTCGGAATACGGTGTGGGGTTTTGCTTCCGGCTGCTGCGTCAAAACGGTCAATGGCTGATCTGCGATATTGCCAGCGGCGATGACTATGATTATGTTCACCGCACCCAATGTGCTGAAAGGTATAGCTTTGCTCCCATAACGGAAGAGCTTCTTGCGAAAATAGATGCAGATATTCAATCCGTCATGGAGAAACAGAAAAAAGAATTAAAAAATATAGAGGAACCGGAAACAGTCTTGGAGCCGAACACATCTAACCTTTACCTTGATGATCTTGACACGAATGCTATGGCAAGCTATGCCTACAATAATGCGGCTAAAGCATCGCCGTCCAGTGGTGATGGGATTACTCCCTATTATGACTTTAGCTTAATAACAGGCAATCACGATTGCACGAACTTTATTTCCCATTGCCTGCTTGCCGGAGGAGCTTCTAAAAATGTTTCGACTAATGGCTGGTATTATAACAGCCTTTCCGATCGAACTCCTTCGTGGTCAAATGTAACTTATCTGCACAACTTTTTAGTTCGTGATAGTACCAGCCCCACGCGCGGGCCACAAGGAAAGAGTACGGAATATTCAACTGGAGGCAGTTTAAACTCGCTTTTTTCAACCTGCCGAATTGGGGATATCATCCAAATAAAATACAATGGGAACGAAATCTATGGGCACTCAACCATGGTGACCGGTAAAAGCCTTTCAGATTCTACTATTTTGATCACCTCACGAACTGGTCGAAATGATTACAATAAAAGCAAGGTCTTAACAAAGGTTTATGGATCTGATTCAGCAAAATATTATCGTCTTATCCATTTAGAGGGCAACTATACCGGCTAGTTTGCTTATCACAAATCTGGATTAGTGAAAAAATACAACATAGAATCCAAGTCCCCATGCGGAGCCCTGCGCTCCTTGGTTCACCAAAAAGAAAAAAAGACGCCCATAGGCGTCTTTTTCTCTTTTGGTGGACGATACAGGACTTGAACCTGTGACCCTCCGCACGTCAAGCGGATGCTCATTCCAGCTGAGCTAATCGTCCATTTTAGCTGCTCGATTATTTTACCACAGTCCCGGCGGCGCTGTCAAGTCCTTTTTGCGTGGCCCACCGCAAAAAAGTCGTCCCCGGCCCTCGCGTGCGTGTACGCGTATGCGCGCGCTGAACGCGCGCGAGAAGGCCCCCAGCCGCCTTGCCAGGGGTGGGCCGACCTGCTACAATGGAGAGGCCAACAGCCTGCCGGGAAATGCCCGCGGCAGGCGTTTTTTCTAAAAAAAGGTCAGAAACCGTGTCACAAAAGCCGGGCGGGAGCGGTTATATAGGGTGTAAGGCAAAAAGCCCTCCGCCCCTTCGGCCCCGCTTTTCCGGAAAAACGACCCAAAGGAGAAAACATCATGCTGCCGCTTTTTATCATGGCTATCGAAAATGACACCGACCGGCAATTTGTTGCCGGGCTGTACCAGCGCCACCGGGATTTCCTGCTGCGCTGCGCCCAAAAGATACTGAATGACCCCGACCGGGCCGAGGAAGCCCTGCACGAGGCCATGCTGCGGGTCATCCGCTCCCTGGAACGGGTGCGGCAGATCCCCGCAGAGGAGCTGCTGCCTTACCTGGTCACCATTGTGCAGACCGCCAGCATCGACCTTTACCACAAAACCAACCGGGAGCGGCAGGCCGCGCAGGGCCGGGAGCGGGACTGGGCCGAGAGCCTGAGCGGCACGGAGGATACCGAACTTCTCCTCATCCGCCGGGAGCAGGCCGAGCTGCTGCGGGAGTGCCTGAAAGCACTGCCCCAGCGGGAGATAGACCTGCTGAACTACGCCTACACGCTGGAGCTGTCCTCGAAGGAGATCACCCGGCTGACCGGCCTGGCGCCGGGCAATGTGCGGCAGATCCTGACCCGGGCCCGCCGAAAAGTGCTTGCCGCCTATATCGAGAAAGGAGGTATGAACCATGAGTAACAACAATTATCCGCTGGATGAAAAAGCGTTGGAGGAGCAGTATGCCGATCTCCTCCTCAAGATCGCGCTGAAGGAATACCTGAAGGAGCAGGCCCTGCAGATGAAGCAGCAGGAGGCCGAAGCCGCCCCCGCGCCGCAGCCGACACAGGAGAGCAGCAATGTGGTAGCGGTGGCCTTCCGGCAGGTGGGCTGGCAGGAGACCAAAGAGACCCTACTGCACGGTCTGAAGAAGGGTGTCACCCGAGTGGCGGTGGTGTTTCTGGCGGCCGCCCTTACCGCTACCACAGCCTTTGCCCTCTCCCCGGTGGAAAGGAAGGAAAGCATTCTGGAGAAGGTGATAAACACGATCCGCAATTATGCCGATATGCTTACCAACACCTCCACCATGGTGGAAGTGCCCCGCTACCGTTACGAGGAGTATTCCTTCATCGAGGTGCCGAATGAGCAGGTGCAGGAGGTCATTGATACCTGGGAGATCTTCCGCAACAGCGTCAATTTTACCGAAAAATCCGGCATCAGCCTTTCGACAGTGATGAGAGCGATGTACTATTACTGCGAAGCCAAGGAGCTGGAATACCCCTACACCGATGATACCCACACCTGGGTAGATGCCAAGGCGGTGCAGCAGTTTGCCGAATATCTTTTTGGCGCCACCAAGGAGCACCTGGACTGGGAGGTGTACCTGGAGCCCCGCTACTACGACGCCGAACGGGATGCCTACCGGGATATCCACTACGAGGATGGTTACCCCAATTACATCACCATAGCCCGGAGCGGGCTGGTGAGCTATACCGAGAACGAGGACGGTACCTTTACCATAGAGCTGGTGATGGAACCGGATAGTGACTGGTATGAGTATTGCTATTCCTCCCGTAATTATTACGGCGGATTACAGCAGCGGCCATCTGGTACTGGTTTCCGGCACGGTAAAGGAAATGCTCAGCGAAGCGGAGCTTTCGCTCACCCAGCAGCGCCTTGAATACGAGCGCATAAACCCCACTGGCCGCCGGTAAACCTCCTCGCCGCCCGGCACACCAAAGCCGCCCCCGACCGCAATGGCTGGGGGCGGCAGTATTTGGGGCAAAAGCAGCCGGGACGGCTACTTCATCCGGCTGACCTGCTGGCGGATCAGGGCGCGCTTGAGGCGGGCTTCCGCCATGGCCAGCTCGGTATCGGTGAGATCGCCGTGGCCCAGCTTTTCCCTGGCCCGTTCCTCTGAGGCGTGGCTGCGGGCGGTGTCGATGTCCTCGGCCCACTCGAAGGTGGTGGCGGTGAGGGTGACGCGGCCGCCCAGCACCGAGACCATACCGCCCATGCAGGCGGCAATGTGCTTATTCCCAGCGGTGATGACCTCGGCGGGGCCCATGCCCAGCGCCGTGACATAATCGGTGTGGCGGGCACGGATGCAGAGATCGCCCTCGATGGAGCGCAGCCGCAGGCTTTCAGCCCGGCCGGAGAAGATCTCGCCATCCGGCGTGACGATATCAAGCGGGAATTCCGTCATGGCTTACTCTCCTTTTTGGGCCTTTTCCACCACCTCATCGATGGTGCCGGCATACAGGAACGCGCCCTCGGGCAGGTCATCGTGGCGGCCCTCGATGATCTCGCGGAAGCCGCGGATGGTTTCCTTCAGCGGGACATACTTGCCCGCCATGCCGGTGTACTGCTCCGCCACATGGAAGGGCTGAGAGAGGAAGCGCTGGATCTTACGGGCGCGGCTGACCGTCTTTTTATCCTCCTCGGAGAGTTCCTCCATGCCCATGATGGCGATGATATCCTGAAGCTCCCGGTAGCGCTGCAGGATGCGCTGGACGGCACGGGCGACCTCATAGTGCTCCTGCCCGACGATCTCCGGCGAGAGGATGCGGCTGGTGGAATCCAGGGGATCGACCGCCGGGTAGATGCCGAGGGAGGCGATGGCACGATCCAGAACGGTGGTGGCATCCAGATGGGTGAAGGTGGTGGCGGGGGCGGGGTCGGTGAGGTCATCGGCAGGGACATAGACCGCCTGCACTGAGGTGATGGAGCCCTTGCGGGTGGATGTGATGCGCTCCTGCAGGGCGCCCATCTCGGTGGCCAGGGTGGGCTGGTAGCCTACTGCGGAGGGCATACGGCCCAGCAGGGCCGAGACCTCGCTGCCGGCCTGGGTAAAGCGGAAAATGTTATCGATGAAGAGCAGAACATCCTGATTCTTGACATCGCGGAAGTATTCCGCCATGGTAAGGCCGGTGAGGCCAACTCTCATACGAGCCCCGGGGGGTTCGTTCATCTGGCCGTAGACCAAGGCGGTCTTATTGAGAACGCCGCTTTCCTTCATTTCATTGTAAAGGTCGTTGCCCTCACGGGTGCGCTCGCCTACGCCGGTGAATACCGAAAGGCCGCCGTGCTGGGTCGCTACATTATTGATGAGCTCCATGATGAGGACGGTTTTGCCGACGCCGGCGCCGCCGAACAGCCCGATCTTGCCGCCCTTGGCGTAGGGGCAGATGAGATCGACGACCTTGATGCCGGTTTCCAGGATCTCGGTCGCGCCCTGCTGATCCTCAAACGAGGGGGCGGGACGGTGGATGGCCCAGCGTTCCTCGGCCTTGACAGGCGCGCCGTGATCAATGGGCTCGCCCAAAAGGTTGAAAATGCGTCCGAGACATTCCTCGCCCACCGGCACGCTGATGGGCGCACCGGTATCAATAGCTTCCATGCCGCGCACCAGGCCATCGGTGCTGTTCATGGCGATGCAGCGCACCACATTATCGCCGATGTGCTGAGCAACCTCGGCGGTGATGACCTGCTCCCTATGCTGAATGGTGATGGCATTGCGCAGGGCGGGCAGTTCCCCTTCCGCAAAGCGGATATCCAGTACCGGACCGATGATCTGCGTTACGATGCCTTTATGTTGGGAGGACATGATGCTTCACTCCTTATTTGTTATTCTTCCGCGCCTGCCACGATCTCGGTCAGCTCCTGCGTGATGCTGCCCTGCCGTGCGCGGTTATACTGCAGGTTCAATTTGTCGATCATTTCATCGGCGTTCTGTGTGGCGGAATCCATCGCCATACGGCGGGCAGAAAGCTCGCTGGCCAGCGATTCGCACAACGCGCCGTAGATGACGCCGCCGAGGTATTCCGGGATCATGGCATTGAACACCGTGGCGCAATCCGGTTCGTAGAGAATATCCGCAGGGCGCTTGTCACTTGCCGCGGGCTTTTCCGGCTGGGGCAGCGGCAGCAGCCGCAGCACACACGGCTCTTGAGAAAGGAGACTGTTCCAGCGGGTAAAGACCAGCTCGATGGCATCCACCTGACCGGAGCGGTACAGCCCCGCCAAATGGCGCGCCAGTGTAAAGCAGCCACCCACCGAAAGATTCTCGGCGGTGAGCCAGTCCTCGGTGAGGAGTTCGACGCCGCGGTGGCGGAAGTATTCCCCTGCCTTTTTTCCGATGGGCACCACACAGTTTTCCTCACCGGTGAGGGTTTCGGCGGCCAGCCGCAGCACATTGCTGTTGTAGCCGCCCGCAAGGCCGCGGTCGCCGGCGATGGCCACGCAGCAGACCCGCTTTTCCTCCCGCTTTTGCAGGTAGGGGGAGGAAAAATCGCGGGTGGCAGCGGCGATCCCGCTGAGGGTACTGTGCAGGGTGGTATAGTAAGGACGGGTGCGCAGGGCTTTTTCCTGCGCCTTGTTCATCTTGGAGGCAGCCACCATTTCCATGGCCTTGGTGATCTGCCGGGTATTCTGCATGCTGTGGATCCGCAGCTTGATGCTTTTCATGGAGGCTCCAGCCATTGGTGTTCCCTCCCCTTACAGCGCCGCGAGGAACGCGGAAACGGTTTCGGCGATGGCAGAAGCAAGCTGCTGTTCCGTTTCTTTTTCCAGCTTGCCGACGGTACGGATGGCCGCCAGCAGACCGGCATAGCGGGCATCCAGTGTTTCATAAAGGAATGCCTCATACTCGCTGATCTTTTCCACCGGGACTTCTTTGAGGAAGCCCTTGGTGACGGCATACAGGATAGCCACCTGATGGATGACCTCCACCGGGGAGCTGTTGTGCTGCTTGAGTACCTCTACAATGCGTTCGCCCTGGGCCAGGGTGGCCTTGGTATTGGCATCCAGATCGGAGCCGAACTGGGCAAAGCTTTGCAGCTCACGGTACTGGCTGTAAACCAGCTTAAGGGTACCGGAAACCGACTTCATGGCCTTGATCTGCGCGGCGCCGCCGACACGGGAAACCGAAATGCCGGGATTGATGGCGGGCATAACGCCGGAATGGAACAGCTCGGTTTCCAGGAAGATCTGGCCATCGGTGATGGAGATGACATTGGTGGGGATGTAGGCGGAAACATCGCCGGCCTGGGTTTCGATGATGGGCAGCGCGGTAAGGGAACCGCCGCCCTCTTCCTCGGAAAGGCGCGCGGCGCGCTCCAGCAGGCGGGAATGCAGATAGAATACATCGCCTGGGTAGGCTTCACGGCCCGGCGGGCGCCGGATGAGCAGCGATAGAGTTCGATAAGCAACGGCGTGCTTGGTAAGGTCATCATAGACTACCAGTACATCCTTGCCCTGCTTCATGAAGTATTCTCCCATGGTGCAGCCGCTGTAAGGCGCGATGTATTGCTGCAGGGGGGAAAGCTCCGAAGCGGAGGCGGAAACGACGATGGTGTAGTCCATCGCGCCGCCGGCGGTAAGGGTTTCACCACCTGGGCCACGGTAGAGCGCTTCTGCCCGATGGCGACATAGACACAGATGACGCCGTTGCCCTTCTGGTTCAGGATGGTATCCAGCGCGATGGAGGTCTTGCCGGTCTGGCGGTCACCGATGATGAGCTCACGCTGGCCGCGGCCAATGGGGATCATGCTGTCGATGGCCTTGATACCGGTCTGAAGCGGCACGGTAACGGGCTGACGCTCGATGATGCCGGGCGCGGGGCTTTCCACCGGGGCATAGCCGGCGGCTTCCACCGGGCCTTTGCCATCGATGGGCGCACCGAGGGCATTGACGACACGGCCGATGAGTGCTTCGCCCACCGGGACCGACACAACACGGCCGGTGCGGCGGACGGTATCGCCTTCCTTGATGCCGCCGTCATCGTCCAAAATGATGACAGCGACGGTATTTTCCTCTAAGTTCTGGGCAATGCCGTATTCCCCATTGGGGAATTCCAGCAGCTCATTCATCATGCATTTTTCCAGGCCGGAGGCACGGGCGATACCATCGCCGACCACCAGAACGGTGCCGACCTCTTCCTGCACGATGTGGTTTTCATAATTTTTGATCTGGGACTTGATGATCTTGGTTATTTCCTCCGGTCTCAGTTCCATGGAACCACCAGCTTTCTCTTGATGTTTACAGAACGGCGCCGCGCAGCAGGCCGCTCAGCTCCTCCAGGCGGCCGCGCAGGGAGCCATCCCACACACGGCCGTCGATCTCCACCCGGATGCCGCCGATGAGCGACGGGGAGACGGTGCCTTCCAGCAGGACATGCTTGCCCAGCGTTTCCCCCATGCGGGCGGCCAGCACCGTAAGCTGTGTCTCCGTAAGCGGCACCGCGGAGCTGACACGGCCCCGGACGGTATTGTGGTCTTCCAGCCAGCGCTGCTCGTAGCGGGCGGCGCAGCCGGCAAAGGCGGGGAGTCTGCCCCTTTCACACAAAAGGCACAGAAAATTGACAAGATAGGGGTGTACCTGCCCGGTCAGCGCTTCCCCTATCAGGCGCAGGCGCTCCTCCCGGGTGGATATCCGGGCTGGTAAGCAGGGCGGGGTACTGCGGATTTTCCCGGAACAGGCGGGCCAGCAGCTTTACCTGCTCCAGCACCTCATCGCAGAGGGCTTCCTCCGCCGCCAGGTCATACAACGCGTCGCCGTAGGTTTTCCCGGTCGCTGTCATGCCGATTCACCCATTTCCTTTATAAACTGGTCAATGAGCGCCTGCTGATCGCCGGCGTTGATCTCCTTTTCCACGACCTTTTCCGCCAGGGCGACGACCATGCCGGAGATGTTATCCTTGATCTCATTGACTGTTTTTTTCTTTTCCCGGTCGATCTCGGCATAGGCCTTTTCCTTGATCCCAGCGGCCTCCTGCTGCGCCGACTGGATCAGCTGTGTCGCACGGGCCTCGGCATTCTCGGCAGCGGCCTTGACAATCTGGCCGGCCTCCACGCGGGCATCCCGCATCAGGCGGTCATATTCCGCCTTTTCCTCCTCGGCGGCGGTACGGGCGGCTTCGGCTTCGCCGTAGATGGCGTTGACCTCACCGCGGCGCTTGGCGATGATGCCCTGTACGGGCTTAAACAAAAACTTTTTGAACAGCGCCGCCTGAATAAGCAGGTTGGCGATCTGGGCAACGAATTCCCAGGGAACGATACCGACAAGAGACAGATGATCCATGGTTTCGTTCTCCTCCCTTAATGATGGATTACAGAAGTCCGATGAAGATGCGGGGCACCACGAACATGAGCAGCAGGCCGGTAACAAAGCCGTAAATACCGGTGGTCTCGGCGATGGCGCAGCCCAGCAGCATGGTGGAAGTGACCTCGCCCTTGGATTCGGGCTGACGGGCAATGGCTTCGCAGGATTTGCCGACGGCGTAGCCCTCACCAATGCCGGGGCCGATGCCCGCGATAAGAGCGATACCGGCGCCAATGGCGCAGCCTGCCAGAATGATTGCTTTTTCCATAGTAATTTCCTCCCTGATATGGTTTTTTGGGTTATGTAGAGCCGGTCAGTCCGCTTCGGCGGCTGCCGCGATATACATCATGGTGAGCATGCAGAAGATGAATGCCTGCATAAAGCTGGAGAACCAATCGAAGTAGAGCGAGAACACGGCGGGAATGCCGACCGAAAGGAATGGGATCTGGGAAAGGAGATCCCCCACGACGCCGGGCAACAGCCCGAACAGCGCATGGCTGGCGGCTCCCAGCGCGGCATAGATAAGGGTGCTGATGACGGTACCGGAAACGATATTGCCGAAGTGACGGAACGCCATCGAAATGGGGGTCGCGATCTCGCTGATGATATTGAACGGGGTGAGCACCGCGATGGGCTGGGTGTAGCCCTTGAGGTAGCCGCCAATGCCATTGGTCTTGATCTTGGTGGCGGTGATGAGCACAAACACCAGCACTGCCCAGGCCAGCTCGGTGGAAAGATCGGCCGTGGGAGAAAAGACCCCCAACAGCCCGGAAAGGCTGGAAAGCAGCGAAAGCGAAAAGATAGCGGCCACAAACGGCGCATAGTGGGAAAAGCGCGTGCCCATATTGCTATCTACAAAGTTCTGGGCGGTATTGACCAGAAACTCGGCGACGGTCTGCCGGGTGGTGACATGATCGACCCGCAGATCATGGGTGAGCCAAATGCAGAACAGGGTAAGCAGCAGCATGATGCTCCAGGTGACCACCAGCGTGGCCGTAAGGGGAATGCCGCCGAAGATGGGTAGTGTGGTAAGAATCGGGGAACCATTGATCTCTACATTCATGCGGCGGGCGCCTCCTTTGGCTGCGGTTTATAGAACCCCAAAAGCTGCATGACCGAGATGGTGATGCGGGGGAAGAACAGGGCCAGCGCCGTGGCTACACCATTGAGTGCACCCAGCTGGAAGCCCAAAATAGCAACGACACAGGTGAGGAGCATCCGCACTGAGTAGGAAAACTGGGCGATCTGCTTGGCCTTTTCGGCATTGCCGGCCGCCCGCTGCATGGTAAAGCCCAGCAGAACGAAATTAAAAACCGCAAAGCCGGCGCCGACCGCCGTGCCCAGCCATACCGTTCCATCCAGCCGGCCCAGCAGCGCAAAAACCGCCAGCTGCACTACGGCGCAGGCCACCGTACCGATGGCGATATGCCGGACTTCCCTTAGAACTGATTTTTGGAGCTTCATTTTCAGCACCTTCCTTTTATCCTTTGCCGGGGGCTTGTCCCCTACCCGGCCAAAAGCTATTCGTGGTCATTATAGGCGATGGGCTTTTCGCCCTTTGTTTCCTTTTCAGCCGTCCTTTTGCAGTAGTGCAGGAAGGACACCGCGCTGCACGCGGAGGCCGCCAGGCCGCTTACAATGGCGACGGCCATGATCCAGCCGCCCCAGCCCCATTTGCTTTGGGCCAGGTGGGCCAAAAAGATGCACAGCAGCGGCGGGGTGACCAGGGAGATTCCCAACTGGGTAAGCCACAGGAGCTTGCGGAGCTGTTTCATCTTGTCCCTCCCTTGCCGGTAAAATGCCGTTTTCTTTGCGCGTTCTTTATACTTCTTTTCGATGGGAATATAGCGCACCGTACATAAAAATGCCCTTGGGGCAAAGCGGCTCCGGCGGTTTTTACCGCTTCCTCTGCAATAAGCGGTAACCGCCGGAGCGCCCCCAAATCAAGGAGGTTACAGGGAAAATTCCATGTCCGATGGGTCAGCAGCGGGGGCTCCTTTGCCACAGGAGCGCCCAGCTGACTACCGCTATTATAGCTATCGCCCATTTGAAAGGAAATAATCAAAGCTATTGCATTCTCTTGCATTTTTCTTGTGGTTATGCTACAATTCGTGCGGTTTTCTACATAATATTGTGTAGCAATACTTCCCAATACCCGGAAAGGAGTTCCCCCGCCGATGCGTTCCTCTTTGTTCGACTATGAATGGCAGTTCCTCACCCAGATGATCACCCGCATCCACTATACCGCCAGCTACGAGGAGCTGTGCCGCCTGCTGCTGGAGGACCAACTGCCCACCCTCATTCCCTTCGACCGCGCGGTGGTCTTCCAGACCGGGCGGCAGAACGGACAGGGGACGGTTACCGCGCCATACACCGTAGGCATGCCGAACGACCCGAAGGAGAACCCCTTTTTGGACCGCGCGGTCATTCCCCGCTGGTCGCAGTTCATCATGGCGCCGCACAGCACCGTCTTTTTGCAGTCGGATCTCATCGCCGCCGAGGACTGGATCCACTCCGATATCTACCGGAATATCTGGGAGCCGTGCCGCCTTTACTGGGCGCTGGGGGCTACCATCCAGTACCGCGACCGCCCGCTGGCGCTGGTGGCGCTGTTCCGGGAGCGGGACAAGGCTGACTTTAACCCCAAGGAGTTCCATATTCTGCACACACTGAAGGACGCGCTGGAGCGGAAATTCTATGACCTGCTGGCGGAGCCTGCCGCCGGGGTGCTGCCCGCCGAGCGCCTGCGGCAGGCGGCGGCCGGCTATGGGCTGACCAAGCGGGAGACCGAGATAGCCGAGCTGGTATGCCGTAATCTTTCCACCGAGGAGATATGCGAAAAGCTATACCTGGCGCCCGCCACCCTCAGCAAGCACCTTTCCAATATTTACGGCAAGGTAAAGGTCACCGGGCGCATAGCGCTGATGGCGCTGCTGACCGGCACTGCGAACAAGGCATAAAGAAAAGGAGCCGGGAAGGCTCCTTTTTTGTTTTATTGTGATGTGCCCCTGTGCCGCTACCGCAGCAGCTGGATGCTCTCGGCGAATTTTTATTACTTCTTCGGTATCTTCGTTTGAGAGCAGGCTAAGCATGCTTTCGCCAACCTGCCATACAATCGAGGTTTCTCCGTCCTTTAGATTGTATATCCCTTCGCTGTAACCAATCATAATGGGGCGGGTGATCTGCGCGTTCTCGGAATCAACTTGAACTGAAACTGAGCAATGTGTCCCAGAACTAGTCTGTGTAAAATCTATGTATTTATCACCTTTCTCATAAGACACAAGCAATTCAATCCCCGCAAGATCCTCAAATATTGCCAACTCATACCCCTCCGGCAAATATGTTGGGGCAAAGCAGTGCTCCCAGGTGTAAAGGTCCGCATCGATGAACATGCCCGGCTGGTGTGGGGCCACCGTTACATTGGTAAAGCGGTCCTGCGGGGAAATTATCATCTTGTAAACGGCGCTCCTAACCGACGGGGATACCGCAAAAGCGGTGCTTAAACAGATGAAAAAGGTAAGGAACACCACAGCCGCCCGGGTAACCACCCGCCCGGAGACCTGCCAGGCCTTTTGCCCGAAGACCTGCCAGCGCTGCCGCCGCATGGCACGGTCCACGGCGTGCTCCGCGCTTTCCCGGTCCTCCGGCGGGTCCGGCTGTTCCTGCATCCTGGCCCGCAGGCGGTCATTTTCCCGCTCCAGGTAGTGGAAAAGCGCCAGCTTCAGCAGCAGCTCCTCCTGCTCTATTCGCAGGCGGTTCCTATTCAGTGGATATTCGTAGTTCATATCAGCATCTCCTCCGCCTCCAGCACCGCAAAGGCATTTTTTCGGGCACGGCTCAGGCACATGCGCACGCTGCCCGGCTTGATATTCAGCAGCCCAGCGATCTCCTCATCGCTCATCTCCAGTATGTAACGGTACATCAGGATATCCCGGTCCCGCTGGGGGAGCTTTTCCAGCCCCCGACTCAGCAGATCCACCCGCTCCATATCAATAAAAGCGCCCAGCTGCTCCTCCGGGGCGGCGCTCCACCCCTCCGCAAAGTCCTCACTGGCACCCACACGCTCCTTTTTCCGCCGGCGCCAGCGGTCTATCGCCGTGCTTTTGGCCGCAATAACGGCATACGGCAGCAGCTGGCCCTGGGGCATGGTGCGCAGGGCCGCCATGCGGCCAATGAGCTTGACGAGGGTATCCTGCACGGCATCCTCGGCCTCGCCGTGGTCACGCAGAATATCATAGGCCTGGCGGTACATGGCCTTGTGGCACTGCTCGTAAAGATTTATCATAAATGCGCGGTCGGCGTCGTCCTCTATCGCCATTAGGATCATCGGGATCATGGTGGGCCTCCTTCATCCACGGGGGGTGGTTTTCTCTTTGGCTAAATATTAGCAGAACCCTCCCCCCAAATCAATGGCGCAGAGGCCCGGCGGGCCTTCCGCTTTACAGGGTATAGCTGCTGTCCCGCCACTGAATCTCGGTCTCGCTTACCCACTGCGGTTTTTCCCCCTCCCAGCGGCCGTACTCATGGCCGCGCAGGAAACCGATCTTGGTCCGCTCCCCGGTGGCGATCTCATAAAGCATCAGGTTCATACCCCCATCATCAATGAGTTCGTAGGCGATATATTTTTCATCGGGGGAAAGGCTGGCCTCCATGCTCTTGGCGTCCTTATCGGTAGAAACAAAAGGAGGTCCCGGTGAGGTAGGGGTATCCTGAGAGACCCAGGTGTAGCTATCCTCGGCGCAGTTATAAATAACCACCGGGCGGCTGGCGATCAGCAACCGGTTGCTATCGGCAAACCACTGGATATTGGGAGTAACGCCATAGTACTCGTGTTGAATGGTGCCGTAATACTCGCGATAAACGCGGACATTACAGCAGATGGGCTCCTCTCCCTTATCGAGGGCACTTTTGTGGAATACCACATCGTAATAGGCACCCTCGCCCTGGTCCTCCTCAAGCTCCAGGTACTGCACGATCTCCCCATTCGGCGACCAGATGGGCTCCCGGTAGTGGTTTTCCCCATGCAAATAGCCCACCGAAGCACCATAGACCGCCTCACCGGCCTCGGGATCGGTATACCGGCGATACACCAGGTAACTGCCGCCATTACAGGAAATGCAGGCCACCGCCAGGTTTTCATCGGTGGGGCAGGTGACAAACTGATCATCGAACTGCGAAAAATCAGGCTCCTGTGGCTGTGGGTCAGGCTGCGGCTGCGGCTCTGGCTGCGGCAAAACATTGATGTTCCCCTGCGCACCGCAGGCCGTCAGCAGCATCAGTGCCGCCGCCAGCAGACAAAGCACCCTTTTAGCGTGTTTTCTCATTTCTTGTTTCCTCCTTGTTGTATGTTGTACTGTTTATTGCTGCAATGGTTTCAACTCCGTTACAATTCAGCCAATGTAATTGACACGCCTGCCACGGGGGACTATAATATGTTATGTTATTCCAAAAGAGCCTGGAGGGTATCCCATGAAACTGTTCTGCGCGGCACTCACCGCCGCTCCCGTTACCGGCGATAACAGCATCGTCCCCATCGCCATCATTGCCATGGCCGTTGTGGTGGTCATTGCCGCCGTACTGCTGCTTACCTCCCGCAAAAAATAAGTGCCGCCTACCCACCGCTTGTCATGTACAGGCGGTCTTTTTTTATTTCTGGGCGGCCCATTTCCTTCCTTAACCTATATAACGATTTTCGTCCGGGAAATGCAACACCTCCCGGGAAAATTCTACGCCAAAGTCAAAAAAATTCGTGCAATTTGGCATATGTAACAAAATTTTCCGCGTTTTCTTCTTTCGCTTGTATCATTCATCATAATTATGGTATGCTGGGCTTGCGGCGGGGGCGGAGAATCCCCAGCCGCAGGATAAAAAACGAAAAACAGCTAAGGAGGAGCAACAGAATGAGAAAATTCCGTATTCTGGCACTGATGCTGGTACTCATCATGGTACTGGCAGGCTGCGGTACCGGTAATTCTACCCCCGCGGCCAAAGACATCGTGATCCTGTACACCAATGACGCCCACTGCGGCATCGAGGATGGCATGGGCTACCAGGGCCTTTCCGCCGCCAAGCGTGCGCTGCTGGCCGCAGGCAATAAAGTCCTGCTGGTAGATAACGGCGACGCCGTTCAGGGCGACACCATCGGCACCCTTTCCAAGGGCGAGTACATCATCGACATCATGAACAAGCTGGGCTACGATGTAGCCACCCCCGGCAACCATGAGTTCGACTACGGCATGGACCAGTTCAATAAGCTGGTTGAAAAGGCCGACTTTGACTACATCAGCTGCAACTTTGTAGACAAGGACGGCAGCCCCGTGCTGAAGCCCTATGTCATCAAGGAAGCCGACGGCGTAAAGATCGCTTTTGTCGGCATTTCCACCCCCAAGACCATCACCACCTCCACCCCCACCTACTTCCAGGATGGGAACGGCAACTATATCTATGGCTTTATGCAGGATGATACCGGCGAGAAGCTGTATGCCGCCGTACAAAGCGCTGTGGACGCCGCCCGCAAGGAAGGTGCCAAGTATGTCATCGCCATGGCGCACCTGGGCATCGAGGCCGACTGCCAGCCCTGGACCTCCTCGGATGTCATCGTGAACACCAGCGGCATTGATGTGGTGCTGGATGGCCACTCCCACTCCACCATCGCCGGGGATATCGTAAAGAATAAGGAAGGCAAGGATGTCATCCTTACCTCCACCGGCACCAAGCTGGCCAATATCGGCTGCCTGACCATTTCCGCCGACGGCAAGATCTCCTCCACCCTCATCAATGATGACGGCGTAGGCGAGACGATCTCCGAGATCAAGAAGGGCTACGAGGAGATGGTAAATACCGTCGTAGCCTCCACCAAGGTCGAGCTGACCGTCAATGATCCCGTCAGCGGCGAGCGTATGGTTCGCCGGCAGGAAACCAACCTGGGTGACCTGTGCGCCGATGCTTACCGGGCCATGTCCGGTGCCGATATTGCCGTAGTCAATGGCGGCGGCATCCGTGTCAGCATCCCCGCGGGCGATATCACCTACGGCCAGATCATCGCGGTACATCCCTTCGGCAACGAAATGTGCGTGGTGGAAGCCACCGGCCAGCAGATCCTGGATGCCCTGGAGATGGGCGCCCGCAATGCCCCCGGCGAATGCGGCGGCTTCCTGCAGGTCTCTGGCATGAGCTATGAGATCGACCTGAATGTGGAGCCCACCGTAGAGGTGAACGCCGATGGCATGTTCACCGGTGTTTCCGGCGAATACCGCGTAAAGAATGTCAAGGTAGGCGATGAGCCGCTGGATCTGGCCAAGACCTACACCCTGGCCAGCCACAACTACATGCTCAAATCCGCCGGTGACGGCATGGCCATGTTCCAGGGATGCACCCTGCTGCAGGATTCCGTCATGATCGACAACCAGGTACTCATCAATTACATCGTGGATGTACTGGGCGGCGTGGTAGGCGAAGATTATGCCGACCCCTATGGCCAGGGCCGCATCACCGTGATCGAGAAGAAGTAATTCCTCTTCAAACACACCAAAAAGCTCCCCCACGGGGGAGCTTTTCCTTTCCTTACAAAAATACTCTGTATTTTATGTGCAGATTGTCCGTTGACAAAGGTATTACCTTTGTTGTATCCTAATCCTATCATAGGAAAGAAGAGGAACACATGAACCGCGAACCCATCAATAAACAGAACCTGAGCGACGCCGTGGCGGAAAAGCTGCGGGAATATATCCGCAGCAGCGATGCCCCCCGTTCCCTAAAGCTGCCGCCGGAAGCCGTCATCGGGGAATCGATGGGCGTCAGCCGCATCACCGTACGGCGGGCCCTCAGCGATTTGGAGCAGGAGGGCCTTATTCAGCGCATCCATGGGCGCGGCACCTTTATCAATCCCAATATCTCCAAAATCAAGGCCACCATCACCCCTGGGCAGGATCTGCACCAGCTCATCCGGGAAAGCGGCTACGAATCCCGCAATGAACTCATCAGCTTGGAAACCGTCCCCGCCGACCTGCACCACGCCGAAGTGCTGGAGGTAGCGCCGGGCTCTCCCCTCATCAAGGTCGTCTGCTCCTACTATGCCAATGATATTTTGGCCATTGTCAGCATCAATCACATTCCGGAGGGCCTGCTGAAAACCATGCCGAGCCGGGAGGAATGGGGCACCCACACCAGCTATGAGCTGCTGCGCACCCACGCCGGACTGCTGGTCACCAATGAGTGCATCACCATCCAGAGCAAAAGCCGGGCGGAGGCCCTGACCATCACTCCCGCCGCCGGGGAATTTGACTGTGATTCCTTTTTGTGCATGACCGGTACTTCGCTGACAGCGGAAAATAAACCGGCCCTCAGCGGCCAGGCCCTGTATAATACCAACTATGTCCACTTCCAGATGCTGCGGAATATCAAGGCATTCTGACGCAATAAAAACTGCCCTGCGTAAACAGGGCAGAAATTTGCAAGCGCATCTAGGTAATACCATATTATCTTTTATGGCTTGCCGCCAGCGGCCAGCACATCGCCCCACACCCCTGCTGGAGTCCGCACTTTCCCCCTTATTTCCCTCCCTTCTCAAAAAGCATACCCATAGCCATGCACTTCTCCCGTCCAAAAAAGAGAAGCCTCTTCTATTTACTTTTTATATCTGTTATAAGGTAATACCATACTATCATATCTCTAATGTAAAGGAGGAATCGACCATACAGACACTGCTGTATGGCGCACAAATCATCACGCAGAACGAACAGGATGAGATCCACAAGGAAGGCTGGATCCTGCTGGAGGACGACCGGATCATCGGCATCGGCGCTGGCGCCCCGCCGGAGGTCCGGAGGGCACCGTCAAGCGCTGCCTTCCCGGTCGGGTCATCATGCCCGGCATCGTCAATATCCACACCCATGTAGGCGGCACCCTGTTCAAGGGCCTCACCGAGGACATCAAAGGGGCCTTCTACGGGCTGGCTTTCCCCATGGAACGCTTTATCACCCGGGAATCCATGTACAGCATCAGTATGCTGGGGGCCATGGAGGCAGTCAAATTCGGCTCCACCTTCATCGATGACCTGTACCACTTCCCGGAATCCACCGCCCGCGTGGCGGAGGAGCTGGGTCTGCGCGGCATCATCGCACAAAAGATCTACGACCCAGACCTGCAAAACCTGCACAATAACGATTATTCTTCGGTGCCGGGGCAGGCCGTCCAAAAGCTGCAGGCCAAACCGTTATCATTGTGGCGTTCTCGCTGTTCGCCATCATCCTGGTCAATATCGGCGGCTTCAAATCCGTTGCCTGGACCGACTTTTTGCAGGGCATCCTCATGGCCATCATCGCTGTGGTCATCTTCATCGCGGCGTTCAAGGCCGTCGGCTGGAGCTTTGCCGATGTAAACACCCAGCTTTCCGCCATCGACCCCAACCTCGTCCAGCCCTTCAATGAGAGCGGTCTTTACAGCCTTTCCGGCGTCATCGCCATGCCGTTCTATCTGTTTGTTTCGCTGGTGGCCAATCCCTACTGCACCATCCGCCTGATGGCCATGACCGATGTGGGCCGCAAGAGCTTTAAGAAGTTCGGCCTCACCCTCATCTCTGTCGGTATGATCTGCATGCTGATGTATATGTCCGGCCTGTTTGGGCGGGTGCTGTACCCCAACCTGGCCGATGCCGACAGTGTCATCCCCACCATCGCCCAGAACCTGCTGCCCGAATGGGGCCTGGCCATTGTGGCCGTTGGCCTGTTCGCCTCCATGATGGCCTGCGTGGATTCCATGATCCACTGCATCAGCGCCATGCTCTCGGTCGATATCTATAAGCGCACCCTAGCGGCAGCTGTCTTGGCGGTCATTGTCACAGTCGCGGTCAGCCTTTTCACCAAGCCGGTGGACCCTGCTGTACTGAACCGCATGAAGGGCCTGAAAGCCGAAGGTTGACCTCCCCTGCGGCGGCCTGCGGCCGGGCCGCCCCCTGCTATGACATTCCCATTCCCTATTTCAATCTGACTCCTCAAGGAAAGTATCCCTGCCCCGGCGGGGATATTTTTCTGCTCCACGCAAAAAGCTCCCCATACAGGGGAGCTTTTCTCTATCTTATCCCAATATTATAGATCATCCAGCGTCATGCCAAAGGGCGGTAGGAACTGCATCATAAACTGCTCCGCCTCCGGCAGCTCCATCTCGTGGATCGCCTGCAGCAGGGTATCATAGGCCCGGTCAAATTCATGGTTGCCCGCCCGGCGCTCCTCGGTGCACTTGATCAGGGCTGAAAGCTTATCCGCCGCCTTAATATAGGGCCTGTACTCCTCGGTAGGGGTAAACCACGGGGTCATTTCCTCCGCCATGGGTACCGGCAGGCGGCTCAGCAGCGCCGTCTGCGCTTCCTTTTCCACCGCCTTGTACGCCGTTTTAATGCTCTCATTCTTATATTTCACCGGCGTAGGCAGGTCGCCGGTCAGTATCTCGGTACAATCATGGTACAAGGCATACAGCACCGCCTTTTCCGGCTCCAGTATGCCGCCCCGCTGGCGGTTCAGCAGTGCCAGCGCATGGGCAATATACGCCGTTTCCAGCGTGTGCTCACACAGGTTCTCCGGCCGGGAGGTCCGCATCAGGCACCAGCGGTCAATATATTTCATTCGCCCCAGCAAGGCATAGAAGGTATTCAGCATGGCTTTCTCTCCTCGGTTTCATTGGTTACAGGGTACAAGCTCCGGCCGCCCCCTCGGCCCGCTTCGCGGGCTTGCGCGGCTCCGCCGCGCGGGCGCACCGCCCTTCGGGGCGGCGCCCCGGGGGCGGCCGGAGCTCCCTTCATCTCTGCCACTATTCTACCACGCCAAAGGCCCCCCTGGCAAGCGCCCTCTCATTTTGCAGGAGTCCCTGCAGGAATCCCTGCAAAATTTGCAAAAATGCAGGAAAAAATAAGAAACGATTCATATTTGCTCAATTTTCATCTCATAAAAAGGCTATTTTCTTGCTAAAATGAATAAAAAACAAAAAATCTTGCAAAAAGGGGTTGCAATTCCATTTTGCGGTGCTATAATAATGACCATAGTCCACTGTGACCCAGATTAAAATGAATATTGATAAGGAGATCCCACCATGAAAAAGTTATTCGCCCTCTTGATGGCCGCCATGATGCTGCTGTGCTGTGTTGCCTGCGGCGGCGGCAATGACACCCCCAATCCCCCCACCGATACCACCGCCTTCCATCACCATCGGCACCGGCAGCACCTCCGGCACCTACTATGCCTATACCAATGCCGTCGGCATGATCTTGAAGGACGCCACCGGCTACACCTACAATGTCATTTCCACCGGCGGCTCCGTTGCCAATATCAATGGCATCGAAGACGGCGACTACAATATGGCCATCGTACAGAACGATACCATGATCAAAGCCTACAATAAACTGGATGACTTCAATTTCCCCTGCCATCACCTCCTTCTCGGTTCTGGGCGAGGTTTACTCCGAGGTCATGCAGGTCGTTGTCCGCAGCGACCTGAAGGACACCGTCAAGACCCTGGCCGATGTCAAGGGCCTGCGCGTTTCCATCGGTGATGCCGGCTCCGGCACCGAGGCCAACGCCAAAGCCCTGCTCGCCGCTTACGGCATTTCCACCGATGATATCACCGTACAGAACCTTTCCGTCAATAACAGCGCCGATGCCATGAAGGATGGCAAGCTGGATGTCTTCTTCTTCACCTCCGGTGCTCCCACCACCGCCATCACCGAGCTGCAAACCGCCATGGATATCTACCTGCTGGGCCTGGATGACGCCGTAATGGATGAGTTCATCGCCAATAACAAGGTAGGCGACTATGCCGTTTACGCCAAGATGGCCGTCACCCACGATCAGTACGCGTGCATCCCCGCCGATGCCCCCATCACCACTATCGGTGTTACCGCCACCTACATCGTTTCCAATTCCCTCTCCGAGGATCAGGTCTACAATATGACCAAGGCCCTGTGGGAGAGCAAGGATGAGATTGCTAAGGCTCACGCCGTCGGCTCCGGTATGGATATCAACAATGCCTTCGTCACCATCGGCAATGTTCCGCTGCACCCCGGTGCCGCCAAGTACTACACCGAGATGGGTCTGAATGTAGGCTGAGCCGCAAACCATTAAGTTCCCCATACGCCTGCGGCGGGAGGAGTTCCACTAAGACTCCCGCCGCAGCTTTCCTCTTTTATTTGCCGGGTAACAAAAGCGAACCGGCCCTATTCCATGCTGTTCCTCTTTTGTGATTCGGTAAAAATCCATATCAGAAAGGATGCTGCCCCATGAGCCATTCCCTGCACCACACCGATGCTGCCGATACCGCCAAGCTCCTGCAGGAGCTGGACCGCGACAGCAAAAGCCGCAGCTTGACCGGCGGCTATAAGACCGCCATGACGGTGCTGTTTGTTCTCTATTCCCTCACTATGATCGTTATGGCGCTGGTCGTTTCCGGCGCCACCCAGTATACCCGCCTGCCCGTTTTTGTGGGCATGACCCTCTTTGTCGGCTACCTTAAATACCCCGCCAGCAAAAGGGATGCCCTGCGGGATAACTACTTCCCCTGGTACGATGTCATCCTGGCCTTCACCTCGCTGGGCGTGTTCTTCTACTATGCCATCGAGCAGAAAAGGATCATCCAGATGGCCAACCGCATCGGCACCACCCAGATCGTTTTGGGCATCATTGGCATCCTGCTGCTGGTGGAGCTGTGCCGCCGCTCCACCGGCATTCCGCTCATCGTGGTCGTGGGGCTGTTCACCGTCTACGGCGCCTGGTGGCTCACCAATAATAACCCCAAGACCGCCCTGCGCAATCTCATCTACAACCTGTTCTACAATCTCAATTGCGGTATCTTCTCCTCCCCCATCACCGTCTGCGCCTCCTTCATCGTGCTGTTATCATCCTCGGCTCCTTCCTGGAGAAAACCGGCATCGGCACCTTCTTTGTGGATCTGGCAAACTCCATCGCAGGCGCCAGCGTGGGCGGCCCCGCCAAGGTCGCCGTTATCTCCAGCGCCTTGGAGGGAATGTATTCCGGCTCCTCCGTCGCCAATACCGTCGGCAGCGGCAGCATCACCATCCCCACCATGAAAAAGGTGGGCTATAAGCCGGAATTTGCCGCAGCGGTGGAGGCCGCCGCTTCCACCGGCGGTCAGATCATGCCGCCCATCATGGGCGCCGCCGCCTTCCTTATGGCGGAGATCACCGGCATCCCCTATGCTTCCATCGTCGTTGCCGCCATCCTGCCCGCCGTTCTGTACTTCACCGGCATCTTCCTTATGGTGCATTTTGAGGGCAAGCGGCTGGGGCTCAAGGGCCTGCCCAAGGACTCCATCCCCCACTTCTTCCGCCTGCTGGCAAAAAGCGGCTATCTGCTCATTCCGGTCGTCATCCTCGTCATCTGCATGAACTACTACACCGCCGGGATGTCCGCCTGCTTTGCCATCCTGTTCGCCCTTATCATCAGCCTGATCGGCCGGGATAAGCGGGATCTTCTGCGCTCCGTCGGGCTGCCGCTTATCCCGCTGGCCGTCCTCGTCATTCTGTGGCAGGTCATCAAAATCGATACCGGTACCGCTGTCTTTGTTTCGATGGTGGTCGCCGTCCTGTGCAGCTTCCTTACCCGTTCCGCCATCCTCTCCCCCCGCCTCGTTGCGGAGGGTCTGCAGGGCGGCGCCGGCAGCTCCATCGGCGTGGCGGTCGCCTGCGCCATGGCAGGTATCATCTCCGGCGTTGTCTCCATGACAGCATTGGGCACCACGCTGGTAGCGGTCATTGTCCCCCTCGCCCAAAAGAGCATCTTCCTTGCGCTGTTCTGTACCATGCTGGCATGCATTGTGCTGGGCATGGGCGTACCCACCACCGCCAACTATGTCATCATGGCCACCATCACCGCCCCCATCCTCATTAAAATGGGCATCCCGCTGCTGGCGGCGCATATGTTCGTGTTCTACTTCGGCATCGTGGCGGATATCACCCCGCCTGTGGCATTGGCCGCCTATGCCGGCAGCGCCATCGCCCACTCCAATCCCCTTAAAACCGGCATCACCGCCACCAAGCTCGCCATCGGCGCGTTCATCATCCCCTACATCTTCGCGCTCAATCCCAGCCTGCTGTTCATTGATGTGGAGTCCGTCTGGGCGCTTATCGGCATTATGGTCACCTCGATCATCGGCATGGCGGGCATCGCCATGGGTATGACCGGCCATGTATACGCCCATGTTCCGTGGTACATGCGCATCATGCTGCTGGCCGGTGGGATCTTCCTTATTGATCCCAGTCCTGTCAGCGACCTCATCGGGCTTTTACTCATCGGCATTCCGTTTGCGTTCCAGCTGCTGCAGAACCGCAAGCTGAAAGCTACTGCCGCTGAATAATACTTGCATCAAAAGGGCAGTCCCTGCGGGAGCTGCCCCTTTTCTTATTTCTGCCGAACCCCAGCATGGGCCGCAGGCCAAGCCGCCCTCCGGGCGGCTTATGCGGGCTTCGCCCGCATCGGCGGCTCCGCCGCCGGGCCTGCGGCCCCCGCCTTCCCCCGGCGCAAACTCCCCTTGCACAAGCCCTCCCCCTGTGCTATCATCAGTGGCAGAAACGAGGTGTTCCCATGTCCTTGGAGATCGAACGCAAATTCCGCATCAAAATGCCGCCCAAAGCCTGGCTGCGCAGCCGGGAAAATCTCTCCGGGTTACCGGGCTGGTGCAGTGCTACCTCACCGCCCGCCCCGGCTGGGAACGCCGCGTGCGCCAGGCCACCAATGCCCTCACTGGGGAGGTACGCTGTACCCTCACCGAAAAAACGGAGGAAGCCGGCCTCATCCGTACCGAGCTGGAAAAGGAGATCTCCCCAAGCGAGTACGAAGCGCTGCTGGGGGAGATGCAGCCCGGTACGCCGCCTCTTTACAAGGTGCGTTGGGCGTTCCCCTACAAGGGGCACACCATCGAGATCGACTGCTACCCCTTTTGGGAAAACGAAGCGATACTGGAGGTGGAGCTTTCCGCCCCCGATGAGCCCATCACCCTCCCGCCGGAGATCGAGGTGCTGGCCGAGGTGACCGACGACCCGAACCTCAAAAACCGTGCCCTGGCCCTGGCCATGTCGGATTGGGAAACCACCCCGCCCGGCTGTGGCAAGCTCCCGTAGCACACCGCCTGCCCATCCGTTCCGGCAAAATGCGCCCCCGCCCGGCTTTCCGGCATCCCCCCAAGCCCTGCCACGGCGGAATGATAAAAATTTGGCCATCCCCCGGCTTCCCTATTGACATCCGCCCGAAAGGGAATATAATGGTGTCAAGATGTTTCGGGGCGGGGTGCAATTCCCCACCGGCGGTGACGGAGCCCATCGGCTCCCCAGTCCGCGAACAGCGCCACGGCGCTGCCGAGAGGGTGCAATTCCCTCACCGACGGTTACAGTCCGGATGGAAGAAACAGCGCTTTTTTTGCGTGTTCAGCGCCCCGCTGCGGCTTTTTGCCGTGCCGGGCGCTTTTGTTTTGCGATGAAACATCTGCAAATCAATAAAAGGAGCATAACCCATGTCAAACACCAATCCCAAACTCGGCCGTCTGGCCAAGCTCGGCCTGCTGGCCGCCCTCTCCATCGTGCTCGTATTCTTTATCCACTTCCCCATCTTCCCCACCGCCAAGTTTTTGGAATACGACCCCGCCGATATCCCCATCATGATCGCCACCTTCGCCTTCGGTCCCTGGTACGGCCTAATGACCACCATCGTCGTTGCGGTGGTGCAGGGGCTTACCGTCAGCGCCTCCGGCGGCATCTATGGCATCATCATGCACATCATCGCCACCGGCACCTTCGTGCTGGTCGCGGGCTTCCTCTATCAAAAGCATAAGACCAAAAAGGGCGCACTGATCGCACTGCTTTGCGGCGTCGTGGCGTGGGGGCTCATCATGATGCCCGCCAACCTCATCATCACCCCCATCTTTACCGGTATGCCGGTGGAGGCCATCCGCGCCATCCTGCTGCCCATCATCCTGCCCTTCAATCTCATCAAAGCCGGCATCAACGCCGTTGTGACCTTCCTCGTCTACAAAAGCGTTTCGCCGCTTCTGCATCGGTGATTTTATGAAAGAACAGCTCTCCTTTACCGGCCGTGTCATCGAGGGACACCATCTCGGCCACACCCTCGGCTTTCCCACCGCCAATATCGTTGTCACCCCCGGCGAACGGGTGCCCGCCTTCGGCGTTTACGCCGCGTGGGTCACCCTGCCGGATGGCACCCGCCATGCCGCCGTGACCAATCTCGGCGTCCGCCCCACCGTGGAGGAGGCCGGCGCCCTGTGGGTGGAAAGCTATCTCCTCGATTTTTCCGGCGACCTGTACGGTCAGGAGCTGACCGTCACCCTGTGCCACTTTCTGCGCCCGGAGCGCCGCTTCCCCAATGTGGAAGCCCTGCGGCAGGCCATCGCCCAAAATGCCCGGGAAGCCCGTGCCTTACTGCTGGGCGAAGGTAAGGAAGGCCATACCCCCTGCGACCAATAAACCCTGCGCGGATCCCGGATCGGGCGGCAGCCCGGCGGGCTTCGCCCGCCTTCGGGGCGCCCCCTGCGGGGGCGCCCCTTTCGCCGGCCGCAGGCCGGCGGGGCTGCCGCCCGATCTCCGCGTCCTGCGCAAATTCCCCGCAAAAATCCTCCTCCCTACCTTGACAAATCCCCCTCCCCTGCGGTAAAATAACCGGGATAACAAAAAACGCTTTGAAGCGGAGGAGTACCCGTTCCCCCCGACCCCCAGAGAGCAGCCGTCCGGTGCAAAGGCTGCGGCGGAAAACGGAGAAAGTCGCCGCCGAGCGGTGCCGCCGAATTTTTTTAAGCGGCAACGGCGTTCCCCGTTAAGGAAAATGAGTGCGTGCCGCTTCGGCACGAAACCAGGTGGTACCGCGCCAAGAAATGCGTCCTGCTGTTTTCCCTTCTGTGGAAAAATCAGCGGGCTTTTTTATTTTCCCCGCCTGCCGCCGCCCGGCTGTTTTTTCACTGCCAATCATCGGCCGTACCACCCCAAAAGAAAAAAGGAGGATCCCCATGGCAAAACAACTGGAAAAGGTCTATGACCCCAACAGGTCGAAGACCGCACCTACCAATTCTGGCTGGATAAAAACTACTTCCACGCCGATGCCGAAAGCAAAAAGGAACCCTACACCATCGTCATTCCGCCCCCCAATATCACCGGCCAGCTGCATATGGGCCACGCCCTGGATAATACCCTCCAGGATGCCCTCATCCGCTGGCGCCGCATGCAGGGCTACGAGGCCCTGTGGCTGCCCGGCACCGATCACGCCTCCATCGCCACCGAGGCCAAGATCGTGGAAGCCATGCGCAAGGAAGGCGTCACCAAGGAAGAGATCGGACGCGAAGGCTTTTTGGAGCGCGCCTGGGAATGGCGGCGTCAGTACGGCGGGCGCATCGTCAGCCAGCTCAAAAAGCTCGGCTCCAGCTGCGACTGGGAGCGGGAGCGCTTCACCCTCGATGAGGGCTGCTCCCGTGCGGTGCAGCTGGTGTTTCAGCGCCTGTACGATCAGGGCCTCATCTACCGCGGCAACCGCATGGTCAACTGGTGCCCCACCTGCAATACCTCCATCAGCGATGCCGAGGTAGAATACGAGGAGCAGGACGGCAGCTTCTGGCATCTGCTCTACACCGTCAAGGAGACCGGCGAGCAGCTGGAGCTGGCCACCACCCGTCCCGAAACCATGCTGGGTGATACCGCCGTGGCCATCAATGGCGAGGATCCCCGCTACGCCCACCTGCACGGCTGCCATGTCATCCTGCCGCTGCTGAATAAGGAAATCCCCATCGTCTGCGATGAGCACGCCGATATGGAAAAGGGCACCGGTGTCGTAAAGATTACCCCCGCCCACGACCCCAATGACTTCGAGGTAGGCGAGCGCCATAATCTGCCCCGTGTCCGTGTATTCACCTACGATGGCCGTATGACCGGTGCCTCCGATAAAGCCGCCGCCGATGAGCTGTTCCGCACCGGCAAGGCTGCCGCCGGCGAGCCGGAGGTGCTAGACTGCGGCAAGTACGCCGGCATGACCACCAAGGAGGCCCGCAAGGCCATCCTTGAGGACCTGGAAGCCTGCGGCGCCCTCAAATCGGTGGAGCCGCTGCGCCACGATGTAGGCACCTGCTACCGCTGCCACAGCACCATCGAGCCCATGGTCTCCAAGCAGTGGTTCGTCTCGATGAAGTCCTTGCAGAGCCTGCCATCAAGGCTGTCGGGATAAAGAGATCCGCTTCGTTCCCGAGCGCTTCGATAAAAACTACTTCCACTGGATGGAGAACATCCGGGACTGGTGCATCAGCCGCCAGCTGTGGTGGGGTCACCGGATCCCCGCCTACTACTGCGATGACTGCGGCGAGACCGTTGTCACCATTCAAGGCATCGAAAAGTGCCCCAAGTGCGGCGGCCACATGACCCAGGACCCCGATACCCTGGATACCTGGTTCTCCAGCGCGCTGTGGCCCTTCTCCACCCTGGGCTGGCCGGATGACACTCCCGAGATGCGCAAATTCTACCCCACCTCCACCCTCGTCACCGGCTATGACATTATCACCTTCTGGGTCTCCCGCATGATCTTCTCCGGTCTGGAATACACCGGCAAAAAGCCCTTTGATACCGTACTCATTCACGGGTTGGTGCGAGATGCCCAGGGCCGCAAGATGAGCAAATCCCTCGGCAACGGCGTAGACCCGCTGGAGGTCATCGACCAGTACGGCGCGGATGCCCTGCGCTTTATGCTGGTGACCGGCAACAGCCCCGGCAATGATACCCGCTATATGGATGAAAAGGTGAAGGCCGCCCGCAACTTCGCCAATAAAATTTGGAACGCCACCCGCTTCATCCAAATGAACCTCTCCGATGAGATCACCAAAATCGAGCTGCCCGAAACCCTCGCCACCGAGGATAAGTGGGTGCTCACCCTCTACAATGACCTTGTGAAGGAGGTCACCGATAACCTCGAAAAATTCGAGCTGGGCGTCGCTTCCGCAAAGCTCTACGATTTCATCTGGGATATCCTCTGCGACTGGTACATCGAGCTGGTAAAGAGCCGTCTGCAGGCGGGCGGCGAAACCGCCCTCAATGCCCAAAAGGTACTGGTGTATGTCATGGCCAATACCCTCAAGCTGCTGCACCCCTTCATGCCCTTCATCACCGAGGAGATCTGGCAGAGCCTGCCCCACGAGGGCGAGGCGGAAGCCATCATGATCTCCCAGTGGCCCGCCTGGAGTGAGGAGCTTTCCTTCCAGAAGGAGGAGGCCGATTTCCAGAAGATCATTGATATCATCCGGGCTATCCGCAACCAGCGCACCGAAATGAACATCCCGCCCTCCAAAAAGGCCAAGGTCTATATCGAAACGGCCGAAGCCGAGATTTTCACAAACGGCATCCCGTTCCTGCAGCGCCTGGCCTCCGCTTCGGAGGTCGAGGTCGGTGAAAAGTTCGAGCTGCCCGGCGCCGTTCAGATCATCACCCATGCCGCCCGCGCCCTCATCCCGATGGACGAGCTGATCGACCGGGAAAAGGAACTGGCCCGCCTGGAAAAAGAGCGCGAAAAGTGCCAGAGCGACATTGATTTCATCGGCCGCAAGCTGGATAACCCCGGCTTTGTCGCCAAGGCCCCCGCCCAGCTCATTGAAACCGAGCGCGCCAAGCTGGCCCAGCACAAGGAACGCATGGCCAAGATTTTGGAATCCATCGCCGCCATGCGGCAGTAATCGCTTTTTCTCTGCACCGTGCCCTTTGCGGCGCGGTGCAGTCCGCTGTCCGGGTGCAGGGGGGCAAGCGCATTTTATTTGGTTTCCGCAAACCAATCGCAGATAGTCACGCTGCCGAGACCATGGGTTGAACAAGCAGCTATTTTCCCAGACGGCCCCTCCCCCGCCACGGGGGAGGGGAACGGAAAGGGGGCAAATGCTGCCGCAGGCTACCTTTAGAGCGCATCTGTGCGCAGTACGGATTTGGGTTTTTCGATAATGAAAAATCTAAATTCGTAGCCAGCACAGCAAAGCGTCAAAGGGGTTTGTCAAGGGGAAAGCCCGGTCCCCCTTGACCCGCTTTTGCCTCCTTTTGGCGGCGCAAAAGGAGGCCCCCGCCGGGTAGGCGTGCAGGTTTTGCCCTTGCAAAAGACTCCGCGACGCCGACAGGCGACTACAAATTTGCCATAAATATCTTTTGCCTGCTTTTCTTCCTAGAAAAGCAACTTCCCAAATTCCCCCAAAGGAGGGCCTAACGATGAATTATCCCGAAACACTTGCCTGGATCCACGGCACCGAGCGCTTTGGCAGCCGGCTGGGGCTGGGCCGCATGGGCCGCCTGCTGCACCGCATGGGCGATCCCCATCTCAAGGTGCCCTATATCCATGTGGCCGGTACCAACGGCAAAGGCAGCACCACCACTATGATCGCCTCGGCCCTTACCGCCGGCGGCTTCAAAACCGGCAAATTCATCTCCCCCTTCATCCTGGAATTCCGGGAGCGGATGCAGATCGACGGCGAAATGATCCCGGAGGAAGCACTGGCGGCACTGGCCACCCGGCTGCGCCCCATCGCTGAGGAATTCAAAGCCGCGGGCGATCCCCCCACTGAGTTTGAATTGGTCACGGTGCTGGGGCTTACCTGGTTTGCCGAAGCCAGCTGCGATATTGCCGTATTGGAAGTGGGCCTGGGCGGCCGCCTGGATGCCACCAATATCATCCCGCCCCCGTTGGTAGCAGTCATCACCCGCATTGATTATGACCATACCGCCATTTTGGGGGATACGCTGGCCGCCATCGCCGGGGAAAAATGCGGCATCCTCAAGCGGGGCAGTACCGTCATCTGCTACCCGGACCAGGAGGAGGAAGCGCTGGCGGTCATCCGCCGCCGGGCCAAGCCGAAGAAGGTGACCCCCTAATCCTTCCCGACCGGACAGCGCTTTCTGTCCTCTCCGCCGATTTGACCGGCAGCCGTATTCTTTACCGCGGCCAGGAGATTTTCATTCCCCTACCCGGCCCTCATCAGGTGCTGAACACCATCACAGCGGTGGAAGCGCTAAACGCGCTTTCCAGCAGCCGCTTTGCGCTGCCGCCTTCGGCCATTGCCGCCGGTATTGCCGCGGCGCGGTTTCCCGCCCGGCTGGAACTGCTGCGGCAGTCCCCGCCCCCGGTGCTGCTGGACGGCGCCCACAACCCCAATGGCGGCCGCGCCCTGTGTGATGCCCTCAAGTCGCTGGGCCTGCACGACCTGACGGCGGTGGTGGGCATGCTGCGGGATAAAGACTGCCTGCCGGTGCTGCGGATGATGGCCCCCTACTGCGCCCGCATGATCATTACCACGGTGCCCAACCCGCGCAGCTGCCCGGCCGAAGAATTTGCCGAGCTGGCCCGCGGGGTATGCCGGGATATCACCATATGCCCCAACTGCGAGGAAGCCGCCCGGCTGGCGCTGGCTACCGCCGGGGAACATGGTGTGCTGGTTTTCGGCTCGCTGTACCTGGCTTCCGCCGTCCGGCCGGTGATGATGGAAGCGCTGAAGAAAAATTAAAGCATAGCCCATATTTTGACAGAATATTTGATGCCAAGCTTCTATTCTTTTGAATAGGGGCTTGGTTTTTTTATTTTATCGTAAAAATAATTCGAATATCATCTCGCCTTCGGCGTCACACCAACCCAAGGGCTCCCCTTGTAAGGGGAGCTGTCAGCCACATGGCTGACTGAGGGGTTGCCGGCACAAACTATGACTTGGTTTTATTTCGCCTATCCGGCGGGGGCCAGTTTGTGATCGCCTTCGGCGTCGCGCTGCCTTTTGCAAAGGCATAATCTGTACGGCTCGCCGCCGTGGCGTTCCTTTTGTGCGTACAAAAGGAACCAAAATACGGTCAAGGGGGACAGATTCCCCCTTGACGAACCCCTTTCTGTCGCTTGCAGTGCTGGATACGAACGATGCTAAAGCATCGTCCGTACTGCGCACAGATACGCTCCCAAGGTAGCCGCAGGCGCATCTGCCCCCTCCCCGTCCCCCTCCCCCGTGGCGGGGGAGGGGCCGTCTGGGCAAATAGCTGCTTATTCAGGTCTTAGGCTCGGCAGCGTGACTCTCTGCGCCTCACTCCTCGGCAAATCGCAGTCCCTGCCGCCTTGCGGTGCCCGAAAAAATCTTCGCGCTGCTCGCTTGCTCGATTTTTTCGACCGCTGCGGATGCTCCGCCTCGCTGCATCCGCCACTGGCGGCGCTCAGCTCCGCATCCCGCGCACCGCGACCCCCCTCTCCCTCAAAAATCGCACAATAAATCCCAGTAGCGATTCCCCAACAAAATCCACTATTTATGCGATCTTCGCCCAGTATTTCCCCATATTGTAAACTTTCCATTAAAAAAAGTGAAATATTAACCTTTCACATGCAAAAAAGGCTCCATTTTGCCGTATTAGTGAAAGGACTTTTCCATCGGCCGTGTTTCTCAACTTTTGCTCGGTCAAAAAACGCCGTCAGGTGAAACAAATTACAAACAAATTACTCCAAAGGAGGCTATTAAAATGCCGGTCACAATAGAAACCAACGGCGATACCATGGTGGCGCGCCTGAGCGGCGAGCTGGACCACCACCACACCCAAAAGCTGCGGGAGGAGATCGACCGCAATGTGCAAAAAGAGCGCCCCGCCCGGCTGGCGCTGGATTTTTCCGGGGTGGAATTTATGGATTCCAGCGGGATAGGGCTGGTGCTGGGGCGCTACCGCCTGATGCAGGAAATGAACGGAAAGCTGGTGCTGCGGGCCATGCCGCCGCACATCCGCCGGGTAATGCGGGTGGCCGGGATAGCCAGCCTGGAGATAGAGGAGGAAAGCCGCGTATGAATAAGCCGAAAAACACCATGAAAGTCAGTTTTCCCAGCAGGGGCGCCAATGAGGGCCTGGCCCGGATGCTGGTCGCCGCCTTCATCACAGAGGCGGACCCCACCGTGGAGGAGCTGTGCGATATCAAAACGGCTGTTTCGGAGGCGGTGACCAACTGCATCGTTCACGCCTACCCGGACCGCATTGGGGAGATCTACATAGCTGCCAGCCTTTCGGAAAGCAATCTCGTCACCATCAAGGTGCGGGACCACGGGTGCGGCATCGCCGATGTGCAAAAGGCGATGGAGCCGCTGTTTACCACCGGCGGCAGCGAACGGGCCGGGCTGGGCTTTGCGGTGATGCAGGAGCTGATGGATGAGGTGCGGGTCACCTCCCGTGCGGGGTGGCGGCACCACCGTGCGTCTGCGCCGCCGCCTGAGCCAAAAAGCCCGGTAACAAGGGAGGTTTGACCAAAATGCCTGTTACCGCTGAACCAAAGGCGACCGCCATACAGGATACCAGCGTGGAAAACAACCTGGGGCTGGTGCACGCCTGTGCCCATCGCTTTAAGGGGCGGGGCATAGAATACGACGACCTGTACCAAGCCGGGTGCATGGGCTGGTGAAGGCCTCCGCGGCCTTTGATGCCGGCCGTGGGGTGATGTTTTCCACCTATGCCGTGCCGGTCATCCTGGGGGAGATCCGCCGGCTGTTCCGGGATGGTGGCACCGTAAAGGTGAGCCGCAGCCTGAAGGAGCTGGGACTGGCCGCCGGGCGCACCCGAGAGCTGCTGGGCAGCGAGCTGGGCCGGGAGGCCACCGTGAATGAGGTAGCCGAACGCATGGGCCGGGCCCCGGAGGATGTGGCCCAGGCCCTGGCCGCCACCACGCCGCCGCTTTCCCTGACGGGGGGTGAGGAGGATGGCAGCGGGCAGATAGACCTGCCGGAGGAGGGCCCGGAGGAGCGGCTGAGCGATCTGCTTTCGCTGCAGCAGCTGCTTTCCTCGCTGGAGGAACGGGACCGGCAGCTGATCTTTCTGCGGTACTATCGCAGAAAGACCCAGACTGAGGTGGCCCGCCGCCTGGGGATGACGCAGGTACAGGTCTCCCGGCGGGAAAAGCGCATTCTCCAATCCATGCGTCAGCAGCTCCTTGACTGAGCCTTCGCAAGGCGCGGGTACGGGCCGCAGGCCAGCCGTCCGAAGGACGGTTCCGCAGCGAAGCTGCGGCGCCCGCCGCAGGCGGGCGGGCCTGCGGCCCGTACCTGCGCCTTGCAGGAATTCTGCCCTATCGCAGCAATAATATGACGCTTTGTCATATCTCCATTCTGCCTAGGATATGATGCTGTGTCATAATCCATCCCGGTTTATCGCATATGCTTTAGTTGCTCAGCAAGCTGCTCCCGGCAGGGGTTCTCCCCCGCTGGGAGCTTACTTCATCATGATTGGTCATGCCGTATATTTCACGCTGCCAAAGGCCAATAAGCCCTGGGCATCACAGGGGATGCTGGAGCATACGATAGCGGAAAAATGTGTAATTATGACAACCGGTCATAATTGATACCACGAAAAACTCCCGGCAGGTTGGTGCCCGCCGGGAGTTCATTTTGCTGTTATCGGTTATGCTGTGTATTTCGCATCGCCGAAGTCCCACAGGCCCTGAGCATCACAGGTGATGCCGGAAAGGAGGCGTGGCAGTACAGCGGAGTCTTGCCCGTATCCTGCGGCAGCAGCACCGCCTCTTCGGCCAGCAGCTGCATGGCGCCCTTCACCAGCCCGATTCGGGCGGATTCTTCGGTTTCTGTGTCGATTTTTGACAACATTTCGTCAAATTCTTCGCTATTATACTTAGCGTAGTTGCTTTCGCTTGCACTGGCGAACCAATGGAGCAGCACTGCCTCATCCGGGTAGTCCAGGCTTACCGCCAGGTACAGCAGGTCGTATTCCCCGGCATCGCGGGCAGCCTTGTAGTCCTCATAGTCCAGGGCATTTACGGTCAGGTTCGTGGCATTGGCCAGCGCTTCGGGCACCGCCGGGGCGTCCTTCAGGGTCAGCAGGGTCATGTTCTCCGGCAGGGTACCGGTCCCCTCCTCCCCGGCCAGCAGACGCTTTACGGCCAGGCGGGTCTCCGCTTCGGACAGTTTTTCGGTATTCAGCACATAATAGCCGGTCACGCCATTACTGCCTGTCACCGGGGTAATAGCATCCCCGGCGTAGCCAAAGGTCGCCTGCAGGGTGCCATCGGCGGCCAAAGTCTCCAGCGCGGCCAGATCGCCGTAGTAGTATTTTAGGGCGAGGCCGGCGGCGGGTTTCTCCCCGCGGTAGCCGGTATTGGGCTTCAGCGTAGCCACATTTTCGGTGATATCGGCAAGCGCGTAGCGGCCATTATAGGCCATCTCGCCCTCCTTGATGGGCCAGAACGCCGGGGCTGCCAGCATGTGGGCAAAGCCGGAATAATCGCCCTCCAGCGTTACCACCAGCTTGCCGTCCTCGGTCGCTTCCAGGCCCAGCTCGCTTTCCTCGTTCTCGTAATCCCTGGCGCCCAGGATAACATCAAAGAGATACCGGCAGGGGCTATCCACCGCGCCGCTGATCACGCGGGTCCAGGCGGTGATAAAGTCCTCGGCCTTTACAGGAGTGCCATCACTCCAGCAGGCACCCTCCCGCAGGGTAAAGGTATACACCGGGCGCTTGGCGGCGTCATCGGTGGCGGAGATCTCCCAGCTTTCGGCCGCGGCGCCCACCGCCTGGCCGTTTTCATCCACAGCGGTCAGTCCCTGGTACAGCATGCCCAGCACGGCGCGGGCCGCCAGGCTGCCATCGTACAGGGCCGGGTCGGTATTGGCCGGTTGGCCCGGTACACCGATGGCCACCACGCCGGTATCGCTTACCGTGCCGGCCAAATATTCCTTTTTGCCGCCGCAGCCTACCATGGTAAGCACCAGGGTGAGAGCCAGCAGCAGCGCTATTATTTTCTTCATCGCTCGTCCTCCGTATCGGGGTAGATTTTCCCCCAGTATACCGCATTTCCCGGCATTTGAAAAGGGGGTCCGGTCCTCATCTTGCCCGCTGGGAACATTTTTCCTGTCCTGCCATAAATAATTCCAGCCACGGGAAGTCCCAAATCCATTTACGATTCTATTACAAAACGACTAATTCGTTGCTTTTATCCTCATTCGGCGCTATAATTATCTGATAGATAGACTGCCGGTTTGCGCTCATCCGGGGGAGGCTTTTTTGCTCCTCCTCCACAGGGCCCGGCAGCAGCCGGACGGCGGGCGCAGCCCCGCCGCCGCAGGCGGCGAAAGCAGGCGATGCCTGCTTTGCCCCGGCGCAGCCGGGGCGGGCTGCGCCCCGAACCCGCACCCTGCAGGGGCCCTATGAGGGGCCGCAGCGGTCGGCCCGCCCGAAAACCATCACCTTGTAGGAGGCACCCCGTGGAATGTTACCTGGATAACAGCGCCACCACCGCCGTTTCCCCCGAAGCGGCCGCCCTGGCGCTGCACATAATGACCGAAGAATACGGCAACCCCTCCTCGCTGCACCGCCGGGGCTTTTTGGCGGAGCGTGCCATGACCGAGGCCCGGGGGCAGGTGGCCGCCGTGCTGCACTGCCGCCCCGAGGAGATCATCTTTACCGCGGGGGGGACGGAAAGCAATAATATTGCTCTGCTGGGGGCCGCCCGTGCCATGAAGCGCCGGGGCAACCGCATCGTCACCACCGCCGTGGAGCACCATTCCGTTCTTGCCATCTGCAAGGCGCTGGAAAATGAGGGCTTTGAGGTCATTACTGTGGCGCCCGATGAAAGCGGGCATATCACCCCGGAGGCGATGGCCGCCGCCTGCAATGAAAAAACCATCCTTGCTTCCTGCATGATGGTGAACAGCGAGACCGGCGCCATCCATGACCTGCCCGCCATTGCTGCCGCCTGCCGCCGCAAAAGCCCCAACCTCATCTTCCACGCTGACTGCGTGCAGTCCTTCTGCCGCCTGCCTATAGATCCCGTCAAATGGGGGATACAGCTTGTCAGCGTCAGCGGACACAAAATCCACGCTCCCAAAGGCACCGGCGCTCTCTACATCGCCAAGGGCACCCGGCTGCTGCCGCCCCTTTATGGCTCCGGGCAGGAAAAGGGGCTGCGCCCCGGCACCGAAAATGTCCCCGGCATCGCCGCGCTGGGGCTGGCCGCCCAGCTGATGAACGGCCGCTGCGCGGAAAATTTTGCGCATTTTACTGCACTGCGGCAGCGAATGATTACAAATTTATCACAATTGCCGGCCGTGTGCATCAATTCCCCCGCCGACGCCGCACCTTACATTGTGAACTGCTCGGTTCAGGGTATTCGCAGCGAGGTGATGATCCACTATCTGGAGCAATTCGGCATCTATGTTTCCAGCGGCAGCGCCTGTGCCAAGGGGGAACGCAGCCATGTGCTGACCGCCATGGGGCTTTCCCGTGACCGTATCGACTCCGCCGTGCGGGTGAGCATGACCGACACCACCACCCCGGAAGAGATCGACGAATTCTGCCGCCGCCTGCTGGAGGGCGAGGCCACCCTGACCAAACGAAGATAAGGAGTTTATTCCTGCATGAAAGAGATCATTCTGCTGAAGAGCGGTGAGATCGCCCTCAAGGGCCTCAACCGCAGCACCTTTGAAGATATCATGGCCAAAAACGCCCGCCGCCGCCTGCAGCCGCTGGGGGAATTCAAGATCTGGCATGCCCAATCCACCACCTATGTGCAGCCCCTCACCGAGGGCGTGGACATGGATGAGGCGGTGCGCCGCCTGCAGACGGTATTCGGCATTGTGGCCGTGACCAAGAGCTGCGTGGTGGAAAAGGACTTTTCGGTCATCTGCCCCGCCGCCGCGGAATACTTTGCCGAACAGCTTACCGCTGCCCGCACCTTTAAGGTGGAGGCCAAGCGCAGCGATAAGGCCTTCCCGATGAAAAGCCCGGAGATCAGCCGGGAGCTGGGCGGGTACCTGCTTTCCCGCTTCCATCACCTCAAGGTAAAGGTGGAGCAGCCCGAGATCACCATTACCGTGGAGATCCGGGAGCAGGGCGCCTATATCCACGCCAATCAGCTGCCCGGCGCGGGCGGCATCCCCGTGGGGACCGGCGGGCGGGCCTTGCTGCTGCTCTCCGGCGGTATTGATAGCCCGGTGGCCGGCTATATGATGGCCAAGCGCGGTCTGGAGATTGCCGCCGTTCACTTTGCCTCACCCCCCTACACCAGTGACCGTGCCCGCCAGAAGGTCCTTGATCTGGCGCAGGAGCTGACCCCCTATACCGGCCGCATCCGGCTGTTTGTGGTGCCGTTCACCAAATTGCAGGAGCTGCTGCGGGAGCGCTGCCCGGAGGATTACTTCACCATCCTGATGCGGCGCTACATGATGCGGGTGGCCGAGCGAATTGCCCTGCGGGAGGACTGCGGCGCGCTGATCACCGGCGAAAGCCTGGGACAGGTGGCCAGCCAGACCATGCAGGCCATTGGCTGCACCGACCTGGCCTGCAAGCTGCCGGTGCTGCGTCCCTGCATCGGCATGGATAAGGAGGAGATCGTACGCATCAGCCGCAAGATTGAGACCTTTGAGACCTCCATCCTGCCCTACGAGGACTGCTGCACCGTATTTACCCCCCGCCATCCCAAGACCAAGCCCACCGTAGCCGCCGTGGAGGCCATCGAGGCTGAAATGGCCATTCCGGAGGAGCTGGTGGCCGAGGCCGCCGAGCAGGCGGAGCTCAATATCATCCGCTATTAAATTTATAAATGACTGCAAGGGGCAGGCACGAGGCGCAGCCCCCGGCGGCAAAGCCGCCGCTGCGGCCGAAGGCCGCAGAAACCGCCCGCAGGGCGGTTTGGGCTGCGCCCCGGCCACCCGGCTGCAGAAAAAATATTTTCCATCCGACAAAATTCACAGCTTATTCGTATTCTATTTGCAGCCGCGAAAAAACTTTGCGGTATGCTATTCTTAACTAATTGTGTCCATACATAGGAGGGGAACGCCGTCCCATGAAGATCACTATTCTTGCCGTCGGCAGCGAGGCGCAGTATCAGCCCACCTTTGATACCGCCTACCAGTATCTTAAAAAAGAAACCGCCGCCCTTTCGGCGGAGCTTTCCTACGCCATCTGTCGCCCGGATGCCGCCGAGCTGTTTGCGGCCCTGCGCAACGCCATGGGCCAAAGCGAAGCGGTCGTGCTGCTGCTTTCGCCGGAGCCCGCCGCCGTTTCCACGGCGCTGCGGGTGGTCTGCGGCGGGCTGGAGCGCACCGCCCAAACCGATGCCGCCCTGCAAAAGCAGCTGGAAGCCCGCGCCGCCCGCATGGGCCTTACCCTGGGGTATGAGCAGCTGGCGGATTTCGCCTCCTGTCCCTCTGGGGCCACCCAGCTGCCCAATGCGCAGGGCCTGGTGCAGGGCTATGCTATCGCCGCGCGCCGGCAGCTGCTAATGGCGCTGCCCGCCCTGCCGGGTGAGCTCTCCGCCCTTTATCCTTCCGCAGTGCGTCCCCTGCTGGGCAAGCTGGCAGGGCTCGCGGTCAGCTACGCCACCGTGCGGGTGCTGGAGCTAGACCAGTTCTCGGTCCCGCAGGAGATCACCCGCCTAAGCCAGAATCCCCACCTCAAGCTCACCTCCCGCCACCAGTGCGGTGATTATACCATCTTTGTGGAGGCCACCGGCGCTACCCAGCAGGAGGCCGAGGAATATCTGCAGCGGGCCATCACCCATATGCAGCAGACCTTCGGCATCTACCTGTACTGCATCGGCGATCGTCCCCTCCCCCAGATCGCCGTGGACGGCATGACCCGCCATGGGCTCACCCTTTCCACCGCGGAATGGGGCACCGGCGACCTGCTGCGGGAGCAGCTCTCCGCCGTCATCGGTGCAAACAGCTGCTACCGTGCCTCCTACGATGACACCCACATCGGGCAGGAGCTGGAACTCCCCCGCCGGGTGCTGCAGAACCCCGCCGAAAACGCCGCGCTCATTGCGGGGCTGCTGGCCCAGCAAAGCCGCAAAGCCGGGCACACCGCCCTGGGCCTGGGCCTTTACTGCCAGCCGGAAAGCGGCCAGCTGCATGTGGCCCTGGCCGATAAAAACCGCATCTGGAACCGCCGGCTCTCGGTCACCGAGCTCCGCCGGGAGGACACCCAACAGATCGCCGCGTGGCAGGCCCTGAATGTCCTGCGGCTGTACACCGCGCAGTATCCCAAGCAGCTCCCCGGCGGCATAGAGCCCGCCGAGCTGGATAAGCGTGCCGGGATCGGCTCGCTCTTTGCCTGTTCCGCGGCCAAAGCTCCCAAATCCCCCGCAAATACTTCCGGAAAGGAACCGAAAGCCTCTATGGAAAAGAAAATCCGTACCAAGACCCGCACCGCCGCGGCCGAACCCGCCGCTGAAGCCGTGAAGGGCACCAACCTCATCCAGCGCATCAAGATGAAGTCCATCACCAAGAATGATAAGATCCGCATCATTCTGTTGGCGGTCTGCATCATCGTGTTCCTGGCCTCTGGCATCTATATCATCAATAACAAGCTCCAGTCCATCAAGAACAAGAACCTTTCCGATGAGCTGGCCGGCCTGTACGATCCCGATGGCACCACCGATATCTCAGTGGATGGCTATCCCAAGGATTACATCCGCGGCTTTGAGGCGTTGTACCAACGCAATCCCGATATCGCCGGCTGGGTCAAGATTCCGGATACCAAGCTGGACTACGCCGTGGTACAGGCCGAGGATAACGATAAATACCACCGGGCGGATATCGACGGCAAGTACAATGACTGGGGCATCCCCTATGTTGATTTCCGTGTGGATCAGAATCCAAGCCCTCCTACAATACCGTCATTTACGGCCACAATATGGGCGACGGTACCATGTTCGGGTATCTGCAGGCCTATAAAAAGCTGACCTACTACCAGCAGCACCCGCTTATCAGCTACAACAGCGTCTACCGCAAGGATATGTATAAGATCTTTGCGGTGGTGGTGTGTAAGGCCGATGACCCCGATTTTGATTACCACAATTTCATCGACAGCGACAGCGATGCCGCCAAGAATGAATATATCGAAAAGATCATGAAGCGCTCCATCATCAAGACCACCGTGGATGTAAAAGCCAGCGACCGCCTGCTGACCCTTTCCACCTGCGATTATACCTTCCGTGACCCCGATACCAATAAGCTCATCGCCCGTCTGGTCATATTCGGCCGCGCGCTGCGGGATGGCGAAAGCGAAGCGGTCAATGTCAATGCCGCCGCCCTGAACCCCAACCCGCTGATGCCCAAGCAGTGGTATGAGTACATCAAGAAGCAGCAGGAGAAGAAGGCCGCCGAGGAGCTGGAGAAGGAACAGAAGGCTTACATCGAGCTGTGGCTCACCGAAGAGGAGATCGCCGCGGCCTCCAATATGACCACCGCCGAGCTTTATGAGAAAGCGCAGGAGCGCGCCGCCCAGGCCGAGCGCTGTATGACGGCGGAGGAACTGGCCGAAGGTCTTACCCCCAAGCAGATCAAGGAGCGCATCGAGTACCGTCAGAAGCTCTTTGCCATGCTGCTGACCCAGGATGAGACCGACGGCAACACCGCCAGCAAGAAGCTCGCCCTCTGCCAGGAGCGTCTGGATATCCTGCAGCAGGAGGTGACCGTGAACGGCGAAAAGAAACCGCTGTTCGATGATAACACCCTCTTTGCCAGCAAGTGGAGCCAGCTGCAGGCCCGCTATGAGCTGCTCTCCAAGCAGAAGGACTGGAAGACCTACCTTTCCGTCACCGATGTGCAGAACCTCAATATCGCCGGCGATACCCTGAAGGCCTCCCTGACCGCCAACCAGCAGCGGGCCCAGAAGTACCTCACCCCCGAGCAGATCGGCCAGTACAATAACTGGCATGATCTTTCCGCCGCCATAGCCAAGGCCGAGGCCACCCGCAAGGCACTGGAGGCCGAGGGCTTGAAGGCCGGCCTGACCCAGGCGGAAATGGATAAGATGAGCCTTTCCGAGCTGCAAAAGGCCGTGGATAAGGCCAAGAACAAGACCGAGATTGAAAAGACCATCGCCGATATCAAGGTGCTCAATCCCAATGCCACCGGCTCCAACGGCACGGCCCTTTCCGATATGACTCTGGATGAACTCAAGGCGCTGCTCTCTGCCCTCCAGCAGGAGCGCGCCACCCTGGAGGCGGCCGCCCGCTCCGCCGGGATGAAGGATGATGAGATCAAGAAGTATCCCAGCAACGCCGCCCTGCAGCAGGCCGTCAATGAAAAGACCAAGGCCCAGCGGGAGGCGCTCATCGGGGAGATCTTGAAGATGGAGGGGCACCCCCCCGAGAATGAATTGCAGAATAAGACGCTGGACGAGCTGAAGGCCATTAAGGCCCAGCTCACCGAGCAGGCCGCCCAGCGCACAGCGCTCATCAGTGATATCAAGGCGCTGGCGGCCGAACTGGGCGAAAGCGTGGATGAAAACGCCCTTAAGGGCATGACCTACGATCAGCTCGTTGCCAAGAAGCAAGAGCTGCAGGATAAAAAGGCCGCCAAGGATCAGGAAACCCAGCGTCAGGCCGATCTGGCCGCCATTCGTGCACTGGATCCCGCCGCTGCCGATTCCGTCCAAAATTCCGATGCCGCTTCGGTCACCAGCAAGCTGAATGAAGTCCGCTCCATTCGTGCCAATCTGGAGGCAGCCGCCCGCGGGCTGGGGATAGACCCCGCCCAGTATCCCACCAACGCAGCGCTCGATCAGGCAATCAAGGATAAGCAGCAGTCCTCCGGCGGTGAGGGACAAAACCCTGCTTCCGAATCCGGCGAAACCCCGACCCCCTGAAGCAGCATTCCACCGGGCGCTCCCACCGCATAACGGGAGGTGAAAGGGCCGTACGGCACCTGTTCCCATGTACATAGCCTCTCCCCCGACCGGGCTTTCCGGCCGGGGGCTTTTTTTTATCCCCGCCGGCCTGCGCAGGGCGCGGAGCGGGCCACAGGCCGCCCGCCCTTTTCGGGCGGGCAAGCGGACCTCCGGTCCGTTTCGGCGGCTTCGCCGCCGGGCCTGCGGCCCCCCGCCTTCCCCCTGTACTAAAAAAAGAGCCCCTGTAGGGGCCCTTTCTTCTATGTTATCGTCCGCTTACGGCTCGTCCAGCAGGTTGCCAAACTTGATGCCCTCCAGCTTCTCGCGCACCATCTCGGAAATATCCGCGTAGATGCGGCTGAATTTGCACACCATGCAGGCCTGCCGGTTGCGGTTACAGGTGTAGTCGTCCTCGTTCAGGCACCGACTGATGGCATACGGCCCCTCCACCTGCTCTATCACCTCGTACAGAGAGATCTCCTTCGGGTCCTTGGCCAGCTCGTAGCCGCCGCCGGCCCCCTTGTAGCTTTTCACCAGCTCGCCCGCCACCAGCTTCCGCAGAATCTTCAGCGAAAACCGCAGCGTCACGCCGGTCTGCTCGGCGATAGCCGCCGCCTCCATCCGCCCGCCGTTCTGCGCCAGGCAGTATACGATCCGAACCGCGTAGTCGGATTCCAGCGTAATATGCACCGTTCTCCCTCCCCTTATTCCAGGAAATCCTTGAGCTTTTTGCTGCGGCTGGGGTGACGCAGCTTGCGCAGGGCCTTGGCCTCTATCTGCCGGATGCGTTCCCGAGTCACATTAAATTCCTTTCCTACTTCCTCCAGCGTGCGGCTGCGGCCGTCCTCCAGGCCAAAGCGCAGGCGCAGCACCTTCTCCTCACGCGGGGTCAAGGTGGAAAGCACCTCGGCCAGCTGCTCCTTCAGCATGGTATGGCTGGCCACATCGCTGGGGGCGGGGGCGTCCTCGTCGGGGATGAAATCGCCCAGATGGCTGTCCTCCTCCTCACCGATGGGCGTTTCGAGGGAAACCGGCTCCTGTGCCACCCGCATGATCTCCCGAACCTTCTCCACCGGCATCTCCAGCTTTTCAGCGATCTGCTCATTGGTGGGCTCGTGGCCGTTTTCGTGCAGCAGCTGGCTGTTCACCTTCTTCACCTTGTTGATGGTCTCCACCATATGCACCGGGATGCGGATGGTACGGGCCTGATCGGCAATGGCGCGGGTAATGGCCTGCCGGATCCACCAGGTGGCGTAGGTGGAAAACTTAAAGCCCTTGGTGTGGTCGAATTTTTCCACCGCCTTGATAAGGCCCAGATTGCCCTCCTGGATCAGATCCAGGAACTGCATACCGCGGCCCACATACCGCTTGGCAATGGAAACCACCAAACGCAGATTTGCCTCGGAAAGCCGCTTTTTGGCGGCCACATCGCCCTCCGACATCCGGATGGCCAGCTCGACCTCCTCCTCGGCGGAAAGCAGCGGCACCCGGCCGATCTCCTTGAGGTACACCTTTACCGGGTCATCGATGCTGATGCCGTCGGCGCTCAGCACGCTCTCCAGCTCCTCATTACTGGCCGGGGCTATGCTCTCGCCGCCATCGTCCTCCACGATCTCGATATTGTACGCCTCAAAGGTATCGTACAGCTTGTCCACCTGTTCCACATCGTAGTCCAGCTCCTCCAGCGCGTCGCTGATCTCCTTGGTGGTCAGGCGGCCCTTCTGCTTGCCGCTTTCCAGCAGCTCCTTGAGTACCTGTTTTTTATCCTGTGTCGCCATCTGTTGCTCCTCCTTATGGGGAAAGCTCCCCTTCGTTACTGATCTTGATTGGTCTGTGCGGGGCCTGGTGTGCCCGCTCGTCGCCGCGGGCTGTCCCTTCCGCAAGCTATCCCTCTGCCAGCGCCGCAAATTCGCGTTCTGCGGGCTTTTGCCTTCCCGGCGGCAAACTTCCCGGAAAAGGCACCATCTCCTTGTTCTGCGCCATTTTTGGCGTTTTTATTCCTTTCGCCGGTTTTTCTCCCGGTTCAGATTCTCTATGTACTGCCGCAGCGCCTCGCCGGAAAGCTGCCCCAGCTCGTCCCTGCTCATCCGGGCCGCGTAGTCCCGCAGACACTTCAAGCAGTCCTCGGCTTCCTCATCGGTCACCGGCGGGGCGCCTGGCAGCTGCCATTTGGCCAGCCGGTCCACCGCCTGTGGGGAGAGATTCTCTCCCAAGGCGCTGATATCCAGCTCCTGCCCGGAAAGCCCCCGCTGCAATAGCACCCGGTACATCGTCCGGTCGTTCTCGCTTAGGAAGTACCCCTCCGGCAGCCGGTCCCGCAGCGCTTCGGCGCGGTCGGGGTTGCGCAGCAGGTACCGCAGCAGCCGCTCGGCGGCCTTCATCTCCCGGGGGTGCTGCCGCAGCAGCAGCTCGTCCTCCCGGTCCTTGCCGCTGTCCTCCCGGATCGGCGGCGCGATGAGATCCCGCTCCTCCTTTTTGCGGTCGCGGTAGTCCCGGCGCTTCTGCTCCCGGGCGATCTGCCCGGCCACGGCGGCCTTATCCACCTCCAGCTCCCGGCATATCTTGCTCAAGTATACCTCCCGCTCGATGGGATTAGGCAGCCCGGCCATCAGCGCCGCAAACTGCTTCAGGAACGAAACCTTGCCCTCGGCGGTGGTCACATCGTTTTCCTGCCGCAGCTTATTGATGGCAAAATCGGTGGCGGAGCTGCTCCCCTCTATCAGCTGGGCAAAGCGTTCCGCCCCGAATTTCTTGATAAACTCATCGGGGTCCTTGGCATCCGGGATGGAAAGCACCCGTATCTTCACCCCCGCCGCCTCCAGCAGACCGGTGGCCCGCCGGGTGGCTGCCTGGCCGGGGGCATCGCTATCGTAGCTCAGCACCACTTCCCCGGTGTACTGCGCGATGAGCCGACTCTGCTCCTCCGTCAGCGCGGTGCCCAGGGTGGCCACCGCGTTGGTAAAGCCCGCCTGGTGCATCGAGACCACATCCATGTACCCCTCGCACAGGATCAGCTCCTTGCGGTCGCTGCCCTTGGCGAAATTGAGGGCAAAGAGGTTCCGGCTTTTTTTGAATACCGGGGTATCGCTGCTGTTGAGGTACTTGGGGCCTTTTTCTCCCAAATTTCGACCGCCAAAGGCGATAACATTCCCCCGCAGATCGATGATGGGAAAGATGGCCCGGTTGATACACCGCCTCAAACAAAAACCGCTTGAGGGTGAGGAAGTGCCTTTCGCTCCCCTCGTCCATCTGCACCGTTTCACCGCTGTGCTGAATAAGGGCTTGCAGCATCCCGCTGATGCGGCGGCTTTTGCCGCTGCCAAAGCGCAGACGCACCTCCCATGGCAGGTCCTCCTCGGTCAGTATCCCGCCCCGGATGGCGTCCTCGATATCGTGGTTCATGTAGGCGATCTTATCGGCATAGCGGACCACCCGGCCCTCCTGGGTGCGGCTCCAGGCCTGTCCGTCGCTGTGCGCCAGGATGCCCTCCCGCACCTCCTCGGTGAGGTTCAGACCGCGGCCCTCCCGCTCCAGCAGGGTCACCACCCGCACACTTTGGGCGGCGTGGTGGAAGTTGGCCGAGGGCTGCCTTTTCCTCCGCCGCCAGGCGCTGCATTTCCTCGTTCCATTGGGGCGGGTCATTTTCCAGAGAGAGCCACTGGTTCAGCTCGCTCCTGCGCTGGATGCCGTAGATGGGCACCACCTGCGGGTACTGGCGCAGGAAGGCGAAGGTGACCTCCGGGTGCTGAATGAGGCCGCCTGCCATGGCTTTCATGGCGATGAAGCCGATATCAAGCTCCTTGGCGCGCTGGGCCAAGCGCAGCTCCCGCTCATCGGCGATGACCGAGAAGGGATATTGCAGGGTATCGTAGAGACCGCTTTCCAGGGCTTCCTCTGCGACGCCGATGCGGTGAGCGGTGACAGAA
>VOFG01001469.1_pt1 | contig 156001 bp, 271 predicted proteins | sample 5384171 | NCBI WGS metagenome assembly VOFG01 (sample SAMN12384726, study PRJNA508395) | human gut metagenome | isolation source: healthy gut F | host: Homo sapiens
ACAGATCAAAATCATTCATTGCTTTCAGGAGGACTCCCATCTTATGACAAATATAATTTCATTCCAGAAGCCCGGTATCACTCGGATTACTGCAGCGTTTTTTTGCAGCCTTTGCACTATGCGATATCGGTTCCATCCATCCGGCAGATATTTTTTCTGTCCTGATCTTTGCAGGCATGCTCCTCCTTTTTTCTCCAACGCTGACGCAAAGGCTGACGAATATCGGAGCAGCTTCTTCTGTGCTTCCGCGCCATTTTTATCCAATATGCAGACTTCTCGCAGTTCTCTACACCTTATTTTATGCAGCAGCAAAGCATGCTGAACTGTCCGGCAGCTTTGACAGCTGCATATTCAGACTTGCATTCCTGGCGGCTGCGGTTATCGGTCTGTATTTTTTATATTCTTCCGATTCTGTGAACTGTCCATGCTGGTTCTTGCATCAGACAGCAGCGGCGTTTTGCCCAAAACACTTTGCAGCAGCCTGATGGTGCATGTCCTGTACCCCAGCCATATCTGCAGTGCATGCCCTGTCCCGCAAACAGAAGCTGCTCTGTTACTTCGGTCTGCTCTTCTGCTGGCTGTTCTGGTTTCTGTACCAGTTTCCCGGTGTTCTGACCCCGGACAGCATCAGCCAGTTTTCCCAGCTACCGGCCTGATCCCGTTCAGTAACCACCACCCGATCCTGCACACGCTTTTGTTCTCCCTGTTTTACCATATCGGATTTTTTCTGACCGGAAGCATAAACACCGGAATCGCCTGTTATGTATTGTTCCAGATGTGCACTATGGCCGCTATTGAAACCTATACGCTATCCCTCCTCGCAAGATCAGGCGCTTCACGCCTCTGGCTGATTCTGTCTTTTTGTTTTCTGGGGGCTCGTTCCATTTCACGCAATTTTTGCCGTAACCGTCTGGAAAGATATTCTTTTTTTCCGGATTTATGCTGTTATATCTTTGCTTTTTATATGAACTGCTCTGCAACCCGGATAACCGTCCGGGCATTTGGGCAGGGCTTTCCCTTTCCGGCTTTTTTCGTCTGCACCCTGCGTTCAAACGGGCTTTATATCTTCCTGTTCACCCTCCCGTTTGTTCTGTTCGCATTTCGCCGGACATGGAAAAAATGTTTGCCGTGCAGGTCGGCATACTACTTTTATCCCTGATCATCACCGGCCCTGTATACACTGCCTGTCATGTTGAGCGCGCTTCCTTTACAGAATCCCTCTCCATTCCTCTGCAGCAGATTGCCTGTGTCGTTTCTAACGGTCGACAGCTGAGCGCAGAGCAGGAAATGCTCATCGATGATGTAGTCGATACTTCCCTGATTCCGGAGTATTACAATCCGGTGATCTCCGATCCCATCAAGGCACTCGTCTCCTACAACCATGCCGATGCGATCATCCGGAATCCTTCAAAATATTTCACCCTCTGGATTCAGCTCGGTATTTCTTACCCGGGCGACTATCTCCAGGCCTTTATCGATCAGACAAAGGATACTGGTTCCCGCCCCGGCTGCTTTACGCACGAATGAAGGGATTTCTCCGAACGAAATCGGACTTTCCTGGCCGCATCTTCTGCGGGTCAGTTTCCGGTCAAAATCAGTGAAATTCTTTTTAAAGCTTCCTGATATGCTTCCGGTTTACGGTATTTTGTGGAGCATCGGCGCGTACTTCTGGGCTGTCCTGTATTTTGCCGCATATCAGTTTTTATACGGACAGCGGCGGTTTCTCGTGCTCTTTGTACCGTTTATCGGAACTGTACTTACCCTGCTTCTGGCAACTCCTGTTGCCTCCGATCTGCGCTACGCTTATCCGCTCATCCTTGCCGCGCCGTTTTTCATTGCGCTGCCGTATTGCCGTCTTCAAACCTCCCGTCTGCAAAAATGAGATGGGAAACGTTGTAAAACTGACAAAAAAAGTGTAAAATAAAAAATCAGGGGATGGCATTTTTGCCTAATTTAGTTTCAAAGAGAAAGAGGTATTTTATGGACTTTTTTTAACGCACTGATTCACAACACGGTTTTTATGTCCGCAGTTACGGGGTGGTTCGCTGCACAGGTCATCAAAACAGTGATTTATACCTGTATCACCAAAAGCTTTGATCCGGAACGTTTAGTCGGAAGCGGCGGCATGCCCAGCTCCCATTCCGCCACTGTCTGCGCACTCGCAACCGCTGCCGGAATGCAATACGGCGGCAGCAGCTTTGAATTCGCCATTGCCGCTATTGTAGCGATTATCGTTATGTATGACGCCAGAGGGTGCGCCGGGAAACCGGTCTCAGGCACAGGTCATCAATGAAATGATGGAATTCTGGGAAAAGATGGGGCAGCCGATCTCCTACGAAGAAAAGCTCAAGGAATTCGTCGGCCATACCCCTTTACAAGTGTTTGTCGGCGCGCTGCTCGGCATCCTGATCGCCGTATTGTACGGCCTGTTCCTCGGTTAAATCTTTATCTGCTTGCGCCTTCCTGCAGACAACTTTCGTGTCTGTAGGAAGGCGCATCTGCGTTATAACGTTTTTTCCCGTAAAAATCTGCCCTCCTGACACAGAATTTTCACAGTTATTCTGTATAGTGATAACTAAGAAATTTGATGGAGGACATAAAATGAGCCAACAAAAAGTAGACCGTTATAAACAGGAAAAAGCGCATCGCAAAGAACGTCTGGAGAAGGAAAAGAAACGAAAAAGCTCCTTCGCATCTGCAGTTATTTCGTACTTGCAGTAATCGTACTTGCGATTGCTTTTGCAATTTACCGCCACTATACTCCCAAGACAGAGACGCCGGCAGAAACAGAAACCACTGTCGAAAGCGTAATCGAAACAACTACAGCTGAAGAAAGCGCTACTGGAGAAGGCACTGTAGAAGAAAGTACCGCAGTTGAAACAGAGGACACAGATACGGAAAGCACCTCTGAAGAAACCGCTGATATAGAAAGCGCTGCAGAAGAAACAGATGCGGCTGGCACGGAAAGCACTGCAGCTAATGGGGAAGCAGCCCAGGCGGAAAGCGCTGCTGAGTAAAACGATTATCATGAAAAACTCCTATTTCCGGTGACAAATGGAGAATGATTCCTTCTTCATTTGCCACCGGAACGGGAAAGTCTTTTTATTCTGATAATAGCATGCTCACAGAGCATGCATTACTTTCTTGCTATCAAATACAGGTCACAATACAGCAGCTCTCTGACCTTTTCCATCTTCACATCACCGCCCATTCCATCTGCAACGGCCTGCAGCGCCTCCTCAGTCTGCTCCATTCTGGAAACATATACAAGCACCTGATCCGCCTGCCGGATTGTATCATCCTCCACAGTCGAAACATCTGCAAGGCTCGCAAAATAAATTTCATCATACTGCATCAGCTCCAGTGAATCGTCCCAGATCATCCAGGTCAGGTTGGGATTATAAAATAAACGACCGGTTTCTCTTTATGCTCCTGCGCAAATACGATGTTTTTGTGTCCTCTTCATAAAGAAACAGCACCTTTCCATCCGCCAGCCCTCGAATCTGTCCTGTTGCCAGCACCAGAAATACCGCCAGAAGCACATAGCCGGCTGCTTTATCGTGCACGGACCGTTTTCCGGAGCAGATGTATCTCTGGTATCGCTGATTTTCCCCGCAGCGCTTTTTACAGCAGTCCCTTTTCTCATAGTCAACACGAAAAGCTTCTGTCCGAGCAGTACAAATATAACCATCATCAGCAGCAAAATCAGCCCGTAGACCGGAATCTGATATCGGTTCGCTTCCTCCGCCGTCAGGAGCGCTGTTTTGGTCACGACAAGCAAATAACCGAGTACTGCTGCCGCCGGAATCCAGAAAACACGCCGTGCTTCCCAGAATGATTCGCGGAAAGCGTCAGCCTGCCGGTTCGAATTTTCCTGCGCGGCTGCGTACTCTTCTGTCTGTTGCCCGGATTTCTGCGCAGTCGCAGCGACAGCTTTCCGTCCGGCTTTCATCCGTCCAATTCCCCAGACCGTCAGCGCCATCAGGACAAGCAGCAGAACAAATCCGTACAGCATCGACCCGAAGGCATATTCATTGAGCAGTCCTGCGAAGAACCGGAATCTTCAAGCGTATTGCCAAGGTCGAAGAACGCACCCATCGCTTCCGTCCCCCGGTATCCCCGAAAAATATGGCTCAGACACGCCGGATAGCTGACTACGGCAAGTAGCATCGCTCCGATCACAGCAGTCGCATAAATGAGACAGTCTTTCCATTTCTGCCCCAGCTTTTCTGCTCTGCACGTTCCAACAGCAGATACAGCTCCATTGCCGCTGCCAGGAAAAACAGATAAACAGCAAAATAGTAATGCGTCAGAAAACCGAGATAAACAACCGCCATCAGCGGCAGATAAAAAGGAAAACCCGCGTTTTTCTCTCCTGCAGGCTTTTTACATGCAGCCAGGTCACGAGCAAAATCCACAGAGCCAGAAGCATATACATTCGAACCAGCATAACGCCGGAATAAACCGCCGGGTTAAAACCATACAGGAGGCACACTCCGAAAATCATCACTCGCGTGATACGCTCCGGAACGTCCGCCGCCGTTACACAGGTCTGCGCTTTCCCACCAGGCGCAGCCGCGCTCCTCAGCGCACCCGTCACAATCCGCCGCGTCAGCTTCGCCAGCACACTCCAGCTCAGAACGAAAAGCACTATATTCAGTCCAATTCCTGACCATTTGCTGAACCTTCCGGGAAACAGCGAGCATACCGTATGCAGCAGCAGATAGTAAAACGGCGGATGCACGTCATAGGTCTGCATGCGCGTAACCGTCCCATACTGAAACCGCTGCCCCGGCAGAACCCGGAATTCGTCCGCAATCTCGCTGCCCGGCTTCCACTCCCGGTCGGTCGGCACCAGACCGATCGACACGTTGGAGGAATAATAGGAATAATATTCATCATAATGGAACCCTGCTTTTTACTTCCAAAATAGAAAATCGCAATCAGCTGCACCAAAAGCAGCATACCAAGGATCAGATACCAGTTTCGTTTCTTCACATTCCCTCCTGCCCGCAGACGCAGATTTACGTTCTGCAGTTCTATCATGCGTTGTTTTTTGATAAACATTTCTTTTTATAATAGTACCATGTTCTATTTTTAATTTATTTTTCTGCATAACTCAAGGAAGCATTCACACAGTTTCGTAAAACAATAGAATGCACGCTCTGCGAGCATTCTATTGTCATGAATTCAGTTCGTCCATGCCATTCTGCAGACACGTTCGAAGGAAGCAGAATAATTCGTGGATATAGCCTGTATCCCGACTATCTTCCACCTTTCAAAAGAACTCTTAAAGGATCTGAGTGAGGCTTTATCGTATACAGGAATAATTAAGATTTAATATCGTTTTATGTAGTGACAAACCAATTTTGCTACGCTATAATTGTTACAGTTGTGTGACGCAGAGACGCTTCACACTTTTTCGCGCGGGCAGTTGGATATCCTGTGTATGGATTTCCGTTTCCCGCATTCGACGATTTATAAGAAAGAGAGGAACCAAAATGAAGAAACTGGCTGTATTTCTGCTGACCGGTCTGACATGCGCATCCATGCTGTTCGGCTGCGGAAGCAAAAATGACACCGTAGAAACCGTTCCGGTAGCTGAGGTGCAAGAAAGCACTGCCGCTCCTGCTGAAACAGAATCTGAGACGGAAACAGAAACCGTTGAGGAGGATGTTCCTCCGGAAGAAGGCATGGTAAAAGTGACCTGACCGGCGAATGGATCAGCGGCGATCTCGCAGATCAGCGTCCGATCGCAGTTATGATCCCCGATGAAAATGCAGCGCTCCCGCACTACGGGCTTTCCAATGCTGATATCCTGTATGAATGCAGCGTAGAAGGCAACATGACCCGTCTGATGGCTGTTTTCAAGGATTGGAAAAACATTGAACGCATCGGCAATATCAGAAGCTGCCGCGATTATTATGTTTACTGGGCAAAAGAATGGGATGCAATTTACTGCCATATCGGCGGTCCGTTCTACATTCTGAACGCGATCAATGATCCTACTACCAATAATATCACCGGTGCTGTTCTGGCAAGCGACCCTTCCCAGAAAAAAGGTCTGTACGACGCAGCCTTCTACCGCACCAGCGACCGTAAAGCTCCGCATAATGCTTATACAAGCGGCGATCGTATCGACAAGGCGGCGCAGGCGCTCGGCTATTCCGAAACCTATACTGAGAACTATCAGAGCGATCACTTCAAATTCGCTTCCACAAGCAATCCGAACACGCTGGAACAGTACGGAAGCAGTGCAATCCCTGCAACCAAGATCGATCTGGCAGGCGCTTACCCGATTACCAAGACCTATTTCGAATATAACGAAGAAGATGGTCTGTACTATCGCTTCCAGGGTATGCAGAAAGGCGACCAGAAGCATATGGACGGCACGCCAATAACAAACAGCTGGCATTCAAGAACGTTTTAGTTCAGTTTGCTTATTATGAAACCCGTGATGCGAAGGGTTATCTGTCTTTCCAGTGCCACGACGACACCAAAGACGGCTACTACTTCACAAACGGCAAGGGCATCCATGTAACCTGGAAAAAAGACCAGCGACTTCGCACCGACCAAGTTCTATGACGACAACGGCAACGAAATCGAAATCAACCCCGGCAAGACCAACATCTGTGTAGTTGAGCAGGGCAAATCCATTGATGCGGAATAATTTGTTTTGACATATAAATCGCCCAATCCGGCAGGTATTTTTTAACTGCGGATGGGGCGATTTTTACTTTTAATATTCTTTCAAGTCATTTCGGACAAATCATGTCGACTTTTTACAAGTTACGTTTTAATGAAAGACAGAATCCACTTTTAAAACCATTTCCAGTGTCCCAAGAGCGCTGCTATCTCTAGTGAACCCATCCGAAAACTATCATCGTCCGCTTCCTCCTGGTTATTTAAGAGTTCTTCTACCTCTACTGTGCTCATCAGAAGGTCATCGGCAATCTTCTCTATGCTCTCGCCCTTCTGGTATTTTCTGGTTACGAGATCAATTCGCCATTCTTTCAATCCCTTTTCCCATCCAACTTCCCATCCAGCTTTCCATCCTTTTTCCCATCCAGCTTTATAAGCTTCCAGATAAAGTTCTTTTGATCCGTAATTCAGTACTGTTCCTCCCATAACTTCCGTGACTTTCCTTTCCATATTTTCGTATTTTGCTATCTGTTTTCCACAACATTGTAGGGACAGCTTGCATAACGCTCCGCTTGTGACTAGCTTTCAGTCTGCATAAATGCAGAATTTTTTCCCAAAGGGTGCTACCGCACTGAAAAAAAATTTATTGATGCAGATGCGGTAGCCATGCTTTAAGCCTTCTTAAGCTTCCTTCTGATGATTTAAGAGTTTTTCTACCTCTGATGTACTCATCAGAAGATCATCGGCAATCTTCTCTATGCTCTCGCCCTTCTGGTATTTGCCCGCTGCAAGGTTCGCAAGACCTTGTTCAATTCCTTTCGCCAGAGCTTCTGATAAAGTTCTTTTGATCGATAAGTTAATACCTTTCCTCCCATAACTTCAGCCACCTCCTTTTCCACATTTTCATATTTTGACGCCAGTTTTTCCACAACAGTATTCGGGACAGTTCACACAACGCCCCACCTGTGACTGACCTCATGCGTCCGTTTTTACACTCCTGATCCAGCATTTCTGCCACACGTTCATATTCTTTTCTCAGCTTTTTAAGCCTATCTTCATCGCTGTCGATCTGCGACAGTTCTTTTTTCATACCGGAAGATATAAAATGGAATCAGCATCCATAAACGCCGTTCAAAGATATCCTCCAGCGTGTAATTTTTACTTTCAGAATCGGAATGCCATATTTTAATTCTTTTCGTGCCGCACGGATGCAGATTTTCAGTTCATCCGGCGTATTTGGATTGCTTCTTAAATAGATTACTGCTGAATCAGGGAAATCTACATACAGCACGCCTTCCCTGTATTCTGCATTTAACAACGCGATCTGCGTGTCATACTCCCACATCCGAATTTCCATCGTTCCGTCCGGCGTGCTCTGGCATTCCAGATGGTAGTATTTCGATATTCCTGTTAAAGAAATCAACGTCATGTTGGAATCCGTAATCCGCTTCTCTTTTTTACATTCGATTTCTGATAAAGATTTCATTTGTACTCGACAATACCACTTCCTGACCTGTGTAATCCGTCCCAAACAGTTCATTGATTAATGGAATCACCAGCTCCGGGCAGTCCTGCAGCAAGGTTCGAAAAGCATCATCATAAGGTGTATTGATTGTTTCCATCGTTTGCCTTTCTGGTTCGTTCAGCTTTATTCAGTTTTTATGTTCTATTCAGTTTTTGTGAAAGCAAAAGAAACGCATCTGCCGGTTCTGTTCATTTTCACGGTATTCACCAAAGTTTGCGCGCTTAAACTTCGGCTCATTGCCTCACAGAAATCATTCGCCGATTCTGGCTTGAAAAGATAGAAGATAGCCGGATACACCGCTATACGATGCTCCGCTTATAATAGATTATCTGATTTCCTGATTTCTAAAATGTTCCTATCAGCAGGAACTGTAACATTATTATACAAAATACTTTTTCCAAATTCAATCTGTCGCCATTCGAATTTATAAAAACTTTATAACGTATGTTACAGTTCACTCGCGGTTTCTTGTGGGCAGATTCCATGCTCGCATGAGAATCTGTGCACAAGAAACCACGAATGGCACGTGTGAACTGTAAACATAACATATGGCTGCCGCGCAGGGAAATTTCCCTATACGGCAGCCATTTTTCAGTCTGTATTTTCTTCATACAATAAACTGCGTTCCTCTCTGGACAGACGCGGCACATACCAGTTGTCGTCCGGATCATCCAGTGAGGAAATAATTTTGTTGGACACATACCGCACTGCAGCCGCAGCATTTTCCATCGGGCGCACGGTCACCTCATGAACGAGCGCTCTGGAACTTCCGAGATAGGGGAAAACAGCATGCACAGTGAGCGTTACCGTCCCGTCGTCATTTTCCTGAAACGCTGTCACCTCCGGGTACGGATGCTCCGGATACTCTGACTCATAAAATCCACGCGGATAATATTCATATGTGTCATCTTTCTCCCGGTAAATCGTTTTTTGCGTAGAATGTCTGTTTTACATTCAAAAACTCCTGAATAACCGATTCAAACTCTTTTGACGGAATTCCGTACGCTATGCTGTTGCCAGCATTTTTTCCACTCTGCCACGGGATTTTCCGATGATATACCTGCGGATAAAAACATCGAACAGATCATAAAAGTCCAGCTCCCGAAATCCGTTTCATCCCAGTCTGTCAGAAACAGATTGTTGCATTCATAGCCGACCGGCAGGAGCGCTTTTTCGTTCCATTCCCGGCAGGCTTCGTCCAGAGGCTCCACCCGCAGCGCCGCATATTCCTTAACATCACTGAGCGTCATCACATACATCTCATCCAGCACCCCGGTTGGAAAACATCAGATAACCGTCCTCCGTATACGACCAACTGTCCGCTGTAAAATGTTCTTCCGTCTTTTTGCGCATCATTTCATCTTCATAATGATAATAGTTGCGTGTCACATCGAGATTGCCTTCTGCCGCCTGCAGCTCGTACTCCACAAAGCCACCGTTCCAGTCAACTTCAACAATTTCTATCTGTGCCTCCTGCTGATCCGTCGCCCGCCTGCAGAAACGCTTTACCTCTGATGCCCGCACCATATCGACCCTATTTTTTCTGGTCTACCGCAGGATATCCGTTTTCTCCAAACTGCTTTACGATATGCGCAATGGTCTCTTTTCCCCGAGCCGTCCGCTTCTGCCTGCTTCCCGATACAGCTCAAGACAAACATCTTCCATCCGTATTTTCGGCTCTTCATCCTCTTCCAGCACAATCACTGTTTCCGCTTCGGTATCCACATCCTGCCAGGTCTCTCGGGACGGTTTCCCACAGCCGTGTACCACAAATGCCAGACTGATACACAACGTAACCATGCATATCAAAAATCTGCGATGCTCTGCGCATTTCTTTTGTTCTGTCTGCATAGTTCTGCCCATCTTCCTCAGTTTCCGTCTTTCGTCGTAATTTCCATCAGCCTGTCTTCTTCGTCGTCTACGAAAAAACTTACAATTTCCTGTCATTTGAAAATCAGAAAACAGGGCAAGAGTCCTGCTCTCGCCCTGCGCTTCTTATTCATGACAATAGAATGCTCGCAGAGCGTGCATTCTATTGTATCGCAATTACTTTTTTCGATCTCCGCGTTCACCCGTTCTCTTAAGGCTAGCAGCCATTCTTTTCTTCTTTGGGATAGCGCTTGAATGTGATCGGTTCATCCGTTCCTTCTTCGATGATTTCACAGACTCTTTCCCTGCCGACCAGCGATTCCAGCAGTTCAAACGCACGCACATCCTGCATCACCTGCTGCATCAGCATCAGGCGGATAGATTCCTCCGGTACGCCGCCCTCGCCGGGATAAACCAAAAATGCATCGCCGGACGGAAATGCTTCTCCCGCGTCCGTTACCGCATACGGATTGATGTGCTTGATCGAATACTGGCTGTTATAAAAGTTAAAGCCCCAGTGCAGAAATCCACTGATTTTATACAGATACAGCTGCACACCGAGGATTCTGGTACGCGCAGAAGGCATCGCCATGAACCGATTGGAAACCTCCTTCCACTGTCCGGTGCAATAATAGGTCCACAGTCCTTCCATTCCTCTTTCCAAAAACGGCTCCATGCAGTCTGTTCCGGGTGCAAACAGATCCACCAGACCTTTTTCACAAAATTCAACGTCAGAAAGCGCGTCTATCGTATGAAACCCCTGAATATAGGGCAATACCATTTCCCGCGCTTTTTGTAATCCTCTAAAATCTCCTCGCCGGGTTCATCTGAAATATGGAAAAAGACTTTTATCCTGCAGTCCCTGTTCTTTCAGAAAATCTGTCAGGGCAGTCAGATATTGTGCCAGAAAATCCGCATATTCCGGGCTCTGTGCGTCCGTGTGCCAGCCAAACTTAGGGTGAAGCGTGCCGTCCTCCCAGACCATAATCTTCGGTGCGCATTTAGCGCCCCACTGGGTAAACAGATGCGCAATTTCAAAATGTGTAATTCCGGCAAAGCGGCAAATTCCGATCCAACGCTCCAGTTTCGAAAAATCGAAGCTATAGGTATCACCGTCCTTGCGGATGTCCAGCAGCTGAACCGTCGTGCGCTCGCCGCCGACCGCAGTGTCCAGAGGCGGTGTAAATACGGGTGTCAGAATCGTATTGATGCCACGCGCCGCATACAGGCGGATAAAGTTTTCCAGAATCTTCCAGTGTTCTTCGCTGAACGGTTTTACATGATAATAGTCTGCCAGACAGTCAGAATGGAACCATTCCGTATGCAAAAGCTTCTGCGGCGGAAGCGACGCATCGACCACATGCAGGTCTGCTTTTAACGTCTCTTTTTCTCCGTCCTCAGTTTCCGTTTCGATCACAATAGCATAGTCCCCACCTGCAAGCTCCGCATCGACCGTCACATCCAACCACAGGCTGCGCCACTGTCCGGGCACTTCTTTTTGTCAGATATTTTTTGTCCGCACCATCGTCCTCTGTATCCAGATCGCGCAAAAGATCCGGATACATCCCGGGTACGATGCGCAGATAGTTATCGTCCTGCTCCTTATGGCACGGATAAGCCGACGGAACCAGCTCAACCCGGCGCAATCTCGTCTCAATTTTTTCCGGCGCTTTTACGGAAACCTTCCAGTAACGTCCCCAGTCTGCCGCCCCAAAATATGCAATCACACAGGATACGGTTTCCCGATGCAGCATTGAAAGGCGAATGCTCCCCTGTCCATCCGGCACTTCCTCTGCGAACACCTTTGTCAGCGTGTCCGTAATTTTCCAATTGTTCCCCATGAGTTCCTCCTTACCCCCTGATTTTGTATACGCTGTCTGCAGATTCAGACAATATGGGCGCTTTTGCGTCTACACTAAGCGTATCATAAAAAGGGCAAATCGGCTATGGTTTCTTTTTATTTCAATGTCTTGTCGCTAAATAAACAGCGTGCATCCCTGCTTCCGGAAATGCTCGATTTTTTCATCCAGCACACACTCTTTTATTCCGAACTTTTCTGCAAGACAGCTTTTACACAGAAACGATGTACTGCCCCGGTTGACAAATTTCCGGTAAGCTCCCCGATCCAGCTGGGTCAACTCCTTTCCGCATTTCATGCAGGTGTCCATTACAGATCAACGACCTTGCAGCGGTAGACTGCACAACCGTATACCAAGGCCTTACGGACCGTTCCATTGAGTGAAGGCAGATCTTCCCCGGTCCAGACCTCCTTCATCTGCAGGGTTTTGCCGGTGCTCATCGGAAGACCGACTTCGTCCAGATTCAGATTTGCTACTACGCTTTCGTCCTTTAAGTTGAAGAAACCGATTGCCAGATCGCCATTGGAAAGCTGTCTGGAATAAATGAGGACATCGTCTCCGCTCCAGATTCCGTCCAGACGGATCGGTTGACGGCACAGAGGATCCTGATTGATCGCAATCAGCTCTTTATTTTCCAGAATCTTCTTCGTCTCTTCATTCATATTGCGGATATCGCAGCCAATCATCAGCGGAGAGCCAAACAATGCCCAGATTGAATAATGCGTTCTGTACTGAACGTCATTGCAGCCGCTTAAACCAACGTTTCCTTTGCCGTACATTCCGACAACCAGCATATCCATATCATTAAAGCAGCCGACGCTATGATACGGATGAAGCTTTGCCTGCTGTTTGGTCAGATCCTTGATCGATTCCCAGCTGTCGAAAATATCGGCGGTGGAACGCCACATGCTCGCGCCGGTTTCCTTAATCCATTCATGCGTCTGATCTGCGCCCCAGGAGCATGCGGAAAACAGGATATCCCTGCCGCAATTTTCCAACGCGATGCCCATTCTGCGGTATAAATATTTGCCCGGAATGATGTTGCTGTGATAGCAGTAATCGTATTTCAAAAAATCCACACCCCAGGATGCAAAGGTGTCCGCATCGATAAATTCATGCTCGAAGCTGCCTGGATATCCGGCACAAGTCAGGTTGCCCGCACAAGAATACATACCAAATTTCAACCCTTTGGAATGCACGTAATCCGCAACCGCTTTCATGCCGTGTGGGAACTTCTCCGGATCTGCAATCAGACGGCCTTCCTCGTCTCTCTTTCTTAAAGACCAGCAGTCGTCAATGACCAGATACTCATATCCGCAGTCCAAAAGCCCCTGCTCCACCATTTTGTCCGCAGTTTCCATGATCAGTTTTTCATTGATATTCTCACCAAATGTGTTCCAGCTGTTCCAGCCCATCGGCGGCGTTAATTTTACCATACCCCTTGACCTCTCTTTCGTTATCCGTTATCGTGATTGTAGCATGACACTTTTGTTCTCTTCCATGGGTTTTTGTTGCAAATACATGGATTATTTGTTCACATCAAAATCAGGAGGTCTCTTTATGAATTCATCTGTTTTTGGGTCCGATTCCCAGCCCGGTCTCACCCTGCTTGCCACAGGCAGACAGGACTGCAGCGATCTGCATTCCTGGGGACCCGGCGTCCGCCCGGTCTATATCATCCATTATATTCTGCGCGGTCAGGGGCTTTATCGATTATCATAAAAAAACTTTCCCCGTTCACACCGGCGAAAGCTTTCTGATTTATCCTTATGATACGATTCGCTATTATCCTGACCCGGGGAATCCATGGGAATATACCTGGGTGGAATTTACCGGAAAAGAAACTGCCTCTCTGCTCGATCAGACCGCCTTTTCCCCTGCCGCGCCCGTCTGTCCCGCGATCTGCCCTGCCCGGCTCCGACAGCTTTTTGCCGATCTGCAGCCCCTCGACCTTTATCACCAGAACCGCAACGAAGCAAATGGCATGCTCCGCACGCTGCTCGGTCTTTATGCCGATTATGCCCCGGCACCCGGTCTGCCCGACTCTCCTGCTTCGTCCCTTCTGGCAAATGCAGTTTTCTGATCCGCTCCAATTTTCATCATGAGTACTTCCATACCGAACAGCTTTGTCAGATGCTCGGGGTCAGCAGAAGCACGCTCTACCGCGCCTTTCAATCTGAACTGAACATTTCTCCCGGCGAATTTTATCGAATTTCCGCATTCATCAGGCATGTCGTCTGCTCGAGCTCGGCAATTCCGTCCAAACAGCTGCTGTCTCCTGCGGCTTCTCGGATACTTTTTACTTCTCCCGGGCATTCCACCGACGTATGGGCGTCTCACCGTCAGATTACCGCAGGCAGCCGCAAAAAGCAGGACGCTGGAAGCGAATATTCGCGGCTGGTGTTCTGACCGGCGGAACGCACAGCCATGCGCTGCGGCACGGCCTGCAGGGCGATCTCTTCAGGTACAGCGCAGCGCCTCACCAACGCCGTTCCGTCCAATGCGGTTTCGCGCGCTGCAGCGTCTTCTGCCCCCGATCGGTGGCTCTGCAGCTTTTCACCTGACCTCAAAGCCTTCCTCATAGCAAAGTTCGCGGTCCTCCTCTTCCACAAACTCTACGACAATCCTGCCACGCTGACTGATACGCTCCACAAACGAGTCTACCAATTTGGCCTGTCCCTGCAGCTCTGCTTCCACACGTCCATCCGTTAAATTTTTCACCCAGCCGGTCAGCTGCAGCTCTTTTGCCAGACACAGTGCGCTGTAGCGAAAGCCCACCGCCTGCACGCGTCCTGAAAAAATAAATATGCTTTCGGATGCAGCCGGCTTTCTTCAACTGCTCCCGCTCTGTCTCCGAGAGTTCGCTTGCCAACTCTGTATCCCACTCCTCTGCGCATTTCGCTTCTGCAGACGGCTCTGGTTTTCTTCTTCCAGCTCTGGCAAAGAGTCTTTCCCAAAAGTCCATATATTTCCTTTCTCCTTTGTGGTGCGGTCCGGAATATGCCCGTACACAGTCCGTAAGTTCAGCGCTGCGTTCCGACATGTCCGCAGACTGCGTTCTGTCTCAGGTTTTCAACCGTGTCCGCAGACTGCGGAAAAAATCTTTCAGCATCTGGCTGCATTCTTCTTCCAACACGCCCTTAAACAGGCTGACCTGATGATTAAATGCCGGTCCTGCAGCAGGTTATAGATTGATCCTGCGCAGCCTGCCTTTGGATTCATGCAGCCGATCATAACCTCCGGAATCCGCGCCTGCACGATGGCTCCGGCACACATCTGGCAGGGCTCCCAGCGTCACATACAATGTGCAGTCTTCCAGCCGCCAGTCACCCAGCTTTTTGCTCGCCCGCTTAATCGCTGTGATCTCCGCATGCGCCAGTGTGCTTTTGTCCGTATTTCGTCGATTATAGCCCCCTGCCGATCACCTGTCCGTCATGCACGATCACGCAGCCGATCGGCACTTCGCCGAGCGCTGCCGCTTTTTTTGCCTGTCGGATCGCATCCTTCATATATTTCTCATGCGTTGGGCGCTTTTCTTCCTGCTCCCGAAGCCACTGATCTTTTTTTCGCCTGCTTCGCAGCCTGCCGCGCCGCTTCTTTTTTCCTCTTCTGTACGGATTTTTGCCATAATTGCTCCCTGTGTTTCGAATATAAAATGTCAGCTTTTCATGATCTGTACCGAGAACGCCCAGAAATCTGCTGAATGTTTCCAGAAAAAGCATACCAGCCCCTTTTCATTCCCGCAAGTGGGTTTTTGCTGTCTGGCATTTTTCCGATCATTGCTCCCGCCGGTTCGACCACCCTTGCTTAAATCTCCACCCGCTTCATATAATACCCGTAATCGCCCGGCGATGCGGATTCTTTTTCACCCTCAAAGGCTTCGAATCGAACATTTCCGCCACCATTTTTTCCCGGTCATAAAAATTGCCGGGCACACCGATATAATACTGCCATGCATCCTTTTGCCGGATTCTGCCCAGAATCAGATGACGGTAATTATAGTAGCCGTGCAGCAGAAAACTATTATGTACCAACCTCTGATATTCCTTACACAGAACCACAAAATCCTTCGGCGCAATGGAAAGATATTCCCGACTGTCGCGGAACGGATGAATTTCCGGATACATCGTGCACAGCTGCTCCCATTTATCCGCGCTGCAGACCGGCTCACGCGATGGAGAGGACGGCGATTTCGGCGCAGCGGAAGGAAAAGGAATCGTCGGCTCGGACGCTGACACAGATGGCGCTTCCGGAGTGGGCTGCCGCTTCGTTGCCGCGGGCTCCCTTCGACATGGCGGACTGCTCTGTTTCGGCAGCTGACATCCTTCGCCACAGTGGATTGCTCTGTTGCCGCGGGCTCCTCCGACATGGCGGACTGCTCTGTTTCCGCGGGTTCTTTCGGTGTGGACTGCTTTTCCATCTCGCTGCCGCGCCGCTCCGGATACGGAATAATTTCTCCAGCTCCGGGCTGCCGGGGTGAATTTGTCTGCGATGACCGCGCCTCCATCTGTTGGAACTGATCCCCTTGTACCTGCGATTTGCTGCAGCTGCAGCGTCTCTTTCTGTGCCGGAATTTCGACCGGTTCGTGCCAGTTTGCAATCAGCATTCTTTTTCCGGACAGTAAAATCCGAAGCTGCGCAGTCTGCTGCCAGTTTTCCTCCCGGCTGTTATCCAATTCGCCCGGCTACCCGGCATCCGCCACACCATGCGGCAGTTTCCGTTGCCACCCTGCAAACTAATCCTTCCGACCGTCCTCTCATGTTCTTCCTGTAACCGAAACTCCCCCGCAGTCCTTGCCCGGAAGGTTTTTAACTTTTACTTCCATCCGGTTGTGTCCGTTTTGTTCCTCTATTCTGACAAATCCGGCATTTTTGATTTTTACGCCGTCTTCCAGATAATCCAGATATGCGATTTGTTTTCGATATTCCGCCATGCCTGTCCTCCTTTTTCCATCCCATTCGTTTTAAGAAAACCTGATAGTAACTTATGCCTCTACTCTACATTTTATGATTCCGGTTCTGTATGGGTTGGCAAAATCATATATTCCGGTAACAGATATTCCCGCAGGATCGTATCCTTTCCCGGTCTGAAAATGTCCGGTGATTTAATCTCTGCAGAATGGAGCTTTCCATGGCAAATGTTCTCGCACATCTTTCCTCCATCCTCATTCCTGCCGTGATCTTCTTCATCATCGGCTATGGGTGGATTCATAAATGCAATCTCTACGACGACTTTATAAACGGCGCAGCGGACGGTCTGAAAACGGTCGTCGGCATCGTCCCAACGCTCATCGGGCTGATGATGGCAGTCGGGATTCTGCGGGGCTCCGGGCTGCTGGATCTTCCGGGAAAGCTGCTGCAAAAATACGCCGCTGAAAGTTCCATAAGCGGTATGTTCCCGGAGTTTTTCCTCTCATTTTTCCTCCGCCTGTTTTCTTCTTCCGCGGCGACTGGACTGGTGCTCGATATTTTCAAAACCTACGGGACCGATTCTCTGGCAGGACGCATCACGTCGATTCTGATGAGCTGCACAGAAACCTGTTTTTACACGATGTCTGTTTATTTTATGACGCGCGCGTTTCCAAATCCAGATATACGCTGGCAGGCGCGCTGCTTTCTACCGCCGTCGGTGTCGTTATGAGCGTGCTGCTGGCATACCTGATGTAAATTTCCACAAAAACAGCGGACAGCTGCGCATCGAACGATGTGTGACTGCCCGCCTGCAAAATATGCTTCTGTTCAGCATCCAAATGCTATATCAACAATCTATCTCCGATCCATCCCCCTGCAAAAATCACTGCCGCAAACGTACTGACAAGTGTCGCCAGCACCGCAGGACCGACCACTGCGGCGGGGCTGGCGCTTCCGTACTGGCTGCGATAGGCGATCATGTTGACCGGAATCAGCTGCAGGGACGAAATATTTAAAATCAGGAACGTACACATTTCATTGCTCGCCGTATCTTTTGGAACGTTTTCAGATACCCCGTCTGTCTCCGTTTTTTCTTCCAGCTGTGCAAGATCCTCCATCGCCTTTAATCCCGCCGGAGTTGCCGCCCAGCCAAGTCCGAGGACGTTTGCAACAATATTGGTGGAAATTGACTCCCGCGCCGGATGATTTTTCGGAATCCGGGGAAATAAAAACGACACAAAGGGCTGATGCCGCGCGTCAATGCAGCAATCAGCCCCGCCTGCTGTGCGATTTTCATCAGACCTGTCCAAAGTCCCATGATCCCGCACATCGTAATACATAAATCCACAGCTTCCCCGGCACTTTCCAGGGCGGCATTGACACCGCCTCCAGATTGCCGGTAAAAGCTCCCGTATAAGATTCCAAGAACAATCATTCCTGCCCAGATTGCATTCAGCATCGCGTTACCCGCTTTTCTTTCAGCCTATGCAAAACAGGAAGGCGTTATGCCTTTCCCTCCTCGATCGCAGCTTTGCGGCTGTTGATCCTACGGATAATTTCCATATCGAACTTAGGCTTTCTGTTGTAGGTATACAGACCGTTTAACTCCTGCTCCACATCATACAGCTGGGTATAGCAGAAGGCAAACATATGGGGATTGTCCAAAAGCACATCCGTCAGGCCCTTATAACGTGCAAGGAACTCTTCCTCGGTTCTGGGTCCGTCTCCGTAGCCCCAGCTGTCCTTGTTCACGCCCTCAACATCCCACTTAATGCCGCCGTACTCGCTGATAAATACCGGAATACCGACAATCTGTTTCTGTCTCGGCGCATGGTTATCCCATGCCAGGATGCCGTCCTTTGCATAGCTCTCATAATGACTTGCGAACTCTTCGGATTCTGCTCGTAGTCGTGCAGATCGTAAATATCAGTAATAACATGGAAATTGCCGCTGGTATCGATGCATGGTCTGGTCGTATCGTAGAGCTTCGTCATCCGATAGACAATTGCCAGAAGGTCGTCATCCTGCTTGCGCCCTTCATAATCCCATGTCTCATTAAACGGACACCAGCCGATGATCGCAGGATGATTGAAATCCCTTTCAACCGCTTCCATCCATTCAGGCAGGAAGTTTTTCAATCCATCCGGTGCGCTCGGATCCATCCCCAGTTGCCCTGCTCGCCCCATACAAGATAACCCAGACGATCGCAATGATACAGGAAACGGGGCTCGAACACTTTTTTTCATGCAGACGCGCGCCGTTGAAGCCTGCTGCCATCGACAGCTTCACATCGTTTTCCAGCGCTTCATCGGTAGATGCGGTATAAATGCTGTCCGGATAAAATCCCTGATCCAGAACGAGTCTCTGGAACACGGATTTTCCGTTAATCAGCACCTTTTCCCCGGAAATTGTGACATTGCGCAGTCCGAAATAGCTGTGAACAGTATCTTTCCCAAAAAGTAATTGTCAAATCATACAGTCTGCCTGCTCCAGCCTCCCACAGATGCATTTCGGAAAGAGGCAGCGTCACAACAACATTTCCGCCAGCAGTTGTGGTTTCCGCCTGGCCACAGCGTCTTCCTTCATAAAACGCTTCTGCGCAGAACGATCCGTCGCCGACAGTCACCGCTTCGATCGTAATCGTGCCTGCTTCCACGTTCGGAAAGAAGCGTGCTTTTTTCACATAATTTTCCGGCACGAACTCAAGCCAAACCGTCTGCCAGATACCGGTGGTTCTGGTGTATTCACAGCCATGGGAATAGTAGAGCCCCCTCTGTTTGCCATGGGGCTGTTTGCCGCTTCTCAAATCGTCCTCTGCGTATACGGCGATATCGTTTGCACCGGCCTGTACATAAGCCGTGATATCGAATGTAAAAAGAGGTATAACCGCCTTTATGCCGTCCAACCTCTGTTCCGTTGATCCATACGCGCGTATCATAATCCACCGCGCCAAAATGCAGCAGAACGCGTCCTTTACCTCCACTTCGGTCAGTTCTACGGTCTTATGATACCATACGGCATCCATGTAATCCCTTATAGCCGATTCCGCTCAGATCGCTTTCCGGGCAAAACGGAACGATGATCTTTTTCTCCCAATCCTTCTTTTTTCATAAAAACAACGGTCTACGCCGCTTTTACCAAAGTCGAAAGAAAAATCCCATTCTCCGTTTAAGTTTTTCCATGTGCTTCTTTCCCACTGAGGAAGCGGATGCTCCGGTCTGGGCATTGTGTTCATAATGATAGTTCCTCCTTTTATAAATCCCCTGCTCTGTTGTTGTGCCTGAAAAGGAATATTTTTCCGGCATCTGTTCGTTTTTCAGAATACACTCACACAAGCCTCCGAACAATCAAGAAAACACCATAAATTCCTGTAAAATTGCACAATCCTCTTTTTTCCGTCAGATGCCCTCGCCATCAAATGCAGGAATAAAGCTTTCCTGCGCCGTTTCCTGATCCTGAATAAATCCGTTTTCGATTCCGTTTTCTATCGCGAAATCAATCAGAGCTTCGTATTCGTCCTCCGTCAGACGGCGCTGCAGACCTGTCAGGCAGGCTTGTGCAGATTCAGGCTGCGCTGCGCTTTTCTCCCGCAAGGGCTCTGGCGCCGCCAACTTCTTCTGCGTAAGCTTTGGCAGCGTCTTCTCCAGCACAGACGGAATCGGCGTGTACTGATTCATCAGACTGATATAAATCCGCTCCCCCATAGTTTTTTAACAGATAGGAAAGCACTCTCTTCGAATCTGCCTCCTGTCCCGGCAGGGCGAGATGCCGCACGATAACGCCTTTTTTCATTAAAAATTCTGCGTCCTCGTCGGCTTCTTCACATGCATCATTCATCTGCGCCGCTAAAAGCAGCGTCCCATCCGGCGCTGCAAAAACCGGCTCGCCGACTTGTCTGACCATCTCTGCAATCGCCGCTGCTGCTGTTTCAAAATAATCCGGCGCATTCGAAAGCAGCCCGGAAAGCGCTGCAGATTCATATTTCAGATCGGGCAGATAAATATCCACAAGCCCGTCCAGCAGCTGCAGCGTGCTGACTTTTTCATAAGAGGAGGTATTGTATACAATCGGGATCCGCAATCCTTCCCGCTTTGCCGCCCGCAGCGCCGGAACAATCAGCGGTACAAAATGCGTCGGTGTCACGAGGTTGATGTTGTTCGCGCCCTTTTCCTGCAGTTCCAGAAAAATTTCTTTTCAGCCGTTCCACCGAAATTTCCCGTCCGGCTTCTCCTGCCGCAATATCATGTTCTGGCAAAACACGCACCGCATCGAGCAGCCGCCAAAAAACACTGCACGAACCTGCCGTGCCCGAGATGCACGGTTCTTCCCAGTAGTGCAGCGCTGCTCTTGCCGCCCGCAGCGTCCCCCGTCTGCATGGGCAGTAGCCGATCTGCCCCCGCCATACGATTGACACCTGTGGCAGTTACGCGGACAGAGTGTCAGTCTGTCAGCAGCTTTTCCAGATTTTCCGGCAACGGTAGCGTCCCGCTGTTATCCTTTTTTGATCGTTTCCACGTTTTATTTCCTCTTTCTCTTCGTCTTGATACAATTCCATTCCGGGAATGAAAAACGAGTGAACTATAACTAAAAAACGCCCGGAGAAATTCTCTTCCTCCGGACGCCCATATTCTTCCGGGCTTCTCCCGAAAGACTGTTCTCTTTTTTCAAAGACCGTGCGGCACGCTTCGAACCGAAACCCATATCCGTTACCTTTACAGTTAACTCCGCCGCACCCCATTTGCGGCACACGGAAATTCTGTTTAGTGCTGCTTTGTTCCCCAACCTGACACGGTTCACAGACACCCGTTGCGCAAGACCCAAACTTCATCGCCACTTGTAAAGGGCAGCAATATGAGCCAAAAGCCCTCGGCGTACCATCACCCTGCTATAGCGGATTTCAGGTTCAGGGTTCTGTTCGCTGCTCCCCGGCTGCACGGTGGTTACAGTATAATCATTTTCCTGAGATTTGTCAATGAAAGAAGAGGCGATTCGCGACAATAGAATGTTTGCGGAGTGCGTATTCTATTGTACTACAAATGCTACAGGTGAACTGTACCCTCCATGCTGCATTGCACCGAACTTCTCTACTCTACGCGAGCAGTTCGATCAGTTCCTTCACTTCCAGCAAATCCGCACACAGTAATCATAAATCTGACGAATTTCCTCGTCCGGCTGTACCATATCCGGCACCATAACCGCCGTCATTCCCGCAGCCGCAACCGCACGGATTCCATTAAAGGAATCCTCGATTCCCATCGCATTTTCCGGCAAAACGCCGACTGCCTCACAGGCTTTTAAATAAATATCCGGCTCCGGCTTACTTTTTCCACCATATCACCGGAAACAATTTCCTGAAAATATCCGCTAAGGCCGGTGCGCTCCAGATGCTTTCTGACAAGCGGGCCTTTCGTAGACGATGCGATCGCCGTTTTGATCTGCTTTTCCTTCAGATATTCCAGCAGCTCCCGTACGCCCTTTTTGACCGGCAGTTCCCGTTCCAGACGCTCCTGAAACAACGCCATAAACCGTTCCCGATATTTTTCATAAGGAAAGGTTCATTCGGATACCAGGGCTCCTCCGTCTCCATAATATGTCTGCGAAGTGACGCTTCATTTCGTCCGCAGCCGCCATAGACTGCTTCCTCCGCCAGCGTAAGTCCCAGCTGCTTTGCCGCCTCAAAACAACATTCGCAGCTCATTCGCTCCGTATCGAACAGAACGCCGTCCATATCAAAAATTACCGCTTCCAGCTTTTTTCATTTTAATCCTCCATCACACCAGTCCCATTGTCCGGAAAATAAACAGCCATCCAGTCATCGTCAACGCAGAAAACAATGTTGTCAAAACAACGACGCTGGATGTCAGCGTGCCGTCATGTCCCATATTTTTCGCCATAACAAAGCAGCTCACCGTGCTGGCAGAGCCGAGCATCACGATCAAAGCAATCAGATGCTCATGTGTATAGCCGAACATCACGCCAATTGGAAGAAAAATTGCCGCCAGACCGATCAGCTTGATAAAGGTTGCAACAATCGCCGGTTTGATTTTTCCGGCAGCCTGCTTTAAATCGAACGAAGCACCCAGCGCCATCAAACCAAGCGGGGTCGCCAGAACGCCGACATTGGAAACCGTTTTGTCCAGAATTTTCGGCATCGGAAGGCGCAGTCCCGACCAGATCATACCGGCTAAAATACCGAGTATAATCGGGTTTGTTACAATTCCCTTTCCTGTCTTTAAAAGCAGCGCCTTGTCCACTTTTCCGCGCTCCGGCTTTAAAATCGACAGAATAACGACTGCCATCACATTGTAAAGCGGCACGGTTCCGATAATCATCAGCGGCAGCCATTCCGGCGTTTCCATAAATGTTCTGAATGATCGCGATTCCCATCAGCGCCGCGCTGCTCCGATAAGACGCCTGCACGAACTCGCCCTGAATGGATTTATCTTTTAATAAGAGGGAAATCAGGTAACAGATCCCGATTCCGAGAAATGTTGCAGCAAAACAGTACGCAACATAACCCATATCCCAGACTTCCGCAAGGTCAACTGTCGCCAGATCTTCAAACAGAAGCGCCGGCAAAGCCACCTGAAAGACAAATTTGTTAAGGCGTTTTGTAAAAAGCTCGTCTATCCAGCCGATTTTCTTAAACAGACACCCCAGCATCATCGTCAGAAAAATCGGTACCGTCGCATTCAGACAAAAAGGAGATTTTCCATTCTTATAAAACCGCCTTTCCGGTCAGGTAAAAGTTCGACCATGCCCGGTTCCCTACAGCATCCTTTAATTCTACCCTTACAAACGTTTCATGCGGTTGGATCTCATAAACGGCTTCTTCCACGCATTCCCCGACTGTCGCGCGATCGTCCGACCATACCGCATCCGTGAAAAAGACGATTTCCTTCACCGGCGTGCTGTGCACGATCAGACTGTTATCCTTTTTCTCAATCCAAAAACGCGGCCCCTGGGATGCATAAAAACGCCCCTGAGCAATCGCTTCCAGGATTGCATCGCGGCTCAGCTCATCCGCCTGCACCATCAGGTAAGATTTTGTTTCGTCGCCTGTGTACTGATGCGCGTCGTCCGCTGCCATGCAGGGCAGCACATATCCCTGCGCTGCCAATTCATCCAGGATGATGCCCGAATAGGGTCTACAGTTCCACGGCACGCCCGACGTCGTATTATAAATCTCGCAGCCGTCCAGATCTTTTTAACAGACGCACCTCGCTCGCCCGGTTCATCGACCACGCCGGATGTGCCAGAATTGCAATGCCTCCGGCTTCATGAATCCGATCGATCATCAGCTGCGCCTGCTTTTCTTGTAATTCCGGTCCTTTTTCCAGCTTCGGCTCCTTCTGCATACCGATTCCGACGACATGATAAATGCCGTCCCGGACATTGTTGCCAACGTCATATTCTGCCCCGCTCAAAAGCAGAAATTTTCCTCCTGGCGCTCTTCTCCCATAAACCAGTGATCTGTCAGGGCAAGAAAGTCGTAGTCTTCCTCTCGATACAGCCTGATAACTTCTTCCGGCGACAGACGACCGTCAGAATTGGTGGAATGAGTATGGAGATTTCCTTTATACCATTTTTTTCCGAATTGATCTGTTATCATAGATTCTTTTGTTCCCCTTTTCTTTTTGCTTCGATCCGTGCTCCCACACCGGGGCCTCGTCATGTGATTCCCGTTTGAACACTTTTCATGCTCTCATCGTAGTGTAGCATGACGATTTTTGATCTGCAAGTCCTGCTTTCCTGTTCCGTCGAATCTTCCTGAGACCTGCCTTGCATCTTTCTCCTGTTTTGCTTATAATAGGGATAAATACGTCCCTACTATTTGTTTTAGGAGGTACTATGGATTCGAAAGACCTTTACAAAGAACTGGAAAAAGATAACGCTGCCCAGATCATTCTCGCCCTCTCAAAGCTCTACAACCAACTGCGCCAGCAGCGGCTGGTCAAATGGGTCGAAGCCTATCCGGAATACTGGCACATGCTCTGTAATCCTGCTTCCCCGGAAACGGCCCGAAGCGTTACGCCCGAAATCGCCGAGCAGGTAATGAAAACACTGCAGGAATACGATCAGACCGAGCTACAGATGGTCTGGCTCTTCCGCTATGGAACGCTGCTCGATGTTTTCGGAAATGCTACGGATGAAAAGATACAATAGAATGCACGCTCTGCGAGCATTCTATTGTCATGAATAAAAAACGGCGCATATTTTTCCAAAATTTTTCTATTCTATTTTCTTCAAAATAAAATTGAATTTTTTACGAAAAAAGCTTGCCAAGCAGAAGAAACTGTGTTATTATAAATTTCGTCGCTGAGATACATCAGCGAGAGAGAAAATGCGACAGTAGTACAGTTGGTAGTACGCCACCTTGCCAAGGTGGAGGTCGCGGGTTCGAGCCCCGTCTGTCGCTCTTCTAAAAAGCCAGTAAATAAGCGGTTTCCGAGGATTCGGTAGCCGCTTATTTTTCGCATTTTCCATCAGTAACAACGTTCCGAAAATCATATTCCATCTTTCCTCTCATTTCTGCGCACGCTTTTTGTGCATACCGAGTTTGCGTCAAGTGCACGCAAACACAAATCTCGTTCTTCCCCCTACATTGACAACTAACTATAGGAATGCTAGAATAATTTGGCATAAGGCATAATTGAATAAATGCGTAAGGTGTCAGACCATATGCGTCTGGTGAAAGGGAAGCGGGTGCAAATCCTGCGCGAACTCGTCACCGTGATTCGCAAGCGACGGCTTATTACCACTGGGAGACCGGGAAGGGAGTCGAAGCGTCAGAGCGTTCAGTCGGGAGACCTGCCTTTCGCAGTACAGGAATGAAAAGTTACCGTTCACCCGCGCCATTCGCAAAAACCCGCGTCTTCGACGCTCTCCGCTGCTTCGCAGCTCATTTTTGCTTACAAAACGCTACGAGTGAACAGTAACAATAAAAATTCATGCCACGAGAAACTGGCAGTACGAAATCTGCAAAATCAGAAACACTTCTGGTTTTATTTTGTTGCGCTCGAGATTCGAAGCTATACTTCCGCTCTATGGAGTTGATTCAGCGATCCAACTTTGCACATTTCGCCTTTCTTCTCTTTTTTCAACGGCATCTGAACGAAAATTTCCCGTATCACTCATTTATCGCCATATCCACACACTGTTGGGACAAAATTTTATTGTCCTCTGATACCGGATTGCCCGACGCCCGTCGTTTCTGCAATCCGAACCCATTCCCAAGGAGGAACTTATGAAAAAGAAACTGATCGTACTGATGTTATCCATGTCAATGACTGCTGCGCTGGTTTCCGGATGTGGCTCTACAGCTGAAACCGCTGTGGAATCCACCGCAACTGAAACTGTGCAGGAAACTGCGACAGAAGCGGAAACCGCTGACGCAGAATCTGACCAGGAAGCCGCAGACAAAGTAGCTGCCCTGATCGACCAGATCTATGTTCAGGAAAGAAACGATAACACCGATGAACAGCGTGCCGAAGCAAAGGCAGCATGGGATGCGCTGACGGATGCTCAGAAAGAACTGGTAGAAGGCGAAAACGCCGATCCCGATTATTTCGGCAGAGATACCGGCGACGCGTCCAAGGATGACCCGTTAAATGCAGATGAGATCGGGGAAAACGAGCTGCTTGTTGTAAGCTTTGGTACTTCCTTTAACGACAGCCGTGCAGAGGATATCGGCGGCATCGAAAAAGCACTGCAGAAAGCATATCCCGACTGGTCCGTAAGACGCATTTACTGCCCAGATCATCATCAACCATGTGCAGGCACGGGATGGTGAAAAATCGATAATATGGATCAGGCACTGCAGCGTGCTGTTGATAACGGTGTAAAGAATCTGATCGTACAGCCTACTCATCTGATGCACGGTGCAGAATATGATGAGTTGAGCGAAGCGGTTGCAAGCTACAGCGACAAGTTTGAATCCGTATCCATCGCCGAGCCTCTTCTCGGTGAAGTGGGCTCTGCAGACGATTCCGTAAACAGTGATAAAGAAGCGGTTGCAAAGGCAGTTACAGCAGAGGCAGTAAAAACTGCAGGCTACGAAAGCCTTGACGCTGCAAAGGAAGACGGAACTGCTTTCGTATTCATGGGACACGGAACCTCTCATACCGCAAAAATCAGTTACAGCCAGATGCAGAACCAGATGAATGCCCTCGGATATGACAATGTATTCATCGGCACTGTAGAGGGCGAACCTGAAGATACTGCATGCGAAGCAGTGATCGAAAAGATTCAGGAAGCCGGCTACAAGAAAGTAATTCTCCGTCCTCTGATGGTTGTTGCCGGCGACCATGCAAACAATGATATGGCTGGCGACGATGATGACTCCTGGAAGAGCCAGTTCGAAGCCTCCGGCGTATTTGACAGCATTGAAACCCAGATCGCCGGTCTTGGACAGATCCCTGTCATCCAGGATTTATATGTTTCCCACACACACGCTGCTATGGAAGAGCTCGGCACATCGGCTGCATCCAACTCTGACACTACAGATGCTGTCCTGAAGATGGAACCTATGAAGCAGAGTTCAAAACTGACAGCGGCATGTTCCATGTAAATGAAGCAAACGACGGAAAAGGTGTCCTGACTGTAAAAGATGGACAGATGTCCATTCACATCAGCCTGACCTCCAAAAAAACATCGTAAACCTGTTTGTCGGCAAGGCTGCTGACGCCAAAAGGATGGTGCAGAGCTTTTACAGCCCACCACTGATACCGTAACCTACGATGACGGCACGACCGAAGAAGTAAACGGATTTGACGTTCCGGTAAAGCGCTGGATAAAGACTTCGACCTCGCCCTGATCGGAACCAAGGGAAAATGGTACGATCATACCGTCAGCGTTACCAACCCGGTAAAGATTGACTAAAACCCAAGCCTGCTCCGACAAAACACACTAAGTTTATACAAGCATTAGAATTCCGTAAAGTGTGCATTCTAATGTCATGAATCCAAAAAAGACCGCAGAACCCGTACAAACAATGTGCACGTTCTGCGGTCTTTTTGTTTTCTATGAACCCTGTAGAGCGTTTTTTACAGCTCTACACAGCATGCGCCGTCCTTCAGCTCAGCCTCAAAGGTCTTTCCAAGGCAATGAACCTGTACGCGCTGATAATGCTTTTCATAGCCGTCATGAACACAGGCTACGGTCAGCTTTTCCATCTTTGAGCTCACAGTGATACTGATTGTATACACCGTCGCGGTATGCGAAGCTTTCGCCGTCATCCTGGAAATGATCCCAGCTTCCTTCTCCGGGATACACCTCCAGCATCAGCACCTGATTGGTATCCTTCTCGCCCACGTAATTCTGCTCCGGCCATACCGGCAGCACTGCGCCTGCTTTTACATAGAGCGGGCAGGTATCCAGCGGAGCATCCCGCAGAATCCACTGTCCCTGATCGCCGGAAATCTTTTCACCTGTCCAGTAGTCATACCAGGTTCCTGCAGGCAGATAAACCATCTTCTTTGCGATCGCCCTGGGTTACAACAGGCGCAGCGAGCAGATTCGGGCCTGCCAAAAATTCTGTATTGCACTCCTTTGCTACTTCATCCTTTTCATAATGAAGCACCAGGGAACGCATGATCGGCAGTCCGGTCTTTTCTCCGGTAAAGAACAGGTCATAATAATACGGGATCAGATGATATCGAAGCTGCGCTGCTTTCCGGTAAATCTCCACGGTTTCCTGATCGAATCTCCAGGGCTCCTGATACCGTGTTCCGATTGCGGAATGATTCCGGAATAACGGAGAGAAGCATCCAACCTCTACCCAACGACACATCAGCTCTTTTGTACAATCCGAACCGAAACCGCCCACGTCTGTACCGACAAAGGACATTCCGCTCATACCAAGGTTGCACAGCTGCGGGATCGCCATCTGCAGATGCGCCCAAATGCTGTGATTGTCGCCTGTCCATGCTGTGCTGTATTTCTGCGTGCCGGCATAGCAGGCTCTCGTGATGACAAACGGACGTCTGCCGTCCCGCTGCTTTAAGCCCTCGTAGGTTGCCTTTGCCATGTTATGGCCATAAACGTTGTGCATTCTCGCGTGGTCGCTCTTTTCGTCCTCATCGGTAAACACAACGTCCTGCGGCAGCTCCCCGCGGAAGCTTGCCGGCTCATTCATATCATTCCATACGCCGCGTACGCCTTTATCTACAAGGAACTGCTGATTCTCGCCCCACCAGTCACGCACTTCTTTTTTGCCAAAATCCGGATAAACCGCATCTCCCGGCCATACTGCATTGACATAGATCTCACCCTCCGGCGTCGTTGCAAAATAGCCGTTCTCCACACCTTTGTCATAAACAGAATATCCCTCTTCCAGCTTTACACCAGGATCAATGATGGTTATGATCTTGATGCCGTCCTTCGCCAGATCTGCGATCATCTTTTTTTCCGGATCCGGATAACGTTCCTTATCCGGTGTCCAGGTAAATACCTTTGTAGTGATCCATATAATCGATATCCAGATGAATGGCATCGCAGGGGATTCCGCACTCTCTCATGTGGGAAACAACATCCCGGATTTCTTCCTCAGACATATAGCTCCAGCGGCACTGATGATAGCCCAGGGTCCACTTCTGCGGAACCGAACCGTACCTGTCAGATAAGTATAATTGCCAAGCACCTCCGGCATACTCGCCGGCGATCAGATAATAATCCAGATTGCCGTCTGCAGCGCCATACCAGTAATATTCCTCCGATTCCTTGCCCATATCAAAGCAGGATCTGTAGGTGTTATCATAGAACAGGCCAAACACTGCATTTTTATGTAAGGTAATAAAAAACGGAATGGATTTGTAGAGGGACTTGAAATTGTCCATCTGCGGAGCCGGATCATCCGTATTCCACATCACATATTCATAGCCGCGCTTGTCCATAAAGCCGGTCTTATCACCAAGTCCGTAAAAGGCTTCGTCACCCTCAAGCTGCTTGACAACCTCTACCGCTTCCGTGCGCTGCTCCTCTACACTGTGTCCTTCTGCTTCTTTTAATGCCTTCAGTTCATCACTCAGACCGGCGCAGATCTTTCTGCTGCCCCGGTAGTCCCGGCACAAAACGTGCCGTCCGCCTTATAAAAATCGACCTTGAAATCATCGTAAATCCGTGCAGTCACTGCAACTGTGGAAATTTCTACGGCGCCGTCTGCTTCTGCCGCCGTAAAATCAACTGCAACAGACTTGTCTCCCTCAATGGCCTTAGAGCGATGCTCTTCACTCACCACTCCCGAAAATACATTGAAAATCTCCGGTGTGAGGATTTCCACGCGTCCTGTTCGTTTCTCAAACTGAAAAACGACACGATTCCCCTGCTTTTCCCAACTGCATAATTTTCCGAATTCCATCAGTCTTTTGCCTCCTTTACAGAACTGTCTTTTTTCTGCTTGGGTTCTGTTTCTGTCTCTTTTTCTTCTTCCGGATCCTTCGGTTTTTCATCCTCCTGCAGATCTTCCCACTTCACTCTGCCGTAGACAATATTCTGCTTGCGGATAGAATCTGCCAGCGCCTTTGTCAGGTCACTCTTTATCAGTCTCCAGCGCCAGTTCGTACCGAGCGTTGACGGGAAATTGATTCTTGCGCTGTTATCCAGTCCCAGATAGTCCTGAATTGAATGATACAGGTATCCGCCACAGAAGCGATGGTGGTACGAACCAGCTCGGATGCCAAAACCTGTTTGCTCTCTGTAGGACGGTTTAAGTATGCCCGCACCATCTGAACCTCTTCCGGCTTAATGCTGACAACCAGCACAGGATCGTCTCATTGTCATGGGCGTTTGCATAAGCTACGCAGTTATGCTCATAATTATGCGGCAGATAATCACCCGCGCCGCTGGAATCTCTGGAATCGAATGCAAATTCCAGAACCTTCATATTCGGATAGCCGCTTTCCTTTACCATTCTGCGGACAGTATCCGACACATAGCCCAAATCCTCTGCGATAATAGGTTTTTCACCGAGACGTGCCTTGATCGCCTGAAACAGCTCAATACCCGGACCTTTTTTTTCCCAGTGACCATTCACCGCGGTTTTGTCCTTTGCAGGGATGGAGAAATATTCATCAAAACCTCTGAAATGGTCGATTCTGACAACGTCATACAGTCTAAAGCACCAGGAGATTCGTGTTATCCACCAGTCATAGCCGGTATTTCTGTGATGATCCCAGCGATACAGCGGATTGCCCCACAGCTGTCCATCTGCAGAAAATCCATCGGGGAGGACAACCTGCAACTGCGGCGGGTTTTCTCTCCTGATCCAGCTGGAACATCTCAGGATGTGCCCAGACGTCCGCGCTGTCATATGCCACATAGATCGGAATGTCGCCAATGATCTTCAGTCCCTTATCATTGGCATATTTTTAAGTTTCTGCCACTGTGTAAAAACAGATACTGAAGCCATACATAAAAAGCCGATTTCTTTAGAATAGTTGGTCTTGTAATACCACATCGCATTATCCCAGCGATAGCGAATATCCTCTGCCCACTGATCCCAGCTGTTTCCGTCAAAATATCCTTCACTGCCATGAACAGGCCATAGTCATCCAGCCACCAGGCATTTTCTGTCCAGAATGCTGTAAACTTCGGGTCAGGCTTCTCCAGGCTTCTCTCATATGCCAGCTTTAAGAGCGGCATTCTGTTTTCATACAGTTTTCCATAATCAATATCTCTGGCCGCTTTGCCGCAATCGCAGGCTTCTACCTCTTTTCTGGTCAGAAACCCGGCTTCCACCAGCTCCTCCAGATCAATAAAATACGGGTTGCCCGCATACGTAGAAAAGGACTGATACGGGAGTCCCCATAGCTTGTGGTCCCAGCGGCAGGATCTGCCAATACTGCTGTCCTGCCAGCTTCAAAAAATCCACCCATTCATATGCTTCCTTGGAAAAGCAGCCGATCCCGTGCGGAGACGGAAGACTGAATACCGGAAGCAGCACACCGCTTGTTCTCATACCTGTTCCCTCTTATCTTCCTAATATTGTAATAGACACCGGTTCTGCCCATACAGAACCTTCCAGCTCTTTATCTGCTCTAATTTCGTGTCCTCTTTTATTTTAAACCGTGTTCCATCTGTAAGCAACTGCCACTTGCCCTCCAAGGCAAAATAATTTTCAGAAGGCTCCTGTTCCGGATCAGAACATTTCCCGCCCGGAAGTCGAAATTCCACAGCTTCCTTATTCGCGTTGTAAATAATAAACAGCTCCTGCCAGGGCGCAACGTTGTCTGTGAGGACGCTTTCTGCTGCAGCCTCCGGCTCAGCCCCTGTCCGGATGATAAAGGCTACGCAGCCTTCCGGTGCGTCCACAAAGGAGATCTGATCCAGCACCTCCAGGCTTCTCTGCCTCCATGCCGGAAAACTCTTTCGCAGCAGGATCAGACCGCGGTAAAACTCCGCCAAATCCCGGTATTCATGCATCCGGGTCCAGTCTAGCTGATTCACCTTCGCCGCGGAGCGATAGCTGTTGTCGTCACCGTATTTCGTACGCGCCGCTTCCTCTCCCGCCTGTAAAAACGTAATCCCCAGGCAGGTAAAATAAATTCCCGCGGCAAGACGGTTCTGCGCCAGAGCTACTTCATTGTATGCGCCAAAATCCGGCCCATGCTGTCCGTCAGCGTATGCACCAGCTTGTCCCACAGCGTATAATTGTCATGGGCTGAGACATAGGAAACAGACTGGTGTGCAGACGATGGCTGATAACCGCCCATTCCGTCACAGAATCCCAGCACACTGGAACGAATCTGAGTCTCCAGTCCCTTTGCTCCGTTGACAAAGCCAGTCTCCTTGACTTCAAAAAACACTGCCCTTAATGCTGTCCCGAATATCATCATTGAAAATCCGATTCGGTCAGACAAAAGGGCTGCGTTGCATTTCAGCGCCTGCTCATAGCCTGGCTGAATCGCAGTCTTGCCTGCCGTCCACGGTTCGCCGTACATCAGAATTTCTTTTCCACCCGGCAGGCAATCCAGTGCCGCACGGATCTCATTCATTGTCTCCGTATCATGCAGTCCCATCAGATCGAACCGGAATCCATCCACATGATATTCCTTTACCCAGTAGCAAATACAGTCAATCATATATCTGCGATACATCCTTCTCTCACTTGCAGTATCGTTGCCGCATGCGGAGCCGTCTGAAAAGCTGCCATCTGCCTCCTGTCTGTAAAAAATAATACGGAACAGTTTTCTGGAAAACAGAGTCTATGCTGAATGTATGGTTATACACCACATCCATGATCACCCGGATTCCCGCGCGATGCAAGGCCTGGATCATTTCACGGCATTCCCGCACCCGTACTTCTCCATGATACGGATCGGTCGCATAGGAGCCTTCCGGTACAAAATAGTTCATCGGATCGTACCCCCCAGTTATACTGGAGCTTCTTTCCGGTTTCATCTACCGAACCATAATCATACATCGGTAATATCTGGACATGAGTGACACCCAGCCATTTCAGCCAGCTCATGCACGTCGGGTTTCCTGTATTTCCATCCAGACAGGTATCCTTTTCTGAGAACGCTTTATATTTCCTCGATTTTCTTCCGAAACACCGCTTTGGGGATCGTGGGAAAAATCGCCTACATGCACTTCCCAGACAACGGGTGCTGGAAGCCTTTGGCAGCTTCTCCTGATCCTTGTCCCAGCCCTCCGGCTCAGCTTTTTTCAGATCGATCACCATACTGCGCTGTCCATTTACTCCGGCGGCCTTTGCGTAAGGATCTGCAGTTTCCCGTGTCTGACCGTCCGCCGTTACCAGCCAGGTATAATAAACACCTGAAAGATCCCCGTTTTTATGCACACGGAAAACGCCTTTTTCTGTGCGTACCGCTTCTGTCCGGTCAAAGGGCTCTGCTGCACCCTCCTCTGCGCTTCCTGCCCGATACAGCAAAAGCTCTGCCCCGCTCTGCCGTCGGCGCCCAGAGCGCAAAGTCTGTCCCCTGCGTCTGATAAACCGCCCCAAGGTCATCGCCCCCATATTCATAGGCTTCTTCAAATTCCTGCGAAGAAAACAGCTCTCGCCATTCCCCGGCGTCCGTTTCTGTGTTACATTTTCCATTTTCCTGCTCCTCCTGATCAAAAGTCATTCTCTAAAAACGCGGATAAAATAACCAGTTTATCCTTTTTATTGTAACAAAAGAAATGGAAGAACTGCAACTGCCCCGGCATGTTGAAATTCTTCCATTTCATATCAATTTTTTATGATTTTACAAAATCAATCTTTTTTCTGTCATTTTTCCGGAAAATCTGCTTTAGATCACCTTCGACAGAAACTCCTGCAGTCTCGCGTTTTCGGATGATCGAAAAATTCTTCCGGCGTGTTTTCCTCTTTGATCCTGCCTTCATCCACAAACAGCACTCTCGTACCGACTTCCCGGGCAAAGCCCATCTCGTGGGTAACGACCACCATTGTCATACCCTCGTGGGCCAGATCCCGCATTACACTTAAAAACCTCGCCAACCATCTCCGGATCAAGCGCGCTGGTAGGCTCATCAAACAGCATAACATCCGGATGCATGCACAGAGAGCGAACGATGGCGATTCGCTGTTTCTGACCACCGGACAGCTGTGCCGGATAAGCATTTGCTTTTTCTGCAAGGCCGACACGCGCCAGCAGCTCCATCGCTTCTTTTTCCGCTTCTGCTTTGGACTTTTTTAACACCTTGATCGGTGCCAGCGTCATGTTTTCCAGAATCGTCTTATTTGCGAACAGATTAAAATGCTGGAACACCATTCCGATTTTCTGACGATATTGATTTAAATTGCTTTTCGGATCTGTAATCTCTTTTCCTTCAAATAAAATCTCGCCCGAGGTCGGCATTTCCAGAAGGTTTAAGGAACGCAGAAAGGTCGATTTACCGGAGCCGGGGCCCTACAATAACGACTACCTCACCCTGGCGGATCGTCGCATCAATATGATCCAGCACCTTCGTCGGTCCAAAGGACTTGCAGAGCTGTTTGATTTCAAACAGAACCTGTTTTTCCTGTCCGTTATCGCTCATTGACACGCATCCTCCTTTCCAGTCTGCTGATCAGAGCTGAAAGTACACTCACACTGACCAGATAAATCAGAGCTGCCGCAAACAACGGCATATAAGGCTCATAGGTCTGACTTCTGACGGTATTCGCACCGTGCGTAACATCCGTCAATGCAATGTAACCGCAGATAGACGTCTCCTTTAACAGGGTAATGAACTCGTTGCCCAGGGCAGGCAGGACATTTTTAAATGCCTGAGGGATAATAATATACCACATCGTCTGCACATAGGTCAGTCCCAGGCTTCTGCCTGCTTCAAACTGCCCCTGATCCACAGACATGATACCGGAACGGATAATCTCCGCTACGTATGCGCCGGAGTTGATTCCGAAGGTCAGAATCGCAACCAGCCGCTTGCTGACATCCACACAACCGAACACGATGTAATACATGATCAGCAGCTGGATCATTGCAGGGGGTTGCGGATAACCGTCAGATACAGCTTACAGATCACATTCAGAATTTTAACCACCAGTGGAGGACGGTCCAGCTTATCTGCAGACGACCGCACCACTGCGATCAGCACGCCGATGACAACGCCCAGAATAACAGCGAAAAAAGGAAACAACATAAGTTGTTCCCAATCCGTTGGTGAAGTATTTCCACCGATTATCGGTTATAAAGTTTGCAATAAATTTGAGTTTAAAATCTTCCATATTATAATTGCTTTCCGATTATCTCTTGTAATTACTTTGTTACAATGATCACCTGGCTTGCTGTTGCATAGGTATCTGTGAAGTCTACGCTCAGCTTACGCTCATCTGTTACCGTCATGCCTGCTGCACCGAAATCAGCCTTGCCGGAAACAACTGCATTGACGATTGCATCAAATTCCATATCCTCGATCTTTAAGTCATAACCAAGCACATCACAGACAGCCTGTGCGATATCAGGATCGATGCCGACAACCTTCTGATCCTCATAATACTCATAAGGCTCAAATGTCGCATTGGTTGCCATAACCAGTGTGCCGTTGGAACGGTCTACACCTTCCGGAGAGGTATAAGGATGCTGTCCTGCCTCATCACCGATGTAGTTGGAAACGATAGCATCCAGCGTACCGTCTTCCTTTAACTGAGTAAGCGCTTCGTTAATCTTTGCAGTCAGCTCGCTGTTGTCTTTGTTGACACACATTGCATATTCTTCAGAAGAAAGCTCTTCGTCCAGAATCTGTAAATCATCATTCTTTTCCACAAAAGCCTTTGCGGGATTGTAGTCGATCACTACGCAATCGATCTTGCCCTGCTTTAATGCCTGAATTGCATCTGCGCCCTTGTTGAAACGTTCTACAGTAGAACCGTCGTTCTGTTCATATTCCGTTGCCAGCTGATCACCTGTTGTACCGAGCTGAACACCGATCTTCTTGCCAGCCAGATCAAAAGCAGCGGTATCTGTGCTTTCTGCTTCTGTGGAGGCTGCTTCATCGGTCTCTGCAGCTGCTGTCTCTGCCGCAGTGCTTTCTGCTGCAGTCTCTGTTGCCTGTACTGTTGTCTCTGTGGATGCAGAAGAACCACATGCTGCCAGAGAAGCAACCATGGCTACTGCCAATACGCTTGTCAGTAATTTTTCATTTTCATTTTCTTCTCCTCATTTCTGCGCACGTTTTTTGCGCATGCCGAGTTTTGTGTCAAGTGCGCGCAGACACAAATCTCGCGATTGAAAAAATCTTATTTTTTCAATCTTCTCCTCTGATGTCTCCTTATTCTTTTATCTTTAGATTTATTTTTAAAGACATCTTTAAACGGGATTTCCTTTTCCGTTGTAATTCCGTTTCATGACATCTATACTATCACACTTCCTTTAAAAATCAAGTATAAATTTTCACAAAATATTCACTTTTTTACATCTTTCTTGTATAAATATTCACCTGTATGTATATTATTCGCCGATATACATTCTATATGTATATTTATGTGTATTACACCTCGAAGCGCTCCACAGGCATCCGGGTCAGGGCTTTTGATTCCGACATCATTTTACACAACCTTTACCCATTCCTAACCGGATCGTGATATCTTGCATTGCTCAAATGACTTATCATAAGTCTCGCAATGAGGCAGACGGCATATGGCTTCAGGCATTCACTATATTTCATTCATCAGCCCGGAACAGGATACTTCCGGCATCAAGGAGGAGAAACATTATGAAAAACAAACTGATCGCACTTCTTACAATGAGCGCACTGGCAGTTGGCACTCTGGCAGGCTGCGGCAATACTGCTGCAACAGATACTGCAGCAAGTGCAGCTGACACAGTTGCAGAAACCCCCGTCGAGGCTGTCAGCACAGCAGCTGCTGAGGCTACTGAAGCTGCTGACACAGCCGCAGACAGTGCAGACAAATATGCAGATCTTTCCGGTTCCGTCAGCATGTCCGGTTCCACTTCCATGGAAAAGCTGGCAAATGCACTGGCAGAGAGCTTTATGGAAAAGTATCCCAACGTAACGGTAACTGCTGAGTTTACCGGTTCTTCCGCAGGTATCGAAAGTGTCCTGGCAGGCAGCGTTGACATCGGAAACTCCTCCAGAAACTTAAAGGATGATGAAAAGAGCGCAGGCATGCCGCAGAAAACATCGTTGCAATTGACGGTATCGCAGTAGTTGCAGATCCTGCAAACAAGGTAGAAGATCTCACAAAGGATCAGCTGGTTTCCATCTACACCGGTGAAACAAAGAACTGGAGTGAGGTTGGCGGAGACGATCAGGCGATCGTTGTTGTTGGTCGTGAGGCAGGCTCCGGTACAAGAGGTGCGTTTGAAGAGCTGCTGGACATCGCAGATGCCTGCGTTTACGCAAACGAACTGGATTCCACCGGCGCTGTTATGGCAAAGGTTGCTTCCACCCCCGGTGCGATCGGTTATGTTTCTCTCGATGTTGTAGATGATTCCGTAAAAGCTTTGAAGCTCGATGGCGTAGACGCAACGGAAGAAAATATTAAAGCCGGCAACTACGCACTGTCCAGACCTTTCGTAATGGCAACCAAAGGTGAAATCTCCGAGCAGAAGACCGAAGTACAGGCACTGTTTGATTACCTTACCTCCGATGAGGGCAAGGCTCTGATCAAATCCGTTGGCCTGATCACAGTTGACTGACAACATTTCTTTTCCAAAACACTCCCTGCTGGATGCAGGCCCGGCAATGTCGGACCTGCATTTTCCAGTATTCTGTGCACAACCGCATAGGGGATAACCTTTGATTAAAGGCAGCCTTCTGCAGGTTGCCTGGAAACGAGGATTTTTATGAATTCTATTATCGGCAATAAAAAAGCAAGATCCGTGGTAGAGCAAACTGCTGAGATCATTTTTACCATCTGCGCGTTTTTCGCTGTTCTTGCAGTCATTTCCATTACAGTTTATATGTTTTTAAATGGTACTCCCGCCCTTACAAAGGTGGGACTTACAGAGATCCTGTTCAGCACAGTATGGAAGCCAACCGCTGCAGATCCCAGTTACGGCATTTTATACGTCATTCTGACCTCCATCGTCGGCACAACCCTTGCGATCCTGCTGGGCGTTCCCATCGGCGTCCTGACTGCTGTTTTTCTTGCAGAAACAGCTCCGGCTGCCCCCTCTCTAAAATCGTCCGCCCCGCCATTGAGCTGCTCGCCGGTATCCCTTCCGTTATCTATGGTCTGCTCGGTATCCTGTTGCTGTGCCCTGCAATGTATAAACTCGAGCAGACAATCTTTGCAGGCTCTGCTACCCATCAGTTTACCGGCGGTGCAAACCTCATTTCCGCCGTGCTTGTCCTTGCGATCATGATCTTGCCTACTGTTATCAATATCAGCGAATCCGCCCTCCGCAGCGTTCCTGCCAGCTTAAAGGCGGCCTCCTGGGTCTGGGTGCTTCCAGGATCCAGACAATTTTCCGTGTAACGATCCCGGCAGCCAAATCCGGTATCGCAACCGCCATCGTCCTCGGTGTCGGCCGTGCGATCGGTGAAGCAATGGCAATCAGCCTTGTATCCGGAAGCAGCGTCAACGCCCCTCTGCCCTTTCACTCTGTCCGCTTCCTGACAACCGCCATTGTTGCTGAAATGGGCTATGCAGCAGATTTACACCGTCAGGTACTATTCACCATCGGCCTTGTCCTCTTCGTATTCATTATGATCATTAACATGACCCTGAACAAAATTCTGAAAGGAGAAAAAGAGTAATGAGCACAGAGCTTACGGTCCCCGGTTCCTCCAGTATTTTAAACAAAAAAATCCGGTCTTCCGATCTCATTCTCACCGTTCTGATCGATCTGGCTGCGGCATTTTCCATCCTTTTACTGATCGCGATTATGGGCTATGTCTTTCTCAGAGGCCTGCCCCAGATCAGTCTTTCCTTCCTGACCTCTGTTCCCAGCACCATCAGAACCTTTGGTATCGCCGGAAATATCGTCAATACACTTTACATCATTATCCTTACCCTGCTGATCGCAACCCCCATCGGTGTCGGCAGCGCGATCTACTTAAACGAATACGCAAAGCCCGGAAAAATCGTCCGGCTGATCGAATTTACGACAGAAACCCTTTCCGGTATTCCTTCTATCATTTTCGGTCTGTTTGGTATGGTATTTTCTAACCACCCTGGGGCTTGGCTATTCCATCCTGACCGGCTGCCCTGACCCTGACCCTGATGGTTCTTCCCCTGATCACGCGAAACACACAGGAGGCCTTAAAAACAGTTCCTGCGACCTACCGCAGCGGCGCACTCGGCATCGGCGCAACCAAATGGTACATGATCCGCACGATCCTGCTCCCCTCCGCAATGCCCGGCATTATCACCGGTATCATTCTTGCGATCGGACGTATCGTCGGAGAATCCGCCGCCCTTTTATTCACCGCCGGAAGCGGCTATCTTCTGCCCAAGACCTTTGCAGGATTTTTCAAAAAATCTTCGAATCCGGCAACCCTTACGATCCAGCTGTACTTGAGCATGTCCAAGGCACAATATGACGCAGCCTTCGGAATTGCCGCTGTCCTGCTGATCATCGTCCTTTTATCAACCTTCTGACCAAAATACTCGCAAAGAAATTCGATGTTTCCAAACTCGATTAACCGGAGGATAACGCAGACGCAGCAGCGCCTGCAGAATGGAGAATTCATGAGCAATATCAAAATCAGCACGAAGAACCTCGATCTGTATTACGGCGAAAATCACGCCCTTAAAAACATCAATATGAATATCAAGGCCGGAGCGATCACCGCCTTTATCGGTCCATTCCTCCGGCTGCGGTAAATCCACCTTTTAAAAACCTTAAATCGTATGAATGACCTCGTGGACAATGTAAAGATCACCGGTGAAGTCAAAATTGACGGCGAGGACATCTACGATCCCCACGTAGATGTCACTCTGCTGCGTAAAAAAGCCGGTATGGTATTCCAGCAGCCCAATCCTTTTCCCATGAGCATTTACGACAATATCGCTTACGGTCCCAAGGGATCCACGGTATCAAAAAACAAGGCTCAGCTGGACGAAATCGTTGAAACCAGTCTGAAAAGCGCTGCGATCTTCGATGAAGTCAAGGATCGCCTGAAAAAATCTGCCCTCGGTCTTTCCGGCGGTCAGCAGCAGCGTCTCTGCATTGCCCGTGCTCTTGCTGTTTCACCGGAAATCCTGTTGATGGATGAACCCACCTCCGCCCTTGATCCGATCTCTACAATGAAAATCGAGGACCTGATGGCAGACCTGCGGGAAAAATACACGGTTGTCATTGTCACTCACAATATGCAGCAGGCTGCCCGTATTTCTGACGATCTCGCTTTTTTCCTTGTAGGCGAAATGGTGGAATTCGGCGATACGAAGCAGATCTTTTCCCATCCGCAGGATAAGCGCACAGAGGATTATATCAGCGGACGGTTCGGCTGATCCTGACAGACCCTACCCGTTTTTCTCTTTCCCAGCATAGGAAACAGGCATTACATTGCGATTTTTCATTTTAAATGGAGGTATCTATGACAACAAGAAAATTATACAGTGAAGAGCTGGTACAGCTTTCCGAAAGCCTGGAGGAAATGGGAAACCTCGTTGAAGCTTCCCTGAAAAATTTATTTTTTTCCATCGAAAACAAAGATATGCAGCTGGCAGAGCGGATCGTGGCCGATGACCGCAACGTCAACAACCTGGAGCGCAGCATCGAAGCTCAGTGCCTGATGCTCATTACAACCCAGCAGCCCATCGCACAGGATCTGCGCACGGTTTCTTCTATTCTGAAGGTCGTTACGGATATCGAACGCATTGGAGACCACGCCTCTGATATCGCAGAGCTGATTCAGCAGATGGATCACAAGCAGCTGGAACGCTATTCCGGACATCTGCAGCCAATGATCGCAGCTTCCCGGGAGATGGTACACGAGGCAGTCAGCGCCTTTGTCGCCCGGGATCAGAAAAAGCGAATGATGTCATCGCTTCCGATGATATCATCGACAAGCTTTTTGATAAGGTAAAGAATGATATCGTTATCCACATAAAAGAAGATCGTTCCGATGCGATAGAGAGCCTCGATGCCCTGATGCTGGCCAAATACCTCGAACGCATCGGAGATCATGCGGTCAATATCTGCGAATGGGAAATTTTCCGGGAAACCAACCATTCAGAATACAAAAGTATTCTGAAGCTCCATCCGGCTGTCAACAGCTATTTTCACAATTCCTTCGCAATTTTTCCTCATAATCCTCACACTTTTCCAACACATTCCTCACAAATCCTTTTATACTGTTTCTCAGATAAAGAGAAAGACCAATGGTTCAGCATAAATCTTTGCGCTGAACCGTTTTTCCCGGCAGACTGATACCGATCAGGCAGCTTACCGGCAGAATAAGAAAAGGAGTGACAGTTATGTACGAAAATGAAAACCAGAGCTTCGACAACAGAGAGCAGGATTATCATTATACCAATACCCCGGAACAGCAGGCACCGACTCGTCCCCGCAAAAAAATACGAGTGCAGCACGCATTGCAAAAAAAGCCGGTGCAATTGCACTGAGCGCTGTTTTGTTTGGCGGCGTTGCATCCGGTACCTTTCTGGGTGTCAACTACGCGGCAGGCTATCGGAACAATGCTTCAACAGCTGCATCCTCGGAAAGTGCTTCCGCTTCTTCCCAGACAGCAAGCTCTTCCAGCAGCCTGTTAAAGGCTACCACACCGGTCAGCACAGGCAGCGCAGCATCCTCCGGAAGTCTGGACGTCTCCAGCGTTGCGGAATCCGTTATGCCTTCTATCGTATCCATCACAAATAAATCTGTACAGGAGGTACAGAACTATTTCAGCATGTTCGGCTACGGCGGTCAGGCTCAGGAGGTAGAGAGCACCAGCGTTGGTCCGGTATTATCATTGGGAAAACGATACGGAGCTGCTGATTGTCACCAATAATCACGTTGTGGAAGGCGCGGATACCCTTTCTGCAAGCTTCATTGACAACTCCGTTTACGAAGCAACCATCAAGGGTACAGATTCCGACAACGACCTGGCAGTCATCGCCGTTCCGCTTTCCAGCATTTCCGATGATACAATGTCCCAGATCGCAGTGGCTGCAGTGGGCGATTCCGATTCCTTAAAGGTTGGTGAACAGGTTGTTGCCATCGGCAACGCACTCGGCTATGGTCAGTCCGTTACAACCGGCATTGTCAGCGCCACAGACCGTACCCTTTCCTCTTCGGATTCCAGTGACAGCAATGCTCTCATTTCCAGCACTGTTACCACAAAAGAGACACCTACCTACATCCAGACAGATGCGGCCATCAACCCCGGCAACAGCGGCGGTGCCCTGCTGAATATGCAGGGACAGGTTATTGGTATCAACTCTGCAAAGCTTGCCAGCACAGAGGTGGAAGGCATGGGCTATGCAATCCCCATCACCAGAGTATCCAGCATCATCGAAGAGCTGATGAATGAGACGACCAGAACCAAGGTTGCTGACAGCCAGAAATCCAGCATCGGTATCGCAGGCATCACCGTGGATTCCAACATCAACGCAGCCTATGGCATCCCCGCAGGTGTTTATGTAGCAAGCGTTACTCCGGGCAGCGGTGCAGAAGCGGCCGGCATCCGCAAGGGTGACGTCATCACAAAATTCGATGGTAAGACCGTCAGCACCATTCAGGAGCTGAAAGAAAAGCTGCAGTACTACGCAGCCGGAGAAGCGGTTTCTATTACGGTACAGTCTCCCGGCGAGGGCGGCATTTATACAGAAAAGGAGCTGACCATCACCCTTTTCCTCCGCACAGAGCTCTGAAGAAAGCCAGTCTACTGACAACACACAGGCCGCTCCTGAAAAAGGAAACGGAACGCACAAAGCGATGGGATATCAGAACTGAAGCTGACAATAGCTTATCTGAAAAGCCGGTCGGCATGGAAGAAAATTCTTCTGTGCCGACCGGCTTTTTATGTTCGTTACAGCTTACTCTTCCTCTTCTTTCTCCGGCAGGATCTTGCTGACCAGTGCAGATTCCACTCTCTGATCCTCCATTTTTCCACATGAATATTCAGTCCGTTGACCTGCACATCAAACTGGCTGCCGTCCGCAGGAATGATCCGCAAGCAGCTGAAGATCATGCCGCCCAGCGTGTCATAATCGATATCCTCCGGCAGATCCAGATCCAGTGCTTCCGCAATGTCCTCAACATATGCGCCGCCTGAGATCCTCCACAAATTGTCCTCCAGCTGAACGATTTCCGGCGGCTCCTCGGAATCGAACTCATCGTAAATATTTCCGACGATCTCCTCCAGAAGATCCTCCATTGTAATAACCCCCGCCGTCTGTCCGTATTCGTCGATAACGATGGCCATATGGATTTTTCTTTTTGCATATCCCGGAACAGGTCATCTGCATGAATCGTATCCGGTACAAAATAAGGCTCTCGCAAAGCTCCTTTAACCCTGACGGGCTGTCATTTTTACGATCCAGGAGATAATCCCTGGCATTCAGAATACCTATAATATCGTTAATATCTTCATCGTAAACCGGATATCTGGATAAACCGCTTTCCCGGATCGTCGAAATGATGTCCTCGTCCGCCTCATCCAGCGAAAAACAGACCATATCTGCTCCTCTCGTCATCGCATCCCGAACCGAAATGTCGTCAAACCGGAACACGTTTTGAATCCACTCCTGCTCATCGTGGTCTATCGTTCCTTTTTTCCCCGCCAAGGTCAACCAGCCGCCGGATCTCTTCCTCCGTAACGCTGCGTTCTACGGATTCCGTTTTAAAGTGAAGCAGCTTTAAGATCAGCTTTGCTGACCTCGACAACAGCCATACCGCCGGATGCAGTACCACCGTCAGCACACCGACTACACTGCAGGTCATTCTTTCTGCAGCTTCAGGGCCGCTGCATCGCGATCCGACGCGGCACCAGCTCGCCAAACAGCAATGCAAAGTACGAAAGCACAACTGTCACCAGCACAACTGCCAGCACATGACAAACAGAAAGGCTTATGCCGCTTGTTCCCAACCGTTCATATAACCATGCCATCAATTTGCCTGCAAATCCGTCCGCCGCAGCTACACTGGCCAGAAATCCTGCCAGTGTAATCCCGACCTGAATCGTAGATAGAAAAATATTCGGCTACCCCTCTGCAAACTTCAGCAGCCGCTGTGCTTTCCGATCGCCGTCCTCTGCCAGCTCCCGCAGCCTGTTTTTATTCAGCGATACAACGGAAACCTCGGACGCCGCCAAAAGGCATTGACCAGAATCAGAATGATCAGTAACAAAGTAGTTTTACCATGAATTTAAAATCTCTCCTTTTTCTACGATCAAAGAGACATAACCCATTGGGAACTCCCAACAGGCTATGCCTCCTATAGCTTTCTCCAACAGAGCACAGACTCTGTCCATTTTGTATTGTGATTGGAATTCAGAAAATTCGTTCCCCGTCAGGGTCCGCGTTATCCATGAAATTCGGTTCCTTCCCTGTCTGAAATAAATCCTGTGCGAAGCGAACTTTATACAAAGCCGTTTTCTCTGCTTTATTTCAAGCAATCCGCATTTTTTTGACATGTTTACTTTACCCATTATACAGAATAAGTCTTTATCGAAAGGAGCTGTCAAGATTTTTTATTCAACAATAGGGTTCTGTTCTATCCCCTTCACTTCGTTTTTTCTTTAGCCGGCATCTACGATTGCTGCAGTCAACGCTTCATCGGTTGCTGAGCCTTCTACAACTGCCTGCTTATCCTCCAGGCTTACGGTTACAGCGGTCACGCCCGCTACGCCCTCCAGCGCTTTTGTTGCTGCCTTTACGCAGTGCTGACACATCATGCCTTCGATTTTGATTGTTTTTTTCATGGTAGTCTCTCCTTTTGATTCATCATTTTGGGCTATTCTATCCGCAATTTCCGCGGCTGCCGTGCTTTGCTCCATCATACCGCCATTTCCGGTTGTCTGCAAATTTGCAGTACCGCTCTCCTGCTTCCACTTCGGCGTAAAGAACCGGAGGCGGAGCGCATTCGATACGACGGATACAGAAGAGAAGCTCATCGCCGCCGCACCGATCATCGGGTTTAATAAAATATGGAACACCGGATACAGTACGCCTGCTGCCACCGGAATGCCGATCGCATTGTAGAAAAAATGCCCAGAACAGGTTCTGCTTGATGTTGCGTATCACCGCACGGCTTAAGCTTACCGCAGATGCTGCGTCCATCAGATCGCTCTTCATCAGTACGATATCCGCTGATTCGATCGCCACATCTGTTCCTGCGCCGATCGCAATTCCGACATCCGCCCTCGCCAGTGCCGGCGCGTCGTTGATACCGTCTCCCACCATCGCAACCTTATGTCCCTGCTCCTGCAGCTGCCGAACCTTTTCCTCTTTATCCTCCGGAAGCACATCCGCAATAACCGTCTTGATGCCAACCTGTTTTTTGATTGCCTCTGCCGTTCTTGCATTGTCGCCGGTCAGCATAATGACGTCCATTCCCATCTCCTGCAGTCTGGCGATTGCCTCCCTGCTGGTGGGTTTTACAACGTCCGCAGCAGCAATCACGCCGAGGAACTTTCCTCCCTGTGCAAAAATACAACGGTGTCTTGCCTTCATCCGCCAGTTTTTCCTGCAATCCTGCCGCTACGGAAATGTCGATCCGGTTGGTTTCCATCAGTTTTCGGTTTCCCGCAAGGCATCGTACCTTGCCGATCGTTCCCGCGATGCCCTGTCCCGGGATCATCTCATAATCTGAAACCTCCTGGAACGCTGCTGAGCATGCTTCCGCTTTTTTGACAATTGCCTCTGCAAGCGGATGGCTGGACATTTTTCCAGAGAAAAGGCCAGCCGCAAAAGCTCTGTATACGCCTGCGTGTTTTCACCTGCTGCTTTTCCGTCTGCTTCCAGCGCGATCACGTCTGTCACAACCGGCTTGCCCTGGGTTACCGTGCCGGTTTTATCCAGAACAACCGTATCGATGCTATGTGTAATCTCCAACGCTTCCGCAGATTTGATTAAAATACCCTTCGCCGCACCCCGTCCGGTTCCCACCATGATCGCCGTAGGCGTTGCCAGTCCGAGGGCACACGGACAGGAAATTACCAGCACAGAAATCGCAACAGAAAGTGCAAACTCAAAGCTCTGACCGGCAAGCAGCCAAAGGATTGCCGCCAACAGCGCTATTGTAATGACAACCGGCACAAACACACTGCTGACCCTGTCCGCCAGCTTTGCAATCGGCGCTTTGGAGGATGTCGCATCATCTACCAGCTGAATGATCTTTGACAGTGTCGTATGTTCTCCAACCGCAGTTGCTTCCATCTGAAAATATCCGGTTCGGTTGATCGTACCTCCGGTCACAGGATCTCCGGCCTGCTTGTCCACCGGAAGACTTTCGCCGGTGATCGCAGATTCATCCACAGAAGCAAAGCCTTCTGTAATTTTTCCATCCACCGGAACCGTATCACCATCCCGGACAACCAGAATATCTCCATTCTGTACATCGTCTACGGAAATTTCTTCTTCCTGTCCATTCCTTAATACCTTCGCGGTCTTCGGTGCCAGATCCATCAGCTTCGTGATCGCCTCGGACGTCTTGGATTTTGCCCGGGCCTCCATGAATTTTCCCAGAGTGATCAGTGTCAGGATCATCGCCGAGGATTCAAAATACAAATTCATGCCAAATGTCTCGACCATATCCATATCTTCGATGGAAAAGCCCCAGGCGATTTTGTAAATCGCATAGATGCCATACACAAACGCCGCGCCGGGCCCAATGCGATCAGCGAATCCATATTCGGAGAGCGATGCCACAGATTTTTCAATCCGTTTTTAAAATAATGTCCGCCTGCAATCAAAACCGGCAGCACCAGCAAAAACTGGGTAAATGCAAAAATCATATGATTTCTTGCTCCCAGCAGCCACGACGGCAGCGGCCAGCCAGCCATATGTCCCATCGAAATGTAAAACAGCGGGATCGTAAAGACTAACGAAACGATCAGTCTCTGCTTCATCTGCTTTGCTGCCGCCGCTGCCGCATCTGTTGCACCGTTTTTTTTCTCTGCCTGATGCTCCTGTCGTTTTGCTGCCCTGTGTCTGGTGCAGCGAAGCGCCATAGCCGATGTCTTCTACCTGATGAATAATTTTCCGGAATCCAGTTCGGCTTCATCATAGGAAACCGTCATGCTGTTTTTCAGCAGATTGACACTGCATTGCTGCATGCCCTCCATTCCGGAAATTCCTTTTTCAATTCGCGCTGAGCATGCCGCGCATGACATGCCGGTAATATCATAGGTTTCTTTTTTTCATATATCTCCATTCTGCAGCCGTCCTGTATAGTCTTTCCTGCTTTACAGCTTTTAAAGGCTGCCCTTAAAGAACTCATCTTGTCTTTTTTTCTATCCTCTGCTACCATTATAACAATTAGGCACAAAAAATAAAAGAATGCACTATTTTTGTAATATACTACCCAAAAGGATAGTGTTCACCTCACAACAATAGAATGCACGCTCTGCGAGCATCCTATTGTCATGAATAAGAATGGAGAAATCGCTATGGCTTCAAAAGAAAATCCCTCGGTCAATAAAAATTGCCCCGTTTCCGCTACAATCCGCTTAATCGGCGGCAAATATAAAGCGCTGCTGCTCTGGCATCTGACCGGTCAGACGCTGCGCTTCAACCAGCTGCACCGTCTCGTCCCCGAAGCGACGCCTAAAATGCTGACCCAGCAGCTCCGAGAACTGGAAAGAAGACGGTCTGATTTCCCGCACAGTTTATCCTGTCGTTCCGCCCCGCGTCGATTACTCGCTGACGGCGCTCGGTGAAAGCCTTTTCCCGATTCTCGAAGCGATGTATCGTTGGGGCAGCGCCCTGATGCAGGACAGAAAGAAGGGCTTACGCCGGCATGTACGATGACCGACAGCCATGCTATGGCTGCATCCTCTACAGCTTTCTGCACCAAATGCCGTGTTGCAGAACACCTCCGTCCGCGGCATGCTGCGAAAGCGACAACGTTTTTGTCCCGCCGCAGCACGACAAAAAAAGAACAGGAGAGCTGTCCTCCTGTTCCTGTCATGCACGTTTAAAATCCTGAGCTACACCTTGGCATGCCCGGACAATTCCAATCCCGATGGGATACGGTCCGGTATGCACCCAATTGTTGCACCGATCTGATAAATGCCGATTTCTTCAATTCCAAGCCGTTCCCGGATCAGGTCCTTCAACATCTCCCGGAAGCCGACAGCCTCTTCATAGTCATAGCCATAGCCGATACAAAAGCTGTATTCTCCCGGCTTTGCCTGTACCTCATCCAGGTATTTTTTCCGTCATCTCCACAACCTTCTGCATCGATTTCTGACGGCTTCTGGTAATGCCGGAATTGAAAATTTCTCCCTCTTTCAGTGTGATGAGAGGTTTGATTTTCAACGCACTGGCCGCAATTCCCGCAAGCTTTCCAATGCGTCCGCCATGCTTTAAGTAATCAATGCTGCCGATCGTAAAAAAGATCCTGCCGCTCTCCCGGATCGAAAGCAGAGCTTCTGTAATCTGCTCATATTCCAGTCCGAGATCCCGCAGTCTGCACGCTTCCAGCACAAACAGTCCCTGCAGTACCGTATCAAATGTCGAATCAATGACCGCAATCTTTGCCTCCGGATACTCCTCCAGGATCATATCCTTTGCTGTAGTTGCCGACTGCAAAGAGCCACTGAACTTCGCCGTGATGCAAATGCAGATCACCGGAATATTTTCTTTACAGATTTTTCAAACACCTCATAAAAATCCTGTACAGACGGCATGGATGTCTTCGGGAACACATCCGGATGATCCACCATCTGCTGATAAAAATCGCGTACTGTGATCTCTTCTATTTCTTTATAATAGTGTTCCCCGTCAAACGAAACATAAAAGGGAACAACCTCAATATCCTTTTTCTTTGGATAGCTCCGGCGATAAATCCTGAGAACCGTCACTGATGATCTGTACCTTTTTTCTGCATAAGTGCCTCACACAACATATAGTTTTGAAAACTACTTTTTTTTTTGTAACTGTATGATTATATCACACTCTTCAGGAAAGATACAAGTCATTTTCCGTACTCTCTCAGCTTTCGCGGCCCCCTGCAATAGCCGGAGCCGCGAAGCACCCTGAACTGCTTTATTCCTCCCAGGTTTTATAATACCAGCCGTAGCCATTGCCGGGCAGGATGATATTGCGTAAAAACACATTCTCCTTTTTCCGAGCAGATCCTGAAACGGCATTTCTCCCATGTCGATCCACGCCGTCTGGGGCTCATCCGAAAAGTTGAACACACCGACTACCATCTCGTTTTTCAGCTGTCTGCAGATGCACAGCACATGGCTGTTATAGGTATCATGGTCCATACAGCAGCCTTTCCGGAAAACGGACCACATGCAAAGCGGGCTTTTTTCCATCTTCTGCATTCCCTCGAAAATCCGGTTCTGGACAGTACCCCTTTCTGCTCTTTTTCTTTTCCAGCTCCCAACGGAAATGTCCTCTGTGTACATAACGGGAATCCGCCGCACGGTCTGCATCCGGATCATCTTATAGGAATAATCATTGAGCTGACCGATCTCATCTCCGCTGTATATAACCGGAATGCCGGACTGAATAAACAGATAAGCGTTGAGCATCAGGATTTTCTGAATGGCACGCTCAATTCTCGCCGGATCCTTTGCCTGCAGCGAAGTCTCCAGACCGCACAGGGATGCCGTCGTTCCGCAAAGTCTCGCATCCTGTAATACAGGATCATCATTATACAGCTCTCCCCGCGCATCGCTGCCTGCTGCCATGCCCCGGAAATATTCATTCAGATACTTCTTATGCGGAATCTCCTGAATCCCGGAGGGTTTTAAGAAATCATAGTCAATCCCCAGCCGATATCGTCGTGGCAGCGCAGATAATTCAGGAAAACATATTCCTTCGGCAGACTGTTTACCACGTCCATCTGCTGTTTTAACAGCGCAACCTCCTTTGTCGCAACGGTATGCCAGGTTGATGCCATCGTTGTTACGTTATAAAGCATATGGCATTCCGGTTTTTCGAGCGTTCCGAAATAAGGGACAACCTTGGCAGGCCCATAACAACCTCACCCAGCAGTACAACGCCGGGGCAAACGATTTCCGTGATCATACGGATCATACGCACAATGGTGTGTACCTGCGGCAGGTTTCTGCAGTCTGTCCCCAGCTGCTTCCAGATATAGGGGGACTGCATCGATCCTGACGATATCAATTCCCTGATTCACCAGATACAGCATATTATAAACCATCTCGTTAAAAACCACCGGATTGGAATAGTTTAAGTCCCACTGATAGGGATAAAGGACGTCATAACATATTTTTTGCACTCGTCCCTCCAGGTAAAATTACCGGGATGCCGTTGTCGGAAATACCTGAGGCACGGCTTTTTCAAACTCCTGCGGAATGTCAGGTGTATCATAGAAGAAATACCGATCCTGATATTCCTTTTCCCCTGCCAGTGCGCGCTTTGCCCACTCATGATCTTCAGATGTGTGGTTCATTACAAAGTCCATGCACACGCTCATCTTTTTCTCATGGCAGGCGCTGCACAGAGAAGCCAACTCCTCCATCGTACCCAGGGCCGGCTGCACCTTCCGGTAATCCGCTACCGCATAGCCTCCATCACTTTTTCCCTTCGGGGTATCCAGAAATGGCATCAGATGCAGGTAGTTTACGTTGCATGCTTCCAGGTAAGGCAGCTTTTTCTTCACACCCTTCAAATTGCCGGCAAAAGCGTCGATATACAGCATCATGCCAAGCATATCCTGGCGGCTGTACCATGCAGGCTCCCTGTTCTCGCTCCCGGTCCAGCTTCTTTTCTGATTCCGGGCGCTCCTGATACCATGCTTCCATCTGTTCACATAACTGGGTAAACATATCCTCTCTTCCCGGATATAATTCGCAGTACAGCCATTTGAGCTCATCAAATGGCGCTGCAGTCTTTTCTGATATTCCTGCGCTGTTTTCATGTTCTTTCCTCTCCTTTTGCCGCGCGGCGGGCACAGCAGATTTTATTTCAATTTCGAACGCGGATGTCACAGCGCCCCCGCCAGCGTTGTGCTGCGATTTTTATTCCACTTCAACTACCGCATTCTGTCCGTTTAGCTCAAGCAAATACAGGCAATCCTTTTTTCTCCACCTGCGCTGTTACATCCTCTCCGTTGCAAAGCACACGCTTTACAGGCTCTTTGGATAAAAATCCGACGGTCTTTCCGCCACAGATTTCGCCCATTAGCCTGCCGCCGATCTCATGCATCCACAGTACCGCATCAAAGCTGATGTATTTATCCACAAGTCCCACAAAGGTTTTCCCCTCTGTGTCCTCCACAAATAAAAACCAGGTGAAATCCCCCGCTGCAAGGCGGTATTCCCTGCCTTCTTCTGCACTGCAGGCCGCAGCAGTCTGATTACGACAATCATAAATCCAGCAGTTTTTCCCGGAAAGCTCCGGAATATCCGATGCACCGATCCGATAGGTCTGTTCCTGATGGGTCAGATTATAAACGGCAATCACTCCGCCGATCTTACCATTTGCATATGCTCCGACATTTGTCAGCTTCAGCACGCCATCTTTTCTGGGATCACGAAACATACAATCCTGTGTCGGTCTTGCCGCCCGTAAGAGCTGCGGCAGCCTTCCGTCCGCATAGCAGAGCGGCGCTGCAACCTCCGGGGCTGTTTCTCCTATCCGATCGCTGAAATACACCGGTCCTCCGCTGATCGCACGCAGCAGGCTGTGGCGCAGACCATCCTCATGGCTTGTCCAGAACATATCCCAGTCGCATACATACAGCTCGCCCTGGTAGGGTGTATTGTATGCATTCTGGAGCAAATGCTCTGCAAATCCATCCTCCCGTTTTGGTACAAAATCATCGCTGTTTCGTGCAACCGCTGTCTGGGGACGGGAAAACATGTTCTCTGCCGCCATTCCCATACAGTTGATCACTGCACCGTCAAAGTACGCTGCCGCGCCCTCCAGCGCTCCATGTATTCCCCGCGTCGCTGTCATCAGTGGAAGATCATTTTCAAAATAATTATGTACGGCGCTCTGTCCGTCCACTTTGGAAAAGCTGATGCCCTCCCGCTTCAGATATTCATACCAATCCCGGTAAAAGCCGTAGCCCTTGGCTGCATCCGGCCACGGGATCAGCTTCCCGGGTGCATTTTGATATAAATGCTCCTGCTCTTTTGCTGCAAGGTCGCTTCCCGGCTCGATTCCGCCCCAGTAGCCGCCAAGCGCATGCCAGACACCAAACCAGTCCACCTGTGTATCCCGCTTTATATCACGGATCATCTGAGCAAATCCGTTGGGGAACTTTTCTTTTTCGGGCGCAAGGTCATAGAGTGCGTCTCCATGCACCGACAGCCAGCCGTCATCCATCAGCATCCAGCGCACCGGTACATTTTTTCCGCAAATTCTCTGCCCTTTGCGCGAACCTTTTCTTCACTGATTTCCGTATAAAATGCATCCCAGCTGCACCAGCCAAGATATTTCAGCATCTCCGGCATATTCCGTTCCTCTTTCAAACGGATTCCGTGATACTCTGCCGCCCACGCCATACACGCATGAACCGCTTCCTGCAAACTGTCCGCCTCCGCATATGCATAAACAGGCTCGTCCAGTTTGCTGATTCCGCCCTTTGCAGGCGCTCATTCCGAAAATAAGCGTATTCTCTCTTCCGGGCTTTACCTGGGTCTTAAACTGTTTTCCCGGCATTGGAAGCAGGAAAAAGTATCCGTTTCTCAGCTTTCCGTAAATCGCCTGTGTCAGCTCCGGGATTTCGAAAAGTCATTGATAAATGCCGGTCTTGTCCACCAGTCGTTTAAAAGATACATTGCGGTCATCGCCTCCGGCCGGATCTCCGTTTCCACTTCCAAAATAACCGGAAACTCTTCCTCCAGATTATCACTTCTCCGGCAGCCGTCCTGCTCAATTTCCAGCTTCAGCCAGCCGGATCTGACCTTTTTTTCTGTTCTATAGATAAATTCCGCTGTCACATTGTCCTGCTTTTCCAGAATAACCCGCAAAGCTTCTCCATTATCTTCCCGGACAAGTGGCAAAAGCACCTGCTCCGGTTTTCTCTGTCTGTGCAGCCGCAGGACGATATTATTTTTTCTCTGCATAAGTTCCTCGCCTTCTGCCGTTGTACCGGCTTCCTTCTGTTATGCTTCCTCTGCGATCAGAACCTCATACGGGCGCAGACGCACCGTATTACCTGTAAAAGCAGCTTCCTTATAGTTGTCTGCAAGCACCTGTCCGGGCGCAGCCACCAGAGTCAACTCGCGTTCTTCCGGCTGCATGTTGCACAGTACGAGCAACGTTTTGCCTTCAAAGCTTCTTCGATACGCGATCAGATTTTTCTCCTCCCGATAAGCCGGTGCAAAGGTGCCTTCGCTGATCAGCTCTGACCATTGGGAATGCAGACGCAGCCCGATCATCTTCTTATACCATGTAAGCACGGAATCCTCGTCTCTCTCTTCCTGTGCTGCGTTCAGCCCTGTATAGTTGGGATTTACCTTTAACCAGGGTTTTCCTGTTGTAAATCCGGCATTTTCTGTATCATCCCATTGAAACGGTGTCCGCGCATTGTCCCGGCTTTCCAGCTGAACCAGACGCAGCGCTTCCTCCGGTGAAAATCCATCTGCCAGTGCGCGGTTATATTGATTGTGGGTCGATACATCATTGTAATCGTCCATCGACGCATACGCACAGTTTCTCATGCCGATCTCCTGCCCCTGATAGACATACGGCGTGCCCCGCAGCAGCAGATACATTGATGCGAGCATCGTTGCCCCATAATAATTTCTTCCCTCCCGGGGCAGATAATGGTCGATCGATCTGGGCTGATCGTGATTTTCTGTGCAAACACCAAACCATCCCCTGTCTCCTGCCGTTTCGTGACTGGAAAACAGCTCTCTTTTCAGATCCTCCGGCGTCCACTCCTGTCGGTCATACCAGAAATAGTTCGGTCCTTCAATTCCAGCTGGCACCAGGAGAACTCAAACACCATAGAAAATACACCATCTTCTAAGGAAATAAACGAAAGCAGCGTCTCCGGAGTCAGACCGGCTGTCTCGCCGACTGTCAGTGTTTCTCTTCTTCCGTATGTCCGATCTCTGAACTCCCGCAGCAGTGCTTCGATTCCGGGCTGATTCAGTGCGCCGTGCGCAACGGATACCAGACCATCTTCTCCGTCTGCAGGATAAGAGGGCAATCCCGCTTCTTTTTTCAAATAGGTGATGGCATCCAGCCGGAAGCCCCCGATGCCCTTATCCAGCCACCAGTTGACCATCTTATAGATTTCTTCCCGCAGCTCTTTATTTTCCCAGTTTAAATCGGGCTGTTTCTTCGTAAAAATGTGCAGGTAGTAATAGTCCGTTCCCTCGATCGGCTTCCCACGCGCTTCCGCCGAAGATGGACCTCCAGTTGTTCGGTGCTTTGCCGTCGATTCCTTTTTGATATAAAAATACTTGCCGTAAGGTCCTTCCGGATCTGCTTTTGCTTTTTGAAACCACTTATGCTCGTCGGAGCAGTGATTGACCACCAGATCCATGATGATACGGATGCCGCGTTTCTTCGCTTCTGCGATCAGCTCATCCATGTCCTCGTCCGTTCCAAAGGCTTCATCTATATGATAATAATCTGCAATATCGTAACCGTTATCGTCCATCGGGGATTTATAAACCGGACAGAGCCAGATCACATTTGCCCCGAGGTCACGGATATAGTCCAATTTTTCAATAATACCGCGCAGATCGCCGATCCCATCCCCATTCGCATCATAAAAGCTGCGGGGGTAAATCTGATAAACGACTGCCTTTTTCCACCACTTTTCTTTTTTTCCATGAGCAAAATTCCCTTTTCCTGATAAGATGATGTCGGGATCAAAAGCCTCGACCTTGATGCCTGCAGAAAGCCTGCTGTCTTACTGCTTCCCTAATACAAAATACAACGAAAACCCGCACAAGGCGGGTTTTCGCAATTGCCGGCAGACACTCGGCAGCTATGAGGTTTTCTCATCATCCGACACTGCCAGTCTGTTTACATCTTAACGGCACCTTCTGCCACACCTGCCACGATATACTTCTGCAGGAAAATATAAAGAATGACAATCGGGATGATCGTTACCAGCACAGCCGGGAAGATCAGCTCCCACGGGTTACCGTACTGACCTGATGTCAGCTTGGCGAAGTATAACTCCAGCGTCAGGGTTTTCACTCCGTTGCTGTTACCGATTACCAGGAAAGGAAGCAGATAGTCGTTCCAGATCCACATACCGTTTAATACGATAACAGTAACTGTAGTTCCCTTTAACAGCGGGAATACTACTTTAAAGAACATCTGAAAAATGTTGGCTCCGTCAATGATCGCCGCTTCCTCCAGAGACTGGGGAACGCTCTTGATAAAGCCATGATACAGAAATACTGACATACTCAGTCCAAAACCGCCGTACATGAAGATCAGTCCGGGGATGTTCTTGAGTCCTATTTTCTCAAAGAGATCCAGCAAAGGATACATCAGAGACTGAAGGGGATCAGCATTGCTGCGGTAAATCCAAGATAAAGTACAGTACCCAGGATGCTCTTGCTTTTACCATTGCCCATGCTGCCAGAGAAGAAACCATAACCAGAAGCAGCACAGAAATGAAGTTGATCACAAAGGTGATCCAGATGGCGCGGAAGAAATGGATCTGCTGCGCCGCACTGATAATATACTGAAAGCTCCAGGAAGAAGGCGCGCTGACCGGTGAATCCACGATCTCATTGTTGGATTTGAAGGAATTGAAGATCAGGAAAACCAGCGGAGCCAGTGTATAAATCGCAACGAGGGCCAAAATCGCGTGCATCAAGGCCTGACCTGTTTTATGACGTCCCTGCATGCTCATTACAGCTCCACCTCCTTCTTAGATGTAATGGAAACCTGAACCAGGGTTACAGCTGCGATCAGCACAAAGAAGATAACAGCCTGTGCCTGTGCAAGACCGTAGTCCGGGGGAGAACCGTCACGGGTTGTATACAGGATCTGCATCGCCAGCATTCTGGTACTGAAGTTACCGTCTGTCAACGCTACGTTCTGATCCAACAGCATGAAGCATTTGGACAGTGTCAGGAAAAATACGATAGTAAAGGATGGCATCAGCATCGGAACCGTGATGCTCTTAAATCTCTGCCAGGTACCTGCTCCGTCAATCGCCGCCGCTTCCGACAGATCCTTCGAATATTATTCAAACCGGTGGTATAGATGATCATCATATAACCGGCCATCTGCCATGTGATCAGCATTACCAGGGCAAACAGCGCCTTGTGTTGTCCTGCGTCATGTTGCACAGCGCAGGAATGGAAATGATTCCGTCTTCTCCGAAAAGAATCTTGGAAAAAACGATTTCAAAAATGAACTGCCAGATATAGCCCAGTGCCAGGCCACCTAACAGGTTAGGCAGAAAGTAGATCGTGCGGTATGCCGCAGCGCCTTTGTTCAGGCTGGTTGCCAGAAGCGCCATTGCAAGGGATACCACGTTGATCGCTACAACTGCCACAAGCGTTACCTTAATGGTATATACAAACGCATCAAGGAATTTTTTGGTTTTAAATGCCTTAACATAGTTGTCGAAGCCAACAAACGCTTCCCAGAAATGATCACCGCCTGCAAAGTATAGCACTCTCCAGGCTGTAAAGGAATAAATGACACCCATGATGAACGGGATCACAATTACCATAACAAACAAAATCAGGGCCGGAAGCGCTAACGGTACAAATCTTTTTTTTATAATATCTGTCCATTACGTCTCCTTGTCTTTTCTTTTCCCCTGTCGTTTTCCGGCTTTGCCGGAAGAGGAGGCTTGCCGCAGCCCATGTCGCATGTTTGCGGCAGCCGGAAAATCCTGTTTTACAAAATTCTGTTTCGTTCTGTCACTTTTTATATGGCTCGGTCGAGATTATTCCAGACCAGCCATTTCAGCCCAGCTGCTGATGGCATAATCTGCGATATCGCTGTAAGCGGTTTCAGGCCATTCTGCAGTATTTACATAGTTCTCCATCATCTGCAGACCGAAGTTATCGGTAGCCCAGCCCTTAGGAGCGCCTGCGTATGCGTTGGTCAGAGTCTTATCCGCAGCCATGTAGGAGATAATGGAATCGCCCAGGCTGTAGCCAGCGGAGGTTGTTGCAGGATCAGCGTTGTAAGGGATGAAGGACATTTCTTCCACAACGAACTTCTGACCTGCTTCAGTGGTGTTCAGCCATACAAGGAACTCTTCTGCCAGTTCTTTTTCTTCATCAGAAACCTTGTCGTTGATGCAGTAGTAGTTCGGTACGAATACCGGAATGGACTCAAGCATATGCTCAACTGTCAGACCTTCTACCTTGATGTCACCCTGTGTGAAGGGCATCTTAATGGGCAGGAAGGTCAGGGTATCAACGATGTCAGCATTTGCTTTCTTGATGTTCTCGTATGCCCAGTTGCCCTGCTTTAAGAAGATTGCCTTGCTGTTTGCGAAGGTTGCAACAGAAGGATCATAGCCATTGGTAGTTGCATTGATCAGTTCCGGTCCTCTGGGGGTTGTTGCATTGGCGGTCTTTAAATCCAGAGCCTTTGCATAAGCTTCGAATGCACCCTTGCCAGCCTGCAGCTGTTCCAGAGTAGCTTCGCCGGCTGCCTTGGAATCCGGGAAGATCGCGTCTACTGCAATGTTAACGAAGTGGTCACCATAGGTCCATTTTTCGGGGCCTGCTACAGAGAATACGCCTTCCAGAGTAGCTGCCTTGCCGGTCTTCTCTGCTGCCAGTGCGAATTCCTGACCGCTTAAGGTAACGCTTCCTGCTGTGCCTTCTTTGATGTAGCTCTGCAGAGTCAGAACCATCTGCTCAAACTCGTCATAGGTTGCTGTCTTGAATGCTTCAAGGAAAGCGTCTACCTGATCTTCACCAAACAGAGCTGCCAGCATCTCTTTATCTACAATGTAGCCATAGCCTTCTACGTTATAAGGAATACCGTAATTTGCAGTGCCGTCTGTCAGGTTGAAGTTCTCCGGAATATCAGCTACCAGCTGCTTGAACTCTTCATTGGTTGCCTTGGAAAGATCCATTGCAAATCCGCCCTCTGTCCATTCAACCAGAGTTTCGGCGTTCATGCAGGAGAAGATCGCCGGCTTGTTCTTGGAGTTCATTTCGGTACGAAGTGTGTCATCACTGTTAACGCCGGAACCCAGGGAGAATGCCTTAACCTTAACACCCTTTTCCTTGCCGAAGGCCTCTGCTGCAGCTGCCATAGCGTCTGCGTTCTCACCCTTGTTGTTAAAGATGTACAGGTCGTAATCAGCGGAACCTGTAGAGGTGGAAGCTGTGTCTGCGCTGCCTGTGCTGGAAGAGGAGCTTCCGCAGCCTGCCAGCGCGCTCACTGCCAGCATACCTGCCAGTGCGAGGGATAACCATTTTTTACCTTTCATTTCATAATCCTCCTTGTTTCTTTATGGATTCTGAGAAGCTGTGGTTTATAGAAGTTGTCCTGTCAAACCCGCTGCATCCTGGAATCCTTTTAGAGCTCTTGCCTAATGTACGGAACTCTTGTTTCCTGATGAGGTCATCATAGCACCCTGTTCTATATATGTCAACCGGTAACATGCGCACCTTTTATACTTTTGTCCCTTTTACAAATTTAAAATGCAATATTTGTACAGTTTCACGAAATCCTTTTTTCTATTATCCGCTGCCAAAACTTCCAATTCCGTACTATTTATGTCTTTTTTTCTCATTATATGGTATGGAAAACATGTTTGCAACACATATTGTGTTACCGATGACATACGATAGGTCACAAGATCGTTCGCCCATCCATGAGCAAGCTCCTGTGGGCGAACGATGTGACCCGCGATAGGACATAAAAGTGGGATGATAATCCCACGATATGCGACTATGCAGGATTGTGGGATGTGCGCAGCACGGAACAATCCTGCAGGTATCAAAACCAAGGCCAGGAACGTTAAAATGCCGGAGCTTTTTACGCTCCGGCATTTCTCACACCAGTTTCTTTTATATTTCCGTCTTCAAAACCGTAGTCCCGCTGCACCAGCCGTACCGGCAGTACAATCTTCTGGGGGACAGACTCATTCTTCAGACTCTTCGCAATATATTCCACGCACAATTCTGTCATTTCTTCCACAGGCTGATGGATCGTCGTGATCTGTGGTGTTGTTACCGTCGATATCATCACGTCATCGAAGCCGATCAGCTGGATATCCTCCGGCACGCGTTTGTCCATCTGTGCGCCTACCTGGATCACCTGAGAGGCGATCAGATCACTGCTGGCAAAAAATTCCATCCACATCTGGAAACTCCTGCAGTGCCCTGCGGATAAAGTCTTCATAATGCATGGAGCCGTACTGCAGTCTGTCGCTCACCAATATCCGATATGGAATTCCCGCCCTTTTACAGACATCAGCAAATCCATCCGCACGCCGGTCCGCGGGCATATCCTTACCGGCGACGCCGCCGAAATGTAAAAGATTTTTACAGCCGCATTCAATCAGATGCTCTGCTGCCAGCTTACCGCCCTGATAGTTGTCACACTGTACGGAAATCGTATCATCATCCTCTCCCCGCTCCAGATTCACGACTGGGATGTTCATTTTGCGAAATTCCCGTGTCTGAACATATTTGCTGCACAGCACAATGCCCGCCACACGGTTTGACATGCACATATCCAGATAATCCTGTTCCTTTTCCGGCTGCTCCTTTGAATTACACAAAAAGCAGCTTAAAGCCCTTTTCCGCTGCTGAGGATTCTATATTACTGATCACCTTTGTAAAAAAGGATGCGAAATATGCGGCACGATCAGCCCGATCGTATTGGTATACTGTTTGAGAATGCACGTGCCAGCTCATTTTGGCTGATAGTGCATTTCTTCCATTGCTGCATATACCTTTTTCCGCGTCCTTCACTGATATATCCCCTGTTGTTTATAACACGGGATACTGTTGTTGCTCGTTACACCCTGCCCTCTGGGCGATATCCTTTTAAGGTTGCCATTTTCTGTCTCTACACTCCATTTCAAATCAGGAATATTCCTCTCCCACTAGTATTATAAATATTATTTCGCAAAATATCAACCGGTAACATATTTCCGTTACAGTTCACTTCCGTACCCTTCTGAGTTCAGATTCCGTGCTTGCACGAAAATCCGAGCTCAGAAGTGTACGAAGGGAGCGCCATTTTATGAGCAAAAAAGAGCTGCAAGCAGCGGAAAGCATCGAAGATGCGCTTCTGCGAATGGCGTGAGTGAACTGTAATATTTTCCCAGAGTACAGATTCCTTTACAGCGCCCGCGTCGATTCCTGTTCCAGCAATTCTCCTGAAAAATCTTATGCTGATGGCTGCTTTTGCCATCCAGCAGATCAAACAGATGATGGACAGATTCTTCTGCAATTTCCTGAATCGGCTGACGGATCGTCGTCAGGGTCGGATTGTAATAGCTGCACAGCTCAATTCCGTCAAAGCCCGCAACAGAATAATCCCGGGATCCGTTTTCCCGCCTCTGCGATCGCCCGACAGGCTCCCACTGCCATCGTATCTGAAAAAGCAAACACTGCCGTAAACTCTTTTCCTTCATCCAGCAGTTGTCTGGTCAGAACATAACCGTTTTCCATACTGTAGGACGGAAGCTTCGGATTCATATAGCAGATCAGTCCCTCATCCGGTTCGATTCCCCTGTTCCCGAAGTGCCCGCAAATATCCCATCAAACGCATCCGGCCGATGCTGACGTCTTCTTTTTCCCGCAGCGAGCACCGCGATTTTGCGGTGTCCCAATCGGATCAGGTAATCTGTCATCCGATATCCTTCTTTTTTCATCGTCAACAGACAAGGTGGAGTAATTATCGTGCTGGATTCCGTCCGGTCCTTCTCCGACTGTTGAGAGAATAAACGGTATCCGCAGCTTACTCAGCTTTTCTTCTGAATGGACAAAATGTCCCCCAAGAAAGATCAGACCTGCCAGACGTTTTTTCCTTTACCAGCTCCAACGCCACATCAACCTCATCCTCATCCGATTCAACGTGCCGGATCACCATGGAATACTTTTTTCTTTTTGATCTCATCCTCCATGACCTTGATCGCTCCGGCAAAAAACGGGTTTGTTAATCCCTTCACAAGCACTGCGATACACTTTCCGTCCATCCGCTTCAGATACCGAGCACTGTTATTCGGAATATACCCATACTTCTGAATGATATCCATTACCTTCTGCTTCGTTTCAGGATTGATATCCGGATGGTTATTGATCGCCCGGGATACCGTGCTTACTCCAACGCCGCACATCCGTGCAATATCTTTAATTGTGATCTCTTCTATCTCTCTGTTTTCCTGCTCCATTACTTCTCTGCCCTACCATACTTATTGTTTCGACCGCAATTTTCAAAATTTCGCGTTTCCTCCGACATTTTATAGGAAAACCCCCGTAAAGTCAAAACAATCACAAAATTATCACAAAATTATAAAAAAGCCGCCCGGCTGTTTGCAGTAGCCGAACGGCTTTATTCTTTTTCTAAATATGTATTTTTATTCCGGTACGCAGCTCATCCTTTTACAGCACCAGCTACAACGCCCTCGATGATGTACTTCTGGCATGCCAGATAAAATACAATGATCGGAATGATGGCAAGCACCAGGACGCCCATCATCGCACCCATGTCGACAGAGCCATATCCGCCCTTCAGATACTGAACTGCGATGGGAACTGTTTTATACTTCGTCATATCCAGTACAAGATACGGAAGCAGATAGTCGTTCCAGATCCACATCGTCTGCAGGATTGCAACCGTAATACAGGTTGGCTTCATAATTGGCATAACAATTCCGAAAAAGGTCTGCAGCGGCGTACAACCATCGATCATCGCAGCCTCTTCAATTTCCAACGGGATGCTCTTTACAAAACCGCAGAACATAAAGACGGAAAGCCCTGCGCCAAATCCCAGATATACAATGACGATACCAAGCGGATTATTTAATTTCAGCATATCCGCAAGCTTGGACAGGGTAAACATTACCATCTGGAACGGGACGATCATCGAAAACAGACACAGATAATACAGTGCAGTTGTAAAACGATTCTTTACACGGCTGATATACCACGCGCACATGGAGGTACACAGGATGATCACGCCAACAGACAGCACCGTAATAAATAGAGAGGTAAAGAACGCATCAATAAAGCCGGTTCTCTGGATTCCCTTGATATAGTTTTCGATGCCGACAAACATCTTGTCCGTCGGAATAGCAAAGGGTTTCTTACTGATGTAAGGCCTTCTTTTTAAAAGAGTTGATCACAACCAGTGCGATCGGAAATACATAGGCAATTGAAATCAGGGTAAAGACCAGCGTAAAGATCCAGCCATGCTTTGCTTTTCTCACATTCATTACTGCTGTACCTCCTTTCTACGTGTCAGCCAGTTCTGCGTCAATGCAATCGCTGCTACCAACAGGAAGAATACGACCGCTTTCGCCTGACCGACGCCCTCCCAGCCGGTACGTCCATAAAATGTACGGAAAATATTCAGCGCCAGCAGCTCGGACATGTTGGAGGGCTCGCCGTTTGTCAGCGCCAGGTTCTGGTCGTACAGCTTAAAGGTATTGGTCAGGGTCAGGAAGGTGCAGATGGTAATGGAGGGCATTACCATCGGAATTGTCACGTTTTCAAAATCTGTCCGGAAGTCGCACCGTCAATCTTTGCAGCCTCGATCAGATCCCCGGGGATATTCTGAATTCCGGCAATGTAAATGATCATCATATAGCCGATCTGCTGCCAGCACATCAGAATAACCAGTCCCCAGAAGCCATAGACGGAGGAATAGGTCAGTGTCCGGTTCATATACAGCAGTACACCATTTAACAGAAGCTGCCAGATATAACCCAGGATGATACCACCGATCAGGTTCGGCATAAAAAATACTGTCCGGAAGATATTTGTCCCCGAAATCCCTTTGTCAAAAGCAGCGCTACCGCAAATGCAAGCACATTGATCAGCACAACCGTCACAACTGTGAAAATCGCTGTATACCACAGGGCGTGTACAAATGAAGCATCTGTAAAAATTTTAAGATAGTTTGAAAAACCGATAAACTTTGCATCTGTTACCGTCGTGAACTTGCAGAAGGACAAATATACACCCATCGCAAAAAAGGCGCAATAAATCCAAGGATAAATGCAAGAAATGTGGGCAGAACAAAAATCGGCCAATACCGTCTGATTGCTTTCTCCATAATTTCCTCTCATTCTGCCGCTTTCGTGTTCTCTGCATCCGCACAGGCGGCATTGTTTCAAAACATCTGTAATTACCGCACGTAAAGCAAAAATCCCGTGCGTGAAAGGGAAAGGGCGGGCACATAGCCCGCCCTCTGATTATGATCCTCTTTGTTTGCCTGCATACTGAGCTTTGATGCAGGGCTCTTATACAGCTGAATTATTCCGCATGTGCTGCGTCATACTCTGTCTTCCAGCCATCTACGAATGCGGTTACAACAGCATCCCAGTCGCCGGTGCCCCTGAGCATACTCAAGCAGTGCGCTGCCGACGCCGTTTTCCACTCTTCAGAAGGCATTGTGGTGAAGTTCCATGATACAGGTGTCTTACCAGCTTTGGTGTACTCATCATTTGCAAGTACCAGCGGGTTCTGAGACTGATAACCGTCTTCAAAGGTCTTGAAAGGTGTTACAAAGCCCATGGTGTTTGCCAGAGCGTCACGACCGGTATCGCTGGTTACAACCCATTCCATGAAGTCCAGAGTTGCCTGGATATCAGCAGGATCTGCATTCTTGTTTACACACCAGTAGTTCTCGAACCGGTGCACAGGCCCTGATTTTCTTCGCCTTCTGCGCCAATATAGATAGGAAGCATGCCAAGATCTTCATCTGCTACTTCGTTATCCTTGATGTCGTTGTAAGCCCAGGTACCATTCTGATAGAAGACAGCTTCGCCAAGTGCAAATTCGCTGGCAGCCTCTTCACCAGTCTTACCGGACAGCAGACCCGGATCACAGGTAGAATCTGTGATGTAAAGATCGAAGATCTGTTTGTAGTTGTCCAGATAGGTTCCCTTGATAGCAGGAGAAGAGGTAATTCCGTCTGCCTTATATTCATAGTACAGAGGCAGGTTTGCCAGATGTGTCTTAAATCTCCAGTCAGAGGAGGAATCAAAACCGGCTGAAGCGAATGCACCTTCTACGCCAAGGTCATCCTTGTGAGCCTGAATTCCATCTGCAACTTTCTTCAGTGCTTCGAAGTTGTTCAGCTCATCGATGGATTTGATCTCTGCATCATCCAATGCAAAATAGTCATTTAACAGTGCCTTGTTGTAGATCAGACCATATGTTTCAATTACATATGCAATACCCTGAACAGCGTCGCCATCCTTTAACACATAATCGTCTGACAGTACGTTCTTATAAACCTCGCTGTCCTTTAAGTCATAGCAATAATCCTTCCAGGAAGCCAGACCAACTGGGGACCATTTACCTGAAACAGGGTAGGTGCTTCTGTCTTTGCCATTTCGGACTTCAGAGTAGATTCATAGGTTCCGCTTGCTGCAGTTACAACAGTTACCGGTACGCCGGTTTCAGCGGTGTACTCTGCTGCAAGATCTACCCAGTCATCTGCCTGCTCGGGTTTGAAGTTTAAGTAATAAACCTTGCCTTCGCCTGTGGCAGCAGCCTCTTCCGTTCCAGTCTCTGCCTCGGTATCTGCAGCCTCGGGCTTTTCCTCAGTTGCTTTCGTTTCTGCCGGAGCAGCTCCGGTATCTGCGGCAGTGCTTCCGCAGCCTGCAAGCATCGTTGTTGCCATTGCCGCACTCAGTAATACACTGATCAGTTTCTTTTTCATAGCTCTACCTCTCTTTTTTATTGGTGACAGGCGCTTTTCTCAGCGCAATTCCTGTCTGTTGTTGTCCCGGTAATGCTCCCGGGAACGCTTCCGGAAACGTTTCCGGATGCTATGGTTGTATATTACCACGAGGTACACCATGCGGCAATATCAATTTATTCAGATTGCATGTTTGTTTTTAAGAACTTGTATATTCTATACAAATTGCATATTTTTTTCATCGAAGTGCCTGTGTGATTCCCTTCACCGACGACAAATACTCCATTGGAGACATTCCCATTTCTTTTTTAAACTGTCTGGAAAAATATTGTACCGATCCATAGGACAGACGTGCAGCAATTTCTGTGATGTTGCAATTTTCTTCCCGCATCATTTCCCGTGCACGTCGGATCTTCATTCTGCTGAAATATTCCATTGGTCCGCATCCGAATTCCTTATGGAAAAGATGCTGCAGCGTAGACCGGCTCATATAAAAAACATCACAGAGTGTATTCATATCGATTTGCTCCTGAACATGCTCCTGCATATAGTGGACGACCTGAATCAGTCGGGAACTTTTCAGATGTGCTGTCTCTTCCGTCAGTTCAAACCGTTTGGAATCGTCCGCCTTTTCTTCCCGCTCCCTGCGCAGCGTCAGCAAAAACAGCTCCAGATTCAGCAAAATCATCTGCTGCGCGTACAAGAATATTTCCTTTATCTACATATAAAAATTCCCAGAAATCCATCCTTTCCGCTGTCATTACTACAGTTGTGCAGATCGTGTTCTGTTCCATGGCAGGATATGCCTTTGCGAGAATTGAGTTCCCGTTCAAAAACTTTATTTTCGTACTGCTGTTATCCGTCCTGATGGTTCCCGGACAGATTTTCCTGCTTCCCCAGTATCAGTTAATCCAGAAGATGGGACTGTTGAACACCATCCCGGCGCTGTTTCTTCCGAACCTGTTCAGTGCCTTCGGTACATTCCTGCTGCGGCAGTTCTTTATGTCCATGCCTCAGGAGCTGGAAGATGCCGCAATCGTAGATGGCTGTAACCGGTTCCAGATTTTCGGACGTATTATGGTTGATTAATCCAGCCCGGTATCGCAGCGCTGACCATCTTCACCTTCAAGTTCGCATGGAACGACTTCATGTGGCCTCTGATCGTCAACAACTCCATGGATAAGCTGATCTTAGGTCCTGCACTGTCCACTCTGCAGGGTCAGTACACAACACAGTACCCGATGCAGATGGCAGGCGTAACCGTATTAGCCGTTATCCCGCTGGTTGTAATCTTCTTCATCTTCCAGAAGCAGTTTATCGAAAGCGTGGCTACATCCGGTATCAAGGGTTAAATCCATATCGTACTTCATTGTGTCAACTACCCACGACCTAAAGGTCATGGGCTTGTAACTGCCCAGTCGTACTAACGGTTTACACCTCCGACCTTTAACCCCAATAGATACTGCTATCTAAAGTGGCGTTACATCATAGGATGGTTGACAACACCCTTTGTAGCAGAGTTTACTCTGTTACAACTGTATTAGGTACTTGACTATCTACAAGATAGTCTATTCCCATACGATACAGATTCATAGCTCCAATGCGGTCATCATTAGATTTATAACCACAGTTTTTGCAAGTAAACAGATGCATCTTCTTATTGCGGTTAGCCTTTTCAATGTGTCCACAACAAAGGGCAACACTGACTTGTATAGCGAGGATCTACCTTAATAACAGAAGACTGATTCTGTTTTGCTTTGTAGATTAGTTTCTGCTCAAGGTCATAGAAAGACCATGATACAGAAACATAACGGTCTTTTGTCTTAACACGTTCTGTAGCATTACGAATACCTGATAAATCTTCCAATACAAAGAGAGTGTGCTTGGGGTTATTTTTGACGAGTGCCTTTGATACCTGATGGTTAATATCCTGCATCCAACGGTTTTCTCGCCCACCAATAGCTTTTATTCTTCGTCTTGAAGATGAGGTCTGTCGCATTTGGAGTTCTTTACGAAGCTTGGAATAGTTAGCGCGTTTTTGTTTAATAGCTTTACCACTAACAAATCCAGACTTATGTTTGCTGTCATAAGTTGCAACAACAAAGTTAATAGCTCTATCTATACCCACAACATTACAGATGTCAGAAACATTACTTTCTTCGACATCGTAGGTTACTGGTATATGAAGATAATACTTGCCATGCTTATTTACAAGTTTAGCTGTACCAAACTTATAAATCGTATGGTCGAAATACTTAGACATTCCGTCTGCAAAATAAGATAACTTCACACGACCGTTTAGCGTATTGATTGAAAAGCAGTTTTGTGTTAAGGAATAATCTCTGTTCCAAACCAAATCATACTGAGGCTTTTTTGAACGAGGGTTTCATCCATTCGTTTTGATTCTCAAGAATGGTCTTATATCTGGCGATAACAGTCTTCAAAACAGACTGAGCCATTTGCGATTTAAGGTTAAAATTTTCCCGTAAAGTAGAATACAAAACCTTATTGAGCGAAAACTGCTTTAAGTCATGAGTACGGAATACATAGTCTGAAACATAATTACAGGCATTACGATAAACAGACATAGTTTCATCAAGCAAAACCTTATCTGTTTCATCTACGACTATTTGAATTTTAGCTGTAATAGTCATTTGTTCCATATATGTACTCCTTTCATAGATATTTCACTAAATATATTATATAATAATAATTAGTGAAAATCAATGTTTTGAGGTGACGTGAATTATGGATAATAGATACAATCGTCATAACAGACGGAAATACAGCCTTAAAGTAGATATAGTTCTAGTAACCAAATATCGTAAACAATTACTCAAAGATTCTATCGCTGATGATGTTAACGATATTGCTAATACTTATGGCACAAATATGGTTCGTTTCTGTCTAAACAGTATTGGAAGAAAAAAATATTTTGGTCAGACGGATATTTTGCTTGCAGCATTGGAGAAGTATCGTCAACTACCATACAAAAATATATTGAGAATCAGGGTTAACGATTAAAGATTTACAAGGCTCCTCCCACCACCTAAAGGTAGTGGGGAGGCCTATATAAACGAAAGGGTTTTATTTATGAACCTATAAGCACTCAGAACAAAAAAAGACAGGATTTTCTTCCCGTCTTTTTTTTATCATCCTTTCATTAAAAATCTACAGGAGGATCTCATCCCGTATCAGGCATCCAGTACCCGTTACCATTCCACGCAGTACAATCGCACCCGCGTAGACGGCTTAAATCAGCCCGTAGTGCTTTAACGCGTTCGCGATTCCGTCCTCCAGAACCGGCGTGGTCCGGTAGCTGCAATACGGCAGGATCGTTTTGGAGCAGACACCCATCGCAATGCTGTGGGGCACAGCCTCCAGCATCGGAATATCGTTTTCAGAGTCCCCAATGGCATAACAGTTGTCCTTGGGGATTCCCAGTTTTTCTGTAAAATGTGGATCCCTCCGCCTTGCTGCAGCCTGTCGGAACGATTTCCAGATAATGCTCTCCCTGGGGCACTGCAGTAAATTCGTCTCCGATAAAGCTTCTCAGCTTATCCACCGGATCATCCGGACGAAGCAGGCAGAAAAATTTATCAAACACCACATCACTGTCCTCTGGCCGCTCCGGCATATCCGGCACAGAGCAGTTCAGACTCTTAAAATTGGAAACCGAATTGCCAAGCTCCGGACTCATACAGCGGCTGTCATAATACACATGCTCCTCCGCTTCAAAAATGTCGGGATACCGAGTTTGCGCAGCTCATATATGATTTCCGTACATTTTTCATGCAAAATGCTGTGGCTAAACAACGTTTCTCCTTCATAATAAATATGTGTTCCGCAGCCACATACCAGGCCGTCAAATCCGATTTCGCGGATTCTCGGCTCAATGCTCACCAACGTCCGTCCCGTATTGATAAATGCGGTGTCCATTTTCGCGAAGTTTACGGATCGCCTCCACTGCACTCTGCGGGATCTGATGGGTCGGTCCATCGACCAGCGTTCCGTCAATATCAAAAAATACAAGCTTTCTGTCTTTATTTTCCATCCTGCAAAACTCCTCCTTTTGTCAGGTATTCCCAAATTGCTTTCTGCTCTGCTTTTACCTGTCCCTGAATCATTGGGTTTTTCCGCCGCCGCGCCCGCAAAGTGCCTTGTTGAACGCCTTGCCAAACGCCGAAACATCGGTCAGATGCGCAGATCACATACTGATAACCATCTGTATCGCTGCCATTAAACACTGCTGCAAATAAGACCTTCTGTGCCAGCTTATCCGCCAGCTTACGGACGTCTACTGTGCTCAGTCCTGCTCAAACAGCACGCAGGCGCTGCTTCCGGTCTCTACGGCATCCACCTTTTCTTCCAGCAGGCGCAGCTTTAACGCGCCGAGCTCCTGTTTTAGATCAGCCACCGTCTGCAGCAGCTTTTGGGCTGCCTGCGCGGTCTGCTCCGGCTTTACAGACAGCAATGCCGAGATTTTCTGCGTGTTTTCGAATCGGCACTTATAATCTGCCAGCGCTTTTTCCCGATCAGAATATCCAGACGGCTTCCACCCTTTGCATGCTCTGCAGAAATGACCTTGATAGGTCCGACCTCACCTGTGTATTTCACATGCGTTCCACAGCAGGCGCACACATCCGCACCCGGAATCGTAACGATGCGGATCGCCCCGGTCAGCTCTTTTTTTACTGCGGTAATCCAGTGTTGCAAGGGTCTCCCTGTCCGGATACTCCGCCAGAATTTCTATATTCTCCAGTACCTTCTGGTTCGCCAGGTCTTCCGCCTCCTGAATCTGTTCTGCCGTCAGCGGTCCCTGAAAAATCGATCGTCACGCAGTCCTTTCCCATATGGAAGCCGATATTCGAATAGCCGTGAGTATGGCAGATGATACCGGAAATGATATGTTCTCCGGAATGCTCCCGCATATGCATCAGCCTTCTGTCCCAGTCAATGGTTATGCACGCAGCTTCCAACCTCCAGCGGGGCGCTGCACAAATGGAAAATTATTCCGTCCCTTTTCCTGTACATCTGTCACCCGGGCGCCGCCGAGTACACCGAAATCGCAGGGCTGACCGCCGCCCTCCGGATAAAAAGGCGGTTCGATCCAGAGCAACCTCCCAGAGTGGCGCATCCGGCCGCGCTGCTTCGCCAACTGCCAGCTGACTATTCACGTCTCGCTCTGTGCCTTCCTTCAACACCTGGCAGCTTACGACCGCCGCATCAAATTCTGTCAGATACGCATTCACATCATATAATTTTTCTGTCATATCCATTTGCCCATCCTCATTTCGTGCTGCTTTAATGCATTCCGGAAAAAATCACGCACGCCGTCTCCCTCTTCCTCCGGCATTGTAGCTTCTCCATCATAAAAGTGTCTGCCTGTCCGGTAATCTGCACAGATCGCATCCAGAGGAAAGCCTTCCATCCGCTGTGGCCGCTCCTCTGTCATCAGCCAGAATTTTTTCCAGTTCAGTGCACCGCCTCTGGCTTCGTAAATTTCATTCTCAGAAAAAAACCAGGCAAATCGCGTTCTGATACTGTGCGACGCACCGCCCGCCAAGCTCTGCGGCAATCTTCTTATAATATTTCCGCATCTGCTCATCCGTCAGGTTGACACCGTTTACCCGCCGTACATGCACGCCCGGCTGACGCTCCTTGGGCAGTCCTTCTATATAAAGACCGCTATCCTGTGAAAAAACCGGCTGCCCGCAGATTCGGTAATATGCGAGGGCTTTCTGCCGCGCATTCTCCAGCGTCCTTCCCACATTCTTCTATCTCTCCCCAGCAAAATGGCAAATCCTTTAAACCGAGCAGGCGAATCTCCTGCAGCGTGCTCAGGTAATGGCGCATCAAATCGAGCTTCCCGGCGTTCCCTGTTCCATAAATCAACGTTGTTGTTTTCTTTTGCATTTTGTCTCCATTTGGCAGATAAGAATCTAAGATTCTGCCTCGCATGCGCAATTCAGTTTATTCTACCATATCCGTTCCAAAGCCGCCACCAGGAAAAGCGTTTTGCAAAAAAGCACGGCAATCATTCCAATTTTGACCCGTTTTAAATTTTCTGCCTTTTCTGATTTTTTATAGTTATTTCCTGTTATATTCTTTTTTCATATTCGTGTCTATCGTTTTTTCGACTTATTTATTTATTTTGCTGCATTACCTCGTTTTTATATTTCATTTTTTATGCATATTTTTCTTAAATTTTCTTCAAAAACACTTGTCAAAACTCGATCCATGCCATATAATATATCTTGTCGCTGAGCGATACAGAGATTCAGCGAAACAAAAGAAAATGCACCGCTAGCTCAGTTGGTAGAGCACCTGACTCTTAATCAGGGTGTCCAGGGTTCGAGCCCCTGGCGGTGCACTAAGAAACACTGTTTTTGAAAGCTTGACTTTCGGGGACGGTGTTTTTTGTTCTCCTGTTTTCAGATGCACATAAGAACATGATACCCTCTCCGATTCCTTTTCAGTTTATATTTCTTTTTAGAATTTCTTTTCAATTCTTTTCTTGTAAATTTCCCAGGCCGGACGCATAATAAACTTAATCTGAAACGTTTTTAAGACACTATTTTTCCCGGACATCCCGACATGTCCGTGCCGTGCAGACAGCGCACAGAATGGAGACACCTATGACAACCAATCCCGATGACAAAAAACCAAAACAAGTGCTTGCCACGTATGCCGTCGTCGCTCTGATCGTTATGTTCCTGCTTAATATTTTTGTTCTTCCGGGGATCATGGAACGAAGCATCAGGGAAACGACCTACAGTGACTTTTAAAAGGTATCGACAGCAAACAGATTCAGGAGGTCCAGTTCGACGTTCAGGATTCTATCATTTATTACACCCTCAAACAGGATGGCAAAACTCAGGTCTGCAAGACCGGTCTGATCAACACCGACAGCGAATTGATCGATAAGATCACTTCCTCCGGTGCGGATCTGACCAGCGAGATTCCGACTCAGCAGTCCCCTCTGATGAATATGCTGATCGGTTTTATCCTGCCTACTATTATTTTCATCTTTTAGGCCAGCTGCTCTTTAAAAGATGACCAACAGCATGACCGGAGGTCCGGCGGCGCGATGTCGTTCGGCAAGAGCAACGCCAAGGTTTATGTCAAATCCTCCACCGGCATCAAGTTTTCTGATGTAGCAGGTGAAGATGAGGCAAAAGAGCTTCTGACCGAAATCGTAGACTTTTTGCATAACCCTGAAAAATACCGTGCAATCGGCGCAACAATGCCCAAAGGCGCACTGCTCGTAGGCCCTCCCGGAACCGGTAAAACCCTGCTTGCCAAGGCAGTCGCTGGTGAAGCGGACGTTCCGTTCTTCTCCATTTCCGGTTCGGAATTCGTGGAAATGTTCGTCGGCATGGGCGCAGCAAGGTACGTGACCTGTTCAAACAGGCGAGTGAAAAGGCTCCCTGTATCGTCTTCATCGATGAGATCGATACAATCGGTAAAAAGCGTGATGGACAGATCAGCGGCAACGACGAGCGGGAACAGACCTTAAACCAGCTGCTGACAGAAATGGACGGTTTCGATGGTCCAAAGGCGTTGTCATCCTGGCAGCGACGAACCGCCCGGATTCCCTTGATCCTGCGCTGACCAGACCCGGACGTTTCGACCGCCGAATTCCGGTTGAGCTGCCTGACTTACAGGGCCGCGAAGATATCCTGAAGGTACATGCCCGTAAGATCAAGATTGCAGATAATGTAAACTTCCATGAAATCGCAAAAGCTGCTTCCGGTGCCTCCGGCGCTGAACTCGCCAACATCGTCAACGAAGCTGCTCTGCGTGCAGTCCGCGACGGTCGTCGTTTTGCAACACAGGCAGACCTCGAAGAAAGCATCGAGGTTGTTATCGCAGGCTACCAGAAAAAGAGCCGCGTGCTCTCCGAAAAAAGAAAAACTGATCGTTTCCTATCATGAAGTCGGTCATGCCCTTGTCGCCGCTCTGCAGACGAACTCCGCACCGGTACACAAGATCACAATCATTCCCCGTACCAGCGGTGCCCTTGGTTATACCATGCAGGTCGAGGAAGGCGAACGTTTCCTGATGTCCAAAGAAGAAATGGCAAATAAGATTGCAACGCTGACCGGCGGCCGCGCAGCAGAGGAAATCATCTTCCACTCCATCACAACCGGAGCGATCCAACGATATCGAGCAGGCAACCAAGCTCGCACGTGCAATGATCACCCGCTACGGCATGAGCGATACTTTCGATATGGTTGCAATGGAAACCGTTGCAAACCAGTATCTGGGCGGCGATTCTTCCCTTTCCTGCTCACCCGAGACGCAGACCCAGATCGATACCCTGACCGTCGACCTTGTAAAAGCGCAGCACCAGAAAGCGATCCAGCTTCTGCAGGATAACCTGCCCAAGCTTCATGAAATCGCTAAATACCTGTACGAGCATGAAACGATTACAGGCGAAGAGTTTATGGCGATTCTAATGCGCAAGCCTGAGCTCGCAGCGGCGGATTCCGCAGCTTTCGGCAACTGACCGACAACGGCAACTGCCACCGGCTGCTTTACACCTGGCTTTTTCAGCCGGCGGAGATTTTTTCAAAAATCTCCGCCGGTTTTTGCGTGCAGGGATCTCCCTCTCTATACGCAAAATTCTCTCTTCTGGTATCGTTTTTGAACGCTTCCGGACATCTCTTTTTCTTTCCTTTTCCCGTCTTATGAGGTATACTGAAAGCAGTGAAATTTACCCGGTGGAGGTATAGGTATATGAAATATATTCAACTTGGAAAAAGTGGACTGACAGTCCCTTCCGTTGCCCTCGGCTGCATGCGCATCCGCGACGTTTCCGCTAAAGAAGCCGAGGAACTCGTTGCAACGGCGCTGGAGCTTGGCTGCAACTTTTTCGAACACGCCGACATCTACGGTCAGGTAAGACCTGCGAGGAAGCGTTTGCAGACGCGATCCACATGTCCCCCTCTGTCCGCGACAAGATCCTTCTGCAGTCCAAATGCGGCATTGTTTCCGGCGTTATGTATGATTTTTCCAAAGAACACATTTTATCTTCTGTAGACGGCATTCTGAAGCGTCTGCGCACTGACTATCTGGATGTGCTTGTCCTGCACCGTCCGGATGCCCTGATGGGCCGGAAGAAGTGGCAGAAGCCTTCAACCAGCTGCAGCAAAGCGGCAAGGTCCGCAACTTCGGCGTTTCAACCACAAATCCAGCCACATCAGGCTGCTGCAGAAATATATCAGCCAGCCCCTCGTAACCGACCAGCTGCAGTTTTCCCTGCCCAACTCTTCCATGATCCAGAGCGGCATGGAAGTCAACATGACAACCGCCGGTGCAATTGACCGCGACGACAGCATTCTCGATTTCTGCCGTCTCAACGATATCACCATCCAGACCTGGTCACCGTTCCAGTACGGCTTTTTTGAAGGCGTTTTCATCGGCAGCGACAAGTATCCCGAATTGAACCACTGTCTGGAGGAAATTGCAGACAAATACCACACAACTCCGACAACAATTGCAGCTGCATGGATTCTGCGTCACCCTGCACACATGCAGCTGATCGCCGGCACGACAAAGCCCTCCCGCTTCCGCGAGATCTGCGCCGCCTGCGATATTACGCTAACCCGTGAGGAATGGTATCGTCTCTATCTTGCTGCCGGACACATTCTGCCGTAATTTACAAGTGCCTGACTTTCATTTTTCCGAAAGGAGAATTTACCATGTATGATGCAATCATAATCGGTGCCGGTGTGACCGGATGCGCGATTGCACGGGAGCTTTCCGTTATCAACTAAATATCCTGGTGCTGGAAAAAGAAGAGGACGTCTGCTGCGGAACCTCCAAAGCAAACAGCGCCATCATCCATGCCGGACACGACGCAAAGCCCGGCTCCTTAAAAGCCCGTTTTAATGTGAGAGGGAACGAACTCATGGATCAGCTCTCCGCTGACCTCAATTTTCCCTTTACCAGAAACGGCTCTCTGGTACTTTGTTTTGAAGAATCCCAGATTCCGGAACTGGAAGAGCTGGCAGACCGCGGACGCAAAAACGGCGTTCCCGGTCTTTCCATCGTGACCGGTGAGGCTATCAAGTCCCTCGAGCCAGCACTTTCCGACGACGTAAGGCAGTGCTTGTCTGCCCGACCGGTGGAATTGTATGTCCGTTCCTGATGACGATCGCCCTGGCGGAAAACGCTGCCGTAAACGGCGTTTCGTTCCGCTTTGACACTACAGTAAAAACCCTTTCCCGCAACGCTTCTGACGGTCACTGGAACGTTTTAACCGCTGCCGGCGACACCTTTGAAGCGCGCTGTATCATCAACGCCGCCGGTGTCTATGCGGACGAGCTGCACAATCAGGTCAGCGCCCACAAGCTTTCTATCACGCCCCGCCGCGGAGAGTACCAGCTTCTGGACAAAAAAGCCGGAACCCTCGTTTCCCATACGATCTTTCAGCTTCCCGGAAAGATGGGCAAGGGCATTTTGGTCAGCCCCACCGTCCACGGAAACCTGTTAGTCGGTCCCACCGCCGAAAACCTTTCCGATAAAGAGGCCGTCAATACCACCCAGGCAGGACTTGCTGACGTTATGGAAAAAGGACGGCTCAGCGTTCCGTCCCTGCCCGGTAATCTGACAATTACCTCGTTTGCAGGTCTGCGCGCCTCCGAGGCAGGCGGTGATTTCGTAATTGGTGAGGCAGAGGATGCTCCCGGCTTCTTTGACTGTGCCGGAATCGAATCTCCCGGTCTTTCCTCCGCTCCCGCAATCGGGGAATATGTTGCAGAGCTGGTTTCCCATAAGCTGGGTGCTTCCTGCAAGGACAACTTTATTGCGACCCGCAAGGGCATTCCCTGTGTCGCTTCCGCTTCCCCGGAGGAATTAAAAAGAGCTTCTGTCAGAAGATCCTGCATACGGCAATGTGATCTGCCGCTGTGAAACCGTTACAGAGGGAGAAATTATAAATGCAATCCGCCGTCCGGTCGGCGCACGCTCCTTAGACGGCGTAAAACGACGCACCCGTGCCGGAATGGGACGCTGTCAGGCAGGTTTCTGTTCTCCCAGAGTCATGGAAATCCTCGAACGCGAGCTTTCCATGAACCCACTTTCTGTCACCAAACACGGGCAAGGCTCTGAACTGCTTACCGGCACTACAAGGGAGGAATCGGGCTTATGAAACAATATGATCTGATCGTCATCGGCGGAGGCCCTGCCGGACTTGCTGCCGCTATCGCCGCCCATAAAAACGGAGTTTCCAATCTTCTGATCCTCGAACGTGATCAGGAGCTGGGCGGCATTTTAAATCAGTGTATCCACAACGGCTTCGGTCTGCACACCTTTCAGGAAGAGCTGACCGGACCAGAATACGCTTCCCGTTTCATCGACGAGGCGCTCGCACTGGAAATTCCCTATAAGCTCTCCACAATGGTTCTGGATATCAGCACAGACGCTTCCACAGGCCTGCATTGTGTTACAGCCATGAACCGCACAGACGGACTCCTGCAGCTGCCCTGCCGCAGTGTAATTCTCGCGATGGGCTGCCGTGAACGCCCCAGAGGCGCTTTAAACATCCCCGGCTTCCGTCCGGCAGGCATTTACACCGCCGGTACAGCCCAGCGTCTCGTCAATATGGAAGGCTTTCTTCCGGGTAAAGAGGTAGTAATCCTCGGCTCCGGCGATATCGGTCTGATTATGGCGCGTCGAATGACCCTCGAAGGTGCGAAAGTCAAAGCCGTTGCCGAACTGATGCCCTATTCCGGCGGTCTGCAGCGAAATATCGTCCAGTGCCTGGAGGATTTTAACATTCCGCTGCTGCTTTCCCATACAGTCATCGATATTCAGGGAAAAGATCGCGTAACCGGCATTACACTGGCACAGGTCGGTCCTGACCGCAAGCCGATCCCGGAACCGAGCAAAATATCCCCTGCGATACACTGCTGCTCTCCTGTGGACTTATCCCCGAAAACGAACTTTCCACCAAACTCGGTGTATCCTTATCCCCCGTCACAGGCGGTCCACTGGTGAATGAAAGTCTCGAAACGAACGTTCCCGGCGTATTCGCCTGCGGCAATGTCCTGCACGTACATGATCTGGTCGATTACGTTTCCGAAGAAGCCGGACGTGCCGGAAAATTCGCGGCAGAATATATCCGGCAGACAGCGGGTGATGACGCGGGCACTGCTTCCGCTGAACAGAATTCGACCACACAGGCTGACAGCGGCGCGAGCAGCGCTTCCGCCGGGCAAGGTTCAACCGGCGTGAAGGCTAACAATAACGCTCACAACGCCGCTGCTGCGGACGGCTCCACCGGCATCCCGCTTATTCCATCGGGCGGCGTCCGATACACGGTTCCGCAGTCCATTCGGCTGTCCCATATGGAGGACACGCTTCTGGTTCGTTTCCGCGTCGGAAGCGTATTCACAGACGCAGTATTGACTGTTACAGCAGGTGATACCTGTCTGCTGCGCCAAAAAGAAGAAGCTTGCGCCCGGCGAAATGCAGCAGATCATCCTGAAAAAATCTGCAATTCCCGCCGACGCACAATCCATCACAATCTGTGTTGCAAAAGAGGAGGGCTGATTTGTTATGGAAGAAAAAAATCTAATCTGCATCTGCTGCCCTCTGGGCTGCCCGCTTACTGTTACGCTTGAAAACGGCGAGGTTGTATCCGTCACCGGTAATACCTGCCCCCGCGGCGCTGCTTACGGTCGTAGGGAGGTCACCAATCCAACCCGTATCGTAACTTCTACAGCGCTGGTTTCCGGCGGCGTCCTGCCTGTCGTTTCCGTTAAGACTGCCTCCGATATCCCCAAAGGTAAAATAAAGGATGTCATGGAAGCGATCCGTCAGATCCACGCTGTCGCCCCGGTTCAAATCGGAGATGTCCTGCTGCACGACGCGGCAGGTACGGGTGCAGATATCGTCGCCACCAAAAATATTCCGGTTGCCACCGGTTTCAGGGAGAACTGATCCGAAATGCTTACAGATAAATTTAAAAAAACGCGGATGCACTCCGGCATAAAAAGCTGTTCCTGCTGGATATGGACGGCACGATCTATAATGAAAATTCAATTTTTTTGAAGGAACGCTGGATTTTCTTTCCCAGATTGAAAAAATGGAGGACGCTATATTTTCATCACCAACAATTCCTCCAAATCCGTAAAGGACTATGTGGAAAAGGTAAACTGGATGGGAATTACCGCCGATGCTTCGCATTTCTATACTTCCAGCCAGGCAACCGCTTTTTATCTTCAGGAGAATTATCCCGGACAGACCGTTTTCTGTATAACCCGTTCTCTTGTCGCAGAGCTGGAGCAAAACGGCATCCGCGTTGTCACGAAGCCGGAGGATTCCGCTTCCGTCGTTTTAATCGGCTTTGATACGGAAAATACCTCTGAAAAGGTACGCGACACCTGCATCATGCTCGGACGTGATGTTGCTTTTATCTTGCAACCAATCCGGATCTTGTCTGCCCGGTCAGCTTCGGCTACATCCCGGATTGCGGCTCCATGAGCATCATGCTCAAAAATGCGACCGGCAAAACACCGTTTTTCATCGGCAAGCCAGAACCGATCATGATCGACTGCGTTTTAAAAAGCTCGGCATCTCCAAAGAGGACACCGTGATCGTCGGTGACCGCATCTACACAGACATCGCCTGCGGCGTCAATGCAGGGGTCGATACGATCTGCGTCCTCTCCGGTGAGGCGACTCTCGCTGACCTGGAAAAGAGCGACACCAAACCAACCTGGATTTTCGACAGTGTCCGTGAAGTGTGCACAGAACTGGCGCGGTAGCGCCTGCGGTTCTCCAAACAGTCCCGATGCAATTTTTCAGAAACATCCACAATCGTTTATCGTTTCAGGCATATATAGACAAAAACGAACAAAAAATGCGCCTGCCGCACGGAATCTTTTCTCCATGGCAGACGCATTTTTTTCAATGGAAAGCACAGGCTTCCAACCCATTATGTTTCCCCGACATCGACCCATGCCCGGCTGTTCAACAGCTGCTTTCTCTGCCTCAGTCCGGCATCAGCTCCGTCATAAGCTGATGAAACGCCGGGGAATGATTCGGCTGGATAAAATGGCAGAACTCATGTACTGCAACATATTCCATACACGCAGGCGGCGTCTCCCCGAGCTGTCTGGAAAAAGTCACGATCTTCTTTTTTCGGCTGACAGCTTCCCCATCGGGACACCATACTGCGCACTTTAATCTGGGGCACGCTACCCCCATCCGGGGAAAAAAACCGGATAAATCCTCTCACAGATTTCTTCCATCTGCTCCAGGCAGCACTGTGTCAGATACCCTTCGAGCATCCGTCTGCGTCTGTCTGCATCGGATGGATTTTTTCTGTGTCACTAAATCACACGGCCGATCCGCTCCACCGACTCTTTCCTGCCCTCCACAACACGAAGGCGGCAGGCCTTTCCACACTGATAGAGCACATCCCCATCTTCATAGCGTCGATTTTTCCCGGCGCTGATTCCATCTCCGGCTTCAATCAGCTTCAGACAGCGTTCCCGGTTCTGCAGGACAAAATCCGCATTTCCCAGAAGAAACGCCTCTATTTCCCACTGCGCTGTATCTCTGCTCGCAGAAACCAAAACGCGCCCATCTCTGTGGACGCGCAGGTTCATTCTCCTGATATTTTTCCGCTGCAGTTCATAAGGGACTGCAATCCCCTTCAGTACAATGATCTTTTCCATACATTCTACCACGGGCGCTGTCCGTCGGTTACGGCAGGACAACGCCCGTACCTGTTGCAAATTATCGTTTCCCTTACGCGTTCACCAGACGAACTGTTTCCCGCGCAATGGCAAGCTCTTCATTGGTCAACCACCAGGGCTGTTACTTTGGATTCCGGAGTGGAAATAACAGCCTCCACACCGACTGCCGCCTTATTCTTTTCCAGATCGATCTCGCAGCCAAGGAAGCCTGTATACTGACTGATCAGAGCCCGAACCTGTGCGTTGTTTTCACCAATTCCTGCTGTAAATACGATGGCATCCACACCGTTCATAGCAGCCGCATATGCACCGATATATTTGCCGACACGATAAGCGTATGCTTCCAGCGTCGTCTGCGCATGGTCGTTGCCTGCTGCCGCAGCTTCTACCAGATCACGGAAGTCGCTGGAAATACCGGACAGGCCAAGCACACCGGAGTTTTTGTTGCAGATATTGATGACCTCTGCAGCTGTCAGATTTTCTTTTTCTGCGATAAAACCAACGATCGCAGGATCCATATCGCCGCTTCTGGTCCCATCATCAGGCCTTCCAGGGGCGTCAGACCCATGGAGGTATCCACGGATTTACCGTGGTCAACTGCGGATACGGAAGCACCGTTGCCAAGATGGCATACGATAATTTTCAGATCCTTTCTGTCTTTCCAAGCAGTTCTCCGACACGTTTGGAAACGAAATCATGGCTGGTTCCATGGAAGCCGTAACGACGTACTTTGTATTTTTCATAATATTCATACGGCAGACCGTATAAATAAGCCTTGCCGGGCATCGTCTGATGGAATGCGGTATCGAATACAGCTACCATCGGCACGCCGGGCATTACCCTCTGGCAGGATTTGATACCGATCAGGTTTGCCGGATTGTGAAGCGGTGCAAGGTCATTGCACTCCGCAATTGCCTCCAGCACACTGTCATCAATCACAACAGATCCCTTGAATTTTTCTCCGCCATGTACGATTCTGTGACCTACTGCATCAATTTCCTTCAGAGATGCGATCACGCCCTCTGCCGGATCTGTCAGCTTCTCGATCACAACCTTTACTGCATCGGTATGATCCTTCATCAGAACCGCTTCCGTCTTTTTGCCTTCGCCGGCGTTCTGATGGGTTACGCTGCTGCCTTCGATTCCGATTCTTTCACACAGTCCCTTTGCCAGGACCTCTTCACTCTGGCTGTCGATCAGCTGATACTTCAAAGAGGAGCTGCCGCAGTTGATTACAAGCACTTTCATGGAAATAAATCCTCCTGTTTTCTATTTTGACAGTCTCCGATCACACCGGAGGCTGTTTTTGCACCGCATACATTTTTATTGTACCATTTCACACGGTAAAAAACCAGTCCCGCTTTTCCGGAAGATATCAGCAAGATCCACCGGACAGAGTTTGAAAAATCACTCCGTCCGGAGTTTTTGATTCATGACAATAGAATGCTCGCAGAGCGTGCATTCTATTGTTGGAATTATTTATAAGTCCATCTGCAGCTCTGCCCAGACCGGGACAGAGACCGATGCACCCTTTCTCGACACTGCAATTGCGGATGCCTGTGCAGCGATCGAAAGACACTGTTCTGCAGAAAATCCCTTTTCCTGCGCCATCAGAAAATATCCGGTAAAGGTATCTCCCGCCGCCGTGGTGTCAACTGCCTTTACTTTCTGTGCCGGGCAGAAATACCGTTCTTCCCGGTCTGCATACCATGCACCTTTTTCTCCGAGGGTCAGTACAACTGCAGCATTCGGATACTGAAACAGCATTGGCTCCAGAATGTCTTTTGGCTCGCTTTTTTTTGGGTCATTTGCTCGCCCTCTACCTCATTGATGAAAAACAGGGAAACCTTTTCCAGCTGCCAGCTTAAAATGCAATCTTCAAACGGCGATGGATTCAATACGATCGAAATGCCTCTGGCATAGGCCTTTTCAGAATATCTTCGATTCCATTGATTTCATTCTGTAAGATCAGGACATCTCCTTTTTCAACAGAATCCAGAACGCTATCGACCTATTCCGCCGTCCACATCCGGTTCGTACCGCCAAACAGGACGATGCTGTTCTGTCCGTTTTGTCCACCTGAATGATCGCATGCCCGGTTGCGTTGTCTCGTTCCTGCACGAACCTGCAGTCCACACCAAACTCCTGTGCTGTTTCCAGCAGCTCACCTCCGTCAGAGCCTACCAAACCTGCAAGATACACCTTGGCGCCAGCTTTTTGCAAGAGCTGCAGCCTGGTTAAAAGCCCTTTTCCTCCACAGGCCTTATCCAACTTCGCAGAAGCAATCGTTTCTCCCGGTGCGACAATATGATCCAGGGAATAAATATAGTCATAATTTAAGGACATCACAAGAAAGCGTGTCCCCAGGACGACGCTTTCCTGACATTGTGCTTTTGATAGTTCCGTTTCCTGCCCCTTCATAAATAAAATCCTTTCGTTTGCCATAGGAAACTCCTCCCACTACCTTTAGGTGGTGGGAGGAGCCTTGTAAATCTTTAGTCGCTAACCCTGATTCTCAATATATTTTTGTATAGTGGTTGACGATACTTCTCCAATGCTGCAAGCAAAATATCCGTCTGACCAGAATATCTTCTTCTTCCAATACTGTTTAGACAGAAACGAACCATATTTGTGCCATAAATAATACGTTGTTCTTGCTTTACAATTTTGACAATATCGAAAACTTTATCTGTTGTATCGTAACTTAATAAGAAATGTATATGATCTTTGTCGGTTTCTATAGCAATAATTTCGTAGCCATAAGCATTAGCAATATGGAGAATCTTTTGTTTAACATCATCAGCGATAGAATCTTTGAGTAATTGTTTGCGGTATTTGGTTACTAGAACTATATGTACTTTCAGGCTGTATTTTCCGTCTGTTATGACAATTGTATCTATTATTCATAGTTCACGTCACCTCAAAATATTGATTTTCACTAATTAAATTATATAATATATTTAGAGTGAAATATCAATGAAAGGAGTACAACAATGGAGCAGATGACAGTTACAGCTAAAATACAAATAATCGTTGCTGAAACAGATAAGTTTTTGCTTGATGAGACTATGTCTGTTTATCGTAATGCCTGTAATTATGTTTCAGATTATGTATTCCGCACACATGACCTAAAGCAGTTCTCACTTAATAAAACTTTATACTCTACTCTAAGAGAAAAGTTTAGTCTTAAATCACAAATGGCGCAGTCTGTATTTAAGACTGTTATTGCCAGATATAAGACCATTCTTGAAAATCAGAATGAGTGGATTAAACCATCGTTCAAAAAGCCTCAGTACGACCTGGTTTGGAACAGAGATTATTCTTTGATTCAAAACCGTTTTTCCGTCAATACGCTTAATGGTCGTGTAAAGTTATCTTATTTTTCAGATGGAATGTCTAAGTATTTCAATCATACGATTTATAAGTTTGGTACTGCAAAACTTGTAAATAAGCATGGTAAATACTATCTGCATATACCAGTTACCTATGAGGTTGAAGAAAGTAATATTTCTGATATTTGTAATGTTGTGGGTATAGATAGAGGTATTAACTTTGTTGTTGCCACTTATGACAGCAAAAACAAGTCTGGATTTGTTAGTGGTAAGGCTATAAAGCAAAAACGTGCTAATTATTCCAAACTTCGTAAAGAACTCCAAATGCGACAGACCTCATCTTCAAGACGAAGACTAAAAGCTATCGGTCAGCGAGAAAACCGTTGGATGCAGGATATTAACCATCAGGTATCGAAGGCACTCGCCAAAAAAATAACCCCAAAGCATACTCTCTTTGTATTAGAAGATTTGACTGGTATTCGCAATGTTACAGAACGTGTTAAAACAAAAAGACCGTTATGTTTCTGTATCATGGTCTTTCTATGATCTTGAGCAAAAACTAATCTACAAAGCAAAAACAGAATCAATCTTCTGTTATAAAGGTGGATCCTCGTTATACCAGTCAATGCTGTCCTGCTTGTGGACATACTGAAAAGGCTAACCGCAATAAGAAAATACATTTGTTTACTTGCAACAACTGCGGTTATAAATCTAATGATGACCGCATTGGAGCTATGAATCTGTATCGTATGGGAATAGACTATCTTGCAGATAGCCAAGTACCTAATACAGTTGTAACAGAGTAAACTCTGCTACAAAGGGTGCTGTCAACCACCCTATGATGTAACGCCACTTTAGATAGCAGTATCTATCGGGGTTAAAGGTCGGAGGTGTAAACCGTTAGTACGACTGGGCAGTTACAAGCCCATGACCTTTAGGTCGTGGGTAGTTGACGAATACACCTCATCCGTATCGAAGAATATTTTGCATGGCTTCCGTTTCGAACAGACACGCCAACCGCGCCCTGCAGATAAGGATGGTCCGTATCCTCATATTCCAGTACAGCAGTCTCTGTCTGCAGCTGTTGGTTTTGTCTACATCCAACCGGCACTTCTTTGATCTCTGCATGCAGTCTTGCTCCCTGTGCGCAAACAGAAACCTCATAATCCCTGCCAGCTTTCCAGTCAAAGGCTGTCTCTGTCAGAACACGAGAGTCATTTCAAATACCGCCGTATAGTCTTTCCAGTCATATCTGCCGGTATACGCTTCTCCAAAATCTGCGCAGGACAGATGTAATGCTCCCTGATCCAAATACAGATGTCCCTTCAGTCTGGTAAACTGGCTGACCTCTTTATGTAAGCCAGTCCATACTTCTGTCGTTTCCTGGCAAAAATCGATCCGATAATCCGGTGTTCCATCTGCCCACAGATCATCCAAAAGTCCTGCAAAGGTCTGAGTTGCTTGCGTTCCCATCAAAGATCAAAGCAGACTCCCATCTCACCGATCAGCGCGCCCTCCCAGGACGGAATCCGGAAGCTCAGCTCCTGCCAACAGCCCTTTTTTCAGACGTACGCTTTTGCCGGTAAAAATTTTTCCACTCCGCAGATCCCGCACATACAGGCTGCAGTCCGCTTCCCCGGCATACTCCGGAAGCATTACGCTTCCATGTACCGTCTGCCCCGGGTAAACCAGCGGGGAGAAACAAGGATCATATCTGCTGTCGTGAAAATCCTTCGGCTCATAGTAAGTTTTCTGATATACAAAAACACGTTCTCCGGAATTTACCGGAACTGCCGTCGCTTTCAGGCTTCTGCTGCCGCTATGTGCAGACTCGTCTGTATTGCAGACACAGCATTCTCTCGTGATCGGATCCTTCTCATCCGTCACGCTGTCCACCCGAATCTGCATGGAATGCGTAGATCCCGGGAAATTCAAAATGACAGCTGTGAATTCTTTTCTCTGCAAGCTCCTTCCACGGCTCCGGAAGCTCTTCCCCTGCAAGCTCATATGCCATTTTTCCCGATATACAATGCTCCATAGGGAATATCCATGATGTTTAAGGAGCCTATCACACTGGGGCAGACCAGCAGATCATGCACAGGTTTTCTCCAGCGGTCATAATCAATCCCCTCCAGACCATTTCGGACACCGATAATGGTTGCCACATTACCACCGTTACAATCGGTATCCCATCCACACATTGTAACGATAGCGATGGTATCTGAAAATCGCCGTTCCCATATAACAGCGCCAGAATCATAACTGCAATATTCGGAATAATATGGCAATTTCCCGGATATTTATCATAACCGTAGTTTGCATGAATGTAGGCAAAGCAGTCTCTCCAGTTCTGCGGATGCTCTTCATAAAACTCCATTACTGTCCGTACGATCTTCGCATATTCACAGTCTGACGGAATATAGGAAAGTCCTGTTTCCAGAATCTTTTTGATCTCTTTTTCCTCAAATGCGACACTGATGCACACAGCCACAAAAATACCGCCGTATAACGCATTGCCATCATGCGTTACACTCGCAGCCTTGCTGGCCAGCTTTGCAGCCAGCGCTGGATTGCCCGGTGCAACCAGTCCCCAGGTATCAATAAATATCTGTCCGCCGATCTGCTCCGCTATTGTACTTCCATTCTGCGCAATACTGCCGCTTCGCGGCGCGGGTATGCCGCTGCGCAGGTTCAGATATGCCGTATGCTCCGTACTCGTTCCGTAACCGCCCCACCAGAAAAATCCATGCTCATAGGGTGCGTAATTTAACAGCGCATTTGCAACATCCTGTGCTGTCATTTCTGCTCCATGTCCGCCATCCTCAAGGCCTCTCAGATAGAATAACGGTCCGTTGCTGTCGTCATCCGCTGCAAACTCCCGATAGTCCACCGGATAGTCTGTCAGTTCTCCATAGATATTTTTTTATTTTTTCATATGTCCAGCCTTCTACCGGCGCTCCATAACGGATACCTATGATTTTGGCTAACCAGCCTGCGTAAATACGCTCCAGATATTCTTTTTTTTCATACCTGTCCCTCTTCAGCCAAAATTCGCCAGCTTTGTAAACAGATCCGAAAAAAACTTTATCCCTGTTTACATGATAAACATAACGCATCAGATGTCGCTTCGGATCCACAGAATAATGCCCGTCGTATTCCGGGATCGGGCTGGGCATCAGATAATCCTCCATGAAGCGCTCATCCAGCAGCCATGCGACGGTTGTGATATCCCAGATCACACGAGACCATGCCAGTTCGTTACTGCACCGGCGTCCCTCCGTCTTTGTCGTGCTGACCAGATAATCACAGAGTCGGTTTTTCCCTTCAGATAGGCATCCAGCTCCGGTCCTGTCGTCGTAACCTCCGATACAACGCCAGAGCAGGGAAGCTGCACCAATGCGGCTCCGCACTCAAAATGATCCTTGCCGCGGCAACGTCCTGATACAGATTAAATTCTTTGTTTTCCGGCCAGTGCAGTGCATTGCCGCCCAGCCATACGATCACAATCCGGTCGATAATATCCGGATTTTTCAAAATTGCAGAAGCCACATTTGTGATGGCGTGCCGATCGCAAGCACATACAGCGGTTTTTCCGGGTATAGTTCATTGCACGGACCGCCAGATCTGCCGCTGCAGGAGATTCTACCGCCGTCTCTTCATCCGGCAGGTAGCCTGCCGAGCCTTTGTATACACTTTTTTTCAGCTCGTCCTTTCCCATCAGCGTCAGAATATTTAAGATCTCCTGATAGCTTTTCTCCATTCCATCTGCAGGGCCTGTGGATTTTTCATTAAAAACGGCGCTGCATAGATTGCCTGTAAATGGAGTTTTTCTGCAGAGCAAATCAGATACGAAACAGCGAACTGATCGTCAATTTCATTATAGGTATCGGTATCCAGGACAACATCTACCGGTCCCGTCGGTCTGCTCAGACGGGCAAGAAGTCCCGGATCCTCCTGTTTTTTGGGTCCCATTGTGTTCCTTTTTTCTGTTCCATACGTAATCTCAGCTCCTTTTTTTTTATTTCTGCCCGCCCTTTTTTTGCTCCGCAGATTTTTTTGTAAACTGTTCAGTACCCTCACAGTTACATTTTTTTCCTTTATTCCTGAGGTCTTGCCTTTTTTCTCCGGTTACGCGATCCATTGTATAAAGAATGGATGCCTTTTTATAAAATGCACGATATGCGATTTGATCTGACATGTGATTTTTCTCCGGTGTGCCATACAGCGGATTCTCCAGATTTTCTCTGCACATACGATCAGCTCTTTTAAATAGGTTTTGGGAATCGGATGCACATAATGCCCCGGGAAGATCAGATCAAACTCAGCTTCTCTGCCCTCCAGATGCTTCAACGCTTTTGCATAATGCTCCATCGTATCCGATTTGCAGGGCTCCGTGATCAGAGTCGGTGTGCTGACTACCGAATCGCCGGAAAACAGCAGACGGTTTTCAGAATCCAGCAGGCAGATCCCATCCTTCGTATGTCCGAAGGTCTCGATCACCTCCAGCTTACGTCCCCCAGATCAAATACCTTTCCTTCCTCGATGGGATTCACACGATACTCATGAAGATAAGAAATCGTATCTGCTACAGACGCTTCTCCGTTATATTCTTCTCTATCCAGCTGTCTCTCGATAAAGGCGCGGCGTACCTCCTGACAGTTCTGCTCCTTTAAAACGCTGACCGCATTTTTATGTGCATAAACCTCATCAAACCAGACATTGCCGCCAGCATGGTCATAATGATGGTGGGAGTTTACTACCAGACAGGGCAGATCCGTCAGTTCCTTTACAACTGCATGTACATTTCCTGCACCAACGCCTGTATCCAGCAGCAGTGCCTGTGTTTTTCCGATGATCAGATACATCAGCGCAATGCCGAATTCATCAATCGCATATACTCCATCTGCTACCAGCTGAACTGTAAAACCGTTAATTTTCCGAATATTCATGTTATCCATCTTTATTTTCTCCTTTTATTATAACACTTTTTCTTTTTTCTGAAAATTTCGGAATTGATCTGTGCAAGTTATTTTCCATCCCGGCTTATGGGAATTTCCAATCCGTCATATGCCACAACGATCTGATATTCCGGCTTTGCATCCGTCATTATCCCTTGAAGCTTTTCATGAGGCGTCCGTATGACACTGATTTATATGGGAAAGATATATTTTGGTATCCTGCCGGATCGTTTTATTTTTTTCAAATGTATCCAACAGCTCCAGAAAAGTGTCCGCACATAAATGGGTATTCCATTCCTCCTGCAGCTTCAGATTTCCGAATGTACATTCTGAGATCCAAATGTCAAGATTCTGATTTTTCATGAAATCAAGAGTTTCTTCCTCATACAGTCCGGTATCCATTCCATACAGCATTTTTGTTCCGTCTTTTGCCTTCAGCACATAATTTGCGCTGCGCTCTTTTGCCATATTCCCACCGTGATTTCCACGGATCGGTGTAACCTCATATTCCCCTATGGAATAGGTTTCAAAATATTTCAGCTTGTGAAAGGCATAAATCCCCTTTTTTTCCATTCCCCGGAGAGTTCCTCCAAATGCGATCTCACTGTCACGCAAGAGTTCAATGAACCGATAGCCCTCTTCCGAAAAATAGAAATGCACCGGTGTTGTCCGAAGATGAGTTGCCATGCTCATAAGTCCCAATGCCGTAAAATCAAAATGATCATCATGGGTATGTGTAATCAGAACATGCTCAATGTCACACATAGAACCATATTGAAGCGCCTGGGTGAAAATATCCGGCCTATATCAATCATAATATTCCTGCCCAGTCGAAAGCAGGAACGCTTGCGGACATCCTTTCCGCCATGCTCACGGGCATAATTGCACATCGGGCAGTCACAGAAGGGGCTCGGCACACCCTCCGCTGCTCCTGTTCCATAAAAAATACCTGTGTCAGTCATAAATTCCTCCTTATAGAAATAGTTTTGTCTTTCCGTTACGGAATGCCTATTTGCATTTTCAGAATTTCATCTGTTTGCACGTTCTGACGCCATTGACATAAATATCGTTTGCCAGCTCCGTAACCAAACGAAGATCCTGCCAGGTTTCACACTTTTTCCCCATAAAGGTAATATTGTCAAAGGTAATATCATGGACACGTACTTCTTCCGTCGGCGTCTGGTATCCTCGAATCAAGGAAACCGGAATATCGCCGTTTAATACCTGAATGTTGTCAAAATGAATATCATTGATCTCCCCTTTGGAAACCTGCTGTGTATACTTGCAGAGCAGAACCTTGATATCGAACAGCTTCTGCTCCGCCTGCTCTACCCGGATATTTCTGTAATGAACGTCATGCACATGACCGCCATCCGCCTGATGGATGGAGATTGCTGCGCCGCCCATATTTCCTTCGTACTGACAGTGAATGATATCACAATCCTCAAATACGAGATCGTGGATCTCACTCTGGAGCCCATAGCCTAATTCAATTGCATTGCCCGGCTCCGCATTCCAGAGTACATTATTGTGGACATATACCTTCGTCACATCCCGAACAGTCGAAGTATCCGCAATCAGCCCATGCGCCTTAATACAGATACTGTCATCCGTCGAACGGATAAAGCAATTCTTTACCTCCACATCCTGACTGCTCGTAATATCAATTCCATCTCCTGTTACAATTCTGGACATGATATTCATATCATCAATGACCACATGATCGCATGCCGCCGGAACCACATGCCAGGAGGGCCCGTCTACTGCCGTAAAGCCTTTTAAAGAGGACATTGTTGCACCACTTGATATAGATAAAAAACCGATGGGCATTACTGTCCGGCAGATGCCAGCAGGCTCCATTGACGATTCCGTTTCCTACAATAGATATATTATCACAATGATCCGCATAAATACAACCGGATACCACGGCCCCTCTTCGATATAAACCGTGTCGTTCGGCTTTAAGGTCAGGACGCCAACATTGTATACTTTTCCTTTTTCAAAACAGATCGTCGTATTTTCCGGTTTCTCAATTCTACGGGAACAGAACACAAAAGTGCGTCATGCAGTCCGCCGTCTGTCTCTACCGTAAATTTCTTCGGCTCGTCGAGATGAATCTGAACAGTCTCTCCTTTACGGAAGGGACGATTCCAAAGCTGGTCGGACGAATTGCCAGCTTCTCAAAGGGTGTATGAATCGAAATTTCCAGATCATAGGCTTCGTCATCTACTACAATAACATAATCAAAGGAGTCTGTATGATATACCACGCGCTCCGTTCCATTGCAGATAACACTGTATTTTGTTGATTTTTCCAGTTCCTCTACGGAATTCAAAATAAACCGCGGCTCCTCGATCGGATCCGGATTGGGATAATAAATTAAATCGTTTTCAAAATCCTTCATGTCTCTTTTTTCCTCCTGTTTAACCTAATTCAACAATAGAATGCACGCTCTGAGCATTCTATTGTCATGAACAAATGGCGTCCCGGATCGAGACGCCACCTGTATTTTTAAGATAATCAAATTTCAAAGCTCTGCATTTCGCATTTTACTGCTGTGCATCTAATTCTTCCTGAACCTCTTTTGTGATCTCATCTCCGCCGGATGCCTTCCATTCCTCTACAAAAGAGTCAAAGGCTTCGATTCCTGCTTTGCCTGTAATGATCTTTGCAAAGGTCTCCTCCTCCAGTTTTTCAGGTTTGCCCATTTGGAATCCATTGTCTTGGTTCTGCCGTCATAGCTGTTATAAATCGGAACATATTCCTCATTTACAAGGGGTGCATCACCTACCATAATGGAAACCAGACGAGGACAGATTGGTCTTTGCCAGATCTTCATCTTCAAAGTTCCAATATTCCATGACTGAAGTCATCATAAGGCTCTTTTTTCAGCTTTGTGATCGCTTCCATATCGTTTCTTAAAAGCTTATGGGTACTAAAATCCACATCATCCATTTCGATTTCGCCTGCCAGATATTTTTTCAGACAATCATAGGATACTTCGATCTCATCTGCATTGTCATATACATTATACAGAGGATAGAAATCCGAGGTGCTAAGTCCATTTCCATTTCCCTGAATCCCATCCAGCCCTGCTGATATTCGATCAGATAGTTGATGATCTTAAAGGCAGCCTCCGGATTTTTGCATTCCTTGCTTGCAACCACATATTTCGATGTAGGCTCTGCCATATGGGTATAGAATTTTCCGTCCTCCGCAAGGGGTGTAAAATATGCCTGCCAGTCGGCTTCCTGTGCCAGAATCGTATCGCCAACTGTATATACACACCACCAGGGGGCCGAAGAAAATACCCACCTTTCCTGAAAGCAAAGGCTCTGTACTGTCATTTCTTACCAGGATCTCCGGATCGATCAGTCCATCTGCATACAGACCTGCAACCTTTTCCAGTGCAACCTTGGTTTCTTCTGTAATAGAACCGTAAACAATATTTCCGCTATCATCCTTCATCCAGTATTTCGGGTAAGACTGAAAAGCGCTGAACAGAGGATCCAGACCATAGCGATTACCGCCGTTTCCGTTTACATAATCTGAATTCGCAGGCCCAAGGATACCGATCGTATCATTTTCACCATTGCCATCCGGATCTTCTTTGACAAAGGCCTCGGCAACAGCAACCATCTCATCCCAGGTTCTGGGTGCTTCCAGACCGAGATTATCCAGCCAGTCCTGGCGGATCCACATTTCATTTACACCGCCTGCTGTAATGTTGGGGCCGGAATCGCCATCATCTCGCCGTCTTCATTGCAGATAACCTTCTGCAGTGCTTCGCCGCCGGATTCCACATAGCTCTTCAGCTTGTCTGATGCATAGTCTTCATAGTAGCTTCCGATGGGCTGGATCAGATCGTATTTTAACAGTGCACGATACTGCTCTGCGTTTACATTCATCAGCTCCGGAATCGTATTACTGCCGATACACAGGTTCATCTTTTCATCATAATCGGAAGAAGATGCAACCCAGTCATATACTACATTGATGTTCAGATCCTTTTTCAGCTTATCCAAGAAAGGTATTTTCTTCATAGGTCATTCCTTCCGGTAGTTTTGTATTCGGATTCATGCCTCCGCCAAGATGCACCGTAACTTCTTCCGGACACTTTGCTAAAGGAAGATCTTCCTTTGCAGTTCCCTCTGCTTCCTGCACTCCCTGTCCACCGGCCGCATCGCTTCCCGTACTTGCTGCGGACGATCCACAGCCTGCCGCTGAAACCAGCATTGCTGCAGCACACAACCATACCAATACCTTTTTCGCTTTCATACCCTTCTCCTTTTCCTTTATTTGCGCCGGCAAAGCCTGCCGGAAATCAACAACAACCTTATCCTTTTACCGATCCAAGTGTAATACCGGTTACAAAATACTTCTGTAAAAACGGATATACTGCCAGCACCGGAATCATGGCGATCACGATTTTCGCCGCATCCAGAGACTGGTTGTTCAGTTTCTGAACCTGCGCGATCTGTTCTACGTTCATCGTCGAAAAATCATAATTAACAACCAGCTGCTGAATATACGTTTGCAGCGGATAATTGGACTGATTTGTACTCAGCACCATTCCCTGGAAGAACTCATTCCAGTACTGTACGCTGGTAAACAATGCGATGGTCGCTATTACCGGTTTGGCCAGCGGAATAAAAATCAGAAGTCAGACACTTCCAGGGGTAAACACCATCCACCAGCGCCGCTTCCTCCAGCTCTGCCGGGAGATTTTTAAAAAAGAAATTCACAGCCAGGATCAGATTGTATACATTTAATCCCATACCGAGCACCAGACCCCAGATGCTGTCTACCAGACCATAGCCCTTCATTGTAATATACCACGGAACGGTTTCCTCCGTTAAACAGCATGCAGAATACCAGGATCCACATAAAAATGGATCTCTTTGGAAACTGCTTGGAGGTTTTCGACAGGGGATATGCCGCAAGCAGGATACAGAACATGCTGACTCCGGTTCCTAACAGCACTCTCTGGATCGATACCCAGAAGGAACGAAAGAAATCCGATTCCCCAAGGATCTTCTGGTAAGAGAACAGGTTAAATCCAACCGGCCAGAAGGATACCAGACCTGCATTAACCGCTTCCTTGCTGCTCAGGGAAACACATATTACATACCATACCGGAACAATACAAAGCAGCGCACATATAATCATAATGATTACATTGATCACATCAAATATTTTTGAACCGAGCGTTCTATTTTCAATCATTTTGTTTCTCCTTGCCTTCTGCTGTTTAAAATAGCTTATATCCTGTAAATTTATCTGCCAGCCAATATCCAAGTGTGATCAGAATCAAGCTGATAACAGATTTAAACAGACCAACCGTAGTTGCAAGTGAAAACTGCAGGTTCTGAAGACCATATCGGTAAACCCAGGTATCAATAATATCACCGGTAGAATATACGAGCGGATTATACAGGTTATAAATCTGATCAAAGCCCGCATTTAAAATATTACCAAGTGCCAGGATCGCAAGAAGTGCCACCGTCATTCGGATACCCGGTAAAGTAATGTGCCAGATTCTGCGGAAGCGTCCGCTCCGTCTACTGCTGCTGCTTCATATAAGGTAGGGTCAATTCCAAGAATCGCCGCCAGATAAATTACTGTATTATAGCCGAAGCTCTTCCAGATATCTGTGCCGATGACCAGCGGTCGAAACAGGGACGGCTCTCCGAAAAACTGAACCGGATCCTGACCAAAGAATCAAGGATCTGATTGATCGGTCCTGTATAGCCAAAAATATTTAACACGATCTTTGCCAGAATAACCCAGGACAGGAAATGGGGCATATACACAATGGTCTGAATCGGGCGCTTTATCTTTTTAAGCACAATTCATTCAGCAGGATCGCAAAGGTAAGCGGCACGATGATATTGCCGATGATCTTCGCCACAGCGATGATCACCGTATTTGCAATCGCCTGTCTTACATCGCTGATCTGCAGCATATACTGAAAATTCTCCAGTCCAACAAAGGCGATTTCAGCATTCCAAGTCCCGGATTGTAGTCCTCGAATGCCATAATAATTCCGAACATCGGAACGATACTGAAGAAAATAAGCCAGAGAAATGCCGGAACCAGCATCACATAATAGTGTTTTAAAAACTTTTTAATATACACCTTCATTCCCTCCTTCACTTTGTAACTGCATTATACCGTTCCGCTCTTTGGGCAAACAGCGCGGATCATTCTCTCTTTATTGTTCTTTTTTTAGTACACAAAAAATGTCCGAAATAAATCGGACATTTTTCATCTTTCTTCTTAAAACTCTCCCGGTGTACATCCGTACTCTTTTTCGGAACAGCTTGGAAAAGTAGTAAAAATTATCGTACCCAAGCTCCAATGCGATCTCGGTCATACTCTTCTCTCCTTTTCGGATTTCCTTTGCCGCCGTTTTCATTTTATATCTTATCACACAATTATGAAACATTTCTCCCGTCACTTCCCGGAATTTGGTGCTGAAATATCCGCGGCTCATTCCTACTGCATCTGCCGCAGCTTCCGTCCGTATACTTTCCGTTACATGCTCCTGAATGTATTGAACTGCGCGGATACAAAGACTGATATCATCTGTTTTACTGCTGTTGTTTAAATATTGGTTCTGCAGCCAGCTGTGGATCCAGTTTAACAACTCCGGCATTGTTTCAAATGCCGGAATTTTATCCCGCTGCGACAGCTGCAGGTGGTTAAAGCTGCTTACCAGGATCCGTTCCGCATAGCGCAGCGGCAGCTCTGAAAGCTGCTCTGACATTTTTTCCAGCTCGTTTTCATCAAAGATCCATCGCCCCGATTTAAACTCTTCTTCCAGCTTTCGAACGTTTTCTCCTTCCCAGTCTTCCTCTGTCCGCAGATTTCGTTCTGCCTTTTCCCGTCCTTTTATTCTGATATTTCTCCACGATCTTTTTCAGAATCGCATCACATTCCTCCGGATCAAATTCAATTTTGGAAATATAATCCAGTGCTCCCAGACGCAGCGCCTGTCTGGCAAAGGAAAAATCCTCATATACAGAAAATATGACAAAATCTGTTTCCGGATAGTTCTCCTTACAGATTTTCATCAGCTCCAGCCCGTTCATCTCCGGCATATCAATATCTGTAAAAACCAGATCCACCGGATGATTTTCCAAAAACTCCAACGCTTTTTTCCCATTTTGCACATCGCCGACAACACAAAGTCCATACTGTTCCCAGTCGATCACTGCGATCAGTCCCTTTCTGGCAAGCTTATCATCATCTACGATCAAAACATTCATGTTCGTCCACCTCTTTAGCTGCAGGTAAAATAATTGTGATCTTTGTTCCTGTTCCCCTTTTGCTGTTTACAAACAGATCCGCGTTTCCCTGATAAAATGTACTCAGCATCGCCTTGACATAGCGGATCCCGATTCCCCTGTTCTCTTTTCCTGTATGCCACCGATATCCGAAGGGTTCGTTAATTTCATCAATTTCTTTTTTGACTCAGTCCATGTCCGAAATCTTCTATCGTCACAGCGACCAGGTTCCGTTTTTTGTCAAAAAACGCCTGGATGGCAATTTTCCTTCCTCCCCAAGACCATATCGGATTGCATTCTCCACCAGAGGCTGCAGCATCATTCGCACAGTCGGTACATTCAGGTACTCGCCTTCCTCCACCGAAATATCTACCTCAAAATCATAGCGCTTCTGCTGCAAAAAGATATAATTTTTACCATCTCGATCTCTTTTCGGAGCGTCGTTTCCCTTCCTTCTTTTCCGAGATTATACGACAGCAGCTTTTTCAGTGCACTTGTGTATTCTCCGATATCCTTCTGATGACTCATCTGTGCCATCCACTGGATCGAATTCAACACATTCAGCAGAAAATGCGGATTGATCTGGTAAACCAGCTTTTCGTATTCCATCTGCTGTGCTTCCTTTTCCTGCTCTCTTGACCGTTGGATCAGCTCCCGAATCTGCTGCTTCATATCCTCTACATCTCCCAGCAGCTGATCAAATTCTGCGATTCCGCATTCCGGGATCACCTCATCCTGCAAAGAGCCCTGACCGATCCGTTCTATCTGGGTCCCAAGCTCCTGAATAGGCTGTCCAATTAAATGATATAAATACAGCACAAAGGACATAAACAGACTAAAAATGATCAGAACAACCAGGATCGTTTTAAAACGCCATGCATAAATTTCATCTGTATAAGTTCCTTTGGGCAGCGACAGGGCATTCATATATCCCAGCTTGCTCCTGTAAATCAGAAAACGGTAGCCGTCTTTTTTTCAATTACCTTGCTGGTTTCTTTTTTCTATTGCTGTATCAAGCAGCTTCTGCCCTTGATCACTTTGGGGTTTGTGCTATAGGTCACAACTCCGTTTTCATTCAGCTGTAAAATACTGTAATCATAACCCTGTCGGTTCATTGCCGGACTGATCTCATATTCCGACTTTACCTCCGCATAACAGTCCAGCAAGGTTCCGTCGCCGAAGCGTTCCCTTCGATATGCAGAATAAACCGGCATCTGATTCTGATAAAACACAGATCCGTGGATCCCCTGAAAGGTATTTACCGTTGCCTCAAATAAAACCGGTGCTCTTTTATATTCCATGGAAATTTTGACATTTGCATAGTTCGGCACAAGCTCACGGTTGGCCCGATACGGATCATAATAAAATGCAATTAAGAGACTCGGCGAGCTGCTGTTCAGACTCACAAGCTGTGCGCGGAGGTTTTTCTTATTGACATACTGATCGTAATGCTCCTCCTGTGTCAGATACTTGTCCACAGCGCTTCCAACCATACCGTCTGCGCTCATCTGATTCAGTACACGAAGAAGCTTATAACATGCTTCATCCGATTCTTTTGTAAACTGATACAGATTCATTTTCATATTATCTTCGATATTATTCTGATTCATCAGCTGCAGGGAGGAATAAGAGGTCAGTATAATAGCAACTGCACTCGTCAGACATCCGAGTATCATCAGCAGAAGAATGATTTTCCTTAACGATATTTTTTTTCTTTTTCATATACAGATCGATTTCCTATCTCCCATTGTGCTTATTTCGTAAGAACTTCTTTTGTATCCTCTGCTGCGTATCCCCGGGCATATTGTTTTGCCCGTTTCTCTACATACATCATTTCATCTGCCCGTTTCATAACTTCTGCCAAGGACTCGAAATCCTGTATCTGCTCATAGCCAATGCTCACACCCAGAAACTCCGGCTTTTCTCCATTCCGGAAGCTCTGCAAATAGCATTCCCGAAGGGCTTCGATTTTTTCTCTGCCGGGCCTCCGCTGTACAACACCGCAAATTCATCACCGCCCATTCGGTACGCCTGACCATTTTGCGCTGTCATTTCTTCCAGCATCGTCCCAAAGCGCCGCAGATACTGATCCCCGATATCATGCCCGTACTGATCGTTGATCGATTTGAAATTGTCCAGATCCAGACAGACCAGCCATAAAGGCTCCGAAAGCGTTTCCAGCATTTCCTGGATATCATTCAGCATAGCGCGCCGGTTTTTCAAACCAGTCAGCGGATCCATGGATGCTTTTTTTTTTCGCATCTCTTCTGCCCGCACATGCTCCTCCGCGCCCAGAAAAGAAACACCGTAGCCGCACGCAGGAATTATGATCGCCGCAAAGTTCCGTGCTGCATTTACACCTGTCAGCGGCTGCCAGGTGCCCAGGCATCCACCAAGAGCAGCGAACCATAATAGCTGACAAAGGCAAAGGCCGCCAGCAGTCCCATCCTGTCCTGAAAGTCGCGCAGGACACATCGCATTTTTCCCCGGGCCCAGGTGCGATACAGCACCACCACCACTGCCAGAGACAGAACATAAACACACAGGATCGTCTCCTGATCCGGCAGTCCAAACAACTGTACCAGCAGCATCGCCAACGTCCTGGAAAACAGGATCTGCAAAATCAGCACGTTATCCGCCATATAATAGTAAAAATGCATGCCGTCAACCGTGCTTCCGGATATAGAAATCGATATGCAAAGATCGCAAGCGGTGCGATGAACATGCCGATCCTTTCATGCGTCATATTCGAAACGCCGAATGGTTTAAAAAGCAGGCATCCAGGAATGCACCGGCTGTGATCCAGAATAAATACACCAGAAGCCACGTGCAAATACATTGCCATAGCTTTCGTTTTGACTTTTGAAACGTATGTGCAAAATAGATCCCTATCAGAGAAAACCCCAAATTCATAATCGTCCTGGTCAGATCTGATAATTCGTATATCATACCCTGTCCCCACTTTGTATTTTAAATGCCGCCTTTGGCGTCGCTTGTTTTTTTTCTCATCCATATTATAGCATAATTTCCCATACGATGACACCGCTGAAAAAGGCGCTGCATGCCTTTTTTCGTTGCACGCAGCGCCTGTCTTTTGATTGAATTTAATATGCCTTGCCCCAGTAAACCATCTTCTTTGCAGGCTTTCCGCAGCATACACAGGTATCGGACAATGTTTCCTGCTCAAACGGCATGCAGCGGCTTGTTGCTGCAAACTGCTCTTTGATCTTGTCCTCGCACTCCTGACATCCGCACCACATCGCCTTTACAAATCCGGGAGTGTTATTTAAGATATTACCCATTTCTTCCATATTCTTTTGCAACATAAGTATGGGATTCTCTGTGCTTTCTTGCTTTTTTCCAGCATATCCTTCTGGATCGTTTCCATCAGCTCTGCAATCTTTGCTTCCAGCTCGTCTAATGCGCATTCGAGCTTTTCACCGGTATCTCTGCGTGCCAGAACGCATTTGCCTGCTTCGATATCCTTCGGTCCGATCTCAACACGAACCGGAATACCACGCATTTCAGCCTCTGCAAATTTCCAGCCGGGGCTCTTATCGGTATCGTCCACTTTTACGCGGAAGTTGGAAAGACGATCTTTTAATTCATATGCCTTATCCAGTACGCCCTCTTTTCTCTGCTGGATCGGAATGATCACAACCTGTGTCGGAGCAACCTTAGGAGGCAGAACCAGACCGGAGTTATCACCGTGTACCATGATCAACGCACCGATCAGACGGGTCGTCACACCCCAGGAGGTCTGATGCACATATTTCAGCTTATTATCCTTATCTGTAAACTGAATACCGAAGGCTTTTGCAAAGCCGTCACCGAAGTTGTGGCTCGTACCGGACTGCAGTGCCTTGCCATCATGCATCAGCGCTTCAATTGTATAGGTTGCTTCTGCACCCGCAAATTTTTCTTTTTCCGTTTTGCGTCCCTTGATCACCGGAATCGCAAGTACCTGCTCAGCAAAATCCGCATATTCATTCAGCATCTGGATCGTACGCTCTTCTGCTTCTTCAGCAGTTGCATGTGCCGTATGGCCTTCCTGCCACAAAAACTCTCTGGAACGCAAAACGGACGGGTTTTTTCCCAGCGAACAACGTTACACCACTGATTATATACCTTCGGAAGGTCTCTGTAGGACTGGATATCATTTTTATAAAAATCACAGAACAGTGTCTCAGAAGTCGGGCGAACGCACAGACGCTCCTGAAGCTTCTGCAAACCACCATAGGTTACCCATGCAACTTCTGGTGCGAATCCCTCTACATGATCTTTTTCTTTTTCCAGAAGGCTCTCCGGAATGAACATGGGCATATATACATTCTGTACCCCTGCCGCTTTAAATCTCTCGTCGAGCTGCTTCTGGATCAGCTCCCAAATCGCATAGCCGGCTGGTTTGATCGCCATACAGCCCTTTACGCTGGTATAGCCGATCAGCTCTGCCTTCAGAACCACATCGGTATACCACTGTGCAAAATCGTCTTCCATGGACGTGATCTGTTCTACCATCTTTTTGTCTGCCATGTTATTTCTCCTTTTCCTTGTAAATCTAAACCGGCGGTCTCCTCATTTTTTTTCAAAAACAATAGAATGCACACTCTGCGGACATTTTATTGCAATGAATAAAAAAGAATGTGCCTTGGCACATTCTCGCGCCGAGGCGCGGTTGCTTTGGCAACCATCTACCCTTGCGCCGAGTGCGCATCCTCGCGGAGCGTTTTTTATCGTAAGGAAACGAAGTTTCCTTACGATAAAAAAGATACCTGATCCCCAAAGGGACCGGATATCCGGCACCACCCCAATTAACATGCACTCTGCATGTTCGCTCTGCATCCGTTAACGCCGGACCTACGCTGCCTTATTGGGGCAAAGCCCAAGGGTCGGTTCAAAATGTTCTGCACAGCTGCTTCCACCATTGCAGCCTCTCTGAAGTGCGCTCCCATCTCTACTATTCCTTTTCTGCGCTTCTTTTCTATCTGTTATTGATGATAAAAAAATTCTCCGGATTTGTCAACCGGAAAACGAAAAGTATTGGCGCGTCCGGTGGATGAAATGATGCCGGGCGCGCTGCTCCTGATTATTTCAGTTTATACTTTTTTCCGCTCCTCGTCCGATAATATCGATCAATCCGTTTTCACTCATCTGACGTGCAAGCAAATATGCTCTCGTTTTTTGATATTCAGCAGCTCCTGCAGCTCTTCCTCCGTCATTTCCTGATACTCCGCCAGATAATCCAGCACAATTTTCATCTGCGACGTAATTTCCGTCGAAGGTTTCTCTGCTGCAACTGTCAAAGCTTCCTGCTCTGGCATGTCTGCATTTCTGTTTGGCAAGATCATTTTAAACGTATTTTGCGTCACGTCAATTTTAGGCTGCACCGCACAGCCCTTATAGAGTGCAAATATTTTTCGAATGCCAGTCCCATAGGATTCTATCAGTTTTAATCTGTGAAAAATTTCCGCCAGTCTCCGGTTGCGCGGTTGGAAAATTCCACTCCGGATATCTTCCGCTGACAACCCCGGCAACAGCCCTCCAATCGAAATAAATTCCATACAGGAATTATTGACATTGATAATAATGCTTCCACTGTAACTGTAATCTCGATGAACAAGGGCATTCAGCAACGCTTCTCTCAAAGCTTCCTCCGGATAATCCGATTTTTCGATCCGCTCCAGCCCTTTAAAAATCGCTGTCGTCCGGTTACAGAGGGACAGATACGCATAGCTTTCCTCCAGCTGTGTGAACTACCCATTGTCTTAAGCCAATGGGCTTCCTGCTTCATCGACCTCGTTTCTCGTTCCACTCCGGTCGGAGCAGAACAAACATCCACTGGATGTTTTGCTCCCTACTATCTCCACAGGCGTTAATTCGGGCAGTCCCTGCCCTATATTTATCTTTATGCTATTTCTCTTAATCCTTCTTCCAGTATATTTTTCGCCGCATTGATATCTCTGTCATGTTCTGCTCCGCATTTCGGACATATCCATGTCCTCACCGACAAATCTTTTGTGTCCGAATTCTGATACCCACAAACAGAACATATTTGGCTGCTGGCATAAAATGTATCTATTTTGATGTATTTCCTGCCATTCCATTTTGCCTTATACTCTAACTGTCTTGTCAGCTCATACCATGATACATCACTTATGGCTTTGCCAGACAGTGATTTTTTACCATGTTTTTATCTGCAGATTTTCTGAAACTATCACTTGGTTTTCGCTGATCATCTCATGGGAAACTTTATGCAGATAATCTTTTCTGGTATTCCTTATTTTCTCATGACATAATGCTATCTTTTTTCTTTGTTTTATAATAATTTTTACTTCTCTTTTCTTTATGTGACAGTTGCCTTTGCAGCTTTACAAGCTGTTTCTCATATTTCCTTATAATTTTTTGATTCTCATATATCTTCCCATCGGAAGTAATACATAAATCTTTAATTCCTAAGTCTATTCCTATACTACCAGTTGTATGTACCAGCTCCTTATGCTCAGTTTCCACAAGTATGGACACATAATATTTTCCACTGGGCATCTGCGAAACGGTCGCTGACTTAATCTGTCCACTATATTCCTATGCAGCCTTGCTTTTACCTCTTTTAATTTAGGCAGTTTTATCTTCCCTGTCTCAAAATCTACCGCAATATTTCCATTTGTGAAGTTTGTTGTGTATGATTTATGGTTATCGTGTTTGCTCTTGAATTTTGGGAATCCTGCATGTTCCTTAAAGAACTTTTGATATGCAGTATCCATGTTATAGATTGCGTTGGTCAGAGCAAATTTATCTACTTCCTTTAACCATTCATAGTCTTTCTTTAATTCTCTGTTACAGTAATTATTACAATCCGTTTTACTAACTGACTTTTTCTCTTTCTCGTACATTTCTTTCCGATATGTCAATGTCTGATTGTAAACAAAACGGCAACAGCCAAATGTTTTTGCAATCTGAATTCTTTGTTCGCTATTAGGATATATCCTGTATTTATATGCTTTCAGCATTGTCCATCACCACCTTCTTACTCTTGATTATCTATATATTTTCTTAGCATTTCTTCTGAAACGTTTCCTACACTACAGGCAAATTTTGACATCAGCAATTTCTTTCTATACTTGCATACGAAATAATATGATACTGTAACAAATACTTGTGTCTGTTTTTTGATTCCCATATTCCCATAACGCAAGTATAGCACAAGTCATTAACTTTGGGCTACCTTAACCCACCGTCTAAAGCCAGTGGGATTGCGGTAGCCCTATTTCAATAGTATTAGGTGAATTTTCACCCTTTCGGAGTGAATATTCACTTTTTTTTCACTCAGTGATAGTGAATTTTCACTCATCACCGCAAACGAAAAGACGTGTAAAAACCATTTTCTGATTTTTTACACGCCCTTCGTTTTCTTCTAAAAAAACAGGCAAAGCAATATATTTATCCCACAAACTCATTATCACCACACAAATTCCCCACATGCTCTGCTTGTTTTTTATGCCGTTTCCGGCAATGAATAAGGCTTCCAGAGCTTTTTTATGTAATCACCCTCCTGCCTTATCTGTCTCACAGTGTAACATAGCCTGTCCATTCACAGATCAAAATTTCCTAAACGCAGCGAAATTCGTCTTAAACGATGTCACACGTCGGTTTCCGGAACTTACTTTCCCTTTTTCTCCATGTATTTCTGGACAAATTCAGGCACTTCAGGCTCATGCAGGATTAAAATCAGCTTTCTGTTCACTGCATTTTTGCGGAACTCAATGCGATTTTTCTAACCAGTTTTGCAGTTTTTTCTTTCATCATAAATATTCTCCTTTTTCAGTATTATATTTTATTCCTTTTACAAGGAAGAATACTGAGCGACTCCAGCAGTGCGGAAATTACAATAATTCCACGCCAGTTCGATTTTGTAAGCAATAAACTCAGCAAAATCAGCCCTCCACAAAATAATATAGAATATACCTTTTTTTCGAAGATTCTCTTCTGCTTCTAACAATGGCGCTGTTTTCGTTCTTCCAGGCCCTTAACCATAAAATCAGAATGCAGAGTCCCCATAAAACAACAAATACTCCAATTCCCCAGTTTTCTAAAAGGCTACCTGCCACAAGACTAATAAAACATAAAGCAATCATAGCCAATAAGCATGTCCCTCTTGTTGGGCAATGAACTCCGCCTGCCCAACATCTTAATCCACAAAAGGATAATAAACATAATGCAAATTCAACTTCTTTTCCTATCAAAACGCTGATCATAAAAAGAATCAAAAATTTTACGCACACATCCAGAAATACACCAAGCCCAAACTCTATGACTTTACTTTCTGTCTCTGTCAGTTTTAATTCTCTTCTATTCCATTGCGCTATCTGGTTTGCCAGCTTGTCTATCATTGTCCCCTCCTCCTGTATTAAAAGATATCACACCTTTTATGGATAAATCATTTTTCCTAAACGCATCATTTTTTAACCCAAACGCAAACCTATTGTTATTATTTTTACGTTTTTTCATATTCCGTTTCTGCTTCATCTTTCTTTGTCCTCATGATAATATAATATATGCACTAGGAGGTTTACTTATGACTTTACTTACTTTTTATGCCAACTTATTTCAACTACCACTTTTATACTGATGTGTCATCTGATCCTTTCAAAACGTCTGCCCCGAAAAATCACTTACCCTCTATACTTATACACAATTTTTATCTGTATTTTTCTGGCCCCGATTTTCCGGGCAATATGGCATCCCGATCTTTTTACTTGGAGCGATTATTATTTTGCTGTTTCATAAAAAGGATCGATTATACAATCTTCTCTTTTTTCAGATTCTATGGGCTTGGGTGTTCTGACTGACTACGCTGTCACTATTCCGCTGCGTATCGCCGGATATGATTTTGATGTCATTCTGACCTCCCTTCCCCTCACGCTCCTGTTCTCCATCCTCCACGCCCTCCTTTGCATCCTGCCGTGTCTGTTTATCGGCAACTGTCTGCACCGGAAGCTGGTCACGGATCAGAATGTAATCCCTCCGCGGATTCAACTGCTTTTTGTTTCTGGAGGTCACAATCTGTTCCTGCATTTTCCTGATCAACATCATTTTCGGCAGTCTGCTTCATTATCCGAGCGATATTCTGTTCTTCAACGGAATCCTGATTTTCTGCTTCGCAACAGCAAACGTCCTGATTTTTCTTATGCTTTACAACACACTGCAGGCCAACAAAAAGCTGGAGCTTCAGGCTCGTGAGCAGGAAAATCTGACACACTACATGGCACAGCTCGAAAATCATTATCAGGACATCCGACGGTTCAAACACGATTACCTGAATATTCTTTCCACCATCACAGGCTACATCCAGGAAAACGATATGGACAAGCTTCGGAATTATTTTGATTCCAGTATCGTCACGAGCAGCAGCATTCTGGTCAATCAGGACGACACCCTTGCGCGTCTGTCGCTGATCAAGGTGACGGAGATCAAGGGTCTTTGTATACAAAAATGGTACAGGCGATGACCAGTCAGCTGGATGTTTCCTTCGAGCTGACGCAGGAAATCACAGAACTTTCCACCGATTTGCTCACTCTTTCCAGAGTGCTGGGTATTTTTCTGGATAACGCGATCGAAGCTGCTTCGAAACCGAACAGAAACGGTTTCATATTGCAATCGTGTGCAAGGTGCATTCTGTTATTTTTCATATTGAAAACTCGACGAAGCCGCTTCTTTTCCCTCTGGAAGAGCTTTTCAAGCCAAGTATTTCTTCCAAAGAAGCGCACAGCGGTCTTGGACTTCCCACCGCAAATATGCTGATCGCCAATGCGCCGGAGCTGACCTCCAACACGATCTGCGAAAACGGTCTTTTAAACAGATTCTTGTTGTTTCCAACTTCAAAAAAGAATTATCATAATATATCGTGAGCATAGCTCACTCAATAATTCGCCGTTCGCGATGAGCAGGCTTTGCCTGTTCCCGCTCTCTTGCGCTCATTAAATCATAAAGATTTCATGCCGCTTCTGCGGCAGAATGGGGGATGACATGATACCAATTTATTTATGTGAGGATAACCCGCTTCAGCTTGATCTTCTCAAATCCATGATCGAAAAGTACATTTTCATTCAAGCTTACGACATGGAGATTCGACAGGCCGTCCACACGCCGCATGAGCTGCTGAATCTGCTTCCGGATCAGCCCGAAAATGCCGTTTATTTTCTCGACATCCATCTGCACTCTGACATGGATGGAATCGAACTTGCCTCAGCAATCCGCCAGAAGGATCCGCGCGCATTCATTATTTTTACTACGACGCATTCCGAAATGGCAATGACAACGTTCCGCTATCAGGTAGAACCGCTGGGTTTTTTAATCAAAGACGATCCGAACTACACCCTGCAGATTCTTCACTGTTTGCAGAGCGTTCTCGAGAAAAAGTAAAATTCCGGCTTCTCCGAACGGTCGGCTGCATTTCAGGATGCCCGATCAGGATTTATTCATACCAATCCATGAAATTCTTTATATCGAAGCGACCGGTGCGCACCGCATCACCGTCCATACGACGACTGCGATCTACCAGTGCAGCGGCTCTGAATGAAACGCTCTCCAAACTCGACCAGAGCTTTTTTTTTCTCTGTCACAAATCCTGCCTGGTAAACACTGCGCATATCCGCACGCTGTATCGCCGCCCCTGCCAGATTGTTCTGGATAACGGCGCGGTCTGCCCCTGTGCACAGAGGCGTTTCTCTCAGCTGCAGCACCTGATGGGAATTGAATAACCTCAGCTTCTGCAGAAAATCTGCCGCAGTCCTTCTGTATACAGCACTGTATACAACGGTCAGAAAAATGCCGCCGGCTCCAAACACTTTCACACCTGCATAGACTGACAAAAGCATCAGCACCGGCGGCAGACCGATCTGCGCACCCAACAGGCGCGGTTCCAGAAGCTCCCGTGCTGCAATACACGCGACGTAGGTAACCGAAGCAAATGCCGCACCCTGAGGATTTTCATTCAAAAGCTGCCAAATTGCAGTCGGAATCAGCACAATGCCGGTTCCGATCATCGGCAATGCGTCCAAAATCCCTGCCAATAGTCCAATCCACAGACCATTTCTGACTTTTCAATCCAAAGCCCCACAACTGTAATTCCTGATATGATCACCAGAATTTTCAGCTGCGCCCTGCAGTAACCGCCTGTCATCCGTAAGATTCTGTCAATATTTTCCCAGATCTCGCTCTTTTTCATCCATTCCGAAAAACGCGCATAATCCTTGCACAGCCAGAATGCCGCGATCATCCCGATCCCCCAGAACGCTCCTGTCCGCAGCGCAAAGCTGCAGGATTTCGCCGTCCAGTCCGCAGCCTTTGGCAAAAATCTCCCCGACCGACAGTTTTCGCCATTTCGTCCCCCCTTATCCTGAAAAAACGCTCGAATTTCTCCCTGTTCCCTCCCGAGAAGCTCTTCCGCCCTGCAACAGCCATTTTCAAACGCTATATTCACCTGATCTTTGATCGCTCCTGACTCACTTCCGATTTTTACCGCCCATGCAGTTCCTTTGACAGCAGAAAAAAGAATCCAGCCGCAAGGATTCCGGTCAAAAGCAGCAAAAATCCTGCCATCAGGATGTCTTTGCGAATCCGCAGCCTTTTCTCTGCCCGGCAAAGCTGCGGATATAAAATTCGGACAATGAAAAAAGCAAACACAAACGGTGCAACAAGCGGCAGCAAATATCGAAGCACTGCATATAACCCGCCTGCAAGCCCTGCAGCATAGAGCACTTTTTTCCTGCAAGACCAGGCATTCTCTCTATTTTTCCTCTGCATCCGCAGCGTTATCCTTCTTCTCCAAACAGCTGTTTTTTTCAAAAAAATTACCCATACCATTCTCCGTTCCGCAGATGTTTTCCCATCTCCATTGAGACTTAGTATGGGTAATTTCGACATTATTATGATATCAGGATCAGGATTCAAAAAGCGATTCGCGATATTGAGCATTCCTTTCTACTATTTTTCTGCCGCTTCCCGCACCAGATTTTCTGACATAGCGATCAGCAGAAACAGAAACGGAATGCAGCAAACCTGCTGATAACAGAAAAAAGTTGTGCGCACCGTAAACGAGTACCGCCAGAAGCCCCATCAACGCCATTGGTTCTTTTTCCCTGTTTTCCAGAAGCGACACACCGCAGCAGCCAGAAATCCGACAAACGCTGCAAATCCGATCCCGCCGGTACAGAACAGCTGGTTTAAAAATTCATTGTGCGCATTCGTCAACGTCTGATTCTGCCCGAAATAATGATGCAGTCTGCCCGCAAGATCTGTGTCTGCATAGCAGTAAACCGAATAACAGTCCGGTCCAACGCCCGTAAGCTTTCTCCACAACGGCATCTTTGCAAACGTTTCCGCCGTGATGCTCCATGAAAAGCCGCGGGAATTTCCCCAATATTCATCAAATAAAAGATACTGGCCCGTACTGGAAACCCCCGAACCATTTCTGCATCAGACCGGTTGTATTCGCCCAAATCGTCACCACAAAAGAAGCATCAGACCGACCACACCGATCACTGCAATCTTTCGCAAAGTCCGCCCACAGCGGATAATTTCTGCAGCTTCATGCTTTTGCCGGTACAACAGCAGAACAATGTATCCCATGCACACGATCAGGAAAAATACCCATGTCGCCGTGCTTTTTGAGAAAAATTCCGAAAGGCTGCCGAGTTGTTTTGCTTTCTCAGGGAATAACTCCTGCAAAATTCCGATCAATTTAAAGCTTCCAAACATCAACAGCAGCGTTTCCAGAAACCGTTCCATCCGATCGAAGCTGTCGCAGCCTGCAAGAAACAATCCCAGAAGCAAAAACACCATCGCAGCAAACGCACTGTCGCTGTTCTGAGTCACAACCGTTCCAAAGCCCAGCATGCAGTACAGCCCTGCTGCCGTGCGGATTCTATTGTCTTTTGCAATAAAAAACACCGTAGCTCCAGCTGTCAGCGCCACGCAAACATATCCGGAATACCAGGACGCCTGCCCGATGGTCGAAAGAAACAACAGCTGCCACGACTCATCCCAGGCCCTGATACATTCCGAGGGGATCGATCGAAAACCGGTGCAGGATCCCCAGCAAAAACACGCCGCCGGACGCCAGCATATGTACTGCCAGCAGCCCTTTCCACCAGATCAGATACCTCGATACCAGAAAATACATCAGCACAAGAAGTACCTGCGTCCGCAGCCCCATCGACCAGCCATCTGTGCCAGTCCATGCCGCCGCACGGTCAACACTAAATAGCCACGAAACGAAAATCGCTGCAAGGTAACACAGCATGGCAATATCTAAATTGCTGAGAGAACGAGCGGCTGGGTGTGCCTGTGCCTGCACACCTGTCTGCGTCTTTGCGTCTGACTCTGGCTTGTGCATCCGCACGAAACACCTTCGCTGCGCAGTCTTTTCCCCAGCTTCCAGCCGCCAGCACGCCTGCAGGAATCAGGCACACCAGACTGACCGTCAGGAAAAACGAAAACTTCCGCACACCCATCTGGGAATAGTGATCCTTCATATAATAAGGAAAAACCGCTGTCATCAGAAAAATCCACAGGGCGGTCAGCCACGAAACCGCAGATTTGCTTTCAAAGCGTAAGTTTGTCCGTAAGCTCATAACATACTCTTTTCCCGCTTGTCGGATGACAAAACGCAAGTTTTACTGCCTGCAGACGGATTGTCCGAATCCCGAGCTGCGTGGATACCTCCCGACTCTCGTCGCTGCCGTAGCGCTGATCGCCAAGAAGCGGCATCCCCGCATGCGCCATCTGCACCCGGATCTGATGGAATCTTCCCGTTTCCAGCTCCACTTCCAAAAGTGCCCGGTTTCCCTGACATGCCAGACATTTCCAGGATAAAACCGCCTTTTTGCACCGTTCTGCGAAGCATCGCAGACGCGAGCAATAGAACTTCCTTTACCAACCAGTCTGTCAGTGTTCCGCGTTTTCCGGTCAGGTCTTCTTTCGTATACACGACTGCGTAATAGATCTTGTTCATCTGATGCTGCGCAGTCTGGGTGCTTAACGCACCTGCAGCTTTTTATTTTTGGCAAAAACCAAAAGACCGGAAACCGGCTGGTCGAGCCGGTGCACGACACCCAGATAGACCGACTGCGGCTTGCGCACTCCGACGGACGCCATTGCCGATGCCGGCTGTCGGGTGCCGCCAAACGCCGAGATTTCCGCAGATTTGCCGGGCGCGCCCGCCGGCTGCTTCCCCCGTCAGGTAGTTTTTCAGCTCACTGACCATATCCGGCTCGGAAATCCGGGCGCTTTGAACCGCCAGTCCCGCCGGTTTTTCGCAAACCAGAATATCTTTATCTTCGTATATAATTTTTACTGCCACGTTCCCCTCATTTCGGATATGCTTCAGACCTTGAAGCGATATCCAACACCCCAGATTGTTTCGATATACTGCGGATTGGCGGTGTCTACTTCGATTTTTTCACGGATTTTTTGATATGGACGGTTACGGTCGCAATGTCGCCGATCGATTCCATATCCCAGATTTCCCGAAACAGCTCTTCTTTGGTAAAAACATGAGTTCGGGTTCTCTGCAAGGAAGGTCAGCAGGTCGAATTCCTTTGTCGTAAATGCTTTCTCTTCGCCGTTAATCCATACACGCCTTGCCGTTTTGTCGATTTTCAGACCACGGATTTCTATAATATCGTTTGTTTTCTGATGGCTGCTCGTCAGCCTTTCATACCGCGCCATATGCGCCTTGACGCGCGCTACCAGCTCGCTCGAGAAAACGGTTTCGTCATATAGTCGTCTGCGCCCAGACCCAGACCCCGGATTTTGTCGATGTCATCCTTTTTCGCACTCACCATCAGGATCGGGACATTTTTCTCCTCCCGGATCCTGCGGCATACCTCAAACCCATCAATGCCGGGCGGCATCAGATCCAGCACGATCAGGTCAAAATCCTCTTTCAGTGCGCGCGTAAGTCCTTTGTCACCCGCATATTCGATCTGTACATCAAATCCGCTCAGCTCCAGATAATCCTTTTCCAGATCTGCAATTGCCACTTCATCTTCGATAATTAAAATTTTACTCATCTGCTTCCCGCCTCCCTGTATTTTCTAATCACAAAATGCAGACATGTTCCTTCGCCCTCTTTGCTGGTCGCCCAGATGTATCCGCCATGATCCTCGATGATCTTTTTCACAATGGACAGCCCGATTCCGCTTCCGCCTTTCATGGAGTTGCGGGATGCGTCCGTCGGTAAAACGCGCTCAAATATATTGCCGAGGTCTTTTGCCGCGATTCCCTTGCCGTTGTCCTCGATTTCTACCCGGATGGAATCCACCTCATCCAGCAGACGAATATCGATCACGCCTTTCTCTTTGTCCATATATTTGATGCTGTTGCCAATGATATTGTTGATGACTTTTTTGAGCTGCTCCGGATCTGCGATAATCCGAGTGTCGGGCCCACCAGATTGGAATAGTTCAGCTGGATATTTTTCGATTCCAGGTCCAGCCCGACGTCCTCTACGCAGTCTGCGAAAAATTCTGCAACGTTTATCCGGTGGAAATTGTACGGAATACGATTATTATCAATACTGGAATAATAGGTCAGCTCATTGATCAGCCGATCCATGTCGTTCGCTTTTGTGTAAATCGTGCGCAGATATTTGTCCCGACGCTCCGGTGTGTCCGCCACACCGTCGATAATTCCTTCCACATAGCCCTTGATCGCCGTGATCGGAGTTTTTAAATCATGCGTGATATTGCTGATCAGCTCGCGGTTCTGCTTTTCGTTCTGAATCTTTTCCTCTGTGGACTCTTTTAACCGAAGACGCATGTCCTCATAGTTGCGGTACAGCTCGCCAATTTCGTTGTCGTCCTCGGATTCCAGCATATAATCGAAGTTTCCCTCCGCGATTTTCTGCATCGCCAGATTCAGCCGGTTGATCGGAGCAAATACATCCTTATGGATCCACTGGGTCAGCACCATCGCCGTAAGCACCAGAATAAATATGATCGCCAGAAACATATCCAACAGGAACGTCTTGGAAAATATACTCGTGATCCGCGTTACAATAAATGCGCTGCCCTCTGTCCCGTCTGCAAACTGAAAATCAATCTGTTTTACCAGCTTGCGCATATCATTAAAGTAATATGCGGAATCCGTTTCCTCGCTCTCCAGCCCATACGCCGGCAGCCTGGAAAAAATCTGCTGCGCGGCAGCTGCATTTCCGGCATAGTAAATCTGATCCCCTTTTCGGATGATAATATAGGAAGATTTATCCGTCGCTTCTTCATTTAATTTATCCAAATACGCCTTGTCCTCCAGCCGGTGCGTATTTTCCCGCGCCTGCTCCTGAATCGTATCAAACAGCTCATCCGTCGCCTGACTGAACGCATCGATCGATTCCGACATCATACTGTACGCCCGCATACCTTCGCCGTAGGTCGTCTGGCCTCCCCGACCGCATCATGACCGTCCCAATACCCAGAAACGCGCACAGGGACAACAAAAACCGGAAGCAGGATGATCGTCAAAATGTGATTGCAAGCTTTGTCTTAAATTTCATGCTCTGACAACTCCCTGTCTTTTTGCTGCAGACAGTCTGCATTTTCCGACTGCGCTACATTACTGTTTTCAGTATACCACATCCTTTTTTTCTTTTATAAAATAGAAAGAATATATTTCTAAAAAATGTATAAATCTAAAAAATGGTGTTGACATTTCCGGATCTGTGACCTATAATAAAACCACGATAACGATAACAATTATCATTATTGGATAGGAGATGAAGCAATGCCGGCTTTGAAGTACAGCCGTCAGCGGGAAGCGATCAAATGCTTCCTTATGACACGCAAAGATCATCCGACCGCAGATGTGGTATATCACTCTCTCCGTGCAGACTTTCCAAACATCAGTCTTGGGACTGTCTACCGGAACCTGACCCTGCTTGCTGACCTCGGTGAGATCGCAAGACTCCGGCTTGGGGACGGTGTGATCACTTCGATGCTGATACCAGCCGTCATTATCACTTTATCTGCTCGGAATGCGGCAGCGTTCTCGACCTGCACACCGAATTTCCGGATTCCTTCGATTCTCTTCACGGGACATCCGTGGATGGAAACCGGATCGACGGACATGCAGTGTATTTTCAGGGGATCTGCCACTGCTGTTTAAACAAACAGCACAGTTAATTTTTTCACAGCAAATCAGACAATGAAACCCATTGTCATGAATAAGAAAGGGGATTAAAATTATGAAATTCGTATGTTCTGTATGTGGTTATGTTTATGAAGGTGAAAAGGCTCCGGAAGAATGTCCTATCTGCCATGCTCCCGCTTCCAAATTCGTCGCTCAGTCCGGCGAAATGAACTGGGCTGCTGAGCACGTTGTAGGCGTTACTAGGGCGCTCCGGAAGATATCATCGCTGACCTGAGAGCAAACTTCGAGGGCGAGTGCTCTGAAGTTGGTATGTACCTGGCTATGGCAAGAGTTGCACACAGAGAAGGCTATCCCGAAATCGGTCTGTACTGGGAAAAGGCAGCTTTCGAAGAAGCTGAGCACGCTGCAAAATTTGCAGAGCTGTTAGGCGAAGTTGTTACCGACTCCACCAAGAAGAATCTGGAGATGAGAGTAGAAGCTGAGAACGGCGCTACCGCTGGTAAGACTGATCTGGCAAAGAGAGCAAAGGCTCTGAACCTGGATGCAATCCATGATACCGTTCATGAGATGGCCCGCGACGAGGCAAGACACGGAAAGGCTTTTGAAGGTCTGCTTAAGAGATACTTCGGTTAATGAAAAATCCGGTATTTACCAAGGTTTACAAAAATTCTGAGGTGTGGCATCAAAAGCCACACCTCATTTTTTTCAAACTTTTTCTCAATTCGCAAACTTCCTCTGTTTTCCCCCCCTCTGCTATGCTATACTGTGCGTAGACACGAGCCGTGCCTGCTCCATATTACCGCACGCCATCCTTTTTTCGCGTGCGTTACAAACGGGAGGGACTTATGAAAATATCGACAGAAATCGCCTCGGCTGCAGCGCTGGTCGGCGAAGAAAAGGCTGTAGAATATACCGCCAAAGCAGGCTTTGACGCATGGGATTTTTCCATGTTCGACATGTGCAAATATGATTGGAGCGCCGGATGCTTTTTACCCAATGACAATCCGCTCGCTTCCGACAATTATCTCGCCTTCGCGCGCAGATTAAAACAGATCGGTCTCGACAACGGCATCCTCTGCAATCAATCGCACGCACCGTTCCCGTCCCGCGGACCGATCATCCCTTACTTAAAACGCGCGCTGGAATGCACCGCAGAGGCAGGCGGCAAAATCTGCATCATCCATCCGGACAACTACCTGTCCGCCCAGGAAAACGCGGAAATGTACTTTGATCTGCTGCCGTTTGCAAAAGAATGCGGCGTTAAGATCGCAACCGAAAATATGTGGGGCTGGGACACGGAAAAGGATCAGTCCTCTTTCGCGGCATGTGCGACCTCTGCAAGCTTTAACGAGCACCTCGACATCGTAAACGACGACTTTTTCGTTGCCTGCCTGGATATCGGACATGCAGAAATGCGCGGTCCGGAGAAGGTGCAGCCAACATGATCCGCGCACTCGGAAACCGTCTGCAGGCGCTGCATATCCACGATAACGACTGCTGGCACGATTCCCATCAGATTCCGTTTTCCATGTCCATCGACTTCGACGCTGTCGTAAAGGCGCTCAAGGACATCAACTACTCCGGTTACTTTTGACACTGGAGGCGAGCAGCTACCTCGAAGCATTTACACCGGAAACGACCCAAAAAGGGCTCTGTGACCTCGCGGCATCCGCAAAAGACTTTCCGATATGTTTGAAGCACTGTAAGGCTCCAGACCCACCCTATAGATTCAGCCGCTCTGCATCGGTTTTTCCGGCAGCAGCGGCTGTTTTATCTATCTCCAAGCTCCTTTTTCGCCCGGTGCACGCTCTCCACATATTCCTGTCCCGGCGTCTGCATCAGATACTTCGGCGCCAGAAATGCAGCATCATGGAGCTCTTCAAGCGCAGCCTGCTGCTGCCCCGTCGGCACTGTCGGCGCTACTACCCGCGTCTGCCACACGGACATGCAGCCGGTGTATTCCACCAGCCAGAACAGCGGCTCCATATTTTTTTTCCATTCTGCCGTGCAAAGCGCCGGCATCCATCCCGGTCAGTTCAACCAGCCTGCCAATATGCGAAGGCAACGGCTCTTCCACACTGCCATCCGGCAGAATCAGACATTCCCCGTTATCTTCATCGTTCTGATGTTTGTGAATAAATTCCAGCGCTGTCATGTCGTCCCCTCTCTCCGACGTTTTTTCTGCTCCCATCGTAACAAAGCTTCCCGCTTTTTCAAGCCGAACACCCAAAAGCCCTTTTTTAATCCTGCCGCATAGCTCATTTTTTTCTGCACATAATAAAAAAACGGAGGCATACAGATTGAAAAATAAAACTTTTCAATCACGAGATTTGTGTCTGCGCGCACTTGACACAAGCTCGATATGCGCAAAAAATGTGCGCAGAAATGAGGGAAATTATGAAAAACTTTCTTTGCAAGTCCCATTCTTTTCACCACGATTTTGCTGTTCGCTGCGGCATGCGGCAAAAACACTGCGGCTGAAACCGTTCCACCCCAGACTCAGATCGCTTCGGAATCTGATTTTTCCGAAGAAACTTCCATGACCGGACAGACCGACTCCATCACGCCGGAGAGCAGCGCCACCGATCTTATCGGAAACGCTCCTTCCGAAACGGCGTCCGGCTTCCAACTCCAATGGAAACAGCGCAGCCAACGGAACTGCCGCCGAAACACAGGACGGTCTGATGTCCGGCAAAACATCCACCGTAACCGGTAAAATTCAGGAAATGAAGGACTTTATGTTCGTCGTCGTTTCCGATGACGGGACACCCCACGCATTTTCCTATGATTCCGATAAGCGCCCGGACGGGCTTTGACCAGGTCAAATCCGGCGACCGCGTGACCGTCACCTATACCGGTATTTTATCCGAAATCGAAAGCTTTACCGGTGAAATCATTTCCATCGAAAAAGTGAAACAGTAATAAAATTTTCACAGCCGCTTCCCTGCTGCCGCATGACACATCTGACAGCACCGGAAAGCGGCTGTGTCCAGGATTTTAATAGATACTACAATTATGGACTTATTCCGTCCCTGCCGTGCCGGATGCAGGACATCACAGAGCCCGTTCCGGCACAGAAAATCCACAGGTTCTGCGTTTCCAAACTTACATCACATATTTCATAGCAGAAATTTTCGTCACTTTTCCGTCAGCTTCTCCGGTGCTGTTTTCTGCTCCCCTGTGCAGTTTCTTTTCCGGAAAAAGCCCCGACCCCATCCGACTGCAGCCGCAGGATTCCCTGAAGCTCCTCTGCGCATTCTACTGCACCACAGTCCTTTAAAAACAGTCTGTCCTTTATCTGCTCTGCCGTCACGCCCTCTACCACTCTGACACAGCCGCAGTCTACAACAGTCAATTCCTTTGCAGCTTCCAGAAGCTTCTGATCAACTGCAAGCTCGCCGATATCCCGAAGCAGCTTTCCTTTATAGGTTGTCACCTCGCTGCAGCTTTCGCAGACTGACTCAAAGGCTTCCAGCTCCGACTCCGGAATCATAGCCTGTCCGATCACCTGCAGATATTCCAACGCAGCAGCTACACCCGTCTGTGCATCCGTTACATTACCTGTGATCAGCAGCTTCTTCCCATAACGGCGCACCAGCTTTGATCCAGGCATACATCGCCCTTTACACAGCTGCAGCCCTCCGGAACCAGAATTATTTCTGCATCCTCATCCAGAAGCAGCGCAGCAGTGTCTAACAGAGACTCTGCTACGATCGCCTTGCCTGTCAGAATCCGAATATGCTTTTCTGCAAGCTTTTCTACAGCATCTGCATCCAGCAGGTATGCCTTTCTGTCCGTATAATAAGCTGTATTTTCCTGTGCCGGGCTGCAAACACCTTGTCTGCAATCAACTCTTTTTCGACAAAAATCGCATCATCCGGATAAACCGTCATCGCTCCGTTGCAGGTCAGCTTCCCAACGAGTGCTTTTTCGATGCTCTTTGGATAGATTGCTTTACCGTTTACAACAATTTTCACGTAGCTTTCCAGCGCTTTTTCTGCACCCTTTTGCGATCTGCAGCTGCCCGCTTACCGTCAGATAAGTGGGGCCCCCCGCCGGCTCCCTGGTCTGTGATCTTATAGACACCATTCTGTTCTACCAGTCGGACATTTTCATCTAATTTTTCAACTGCCATTGCATCCAGATCAACCGGATAGCGATGGAAAAGCTCCTGTGTCCTTTCCGTAATGAACACTGTCATTGCGGAAATATAGATTTTTCATAGGACTGCAGCGTTTCCTCCGAAACCGTTCTCAGATCGCAGATCATCGTATCGATTGTCAGTACTTTTTTTTCTTCCATTTTCGTTTCCCCTTTTCATCGCTTGATTTCCGGATAATATTTCTGCAGCCTTCTGCGCGCATTTAACATTCTGCTGCGAACAGTCGCTGCCGGGGTTCCAAACATTTCTCAAGCTCTGCTGCTGTATAATCTTCAAAATACCGAAGCCAGAACATCGCTCTGTCCTGCGGCTCCAAAAATTCCGCACAGCTGCATTACCATCGGCTTTGTCAGGTCGTCATTCTGAAAGGTTTCTCCCTCCCAGGGCGGCTCTGCCTGTACTCTTCTGGCACGATCAATGCAGATATTTTTTGCCGTCCGATACAGCCAGGCCCGGCGCTGTGATTCTTCCAGCACCTCCAGCTGACTGCCGTGTTCCATCCCTCTGACAAAGGTTTCCTGCACAATATCCTCCGCCGCAGCCTGATCTTCGGTATATTTTCGTATATAACGCACCAGTTCCGGCGCATAGCGCCTGTATAATCCCGCTATCATTTATCCAGTTTGATCCTTTCCTTGACCGGAACGTCTTCCGGCATCCTGTACAGGAGCAGCTTTGTAATTCTGCTTTCATTAGGAAAACGAATGGCAGGGGCAAAGTGTTGTAAAAAATTTACACAACCAGGTTGCGTCCCTCTCCGCTGATAAATGCTGCGATATTTTTACAGGTTTCCTCCACGCAGCGTTCCCGCGCTTCGATGCTCGCCCATGCCATATGCGGCGTCAGCTGCAGCTTTCCGGTTTCTTTCAGCGTCGCCAGGGGGTTATCTGCAAGGATCGGCTCCTTTTCGAACACGTCCGTGCCTGCTCCTCTGATCTCTCCGTTTCACCAACGCCTCATACAGCGCATCCGTATCCACAACCGCACCCCGCGCCACATTGATCAACACTGCGCTCTTTTTTCATTTTGGAAAAAGCGTCCGCATTCATCAGGTGAAACGTTTTGTCACTCAGCGGGCAGTGCAGCGACAAAATATCTGACTGTGCCAGCAAGGTATCCCAATCCACCCTTTCATAGTCCCTGCAGTCGCTGTGTCCTGATGTTGCAAAAAATAACCTTGCAGCCCAGTGCTTCTGCCGCCTTCGCAACCCGTCTCCCGATATTTCCCATTCCGGCGATGCCCCAGATCTTTCCCTCCAGCTCATACCAGGGTTTAAAATGGGCAAATAGGGGCTGTGATGCGTCCGCGGCGGGTTTTACGTAATTGTCATAAAACGGCAGGTTTTCCAGCACAGAGAGCGCCAGCGCAACGGTATGCTGCGCAACTGCAGCCCTCGCATAATTCCGCGCGTCTGCCACACGGATGCCTCTGTTTTTCCAATATTCAATATCTACGTTATCATAACCGGTGGAAAGCTGACAGATCATCTTCACCTGCTTTGCATCCTTCATTGTGGATTCATTCATCGGACTTTTGTTTGCCACAACGATATTTGCGTCCGCGATCCGTTCCGCCACCAGCTCATCCGGTGTGCTATTGTAAAAATCCACCTCGCCAAACTGCTTTATCGCTTCGACGCAGACATCCTCACCGACACTGCTTCTGTCTAATACTACAATCTTCATGTGTTCCTCTCATTTCTGCGGCTCGTTCCTTCGACCGCCTGGGTTCTTTTTTCATCCGGCGTATTCGCGCCGTCTGCTGCTTTTCCTATAAGAGTAGCAAAAAACGCACAGCACTTCAAGCCAGAAACTCCTGCAAAAGCTCTGTCAACTCGGACTCAGCTGCCCTGGGCTCCCTTGCATTCTGCGGACAGCAGCGGTTTGCCCCACGCTCTCGACCCCTCTACGCACCTCCCGCTCCTGCTCATCCAGATAGTCGTTATCCCGCTTTACCTGCGCCAGCCGCTCCGACATCCGATTTTCCAGAAAATCCGCCAGCGTGATTTTCAGTTCCTCTGCCGTCGACGCCGTATCGATCATCCCAATCACCGCAAAATACAGATACAGACTCAAAAACGCCTGCAGATAAAACCAGATCACATTCCCAAGCGTCTGTCCGCCCATCAGCCCCATGCAGGCTCCGATTCCGTCTGCAAAAACAGACAGAAGCAAAGCTGCCCGCCAAGTCTGTCCCAGAACCGCAGGCTGAACCGTCCGAATTTCAACTGTCGCAGAAATTTTTCCACATAAACCGATGTATTCATCCTGCCGCCGTTTAATTCGCACAGGCTGCTGTATTTCAACACGCATTGTCGTAAAATTGTATTCGGTGAAACAGAAAGATTCGCCGTTTCCCAAGCAGCCGTTTCAGCCGCATACCCGGAAAAAATCTGCATAAAATACTAAAAAACAAAAGCGCCGCTGCTGTTCCCATCAAAAGATATCTTGTCATGCTTTCCTCCATCCTGCTTTCCTGCGTCCTGATGCCGCGCAGGTTCCGCTTTTTCTTTAGTATAAGGCCTGGATTCCCGGCTGCAATCCTCGCAGGCGCACAATCGATTTCCAATTTCCGCCTTTCTTTTTCACAGGAAAACTGCTATAATCCCTATCGGAACAAGAAAATCGAATTTTCGACGGCAAAACAAGGAGGATTCTATGACCTACAAGACAAAAGTCTGGTACCTGCTCTACCATGATCGATATCGAGATGGAACCGGATCAGCATACAATCAAATCTGTCGCTTTTACCGGCGGCTGCAACGGCAACTTAAAAGGCATTTCCAGCCTGGTAGTCGGCATGAAAGCCGAGGACGCAATCGCACGTTTAAAGGGCATTAAATGCGGCTTCAAGCCCACGTCATGTCCTGATCAGCTCGCCCGCGCGCTGGAAGAAATCGTGCAGGCGCAGTAATTTTTACGACAGAAAGTAATTTTGAGGAGATCCCATCATGAGTAAAAAAATCGTACTTACCGGTGGCGGAACAGCCGGTCATATTACCCCGAATATTGCCCTTCTTCCCGAACTCGAAAAAAGCCGGCTACGAGGTATTTTATATCGGTTCTATGACGGAATGGAAAAACGCCTGATGGCAGATTACCACATTCCTTATTACGGCATCGCTACCGGCAAATTCCGGCGGTATTTTGACCTGAAAAACTTCTCAGATCCGTTCCGCGTACTCAAGGGATTTTCCGAAGCCCGTAAAATTTTAAAAGAGCTGCAGCCGGACGTTGTTTTTCCAAAGGCGGATTCGTATCTGTCCCGGTTGTGCGCGCTGCCGCTTCCCTGAAAATTCCATGCGTTATCCATGAATCCGATATGACACCCGGACTTGCCAACAAGCTCTGTATCCCGGTTGCCCGAAAGGTCTGCTGCAACTTCCGGAAACCTTAAAATCGCTTCCGGCTGAAAAGAGTATCCTGACCGGCCCCCGATCCGCGAAGAACTGCTGCACGGAAATAAAGAGGCAGCAAGGAAGCTCTGCGGTTTTCATTCCGACAAGCCGGTTCTGATGATCATCGGCGGCTCCCTTGGCTCTGCGGTCATCAATCAGTCCGTCCGCGAAGCGCTTTTCCAAAGCTTCTGGATGATTTCCAGATCGTGCATATCTGCGGCAAGGATAAAATTGACAACCTGTTATTAAAAACACCCGGCTACAAGCAGTTCGAATATGTAAAGACGATTTAAAGGACATCTTCGCCATGGCGGACATCGTCGTTTCCCGCGCAGGTGCAAATGCAATCTGTGAGCTGCTCGCCCTCAAAAAGCCCAACCTGCTGATTCCGCTTTCTGCAGGTGCAAGCCGCGGCGACCAGATTTTAAACGCACGCTCCTTTGAGGCACAGGGCTTCTCCATGGTGATCGACGAAGACTACCTGTCACCCGGTCTTCTGATAGAAAAGTGCATGCACTGTACGGCCCAGACAGACCTATATTGACGCGATGGGAAAAAAGCCGCCATACCAATGCAATTCCTTCTATTCTGGAAATTATAAACGAGATAACGGGCTGAATTTCCGACATATAGAAAACAAGAGGACGCATGCTCTGCAAACCCTTCAGGGCTATATACAATAGAATGCACGCTTTGCGAGCATTCTATTGTCATGAATAAAAAGCGCTGTGCAAAGGAACGATTCGGCAGAAAACAGCCTTTCCTTTTAGGAACGGCAGTTTTCAGACTCCGGATACATCAAATGCACAGCGCTTTTTCCTGATATTTGAGAGGATGAACGTGCGTCTGTCTTATCCAAGAATTTCTTCTTTTACAGCTGCCAGCTCTTCTGCGGTCGGGCTGGTCTGCTTCCAGTTGATCGTCTGTCCGTCATTTTCATATCTGGGAATCAGGTGGATATGGAAATGAGGAACAGTCTGTCCTGCTGTCGCACCATTATTCTGAACGAGGTTAAAGCCATCGCAGTGCAGATTCTCCGTCATCTGACCTGCCATCTTTTTCGCCAGGGAAAATGCTTTCTGACACCAGTCATCCGGCAGCTCATAAAGATTTCCAAAATGCTCCTTCGGCATCACGAGGGCATGTCCCTTTGTCGCAGGTCAAGATCCAGGATCACGCGAAAGCTGTCGTCTTCATACAACGTATTGGACGGAATCTCTCCGTTTGCAATTTTACAGAAAATACAATCATCTTTTTTCATGTGAAAATCCCTTCTTTCTAAATGCCGGCGGTATAGTGCTTAATAAAAATCCAAGAAGAAAACCGCTCAACAGTCCGCCTACATGCGCCGCATTGTGCACATACGCACTGCCAAACCCTGCATACAGAGACAGGACAACGGCGAATACCGCTCTTTTCAGGGAAATTCCGCAGCCGCTCCTTTTTGACAATTACCAGAAAAAGCAACGCACCCGTCAGCCCGAAAACCGCTCCGCTGGCTCCCGATCGATTCATAAAGCTTCCAGTTGAAAGCTCATATGCCGCAGAAAACAGATTTCCGAAAATCGCAGAGCCAAAATACAGGATCAGAAAGCGCACCTTTCCAAGGCATCTTTCCACCACATCGCCGCAGCAGTAGAGCAGCAGCATGTTGTTGAGCAGATGCTCGACGTCGGCATGCAGAAATGCAGCCGTAATCAGTCGATAAAACCCGCTGTGCTCATAGAGAAGATACACCACGCTGAAGCAGCCCTCCGATTCCATCCATTCTCCTGCTTTGGGCAGGATCAGTCCGATCAGAAAAAGAATGACATTCAACGCTACCAGCACCACTGTACAATAAGGGATTTGGTTCTTTGCTCTGCCAGCTTCCATCCGTTGTTTTCCATCGTTTCCCGGTACGCCATAGCCGTTTTCCTCCTGAAATGAGGGTATCACTTACCTGTCCTGGTGTCAACGCTGTTCCTGCACTCTTTCATACCGAAAGCGCTCTCTTCCAAAGCATACCATATCCCCCTCCTGTAACTGCACGCTTTCGTTCGGAGAAAGCTTATGTCCATTGACACTCGTTCCATTTCTGGAATTCAGGTCGCGCACACTGATTCTTCCTCCGTATCCCTCCAGCCGTGCATGGATTCTGCTGACCGATCGGTCTGACAGCACGACGGAAACTCTTCCTTTCAGCTTTCCGATCGTAAGCGGAAGTCCCTTTAGCACAATACGCTGCTCTTTCCCCTGCGCATTCAGGCAGTACAGCCCATCGTACTGCTCTGTCATGCTGTCCAGATCGGCAAAATAGACCGTCTCCTGACTGCCATTTTCATACAGCTGCTGCTCATAGCTGTCCCATACCATCTGATCCATCCTGCTGACCGACACTTCCTCGCATTCCTCCCCGACAGACTTGCTCTTCCGAAATCCTGAAAACAACCGCTTCCACCAGGGCTTGTGCGCTGTTTTCTGTTCATCCCCCTCTGTCATGATATCTGAGGCGTATTCAGCGTCTTGATAAGAAATGCCTGTCAAAGCACCTCGCTGCCCTACAGCTCCCGACTCTGACGTACTTTCACTTTTTCGCAGCTCTACAGGCCATTCATTCGCCATCCGGCAGCGTTATGCGCGCCCCAACGGTACTCCTGCAGCTCCAATCTCCCGAATCTCCTCTCCGCCGTTTCGTCCACCGCTTTCCGTGTACTCCCCTGACACACACCAACCGTGCTCCTTTCCCCGACCGGTCTGCTTCAAAGCCGCCATCTCTTTCTCCAGAAACGGCAGAAAAGAGGACAGCACAAAGTAATCCGCCTTGAAAGCTTATAGAATTCATACGCAAGGTTTACTGCCTGCTCCTGTCCATGATCGATATGCTCCAGAAAGAAATCCGCCAGCTCTACATACTGTTTTCCAGTCTGTAGTCCGCCTGGATAAAAAAGCAAAATAAAGCTCTCCTGTCTCCACATCCGCAAAAATTACCTCTTCCTCCAGAAGAACCCCAGACTCATCCACCATCTACTCCCCCAGCTGTGCCTGTACCGCTGCTGTATCCCGGATAATCCGTTCCAGGTCTGCCGCCTTCATCCTCCGGCTTTCATACAGCCGTGCAAGCGGCTGGCGGGAAGTAAGGTCATAGTATAAAAGCTCCTCCCCATCCAGGTACCGCAGGCTGCACGGAAGCAGCCCTCCAATTCGGTTGTGCTGCATAATCCGGTAATCATACCGCTCCGCCATATCCTTGTCCTGGCAGGGTAATACCATATAGCTATGGTTCAATTCCCGTTTAAAGATCACTTTTTCCGCAATCCGATCCTGTCCAATTTTTCGCTCCATCTGCTTATTCATCCCTCAGTTCCTTTCCTCTTCTGATTCCTCTGATATAAGCCGCCGCATTCCTGACATACGCAGTCTGCTTTACCTTCAGCCGTCCTCTGTCGCCAACAGCCGCCAACCGTGCAAGCGGCGTTTCCCGTTCCAAAGTCACTTCAACCCGAAGCATTCCGGCTTTGATCTGCCTTTCTTCTTTTCCAAAAGACAGAATCTCCCCCTCCAACAGCTGATTTAACTGCCCATCCGCATAACCGGCGTCCGGGCGTTCCTGTGCCGCACTCCGAAAAGCCACTGTATATGCCGCCTGCATCAGAAAACAGCCCTGATACAGATAACTGCAAAGTCCGATCAAAAGCACAATGAAAATCGAGGCAAGCGGAAGAAGCACCGCCGCTTCTACGACCACATAACCGTCTGCTTCTTTTTTTTTCTGATATTGGTTTTTTTCCATAATTTTCTCATCTTTACGTCTGCAACAGCTGCCTAATCACCGTCGCAGCAAACAAAAACAGGGCAAACGGCAGCCTACTGTTCTGATGAAGCACACCGATCCCCATTCCGCAGCCAGCTACAACACCAATCAGCAGACAGCCCATGCACAAAATTGAAACGCATGCTTTCCACCCCAGCAGCAACCCGAATACCAGCAGCATTCCCGCGTCTCCGCTCCCGACCTTTCCGGCAGTCAGGATTACAACGCTTTCCAGACATACCGCCGGAAGAATTGCTGCAAACATTTCCCAAGCACTCTCCGTTCCTGCCAGATACGAATCCCGGACAGAATACATCCTGCGGCCGCGCCAGCCAAAAGTACCGACAATGTAATCTTCCGCCTTTTGCAGTCCGTTACCGAACAACACACTCCAAATAAAACCGCCAATCCTGTTTCCATATTTTTCTCTCTGTCATCCGCACCGTGGACAGGCATGTCTGCCCATCTCCAGCGCCTGCATCAGCGTGACGCTTTCAATCGTCCGTCTGAGCCCGCTGCAGCTTACTGTATTATGATATCTGCTTCCTCCGTCCGTCACATAAATCAGCCGATTTCGCAACGGTCCCCGCCGACACATACGCTGCATGGTGTATAATCTGCTGTTATTTCCTCCCGGTCTGCAAGGCGGATGGACGGATTCAAATAGAGACAGCTCCGTTCCCGGTGATAGGCTTCTCCTGATTTTGTAATATAAACCAGCTCTTCTTCCTGCCGTTCCCAGTCTTCTCCCGTCCCGTCCCCGCTGTAGCCAATCCATTTGTGCATCACGCAACCGTTTACGACATAGCTGCTCCGAAAAGCGGCAATCCCAAATGGCGCAGAGACCGGCATCAGCCGCATCAGCCGTACATCCGGTTCTCCATCCTCCTGCCCATAGGCATACAGCGCAAGCTGACGGACCGTCTGATGCAGCTGCGCTTCTTTTGCGGAATACGTCCAAAATACAAGAAACAGCGATAAAAGATTGGCAACTGCAAACAGGAAAACCGGCAGTACAACTGCTGCCTCCACCGTCATGCCAGCCGGAAGCGCCCGGCGAGATGCCTTTTTCGCCCCGGACAGATCCACCTGCGTATCCATCCGGCAATTCGGTCTTTGGGCTTCCGGGAATTGAGAGCATGTTGTCCGTATTTTATACTGCTGTCCTGGAGAAAACAGCAGCGCATTCGATAATAGGTTTCTCCAAAAAGGCATCCGGCCCGACCCTCCCCTCTTAATCGCTTATTCATACTCGTACCGCCTTGTGATTTCATAGCTTCCGGTATAGCCGCTGACTACCCGGATACATGCCTGCATCCCGTCGATCAGCCCATCCAGCCGAAAATTGCTGTTTCCCGGCGTCTGCCGGATATCGCTCTCCATCACATCCATCAGTCCTGCAATCGCCTTTTTGCACCGTGACATGCCAGCAGCGCTCCGAGATAATCCTGATAGCTCATCCCGTCCGCAGACGAACGATAGGAATCAGATGGCTTCTGTAGGTCAGCAGCTGAGAAAACGGCGTATTCAGCTTTCCTCGCTTTTGACAAGCGGAATCTTATCCCCCGCAGCAAAATTCGGACATCCTTGACACTTTCCGCGTATGCCCAGGCAAATAAAATCACGGTCGCTGCAAGATCTTTTTATCTCAGGCAAGCCAAGCAGTATGGCAATAACGCCCGCTGCGGTTTCCGCCTCCGCTTTTAAGCTGCTTCCAAATAGAAAAGCTGCGTTTACAGCTTCCCGAAGCAACAAAATCTCCTGCAGCGTCTTTTTCAGATTTTCCCGATCCTGCGTCTGCTGCTGCAAAATATATTCCACCTCGTAAGCGAGCGCGCTGTTTTCTTTCTCCTGCCCGAAGCTGCCGCATTTTTTCAGGATATAAGCATACAAAAGCCCCTGATCGACCAGGCTGTTCGCAGCTTCCTTTCCATCCGACAAACCGGTTCCACTGTTTAAATGCCGCACAGACGGTCTGCCCGCCCCGGAAAGACACGCACTGGAAAGCTGCATTCCCTGCGCCGCTGCTCCCAGAATCCCCTCGCTGCGCGTCGCCCGCACCGCATCCGACGGTGTTTCCGGAATTTCTCCATCCCAGTCTTTATCCTGAAGCTTTTTCCGGCGAAAAATCTCTTCTTTCAGCGATTCCTCGGCAGCATCCCCACTCTGCTTCCAGATCGCGTCCCTGCAAATCTTCCAGCTGGTTTCCCTGCTCCAGCAACGTTTCCACCAAAGAAAGCCCGGAAATATCCTTCATATACTGGACGATATGATACTGCAGCACCGTCCCGCCATCGTCAGTTGCAACACCTGCCTGCAAAAGCTCCACATCTTCTGTCGAAAGCCCCAGCAGGTCTTTTGCCCCTGCTGTTGGAAATTCCTCCTGTGGACGCAGATTCCGCTCCATATAACGGAAAATATGTTCTTCCGTCCGATGATAGGACGGATCGCCGGTCTGATACGCCGTATCGATAAAAAACAGGTCATACTGATCCAACATTTCCCGATGATATTCCGCCAGCGCAGAATCCAACGCCATATCCGCACAGCACTCTATGTACATTCGAATCGTGGAGATTCTGACCGCCGTCAGGACGGCCAGAATCAGCGAAAGCAAAATGCCCATAACAAGCGCAAGATACACCGTCATATAGCCAGACGTACTCTGCTTTCTCGCCCCAGGACTTATCTGCACAGGATACAGCACGATGCACGCCTGCGCACCATCCTGCCTTCTGCCTCATATCTTCCCTGCCTGGGACGTGATTTTGCCAAAAATATTCGTCACGAGCTCGGTAATTCTGTCTTTGAAAATCAGCACAAGTCCAGTTCCGACTAAAATCAATAACACGACTTCCACAGTTCCAACTCCATCTTCATTTCTGAGCACCTCATACACTCTTCTCTGCAGCTTCCATGCTCCATTCACTGCACGGTTTTTCCAATATATCAGCATATTTGTTCCTCCTCGTTTTCCTATCATTTATCGTTTCTTACTGCGCGTTCGATGCAACATTTCCCACCCCGTCACAGTCCTCCAAAGGAGAGCCACGCCGATATAAGAATCAGAATCATCACCACACTCAGCATCAGCAGCATCGGAAATAACAATTTTGTCTGCGCTTCCTCTGCTTTTCTCCGCGCGGCAGCTTTCTGTTCCTCGAACGCATTCTCTGCCTCCTGTCCGAGTGCAGTGATCAGTTCGCCTGTTCCCCTGCGGATGTTCTGGGCCAGCAATGCCGCGCACTTTTTATATTGCGGCAGACGGGTGCGTTTTCCAAAACGTTCCAGCGCTTCGGTCTGCGTCATTCCGCTTTCCATTTCCCGAAATGTCCGGCGCACCTCTTCGTAAACAACACCATTCTTTTCTTTGGAAAGTCTCGCAAAAATCTATCGGATCGGCATTCCAGTCTGCGCAAAGCAGCGTCAACCGCGCTAAAAAAGGACGGATAGGCCAATGCGAGCTCTTCCTGCCTCGCTTCCCCTTCTTTTTCCAAATCGTGATCATATGCAAACGAAATCAAACCTGTCCCTGCTATCGTCAGACATAAAATCCACAGCCCATATGGTCCTGATGCAGCCGCCATTTTACAGGCTGCTCTTCCAGTGTTTCCGGCAGCGCTGCCGACGCTTGCTGCAGACTGCGCTCTGCTTCCAGCTGCCGTCCTGTTTCGCGCATCAGCCGATCTGCCAGGCTGTCTCCCTTTGGCACAATCCGCACTGCAAAAGGAACATTCCCGCTCCTGCTCAACACACTGCAGTCGGACGCTCAGCACTACCAGCTCTCCGCCTTCCTCCACCCACTGTTTCCGAATCCGTCCGGAAGCATCCATCAGGTCATAGCAGTCACTCTGCCAGCTCCCCGTCACCAGCCCACCGCAGAATCTCTCCGGCAAGTCCAGATCGTCTTCCACGCTGTCTGGGTGGGGAATTGCCGCTACCCAGCGCTCCAGCTCTACCTGTGCCTGATCCAGAAGCGCTGATGCCTCTTCTTCTGACAGCTCCTGCTCCGGCACGCCGATACCGAAATCCTCCGCAGCTTTTCGTCTCCGACCTCAGCATCCAGTACATACGTCCGGTCTCCTTCCCCGCTGTCCGGGCGAAGCAGTTCTGTCAATGGCTCTAAACCTCCTGTCGTCAAAAAAATCTGGCAAAGCAGTGCCATCGCCAGCCCGGCGGACAGGATCGCCAGTAGGCGCTCTGTTTTTTGAACCTGAAATTCCCGATATTTGAGAGCGCCTGTTTCCCGCCCCCAGATCCGGCACAAAATTTCCTGTCCCTGCCTGTTTCCCGTTTTCCTGCCGTCTCGGTTTCGTTCCATTTTTTCTGCAACACTACCAGCCGCAGCGCACACGAATGAAACAGTCCAACCTTTTTCTTTTTTCTGTTTCCACATGTCCTCTATCACGCCCGAATATCCATAATTTTCTCCGCCAGCACGCACGACGCCAGATACAGCCCGAGGCAGACCGTCATAATCGCGATTCCTGCCGGGTTATGATACAGTCCGTCAAAGAATCCCTTCGACGACACCTGCATGTATAGGCGTAGAGTAAAAACGGAATCAGCATCATCACCTTCTGCTCATATTTTCTCGACGCCAGCATCGTCGCAATATCCCGCTGCGTTTCCATCCGCTGTCCCGTCAGGTCTGCCGTTCTCTGAATCATCTCCTTTAAGTTGCCGCCCAGATGCCGCGCTGTTGCAAACACCTCTGTAAAATCCCGGATTTCTTCGATGCCGCTGCGCCTGCCAAAATCCAGAAGCATCTGCTCCAGCGCCACCCGGTTTGTCAGTCCCTTACGAATCAGTGCAAGCTCCTGTCCCATCTCGCTATTTTGTCCGTAAAGGACGCCGATTTCGCGTTCCACATCCAGGAACGCATTTTCTATGGAGCTCCCTGCCTGGATACCTGCCGTTACCATCAGGATAGTATCCTTAAATTGCAGAGAGAGTCTTTCCTTTCTTTTTTGAATTCTGTTCTTTTGTCGCGTCCGTATAAAACCTTCCATACTGCCGGAAACGCCAGCATTCCAAGCCATGACCGGTAGAACATCCCTGTAAAAGCGCATGTTGCAAAAAATGCTTTGAAAAAGCAGAGCAAACATTCCTGCCAGGAAAACCGGTATTTGGAATAGTCTGTTTTATTTTCAGCCAAAGCCCGCCGCTTCCAGCTTTTCCACATGATAAAGTTCTCCTTTCTTTTCCAGTTTGCCGCTGACCTTTTCCCGCGTACTGTTTTCGTCCTCTTCAAAGGCATACAGCGTCCTGGTCGTAATCTCCCCTTCCGAAAATCCTGTAATTTCTGCGATTTCCAGTACCTTTCTGGTTTTGTCCCGCATCCTTCCAAGATGCACTAAAATATCAATTCCCGATGCTATCTGTCTTCGTATGGCAGACAATGGAATGTCCATTCCCATCAGGAGCATGGTCTCCATCGAAGCAGCATGTCCAGCGCAGTGTTTCCGTGCCCGGTCGACATACTCCCGGCGTGCCCGGAATTGTAGGCGGTCAGCAGCTCACAGATCTCTGCACCGCGAACTTCCCCGACGATAATCCGATCCGGCCGCATTCTTAAACTGCTGCGGATCAGATCCCGCACGGAAATCGTTCTGCATCCCTCCATGTTGGCGTTTCTGGTTTCGAGAGAAACCAGATTTTGCGCATATTTTAACTGCAGCTCCGCGCTGTCCTCGATCGTCACGATTCGTTCCTCCGGCGGAATCGCCTGCGACAGCGCATTTAAAAACGTCGTCTTTCCGCTCCCCGTACCCCCGCTGATAAAAATGTTGTACCGGCACTTTACCAACAGTTCGAGAAAGCTTTTTGCATTCTTCTGTAATCGACCCAAGCGCCACCAGCCTGTCCAGCGTCATTCCCTCTTCCGGAAACCGCCGGATTGTCATCGCAGGACCGTTTAACGCAACCGGAGAAAGCACGACGTTTACCCGTGAACCATCGGAAAGCCTTGCATCCAGAATCGGAGACGCCTCATTGACAACCCGGTTGCAGCCCGCCGCGATCTGCTGAATCACATCCAACAGCCGTGCAGGACTTTCAAACCGTCCCTGCCACTGCGTAAGCCTGCCGTCCTTTTCGATAAAAATCCGATCCGGCCCATTGACCATGATCTCCGTAATCCGCTTGTCCTCCAGAAGCTCCTGCAGTACATCGAAACCCCGAATCGCCGCAAACAGCTCTCTGCCGAGCTTTCTTCGCTCTACCACGTCCAGCCTGCCGATACAGTCGCTTTTGCAGAGCCTTTCATCTATCAGCCGTCGTACCTGCCCGTCCGAAAAATCCTGTCCGCAGTCCAGCTTCTGCAGAATTTCCTGCTTCACCTGCACGCGGAACTGTTCATACACCGCCCTGCTCATCTGCATCCAACACTTTCTTCGTATATTCCGCCAGCTCCCCGGACGACAGATTTCCTATGTCCTTGGGCAGTTGGCAGAAAAATGGCAATTTTAACTTTTTTGAACGCTCCCAGACGTCCGAATAATCCGTCCGTTCCAGCGTCTCCCGGTACTGCGCAAGCTTCGCGGCGGCAAAGCCGTCCTCCCGTACGATCGTGTAAATCCTCGTACAACGCCGCAGGACATCAAATAATCCCTGCACTCCATCCGACAGATCCAATAGAATGACGTCATATTGCCCGTCATCCAATAAATCCAGCAGACGCCGCCATTCCTCTCTGGCGATTCCGTACAGATCGTACCCGCATGACGCCGGAAGAATGAAATCCATTCCGTTGATGCACTCCGCTGCCTGATACAGTCTGCCTAAAAACTGCTCCTTAGACTCCTGCAAATAGTACAGCAAACTTGCAAACTCTGTGTTATCCGCCTGTTTTCCAAGCATCTCGGTCAGCCCTGCACAGCACTCAAAATTCAGATACAGCACCCTCTTATTTGCCGCCAGAAGCTGTCCCATCGTCAGCGCAAGCGTTGTCTGCAGGCTGCGTCCTACCGGCGTATAAAATCCGTACACGCAAGCCTTCCCTACCGTCTGCAAAATGGCAATTTCTCTGTTTGCATCGCCGTCTCCGTGACTTTTTGGCAATCCGGAGCACACTGCTGTACTTGCTCACGCACGGAAGCTCCTGTACCGGGCTGTTTTCTTCCTCCTGCAGCAAAATGACATGCCGTACCCAGTCCTTCATCTCTTCCCGAAAAAGCCCCTGCGCGATCAGCAAAATCTGTACCGGCTTCTGAGCGAGAGAATCCTGTAAACGCTCTGCTCCCGTAAAAAGCCAACACCTCAAACGGAAAATCCTCCCGTCTGCTCAGCGCATCCATCAGCCTGCATGCATACGCCTCCTCCGGATCGCAAATCGCCAATGTCCGTCTATTCAATTGTTCGTATTCCTCCTGGTAATTTCCTAAATAACAGAATACAGAATTCAGAAAATATAAGAACCGCTAATCAGCGGTATGGACCGGGATCAGATGCCTCTGCATTGATCCCGCCTGATGGTAAGACAAAGTATAGACCGGATTTTCTGTACTGTCCAGCGCAAGATAGTACCTTAAATGTTACTTGTGACGTTTTGACAAACCTGGTATGCAATCTTTATGTATTTTTACCCCATCAAATACACCCGCACGCCGTACAACAATGCAACACCCGGTAGTCCGAGAAATCCAGACGTCAACGCACTCAGCGCATTGATTCCGACGCACGCATCCAGTCCTTTTTCCTGCAGATATCCGTTTATCAGAAAAATGGCGATCATTCCAAAAACCAGCCGCAGCATAAAATTCAGCGCAAGCTCCGCTCCCTTTTTCATAAGCCCTCCCGCCCGGACTTCGTTGATCTATATATATTCCTGCCTGTCACGCAGATATTCGTATCATACGATGGAAACAACCGCAGATATTTTTCTCCCTGCCCGGATATTCGTTGTCCGGATGTATATTTCTTCCAGTTTTTTTCTCTATACTGTAACAAACTCCCCTGCCAAAGCTGTCAGAATACCGGGGATTTCGAACGTTACCACTTTATCTGTCCGGGAGGAACACACATGAAAGTTTCTTTTCGCATCGGCGGCAGACCGTCCGCTGAGCTTGCCTCAAAAACGCCCGAAGAAGCCTTGAGAACAATCTGCAGCTCGCCAAATGGGAGCTGGACAATGCCTATGCCGGGTTCGAATACGCGACCGATCCCGATCTGATCGACTGCTACATTTTTTCAGCTCAATGCCGCCATGAAACGTTACCGTTATCTCCTCAATCAGTGGAACGGACTTGATAAAGTCTCTGCAGGAGACGTGTAATTTGGCGCATAAGATCCTTCCTGACCGTATTTTTCACACGATACAAAAAAGTGGAAAACAGGAGCAAACAAAGGCGCTTTTCCGATGTGCTTTCTGTAAAAAAAGAATCCTGCGAAGCAGGATTCTCCGCCTGCGGCGGGTCGCGCAAGCGACATTCTTCCATTCCGCCGCAGTGCGATCCGTGCGAAGCGTTTTTTATTTTATAGGACGCATTTTCCTATGAAACAATAGAATGCACGCTCTGCGAGCATTCTATTGTCATGAATAAAAAAGGACCCTGATTCCCCTTAACCCTTGGTCCTTTTCTCTCTCTAACAATCTCCGCAATGCGTATATTCTATTGGTTGCGGCATCAGAATACCCGCACAACGCGTTTCTCAGAATGCAAATACCAGTGCGCCATATGCAGGCAGGTCAAAGGTGATCCGGTACGGCTTGTAGTCGCTGGGCTCTGCAGTTGCTGTATAATCGGTTTTCAGCTCTTCTCCACTGCCGCCAAAGCGTTTTTTCCGCGCTGTTTAACACCAGCTTATATTTCTTCTTTTCGGCATACCCCAACGCAGTAATCCTTACGCTCTACCGGCGTCATATTCAATACAAAAGCAGTCTCTTTGTCTTTTCTCCACTGGTTTTACGAATAAAGCTGTAAGTGCTGCGATCTGCATCATCCGCATTGATCCATTCAAAACCGTCCCAGCTGTTGTCGATCTCATACATACAGGGATATTTTCGATAAAGCTTTAAAAGCTCTGCCACGTAATCCTGCAGTCCTTGATTCAGCTCATTTTGCAGCAGGAACCAGTCCAGTTCACGGGCCTCACTCCATTCGCGCTCCTGTCCGAACTCCTGTCCCATGAACAGAAGCTTTTTACCGGAATGACCGAGCATATAAGTATAGCCGACGCGCAGGTTTGCGTACTTGTCCACCTTGTAGCCGGGCATTTTGTTGACCATCGAGCATTTCAGATGTACGACCTCATCGTGAGACAGAGGTAAAATATAATCCTCCGCATCGTTATAAGACATCGCAAAGGTCAGCGCATGATGATCATTCTTCCTAAAATAAGGATCCAGCTTCATATATTCACAGAAATCGTGCATCCAGCCCATATTCCACTTAAACGTAAATCCAAGGCTGTCACTGCCGATTTTTCCGGTCACGTTTGGCCACGCCGTAGACTCTTCTGCGATCGTCATGATACCCGGATAAGTTCCACGGATTACGGAATTGAAATGCTTGAAAAATTCGATCGCGTCCAGGTTTGTATTGCCGCCGTAACGGTTCTGTACCCATTCGCCGTCTTTTCTGCCATAATCCAGATACAACATAGAGGCAACCGCATCCACACGCAGTCCGTCTACATGGAATTCCTTAATCCAGTACAGAGCATTTGTGATCAGGAAGCCCTTAACCTCGCTCTTGGCATAGTTGAATACTTTAGTTCCCCACTCAGGATGCTCGCCCATTCTGGGATCGGGATATTCAAACAGCGCCTCACCGTCAAAATCTGCCAGACCGTGGGCATCCTTGGGAAAATGGGCGGGTACCCAGTCCAAAATGACACCAATCTTATTGCGGTGCAGCTTATTGACCAGATATGCAAAATCCTCCGGCGTTCCGTAACGGGAAGTCGGTGCATAATAACCGGTCACCTGATAGCCCCAGGAACCGTCAAAGGGGTGCTCCGCAATACCCATCAGCTCGATGTGGGTATATTTCAGTTTTTCAGATATTCTACGATACGATCCGCAAATTCTCTGTAATTATAAAATCCATCCTCCGTTTCCGGATGCTTCATCCAGAACCGATGTGACACTCATAAATTGCAACCGGTGCTTTTTCCGGATCCTGCGCGTTTTCTTTCTTCAATCCACTTGCTGTCCGACCATTTAAAATTGGTAATATCTGTCGTAACAGAAGCAGTTCCCGGACGTACCTCCCCTGGTTTGCAAACGGGTCTGCCTTGTACAGCTTTCTGCCGTCCGGCGTGATAATCAGAAATTTGTAAAGCTCTCCCAGACCAACGTCCGGAATAAACGTCTTATAAATTCCGCCGGGTCCCAGCTTTTTCCAGCTGGTTTGCAGTCTCATTCCAGCTGTTAAACGTTCCAATCACAAAAACGCTGGCTGCGTGCGGGCCCAGACGGCAAAGCTCATTCCTTTCTTCCCGTCTTCTACAGACTGATGTGCGCCCAGCTTTTTTGTAAATATCGTAATGCGTCCCCTGAGCAAACAGATACTGGTCGGCCTCCGAAATGTATACCGTTTCCGGCACTTTCGCCGCTTTTACTGCTTTCGCTGTCTTTGCCTTTGCCATAATAACCCCCTGTTTGGATATATTTGAAACGCTCAGATAAAGTCTTTCTCCCGCAAAATAATCATGTCATCTTCATCGTAGCGTCTCCGAAGCACAATATCTATAAAGTGTCCGATCGTCTTACGGTTTGCATGAGCAATCGCCTCATCCACGATGTCACGCACTTCCCCCACCGTAACGGCATGCGAACTGGTCTGCATATCCTCGATTCTGGTATGCAGGGCGAGCCTGCCGAGCTCGTCGATCGAATACTCCTGTGTATATGCGTACTGACAGCCGTATTTTACCAGCGTTGCGCTGTCCAGCGCCGCGATATCAAACCGCGCGGTAAAGCTTTCCATCAGTCTTCCCGTTTTTCTTATATAAACGGTCGATCGCCCGTTTTTCATCCAATACAAATACAATGATGCCGGTATGTTCCTGATTCAATGCGTCTGCAAGCTTCTCACATCCCTCGTTGGAAAGCTTTCCGGCTTTCTCAATGACGAGCGCGCCGTTTGCAACCTTTTCCACAAGCGCTTTTGCATCTTTTTTATTGATCAGCTCCGCGTTCACTTTGGCAACCTTGCCGGAGAAGTTTCCGTCGGACGCCTGAATTTCGCGGATCATACATTTTGTCAGTTTCAGTGTACCGGAGCCTGGCATACCGGTAATCACAACGTTTCCAGTGTACGCAGAAAGGCTGATTTCATCCAGCGCTGCGACCAGCTGGCGCATTGCGCGTTTGGTCGGGATGAACTGGGCACAAAGCTTGCGTTCTGCCTTTGTCATGCTGCGCACACGCTCGGCTGCCTGCTGTTGAGATACTCGCTCCTGCAGCTGCTTTTCTTCTCCGGAGGTCTCCGGCTGCGGTGTAGGTGCTTCCTGACGCGGTGCTTTGGTTTCTTCTGTTGCAGGCGCTCCGATCCTTTCCGGTGCGGCCTGTTTCGCATAACGCTGTACCGGCTCTGCATCCTGCGCTTCTGTTTCTGCATTCTGCTCTGCGTAGCCCTGTGCGGCATCCGCCACCGGCGGCGCTTCCTCGATCTCTTCGAGTTCTTCCGTTTCGGTTTCTCTGGACGGATCGACAAGCGGTGCTTCTGCTGCAGTCGTCTCTACAGCAGCTCTGTCTCCTACAGGCGCTTCCTGATTTTCCGCATTTGCAGGAGCTTTCTCGTCTTCTACCGGCAGGGATTCTTCTCTCTGCAGCTGTTCCAGCACGCCGTTTCTGGAGCTTTCATCAAAATCATCAAACAGGGAACCTGTCTGCTGGAGCATCCACTGTCTGGTTTCCTGTTTTCTCTTTTCTTCATTTTCCTTTTTCAGCCGTTCCCATTCCTTGAGCACCTCTTCGATGTTCATCTGGCCGGTCGTCTGGCGTTCTATCTTAGTGTTTCCCACAACAGCCTTCCTTTCCGGCTGTCTTTCCGGGACTGCCGCAGCCTTTTCCTGTATTTCCACGCCCTGTATGTGTTCGATTTTGTCGGTTTCCATCGGCATCCAGGAGTCTCCACCACCGCCGGATGGATTTCCTGCATTCCGGCATCCGCAGGATCTGTCACCGCAGGAGTCTGTTCCGGCGCGGGCTGCGCCGCGAGGATGGGTGCCTCAGGCTGCGCGTTTACCGGCTCGGCAACGTAAGCGCATGCCTCGCTGGACGATGCGACAGGTAATGTCGGTTCTACGTCAGCATACACCTGCGGTGTGCTTTGTGTAGGCTGCACGCTGACGGACTCTGCCGCGTCCACTGCATCTGCCGCCAGCTTCGTCTCTCCCGTATCGAGCTGTCCCGTTGCCTGTGCGTCCCACTGGTCAGATTCTTCAAGGACACGGGAAATGTCTTCCTGATATTCCCCATTTCCATTTTCTGCAGCGTAAACGGTCTGCTGATTTTTCATCAGGTCAGGTTCTTCTTGCTCAGGAGAAGCCGTCTTTACCTCTTCCCTGTCAACTGCAAACACGTCACGCATGCTCGCGGCAAGCGCTTCCTGTAAATTGATCGTATTATATTGTCCCATATCCATCGGTTTTACATGAATATCCAGATCTGCTTTTTCTTTTGCTTTCAGCAGACCGGACTGCCTGAGTCTGTTCCTGTGCAGGCGCTTCCTGCGGTTCTTCCTCTACTGCGTTTCTGCCGCCGTACTGACTGTCGTAAAGCTGCTGCTGTGCAGGCGAAAGCGGTACATACAGGCGCTTTAACTCCATCGCCTTGAGCACATATTTGCCCTCACCGAACCAGAGGATCAGCTGATCGCACTCCTCTACACACTCCGTGGCAAGTCCGACCCTGTGATACAAAAATGCCAGCTCATATGCCCACTTTTCATTATATTCGCGTTTTTGTACTCTTTCAAAACAGCGATCCGCTCTTCCAGGCTGATATCCTGTGCCTCGTAAATTTTATACAACAGGATATACTTACTGTTATCGTTTGGCGAAAGCTGTACAAACTGCTTATAGTATTCCACAGCTTCCACAACCTGGCCGGTCTTGATCGCCAGATCGCACAACGCATAGACAATCCGCCTGTTCTGCGGACTTTTTCATTTGCCAGAAGCAGGATCTCCCTGGCGTCGTCAAATCTTCGGTTTATCTTATAAACATCGCTGATAATTCCAAGTGTGGAGGTATTACGGACCTTTTTCCAGTCGATCGTATCCGCAATCTGTGCGGACTCCTGAAAACGGCCCTTTTTGTTCAGCGTCTTGATCTCTTCAAGGCGCAGCTTATATTCGTACTTATCCAAGGTACTCACCTCATGATTTTATCTTATCGGTCAGGTATCCGCAGCTGTGTCTTCGGTACAGAATTTCAAAATATTCCGCGAACGTTCCATTTTTCCGTCTTATATTTTTCAAAATCGGGTATATTGCCCCACTTTTTACTTTCCTAAGTTTAACATAGCGCCTATACGTTGTCAAAACAAAGAGACCGGATTTCCACATCCGCCCTCTTTTTTACTCAATTTTCCACATTTTCCCCTGCATATTTTTGGTAAAACCGCTTTAAAGCTTCTTTGGGCTCCGAAAAATTTGCTCCGTCCTCCTTTTCCGGCAGCGATTCCAGCTCATCCAGACGCTCCAACATTGCCTCCACTTCCGTCGCGTTAAACTCCCCTCCTCCGCTTCCAGCGTATACCATTGCAGCTTTTTCTGCAGAATACGTTTCTCTTCAGTGAATTCTTCTTTTCAGACACGTTTCTGTCCTCCTTCTTTGTTGCCAGTCATACGTTGCGAACAGCTATCCTTCCAAAATCATCCCCGGATTCTTCATACCCCTGCCTGTCAGATTACTCCTCCATACAGCTTTTTAATTTTTGTCGCATTCGGAACAGCTTGACTTTTGTGTTGCTTTCCGATATTCCAATCTTTTCCCCAATCTCCGCGCAGGAAAATCCGTTTTCATAATAAAACTTCCAGATCAAAAGCTCCTGCACGGAAAAAATCTGCTCCAGAAAGGCGTTCCATTCTGCCTGTACATAATATCCTTCTGACCGGAATCCGGCCTTCGGGCAGCTTTTTCTTCCTGCCCTGGGCCTTCTGTCTGTATTTTTCCTTGCTGCTCATACCATTTTTTCAATTTATTTTTAGCTGTCAGCAGCAAAAAACCTTTCTGATTCGGATGTCTGCGCACCTCCTGCCATTTCTGGTATGCAACCAGAAACACCTCCTGTGTTACATCCTCTGCTGCCGCCAGATCTTTTTCAACCATATGACGGACATATCGGTATACAAGCCAATAACAGTTTGTATACAGTTCTTCAAAGTTATCAAACGAATTTCTCTCTCCACTCATCATGGTCCCCTTTGTCTCGAAACAGTCGGTCTTCAGTACAGGCGTGAAATACTTCTAAAGTACCTCCTCCAGGGCCTGCTCCTTTTCTCTGGGACAACCATCAAAATTTCATCATAAACCTTGTCTGTCAGGATTTCTCCGGTCAGAAGATAAGTAGGTTCAAGGTTCATCTTTTTTCATAAACGGTCAGAATCCGCGGAATTGTCAGTTTGCGGTTTCCACGCTCAATCTCCCCATAATAGGTGGTTGATACTCCAGAAGCTCTGCTGCCTGCTCCTGCGTCAGGCCCATTATCCTGCGTTGCTTTCGGGCCGTTCACCAATTTTGACATAAACATCCTTCTCCATGATGTCCACCTCCAGAATTTAGTCTGATATTCTTATCATACCTTCTGGCTGCACAGATGAAGAGAAACTAACTGTTTGTATTTTCCAGTATTTTACAATCAGTTAGTTTGTATTTTGTCAGATTTTACAAACTATTTGTATAGATATCGAAATGGAAAGATAAAAACTCATCTTGCCGTAAAATTTATTCGTTCTGCCTTTTAAACATATCCGGGCATAAACTTTAAAAGGACAGTCAGGCTCTTTATTGCGCCTGCTGCCCTTTTATCTTCGTCTGATATTTTGAATCGCCGCTTTTCTGCCGCTTTTCTCAGGAAAATCAGTCTTCCTCATCGTCTACATCCGCCGCTACTGCCGATGTCACAGAGGAAACAACCGCCACAATTACTGCAAAAGAATGATCAGCAGTCCGCCTGCCAAAAAAGAAAAAATGTTCCGTCCATCTTCCGTCTGTCCTCCTTTTTCCTGCCTGTAAAACAATAGGATGCACGCTCTGCGAGCATTCTATTGTCATGAATTATGATGTCTGAGTCAAAAGCCCCGGCCTTAAAGCCTGCTTCACAGAGTTCTCCACCGCTGTGTCTAAACTGTTATCAGTCTACCACAAAATCAGCTCTGTGACAATCATGATGTCAGAATCACAGGTTTCGAAAACAACCTGTGGCACACAATAAAATCTTTATAGCCAAAGGTCACGGTTCAACCTGAAATTCTGCGATCAGCTCCGTCTGGCGGTTGTTTTGGTCGTCAAAAATCCGGCATTCTTTTTCAAACGATACTGCCCTGCCTCCAGCCGGATACCATCAGCAGCCAAATCCAGCGTTCCTTCTTTGGTTTCTCCTGCGACTGCCTGACTGCCTTCTGCCTGCTGCGTCTCTTTCTGTGTTTCCAAAGCTGCGGCGGAATTTTCAATCATTTCCCAACCGTTTTCTGTGAAACGTTCCAGCGTATAATCTGTTCCCCAGCCGACGGTTTCTGTGTCGCTTTTATTGACAATCCGCCAGGTAATTTCCCCGGAGTTTGCCTTTGCAACCTCAAGATAAATTTCTGCGAAACAGGTCTCTGTGTTGTTGATCATACGTCCCTGTACCGCATTCTGGTCAGCTGCCGCCCCTGATTTTCGCCCGCATCCGGAGTAACAGCCGCTGCATCTTCTGCCTGCAGTGCGATTCCATCCTCCGCACTCAGCCCTGTCATATCATAGGCCGCCATCTCCGGTCCGGGTTCTTCCGAATGCAGCTGCCACTGTGCAATTCCGGCTGCACCAATGCAAATAACGAGCAGCGGCTGCCGCCACTGTGCGCCGCTGTCGGTAAAAAAACAATTTTTCCCTTTTTGGGCATCGCTGCTTTATTTTCATCCGAAGTCCCTGCGCTTTCCTGATGCATCGGTTCCAGCGCCTCCGCAATATATCGCTCATCGATCTGTCCCATGGCGTCGAAAAGCTTTTCATTCTTTTTCACAGTGCAATCCCCTCCTTTTCCAGATGCATTTTCAGCTTCGCCCGCATCCGAAACAGCTGCGACTTTACCTTGCCCTCGCTAATATTCAAATTGCCTGCCAGCTCCTTAACCGGCTCTGCCCAGAAATACCGCCGGACAAATATTTTTCCGGCTTTCGGCGTCCAGTGTTTCCAGAAAACGATTGATCGCTGCGGCGGTTTCCCTGCCCTCGATCTCGTCCTCTACACTTTTGCCGGATGGAATACATTCTTCCAGTTCGTCCAAAGCGCCTGCGTCTCGCCGCTTCCGCGCTTTTGGGCATGCCCTGCCCGATATTTACTGATCGAAAGGTTTCTCACTATTTTTCCCAGAAATCCCGCCAGAAATTCCGGTTTCCGGGGGAATCGCGTTCAGGTATGCAGCCAGGTATCGTTGACGCATTCCTCGCTGTCCTCTTTATCGTTTAAAATCCGGAAAGAAATGCTGCGGCAATAACTGCCGTATTTTCTGTCCGTTTCCGAAATTGCTTCTTCCTTTCGCGCCCAGTAAAGGGCGATGATTTTATCGTCCTCCATTATTCCTCTCCTCTTCCGCGACTGCGGCCTGCTTTTTGCTGAATCAATTATGCTGCCTGCAGGGGTTCCTGATCGTGTAAACCACGCGGGGTCGCAATTCTGCATTTCCCGGCGCAATGTACGTTCCTACTCCTTATAAACGCAGAATTTTCCTCCGGCGTTTCCCTGTTCAGCCATTTTTGAATCTGTTTTTCTAAAAAATTTTAGGAGAGCCATGTGACTCTCCTAATTTTCGTTCCGGCACCCTCAGATCAGTTTTGACGAAACCAGAAAAATAAACCACGCGATACATCCGATGATTCCGATCAGGGATACCAAAATCATGATTCCGGCGCGTTTTTTGCGAAACGCGCGGATCAGTCCTGCAAGCAGCAGCACAATGGATGCCGCTGCAAGCGCGATAAAGAACCATACAAACAAAAATCCGTACAATCCCACCTGATCAATCGCAAGCACAATAAACGTCACAAGCATGATGAATTCCACGATATGCCAGAGCAGTCTTATTTCCTGTCCGCGTTCTGGCGGACGCCCTGCCGGTATTCTTTTTTTTCTCCTGGCGGCGCTGCAGCTTCGCAGCGAGCGATTCCTCCTTCTGGCGTGCCTTCTGCGCTTCTGCCTCGGCTTTTTCCCGTGCTTTCTGTGCGGCAGCTTCAGCCGTTTTGCGCTGCAGCGGCTTCTTTTTCTGACGCCGCAGTTCTTTGCCAGAAAGCGGTTTGTCAGGCTGTAGCGGCCACGGCTGACGACTGCGCATCAGGCCTGATCGCCTGACGACTGCAGATCAGCCACCTGATCGCCTATGGGTTCTGCAGAATTCTCTACGTTATTCTTCTCTTCTTCCATCATCCGGATTCCTCCCCGCTTTTTCTTCCGCGATTTTTTTCCAGCGTCTTTTCTACTGCCAGCCTCTGAATTTCCTCCAAAATCGGAAAGCCCTTTGACGCTTTCCGCTGCATAGGTCTGCTGCAGCTCATATTCCAGCGGCAGCCAGGTGTTGATGTCGCTTTCGTTATGGGCGATCACAGCTTCCAGCTTATCCAGCGCTTTGTAAACCTTCGCTTCATCTGTCTTAAGCGCATTCATCTCTGCAAAAAGCACTTTCGCCTCTTCACCGGTTTTGCCCGGAAGCATCGAAAGCAGTCCGTCCACGGCTTTTCGCTCCACGCTGCGATCCTGTTCCTTTTTTTCAAATGCAGGGGATATCGCCCGTTACCGCTTCTCCGAGATCATGCAGCAGACACATATGGATTACCTTTTCCATATCGACATCCGGCAATTCCTCTTTCAACAGCCACGCCATCAGAGAAACTCTCCAGCAATGTCCCGCGACCGTTTCCCGCACGCCTTCCGGTGTAATGCAATGCCGCGGCACCGATTTTAACTTTCCGGCTTTTTCCAAAAACTCAATCAGCCATTCTGCCTGTGGTCGTTCCATACTGTTTCCACCTTTTCTTCAGTTTACATAATACTGTGACCGTGCGTCGTATTACCGTCAGTATAGCGCCATTTCCCGGTTTCGTAAAGCTGGGAAATGAGTTGACAGGAAGGATAAACGCACCATAAGATAGAATAAAATAGTCGCGCCTTTCTAATAAAACTTCAGGAACTGATTCTTTAAGGAGAACCTCTTATGAATTATGAAGGAATTTTGGAATTTCACGGAACCTGGCGCAGCTACCAGGCGCGGGTTCTGCAAAATGTCAGCCGCTATCTGTCCGACGACAAAATCCACATCGTCGCCGCGCCCGGTTCCGGCAAAACGACCCTCGGCATCGAACTGATCAAACGCCTGAATGCGAACACGCTCATTTTGGCACCCTCCATCACGATTCGGGAACAGTGGGCAGCAAGGATTCAGGAAGCCTTTTTTATGCGACGGATACGCACTGGAGGATTACGTCTCCTGAGCCTGAAGCAGCCGAAGGCCATTACGGTCGCAACCTATCAGGCGCTTCACAGTGCAATGACCCGTTTTTGCGGCACGGAAACGCCCGGCGAGGATACCGCCCCGACCGACAGCGAAGAAGTCGATTATTCTGACTTTGACTTAGTTCGAACCATGAAAAATGCCAACATCGAACTGCTTTGCCTCGACGAATGCCATCATCTGCGCAGCGAATGGTGGAAATCCTCGAAGCCTTCCAATCACAGCTTTCTTCCCTGAGAACCATTTCCCCTGACCGCTACCCCGCCTATGATTCCACACCTGCGATGTGGACGCGCTACATGAATATGTGCGGAGATATCGATGAGGAAATCACGATTCCGGAGCTGGTAAAAGAGGGAAGTCTCTGCCCGCATCAGGATTATGTCTACTTCAATTATCCGACTACAGAGGAAACAAAAAAAATTCAAAATTTTGAAGAGCGCAGCAGTCAGATGCTGCAAAGCCTGATGCAGGATTCCCAGCTGCTCACTGTGATTGAGACCCACAAAGGTTTAAACGGTCAGATTTCGGATGACCTTCTTCTCGATGACCCGGAATATCTCGAGGCAATTTTGATTTATCTGCAGAGCAAAAAATACAGCATTCCCTGCACGTCTGCAACGGCTGCTCGGGACAAAAAAAGGCTGCCCGCCATGGGCGTAAAGTGGATGGAACGGCTTTTGCAGGGCTTTTTTATACGATGACAACGATTCCTATCTATGTGATAAGGTTTACCGGGAAATGCTGATCGACCAGCTAAAATCCCAGGGTCTGATCGAAAAGAAAAAAGTCATCCTGACCAAAAGTGCAGCAGTCGAAAAGCTGCTGGCCAATTCCCTCGGCAAAGCAAACAGCATCCGGGATATCGTATTTTCGGAGTACGATTCGATGGGCAGCTCCCTGCGCCTTTTGATTCTGACCGATTATATCCGAAAAGAATATGAAAAAGCAATCGGCAATCCCGAAGCGACGATCGCGTCCCTCGGCGTTCTTCCCTTTTTTGAAATGCTCCGCAGGGAAAATGAAAAAGAAGCATAAAACAATCCGGTTAGGCGTTCTGTGCGGAAGCGTCGTCATCATCCCGGCAGAGGCAAAAGAAGCGCTGCTGCAGCAGACCGACGCAAAAATCAAACTCACGTTTTCTGCCATCGGCAGCCTTTCGGAAAACGACTACTTAAAAGTGACCGCCACGGGGACGCCCACGCCCTCACTGCAGCCGTTACTGCCATTTTTGCACAGGGCGCAATGCAGGTTCTGATCGGCACGAAATCCCTGCTCGGAGAAGGCTGGGATTCTCCCTGCATCAATTCCCCGATTCTGGCAAGCTTTGTCGGCTCCCCTTTATGCTCAGCAACCAGATGCGCGGCCGCGCCATCCGTGTCTGGAAAGAAGCCCCAAACAAAACGAGCAATATCTGGCATCTCGTCTGCCTAAAGCCCCGGAAAGAAGTACAGCAAAACCGGAGGACACAATCAGCGAGGACTACACGCTGCTCTGTCGCCGCATGGAGCAGTTTCTCGGACTGCATTATACGGAAGATACCATCGAAAACGGCATCGACCGCCTTTCCATCATCCGCCCTCCTTTTTACCAAAAGCAATTCAGCTTCCATGAACCGGAAAATGCTCGCCCTTTCCCAAAAAGCGCAGCGAGCTAAAAGACCGCTGGATGCGTTCTCTCGCCGTGTACGACAAAATGGAAGTTGTCAATACCAATGAAATTCCGGATAAATATGTGACCTCTGTCCTGTTCTGGGATGCGCTCCGGGCGCTGCTTCTGACCTCTGCCCTGCTTTTGGTCGGCCTGATTTTCGCTCTGGGAACCGGTTTTGCTTCGCGTTCCGCAGTCTCCGGCGTCATCGGATTTTTTATGGCTCTGTATACAGGCGGCGTCCTGATCGCAGCCTTTCCAAAGCTTTTCATGCTCGGAAGCCCGCTGCGCCGCCTCAAAGCATTCGGAAATGGCATTTTGAAAGCATTGGAGACACAAAACCTTTTAGAAGAGCCGCACTGCAAAGTCGTATCTGGTAATTCTGGTTCTGATCATCATGTTATTTTTCTTTCTGGAGGAAGCGGACGCGATAAGGCCTTATTCGCGCAGTGTGTCAACGATTTTTTTCGATGCGGTCGATAACCAGCGCTACCTTCTGGTAAGTCCCAAACGCTTCCGCGGGCTGAACGGATTTTACGTTGTCCCGGAATGTTTTTCCAAGCGCAAGGAGGACGCGCAGCTTTTCGCTAAATGTATGAAGCCGTATATCGGAGCCTATATGATGTTGTGTATACAAGAAACGAAAAGGACGCGCCATCTTATTGGAAGGAAAAATCAAAGCGCTTGCAAACCGTGAAGAACGCTGCATCCGCCGGAAAAAGCTGAACGGATGATTCTGCAGGGAATCTGCTTTACGGCTTAGACGCTGTAAAAATGGTTGCAGTTCACCCGTGCCATTCGCAAAGCGCGTCTTCGACGCTCTCCGCTGCTTCGCAGCTCATTTTTGCTTACAAAAAGGTACGAGTGAACTGTAACGAAAAAATGTTTTTTACCATACAAGAAAGTCTGTCTCCTTGCGGCTTTTCAGGACGCATGTTACAATATTACCATTATTAAACGCAGAAAATACAGGAACCTGTGGGTTCCAAAAGGAGGAACTGCAAATCCCATGATTTCATCAGATCAAATTGCAAAAAACTATGATATTGCCGGCGTCCGCAAGGCCAATCTTCCCGGTCTGCACATGCTGCTGCTTGGCTTCTTCGCCGGCATGTTTATCGCACTGGCAGTGCCGCAGCATCAGTTGCTTCCGCAGACATCACCAATCCGTCCGCAGCCCGGATCGTATCCGCCCTCGTTTTCCCGGCAGGACTTGCGATGGTTATCTGCAACGGCAGTGAGTTGTTCACCGGTAACTGCCTTATGGTCATTTCCTGCTCGACCATAAGATCACATTTAAGGCACTTATGAAAAACTACCTGTTTGTTTATCTCGGCAACCTGATCGGTTCCCTGTTTGTGTCCGTTCTGTTCGTATACGGACATATTCCCGGGCTGTATGACGGACTGCTCGCACAAAACATGGTAAATACCGCTGTCACAAAGGTTTCCCTGAGCTTTTCAGAGGTCTTTTTCCGCGGTATCCTGTGTAACGTTATGGTCTGCGTAGCTGTCTGGATGGGCATGAGCGCAACCCACGTTTCCGGCAAAATTCTCGCCGTATACCCTCCGATCTCCGCATTCGTTCTCTGCGGCTTCGAGCACTGCGTTGCAAACATGTTCTACATTCCCGCAGGTATGATGACCGCATCTGCATACGGCATCGCTGCGAGGGCTTAAATATCGGACCTTTATCCTCAACAATCTGATCCCTGCCACCATCGGCAATATCTTCGGCGGTGTCATCGTTGTCGGCTTCCTGTACTGGTATCTGTTCCTTCGCGAGAAAAACTAAGCTCCCTTTTCTTAAAAAAGAATCCTGCTCTACAGGATTCTCCGCCTGCGGCGGGTCGCGTAAGCGACATTCTACCATTCCGCCGCAGTGCGATCCTTGCGGAGCGTTTTTCTTTCATAGGACGCATTTTCCTATGAAAGAAAAAAAGCCATGACAGAATCATCATCGTGACTCTGCCATGGCTTTTTTAATTCACTTATTGATTTACACGGATCACTCTACAGGGATTACCTACTGCAATCACATTGTCAGGAATATCCTTTGTTACAACACTGCCTGCTCCAATCACAACATTATTTCCAATGGTGACTCCTGGCAGAATAACAGCTCCACCGCCAATCCATACATTGTTTCCAATGATAACTGGTGCTGTTTGCGTTTTACAAAATTCAAATGATCCATCTTCTTTTGGCTCTCCAAAACGATCTATCGCATTTGTCGGATGAAATGCAGTATAGATTTGTACATTTGGCGCAATTAATGCATTATCACCAATACGAATTATATTATCATCAAGAAAAGTACAATTCATATTTACTTCGCAGTTATTTCCGAAATAAATATTGTTGCCATAGTCAACGTAAAAAGGGTCTTGCCGTGATCCATAAATTTTTTACCTTTTCCACCAAGAAGTTCCCTTAAAATCCGTTCTTTTCATCAGCATCTGCAGAATTTGTCTGATTGTAATCTCTTGCCAGATCTTTTGCTTTATGCCACTGTGTTAAAAGTTCCTCGTCTCCGCAATCATACAATTCTCCAGCCAGCATTTTTTCTCTTTCTGTCATAGTCACCTCTACATTTTTGAAATAATTTGTCTCGCAACATATACTCCACTTGCCGAAGCGAGAGACAGAGAATGAGTAATACCGCTGCCATCACCAATAATATAAAGTCCTTCATGGCGAGTCATCAGGTTGTGGTCCAGCTCCACTTCCATATTGTAGAATTTTACCTCTACACCATACAGCAAGGTATCATCACTTGCAGTTCGGTGCGATTTTGTCCAGCGCATAGATCATTTCAATAATACCATCTAATAAACGTTTCGGAAGAACAAGGCTCAGATCGCCTGCCGCTGCGTTTAAAGTCGGAACAGTAAAGGATTCACCGATTCTTTCTTCTGTACTTCTACGGCCTTTGATCAAATCCCCAAAACGCTGGACAATCACGCCGCCACCCAGCATATTGCTTAATCGGGCAATACTTTCTCCATATCCATTAGAATCTTTGAAAGGCTCTGAAAAATGCTTTGCAACAAGTAACGCAAAGTTTGTATTATTTGTCTGCTTTGCCGGATCCTCATAGCTGTGGCCGTTAACAGTAACAATGCCATTTGTATTTTCGTTTACGACTTCTCCTTTTGGATTCATACAGAAGGTACGCACCAAATCTTCATACTTTGAGGTTCTGTACACAATCTTGCTTTCATATAATTCATCCGTCAGATGTGCAAAATTCCTGCCGGAAGTTCCACTCGGACTCCGATATCCACGCGATTCGAATTCGTATTAATATCCAGATCCCGACAGATCATTTTCCATCCATTTACTTCCACTGCGCCCTGCGGAAATAACGCATTCTTTACCATCATAATAGGAATCCTCATGATAGATTCGATATCCGCTATCCAGTTTTTCTACTTTATCAATGAAACAATTGAAATGAAAATCAATCTTTTCTTTCAGATGATCATATAAATGTTCCAACACAATATAGTTAATATCTGTTCCCAAATGGCGAACAGAAGCATCCAGTAAATGTAAACCGTTTTGCATGCAGCGTGTCTTCAGGCTTGATCCTGCAGTAGAATACAGTTTTGTTCCTTCTCCACCAAAAGCAAGGTTGATCTTGTCTACATATTCCATTAATTCCAATGCAGATTTTTTACCAATATATTCGTATAGTGTCCACCAAAATCATTGGTGATATTATATTTACCATCTGAAAATGCGCCTGCGCCTCCAAAACCGCTCATGATAGAACAGTTTTTGCAGTGAATACAGGATTTCACTTTGTCACCATCAATCGGACAGTGGCGTTTTGTTAATTCATTTCCCATTTCAAAAACAGCAATACTTAAATCCGGTCTTTTCTCTAATAATTCGTATGCAGTAAATATTCCTCCCGGTCCTGCACCTACAATTACAACATCATACATTATGTTTCCTCCCATAAAATATTCTTTCATAAACAATAGAATGCACGCTCTATTGTTGAGCATTCTATTGTCATGATAAAAAGGTTGACTACGTAAAATGTAGTCAACCAGTTTGGCAGTTGGTAGAAACGTCTGCCCCTTTTGCAGACTTATACTCGAATTATTATACCTGAAATAGCATTCTAATGCAAATGCTTTCTTATTGAAAAACTTGCACAATATACGGCTGTTCGCCTGTGCAAATGTAAATACTATTCCCATAGGAACAGCAAAAGAATAAAGGGAATCCCCACAGGAATTCCCCCAGTTTCTGTTGATTACAATTCTATTACGTATTAGAGATATTTTTAAATTCCGGCACTTTAACAACCGTTCCGCCTTCCATCGCTGACTGGTGAGCACATATCCCTGTGCCAGTCAGTAAGCGCCAACAATGTCATCTACTACAGGCTTTCTATCTTCTATGATAGCACGGACAAATTCATGTATCATATGAGGATGGGAACCTCCATGCCCACCTCCCTGTTTAAATGAAAGATGTGTATTTTCATCGTTATATACAGTTTCTGTTGTAAATCCGGCAATACTATCCGGCAGTCTGCATCCATAATCCGGGACTTCTATTCTTTCTTCGACAATTTCTCCGCCTCGGTTATATCTGTTCGGATCACCATCAATATCCATCATTTCCTGCTGGATTTCTCCGGTGCGTGTATAAATAACCGGATTCTCAGAAGCCAGCTGCTGCCACTCAAAGCTCATGTCCCTTCCATATATTCTGAAACATTCTGAATAGCTTCTGGCGACACCATAAAGAAAACGTTCCATTTCTATTGCAACATCACTGTGTTCCATTGTTACAAAAGCCGCTTCAAATGCAAATGGTGAATGATACTGGGATATCAGTTCGTCCTGATTCTTCCTGAGCCTTTTTGCATATACTTCTTTTGGATAGTCGTTCAGTAACATAAGGCAGGTTCCAATCGCATGTGTCGGGTGCATCAATGGTGGAAATCCTTCCCAGTAAGAAGGCCAGCCTTCCATATCCTGATAATGAGCACATGTCATATACTGTATCTTTCCAAACTTTCCCTGATCCAGCAAGTCCTTCACATAAAATACTCTCTCCCAAATACAGTTGTTTCCATAAACATATACTGTTTTTGGCTTTCTATTCTCGCCTTAATGACATCTTCCAACTCCTGAATACTCATGCCCATCGGGATTGTACACCCACAATGTTTTCCTGCCTTCAGAGCTTTTATGGAAAATTCAGCATGCGTAGACGGAGGTGTAACAATGTGGATTGCATCTATTGCGTCATCTTTCAGCATGTCATCATAATTATCATAGCAATCCTTACTGCTGATTCCAAATTTTTCCTGGGCTGTTTTAATCAGTTCCAAATTCGTGTCAGCAATCGCTTTATCTCATATACATCCGGATGCTTCATATAGATCGGAATAAACTCCATTCCAAAGCTTATTCCAACCATTCCAACCTTAATTTTATTATTAACCATACTAATTTTCTCCCATCAATCAAAAAGCGGCATTTCCTGAGGATATTTTTCCCATAAAGCCAGGGCGGCCAACCAAATCCCTTTGTCCGATCCGAAACATTCATTAATTCCGGCAAATTATTCATAGGTTTATCCAAATAGAAATAAGTACAGCATGACCAGTCATCTTCCCTTTCAAATAAAAGTGGTCTTCCATCCAGCATCGGAATATTGGTAAAATCTATAGGATCTCCATCAACAGAAATCACCTGATTATTGGCTATCTTATTCTTATACAGCAACTGAGCATGATGGAAATAATCATCTCTGTCAACTCCACCGATCTGCTGTATAGTTGCTTTAAAATTACTGTTAAAGTAGATCGGATCCGGAATGTGAACCGATAGAAACATAACTCCATATTTGTCTTATCATATACCGGACAGCCACAATACAGATCATAATAATAATCTTGTCCCCATGCCGTTCCGATATAATCTTCCACTCGGTTCCACAGATGGTCGGGTAATCGGTATCTCCATCAATATATGCCTTAAATTCGCCTTCTCCCCACCATGTATCGGAGTATAATTTTGTATTACATCTTACTCCCATATTCGTTCCCAGATATCTGCCTTTTTCCTTCCACATACGGAAGAAGTTCAAAATCCTTTTTCAAGTTTGTAAGATTCTCTCTGTTAAAGTAAGCATGAAAATACAGTGTATCTTCCGTAAATTTGTCCCCAGAGTATAATCAATATCATAATAAAAATGCTTGATCAGGACACTGGATTCATTGGTAACCGTAATCTTCATACCTGTCTTAAATGGCATTGGAATATAGGTACTAAAGTTACGTCCTTCCGGATTTGAGAATAATGCATTCTTAAAAGTTGCAACTTTTCCAAGTCCAACACAGAAAAAAATCACCAAAAGGAACACTCACTGCCGGCTTATCGCAGCCATCCCAAAACATCTCCAGTTTCAGTCCCCTTAAAGTCTCCGGAGTCTGATCGTTGATCGTAATCCAGATACGACGAATAACGCCACTTGTATTTTCAGCATGAGCTAAAACAAATTCTTCACCGGGATTCAGTGTAAACCAGGCAGCCCCTTTTCTGCCATTTCTTTCCTTTCCTCCCGCGCCTTTTGCTCCATCTGGATTCTCATAACTCGCCCATCTTGATACAACGCCCTCTGGAAATTTAAACATTTCGTTTCCTAACATATAAAAATCCTCCTTTATGTATATAAATAATATAATTTATTCTTTCATCCCGGTTGTCTTAATGCCTTCAAGATAATAACGCTGAAGTACACCAAACAACAGAACAGTCGGAACAATCGCAATCACAGATGCTGCTAAAATCTGGTTATGAAATTCTCAGAGATCCCATCAAAGTTGCAATCTGTATTTGGATTGTATATTTAGTTTCGTCCTGCGCTACAATAGTAGACCATAAATAGGAATTCCAGTTTGTGACAAAAAGGATACACCTAATGTAATAAACATGGGCTTTGCAAGCGGGACATATATTTTTCTAAAACTCTGAAATACCGAACATCCATCGATTCTGGCTGACTCATACAGAGAATCCGGCATTTCCATAAAGTATTGCCTAAAAGGAATACGCCATATGCATGCGGAACCATAGGAAGTATCATGCCCCAAAGCGAATTCACCAGTCCAAGACTTTTGATTATAAAAACAAAGGAATTATGATTACCGGAAAAGGAATCATCATGGTACTCAGAACCCACATGAATGCTCCCTTCTTCCCTGGAAATTCCAGTCTTGCAAATGCAAAAGCAGCCATCGAATGTACAATCAGGGCTAATACAGTCACCATAGTTGCCACAAACAACGAGTTTCTAATTCCCGTAAAAATATCTAGAATTCTAAACACCTGCTTATAAGCATCAAGAGTAATATGTTTGGGGATGATCCGATAATCAAATACTTCTGTATCTATTTTAAGCGAGCTGCTTATGAGTAAAACGATCGGGAACAATGTAAAAAGCCAGAAATACACATCCGACCAAACTCTTTACTAACAATATTCCATATTTTTTCACTATATCACCTACTTAAACCTAAGCAATTTCATCTGTATGACAGTAACCACCATAATGATCAGTGACAAGGACACAGCAATCGTGGAAGCATATCCAAATCTATATTGTTCAAATGCCAACTGGAAAATATAGTACACCGTTACCTCCGTTGTCTTGCCCGGCCCCGGATGTCATGACTCTGATCTGATCAAACGCTTGAAAGGATGCAATCAGTGATGTAACCAATACAAAATAGTCGTTCCCTTTATAGATGGAAGAGTTATTTTGAAAACTCTTTGCACAGCATTTGCTCCATCTATTTTAGCTGCCTCATAATATTCACTTGGCACATCTTTTAAAGCCGATAAAAGATGATCATATTGTAGCCAAAAACTACCCATATTCCTACAATCGCAACACATATCAGTGCCTGTGACCTTGATCCCAGAAAGAGTTGTCTTCCGACTCCTATTCCATCTAAAATTTTATTGATATATCCATTTCTTGAATTGAACAGGAATGTCCATAAGGTCGCTGCGACAATTGTCGAAACTGTATTGGGCAGGTATATGCCTATTCTGCATGCCTGCTGCCGCTTATTGCTTCTGATCGAGTTTACAAAAACTGCTGCCGCAAGAGAAAGAACATAAACAGTCACAACATATATCAAAGCATATTTTCCAGTAACCAGCAGACTGCTTTTGAAAGTTAAGTCCTGCATCATTTTTAAATAATTACTGATTCCGACAAATGTTTTTGTTCCCATTGCATTCCAGTCAAACAGGCTTATATAAAATGCATACACGATCGGTATGAAAATAAAAATCAGCATCAGTATCATTTCTGGCGCAATCATCAGATAAGAAATCAGAGTCTCCCGTTTTATACGTTTATGCTTTTTTTCCCACATTAACTCAAACCTCCTGTATCTTGTCCTGCTGTTATTCACAGCAGGACAAAAATCAAATATCTAGTTGCCTGCAATGTCTGCTTTTTCCTGTTATTTCAGCCGCCGAATCTTGCTCCGTTTGCTTCCTGATATTTCAGCATACTTTCCTGTGCAATATCTGCCGCTTCTTTTGCACTCATATTGTAAAGTGCATCCTGAATCATGGTAGATACAATTTCTTTTGCTTCTCCGGATAATGCAATTTCAGGTTTTGCTGTCTGTAATACCTCATCAGAAAATACTATGGCATTTGGATTGCTCTGATATACCTCCGCACCTGCCTCAATGACAGAGTTTCTCATACAATATGAAAACTTGGCTTTTGTATCAAATTCCGTCACATGATCTACATTCAGCCACATCCATGAAATAAAATCTTTGGCTTTCCTGCTATCTTTTTCCTCACTGCTTTGATTACTTACCAGTACGTTCCACCCACCTGCAACACTGGCTGTATCACCTCCTGCCGTTGCTGCTGGTAATGGCACAACACCATACTTTTCTGAATCCACACGAAGAACCGACCAACTGCCGTTAATCTGCATTGCTGTCTCTCCATTTGTCAGAATTGAAATATCTGAAACAGATCTTCCAGGTGTCTCATTACAGTCTCCGGAATCCAGAAGATCCTTCCATAACTGCAATGCATTTACAACTTCTTCAGAATTTAAATTCGCCATACCATCCGATGTAAACAGGCTTCCACCCTGCATCCACACAAAAAGGATAGAAGGTAAAGCACTGCCAATCACCCTTATCAACTTCAAAGGTAAATCCGGCATAATCAGCTGTATTCAGCTTTGCTGCCGCATCTTTGAGTTCCGCCCACGTTGTCGGTGGATCAATGTCATTCTGCTCTAGTATTTCTTTATTGTAGTATAATGCCACCAGATCACTGTCTAACGGAATTCCATAAATTTTCCCATCTCTCGACACCCGGTCAAATGCTGCATCTGTAAAATCATTTCTTATTTCATCGGTAATAATATCATCCAGTGGTTCACATACACCTGCATCAAGGTACTGGTTAATGATTGCCGGACTACACTCAAAGATATCCGGAGCTTCATTGGTAGCAAATGCAGTGGCCAGCTTTGTAGTCGTATACTCTTCATACGGAATAGCCAGAAACGATACATGATATTTATCCTGGGAACTATTGTATTCTTCTACGTACTTCTTTAAAAAGGCAGTCTCATCTTCCTGTGTCCACTGATTCCAGTAAACAATCTCTATTGGTCCATCATTACCTTCCACTTCCTGGATCTCAGTATTTCCTTCTGCTTCCTGGGCCTTTTTGCTCTTTTCCACATCCGGCAGTCCCGATACTCAGACCTAAGAGCATGGCCCCATAAGACAATACGCCATTCCCTTTTTCAGATAACATGCTGCTACTTTCTCTTCATATAAGTACCTCCTTTATACCTTTATACCCCCGACGCAGCGGCTTTGTTTTGTGAGCTTATTGTACCTTGCCGGATTATTGCATAAAATACCACTTTTTTTGAATGGTGCACTTTTTCTGGATTTTATTTTTGATTTGATATAGTATAATGATCTCAGATAGGATAATAATTTCATCAGATGAATCAATGATTGACTATATGGGGAAATATAACATGAAAAAAGCAGGCATTTCACTAAAAAGCAATTACTCATCATTTTTTCTGTTTATAGCCTTCATTCCTATGACAGTTACAGCATTGCGACTTTATCATTTCCAAACTCAAAATGCCCTGAATGCTGAAATCGAATCCCAGATCCAGGTATTAAAATTAGTTACATCCAATATTTATCAGAAACTCACCTACTTTAACAATCTCACCGCTTCAATTTACTACAATGATGATATTATGAGCTGTCTGGAAAAAGGACAAGCAACATTATTATCCTCTCCTGATAAAAAAAGAATCCAGCCTGCTATTGATTCATTAATGAGAACAGATGACATGATTTTGTCAGTATCTCTTACAACAATGGCAGGAGATACTTTATACTGGAATGACGGGTACAGTAATGCTATACATATAAACTCCTTGGATCTTGATTTTTTACAGAAAATATATGCACATAATGGATTAGGTGTTTTATCTAATCCCATTACACATACCAGTAAGCGTAAAATACCCTGCTTCAAATACGTCCATTTATTATGGTCGCCTTTTACGAAGTTTGACACACAACTTCCGGCCTATTGGAATTTTGTTAGTTGAAGTCGATATCGCTTCCTTTGAAGATATCCTTATATTTTCCAATTTCAGTTCCGATTCCACATTTTTCCTGACAACCCAAAACAATACATTAATATGGGGTTATCAGGAGGAGAATCTGAATTATCATATTGGAGACATTATTTCCACCGACGTGCTTGGTACGCCCCCATATTCTTACTCTGTTGTAACTATAAACGGTGAGAAATATTATCGTTTTAATTCACAGATTGATACACTAGAATATAATTGTTACTCTTTTCTACCATTTTCAAATATAGAAAGCAAAACACAGTTCATTAAAACTTTACTGTTATTGATCTGTGGTGTGGATTTTTTGTGTTTATGCCTGATCTTCTTCATGCTCACCAAACAGTTTATTACGCCGATTCGCCGTCTTTCCGTTATTATGCAGGAACAGGATTATTTGAACTACTTTCCTTCACCAGTTTATCCTGTCCACAACGAAATCGGCAATTTATATGATTCTTTCCAGTCTATGAGCCAGCGTACTCTGACTCTGGTGGAGCAGTTAAAAGAATACTCAAAAAAAAGAAGCAAAACAGCAGCTTGCTCTGCTCCACGCACAGCTGAATCCACATTTTTTATATAACACTTTGGATTCCATCAGCTGGATGTCCCAAAATGGAAATGCAGACAAAGTACCCTATATTATAAATGCGCTTTCTGATATTTTGCGATACAGCATTATCAAAGAAAATGATTTTGTCACTATAAATGATGAATTATCCTGGTTGAAAAATTATATGTATATTCAAAAGATCCGGTTTCAGGATTCTTTTACAATACATTATCATATTGAACCGGATATGCAATCGTATAAAATACCCCGTTTTATTTTGCAGCCGTTTATAGAAAATTCATTGCTGCACGGTTTTTCTGAAATTCATCAGGGTGGTATTATTATCCTCAGCATATTTACTAAGGATAATTCCATTTTCATAACTATAGAAGATAACGGAAAGGGCATGTCAGATCTTCTGATACATTCCGTGCTTCATGGTAAAAATGATGGCATAGGAATTGGAAATACAAATGCCTATTTAAAACAGCGGTTTGGTCAGTCATATGGTATAGAAATTAC